>Ga0315275_10004417_pt1 | contig 13131 bp, 7 predicted proteins | sample YL17G03_0_MG_FD_205557 | JGI IMG/M metagenome (GOLD analysis project Ga0315275, IMG submission 205557) | Sediment microbial communities from Yellowstone Lake, YNP, Wyoming, USA - YL17G03_0 | ecosystem: Environmental > Aquatic > Freshwater > Lake > Sediment | place: USA: Wyoming | collected... | reverse complement strand
ATCTTATCCTTCTCGATTCCCCGGTACCGTTCGGGGTCCCAGCTTGCGTTCGTATCCACCCTGATATTCACAAGATTTTTTTCGCTGACCATTGCCGCTAAAAAACCCCTCATGTTTTTCGAGTCAAAGAATGGCTCGCCTCCGGTTATCGTGAGCGTAACCAGATATTTATCTGCGAGACATTTGAATGCGTCTATCCAGGTGCCGACGGGGAAATTATCAAAAGCATGTGCAGAGAAGGTCCTGTTCTTGTCCTGTCTGATAATTCTTTTTCTGTCATGCTGCTGGTAACAATAGGGACACGAATAGTTGCACCACTCGGTCATATGCCACCGGGCGATTACCGGCATCGGTCCGGCATCTGGCTTCCAGACCCGGGCAATCTCTTCGAACCCCTGATAAGGGTTTTTCCCCCCGGATGACAGCGCCTTTTTCCTGAAAGCATTCAGGGCAGCCTGCAGAGGCAGGATATACTGTTTGATATCCACCAGCTACCTCATTGACAGGAATGCCTTGCCGATAAATGCCGCCACCTGCGCACGGTTGACGTTCTGCGCCGGCCGGTAGGTTCCGTCAGAATACCCTGTGGCTATTCCTTCATCATACATCTTCTGCACATACTTGAATGCCCAATGGGAATCCGGCACATCCGTGAAATGGGCTGATGCCGTATAACTGAAGGTATCCCCGAACATAGCCCTGATGATGAATGCTGCCATCTGTCCACGGGTTACGTTCTGGGATGGTCTATAGGTCCCATCCGAATAACCGGTCGCAATCCCCTCATCATACATCTTCTGCACGTACTTGAATGCCCAGTGGGAATCCGGCACATCTGTGAAATGCGGCGTCTGTTCATAATCGAACTCATCTCCAAAAAGCGCCCTGATGATGAAGGCAGCCATCTGGGATCGCTGGATATTCTGAAACGGTCTGTAGGTTCCATCCGCATAGCCGGTCGTGATTCCCGCACAGGCGATCGCGTAGATAAAATCTTCTGCCCAGAACCCGGAGGGAATATCCGAAAACGTGATGAAATCACAACAGAGGTCCTGACCGGGAAGGAGACATTCATTTATGATCACAGCTGTGCTCCCATAACTTCCTGCATAGGCCGATATCGCGCATGCAACGGAAGCTCCTACGGAACAGTCCGGATACATGAAGATGCTGAAAGCCATGCTCTCAGCGTTTGCAACCGGCCCAAGGGAACTGGGCCCGCCGCACAGACCGTCTCCGGCCGTAATCGAGTATGTCAGATCAACCATTGCATCAGCACCGGTCTCATTCACCAAAGAAACTTCGTACCTTTGAACATCCCGTGGACATCCTGAGGAAACGGTTGATATCGGTTCAACCCTGAGCTTCAGGGATTTCACCGCTTCATAACAGTCAATTCGGCCATACCCAAAACTATTGTCAGGACCCTGAATCCCGAAATCTTGAGCGGTATTCCTCAGAACGTTTTCTGTGGCATCGACATTGCCCCTGATTGACGGATACGCTGACCAGAGAAGCGCGGCACAACCTGCCGTATGCGGAGAAGCCATTGATGTGCCGGTGCCTAATCCGTATCCACCGGATGCTACCGATGAGCGGATATTCACACCCGGTGCCGTAACATCGGGCTTTATCTCTGCAGTGCACAAAGAAGGACCCCGGCTGCTGAAATAAAAAAGGGCGTCATTGATATCAGTCGCACCGGAAGTGAAACTCGATGCATAGGAACTGGGATTGCCGACGGTCTGAGAACGGGGTCCATTATTCCCCGCCGAAAAGGCAGGAAATATCCCCGCAGCCCGCCATGCCTTCACGGCATCCTGGTACCAAAGATCGCATAAGTCTCCTTCATCTCCCCAGGAATTATTGACAATGTGGGGACGCTTACCGGGGTCTGGCTTCTTGCCGTCCAAATCCCAGGGTGCGAGAACAAATTCTGCACATTCGAGAAGATCTGTTGATGCGCAGGTGTCAAAGCTGCACCCCTTGCATGCAATCCACTTCGCCTCAGGTGCAACGCCAATCTGATTGCTCCCGCCGTCATAGGCGCACATAGTCCCCATGGTATGAGTGCCGTGATTATTGTTGTCGCAGGGAGTTCCAGACATGCAGACCAGCGAAGGGTCCCACCAGTTGTAATTATGATCAAAGCTCCCGTCGCCAAGATTCCCTCGGTACTGATCGATGAGCGCCGGATGATCATACATAACACCCGTATCGATATTTGCGACGACAATGCCGTCTCCCCGTGTTCCAAAGTTCCCCCAAAGCAGGTCTGCCCCGACCTTCGCAATATTCCATTCGACAGCCCCAGGAGTCTCATCCTCCTGAATAATCGGCACTGGAGGAAGAGCATATACTTTTTCTTCCTCAATATAAAATACCTCCGGGCGGGCAGCGAGGGCATTCAGTATACGGAGAGCCGCTTTTACCTTCACCGCATTCACAATAGAAAACGGCCGGAAATGATCCACGCTTCCGGCCTGTTTCTGGTTCTCGAGATACAGGAACAGACCGCCCTGGCTTTTACGGGCCACATCAGTCAATTTGTCCAGAACGAAATTGCCTCTCTCAGTCCAATTCTTGATAGTAAAAGCCTCCCTCAGGTCAGCCTGGTCATTGAGATAGATCAAAAAAGTTTCTCGATTGTCAGGTGATGCGAGCATTTTTTCACGAAGGCTGCTTTCAATTTTTCCTTGCCGGTTTGCAGTGCAGGCTTCTAAGGAATCCGCTTGTCGGGCTTGGACGGCGATTTCACTTATCAGAAATAGCATCGTTACCAGGATACAAGCAAAAATCCTTTTCATGCAGTAGACTCCAAATGCTTTCTTACAATATTCTTGTTCCGATCTCTTTTCATCAAAGCCCCTCACCGTTCGAGATTGATCAATGCGCTCCATTTTTCCGCGAAGACGCCCGACGTGTAATCATTCAGGACATGCTGATAGGCACGCATGACAAACAACTCGCGTTCCTCTCTTTTTTCAATGAAGGAAAGAATATGATCAGCGGCTTCTTCGACTGAACGATATATTTTCCCGAATGTTCCTTCTCCGAGGACCTCATGGAAAACAGGTAAATTACAGGCAACGACAGGCAGTTTGCAGGACATCGACTCTATTAAGGTCATCCCGAAAGACTCCCCTTTTGACGAGGTGAGATATACACCATTATTCGATGAAATATAATTATAGAATAATGGCATCCTGTCATACTCTATGAAGGGAATCCACCTGACGTGTCCGGTCAGTCCCTGTCTTGAAAATGCACGAAAGATGTCCTCGGGCTTTTCATCAATGAGTCTTCCAACCATAAAAAAATCGATATTCTTGTGACGCCTGACTACGTGCTGTACTATCTTCGTGCTTTCCTTCCAGTCTTTTATCTGCTCTATTCTCCCGACATATGCGATAGGCACACGGTCACGCTTAGGTAAATTTTCGATGTTTTTCAAGAAAAGTCTATTGATGGGGTTCGGCAGCGGAATTATCGGTGGGTGGGGTCTCTTCATCTCAGATTCGACCATCTTCCCAAAGGTTGCAGTCGGGACAATTACAGCAATTGCATCTTCGATAACATCAGTCTGTATGTATTTCCTCATGAGGGGATGTGGTGTATGAACCTCCATAATCACTTTCTGACTCTTTGCGATATTTCTCAGCAGGGCATGAACCTGGGGCGTATCGATCACGGTAATCACATCGTAATCTCCCCGAGAGATTATTTTTTCTATCTCACGGTGGTCATTCGTAACAAAGACTTGTGCATTCTGTAATGTCCTGAAGGACGACCCTCCGCCATGGTCCTCCAAAAAAATAAAATCGGCTTTGACGCCGATTGCTTGAAAACCCTCACACCGGTTTTTCAGGACAGTCTCGACTCCCCCAAGGCTCATGAAAAGATAGATGTAGAGTATTTTCATCGGTCATGTCCCGATACAGAATTTCTTGAAGCCATCATGTTTATCTATAACATCCAGGAGGCGGGTTACCCTGTTCTCCCATGTAGATTCCTGAAGCAATCCTGCTATCTTATTGCCGTCCACGGACTGAACCGACGCTTCCTTTACATATCTGACAAATTCTTCTTCCCCTTCGGCATAGAACGAATACGGGTAGTTTTTCACATCTTCACAACCCGTTGCGACAATTGGCAATCCGAGGCAGAGATATTCAAATATTTTGATGGGATTCAGTCTCCTGCAGAGTTCATTCTTCTGATAGGGGATGATTCCCACATCCCAGTTTTTCGCGTACCCTGAGAGGGCTGACGGTTCTATAGGGCCTATCATCAGGATATTTTCAGGCAGGGACAGTCCAGCCGGCTCACCGAAACCGATGATATGGAACATCCATTCAGGGTTTCTCTTTGCTGCGTTTGTGAGCAGAGGCCAGTCGAACCTTGCCTGGTGAAGGTGACCGAAAAAACCGGCCGTAATACTGCCTTTTCTCAACTTTTTCACCGGTGCATCTTTCAGAAGATCAGGGGAATACCCATTCGGTAACAGCATAATGTCTCCAAATTCCTGAAATTTATCAATCAGCGGCTGATTCACCGCCAAAACAACATCGGAATTATTGATGACATACCTCTCTATCTCGCTGTCGTACTCAGCGATAAAGTTCTCATGATAAAATTCCTCCCAATCGTCAACAATATCATATACCGTAATCCACCCATGGGCATTTGCGAAGCTGATCATTTCGAATGCCTTCTGAAAAGTGACTTGAAATATCATGATCTTCTTCTTATCCCTGAGAAGGGGTGATGAGATAATTTCATGGGCAAGCGGTATAAACCAGTTCAACGGAAACTCGATAATGTTGTCGTCGATCCGACTGACTTCGTCCTTCACATGATTTTGCAGAGATCTGATATAGACAACCGGTTTATTCAATTTTGAAAGTTCCTGTGCGAATCTTACACCCCTCTGACCTCCTATGTTATGATATACAGCAGGACTGAAGAGCAGATACAATTCTTTTTTATTTCTGTGAAACGCCAGGAATTCACTCAACTGTCTTCCTTCCTCTATCGCCTCTTCGTTCACGGGAGGCGATAGGATGGCGTGATGCCTCTGCCCCCGCAGTTTTAGGAGACTCTGCCTCCATCGTGATTCCATGCCAAACAGTTTTCCGTATGCCTGTCCGAGCTTCCATGTCTTTGAATTACAGATCTGGTTCAACCTGCAGTAAGCTTGGGATAACCGGGAATTGAGCTCGTTAATTGTTCTCTCTTTTTCCTCAATAATATGTTCTTTTTCTCCAATAATTCGCCTATCCGTTTCGATTACGTGCTCTTTCTTCTCGATAGTTTGCTCTCTCTCCCCGATCGCTCTTGCCTTTTCGGAGAGTTCAGCCCGGAGCGCCTCAATATCCATCAGCTTATTCCGCAAATCTTCAGTCAGGTCCTTTATCTTTCCGTCTTTATAAAACGTGAGCTTCTTCAATTCATGGAAATTGTCAATCCCGCCATTCAGTGTCTGTATGCTGCTGTCACTCCGTATTTCTTCATCCCCTCCATGAAGGAAGCCTTGAAGCGTTGCAAAAGATTCTGCCGCGCGCACTTTCATTGCAGGCAGGTTCATTCGGATTATCTCCTCATATGCATGCACCTGCCCCGCAACCTTCTGTATCCGGTTGAACAGCGCCTCGTGGTCCAGGCTAAAAAATTCAAGAGAGAGGTCTTCCAGCCCCATCTCTTTCATCAGCGTGGTGCACTTTTCATCGTAGGACAATGCGATTGCCGGTATGTTGTTAAGGAAAGAAAAAATCAGGAAGTGATATCTCATTCCGATCCCGAACATCCCTTTTTTCATGAATGCAAGGATTTCCTGAGGCATGAGGTCCTCTTCAACGAGGACTACCCTGTCCCGAATTCTTTCATCGAGCATTTTGATGAGCTGACGGCCGATTTTCCTGTCCTGTGTAGGGTGGGCTTCTTTCGATACTTGCTGGAAAGGTATAAATGCAGCATTGAGAGTGCTCGTGCTCAGGAAATCATTGAGTGCGCGAGCAACGTATCCGATCTTCTCCTGTAAAAGAGCAGGGTAAATCCAGTCTCTGAGCGACAGAGTAAAGAATTTTTTTCCAGTCAACCTATATTTCTCCAGGAGACGTGTCATCTCTTCTTCCCTATCCTCCTCTTTCAGCAGAAATGCCGGATCTGCCGAGAGGGCTACCCCTTCATGTCTGCCAAGTTTCTTCACCCAGGATAGGGAATACCGGTCTCTTACGGTTATCCATGAAGAGAGCGAGAGAATATATCTGTAAAATGCCTTTGCCTCCTCCGAAAAAAGGGGGCCTAAGCCCATACTGAGAAAAAACAGCGGTTTCTTGTAAACCGCCGCAATGATTGGAACAATTGCAAAGTCCATAACTTTGCCTTCATGACGGTGAAAGAGCCGGCTTACCCTTGAATCATAATAGTCGATATCCGGGAATTCCTGGAATAGACCGCCCCCTCCCACGATGATAAAGTCACTCCTCTGTACTTCTTGTTCGATCGCCTTTGTATCGAAAAAATCGACTGCATTAAGGCCCTGGACATTTCTTGTGTAGTCTGGATCAAGGGATACAACGATAAGTTGATGTCCTCGCAACTGCTCGGCGATCGCAAATAACATTGCTTCATCGCCTATGTTTCCATGGCCATAATAGCCTGAGATGAGGATCTTTTTCTGCTGTTTATTGACATCCAAAGTCATAGTGTTTTTATTTTATTGCAAATACTCTCAATTATAACGATATTCGATGAGAGCGTCTATGATGAATTCTTCCTTTTTTTCTCGGTAAAATTGCTCTTTCGAAAAATCTCCCTACGCTTGACACCCTACGCAGGTAGGATTGCTTTTTTTTACGACTAAATATATCTTATTACAAATATAATTTTAAAAGGAGGTTTCAAATGGAAGTGAAGCCTACGCAAAGGCGGTTGTTAGTATTCTTTCTCACTACGCTTTTTTGTATTGTCTGTATTGCTCCCTTAACAGGAGCACAGATGGCAAGTGATGAGACGGTGGCATTTACCACCTATGCTTGTACCGGTGGATTATTTGATGATGTTAATGCAGCAGCGTTTCCGTGGCCGGGTGGGGAATTAATGTGTGGTAATATAGAACACATACAAGATATTGGAATAGTTCAAGGTTGTTCTCTGGATCCCCCGCTTTATTGTCCTGGAAATTTTGTAACAAGGGGACAGATGGCTACTTTTATCTCTAAAGCATTGGAATTAGCTCCGGCAGGACCGGTTGGGCCAGCAGGACCGACAGGGCCAACAGGATCAACGGGGCCTGAAGGGCCAATAGGGCTAACAGGACCGACAGGGCCAACAGGATCAACGGGGCCTGAAGGGCCAATAGGGCTAACAGGACCGACAGGGCCAACAGGATCAACGGGGCCTGAAGGGCCAATAGGGCTAACGGGGCCTGAAGGGCCACAGGGGCCTAAGGGAGAACCCGGAAGCTGGGGGGACTTATCAAAGATTTACCAGAAAAACTGTACCGGTGTCACTATCTGCAGTTGTAATCTGACAACAGATAAGGCTCTCGGCGGCGGAGCCGTCTGCCCTTTCAATAAAAATTTAGATTCTGCTGTCCCGTCAAATAGTACAATTCCTGCCTCTTTTTCAGCACAGTGCAGTAATACTACGACTCCTACGAGCGTTTCTGTAATTTGTATTAGTGAATAAAATATTTTTGCGCATGTAAAAGAGAAAAGGGGAAGGCTCTACCAGCCTTCCCCTTTTTTATGCCTTTTGACTGATTAGAACCTACTTCAAATTTCCTTTTTTTCACCTGGCCGGACCAGCTTGTCGATTCCCGCGCAGGCGGGAATCCATGTCTTCTAATGCTTTAAGTGGATGTTTTATGGCATCTGTCTTTGCCAATTGCAAATTGTTAAGAATTGACCCCAGTAATATCACAGATTCATCTTGACTTCACAAAGGCTTTTTGAAATGATATGAACGTATCAAAAAAAACTTCGGGCAAAGCAATTATGAGAAAAGGGGGTGAAGAAATAGAGCACAGGAGAGCATGCAGTCTGTCAATTGCAAAGAATTGACCCCATAATTTTAAACGTTTTTTTGGGCTATGCAAAATGGAACAAGTATAACTCTCAGCTATAAGGAGGATTTATGATGAAGAAAAAACAATATATGACAGGAATCGGACTTTTATTCATGATGTTAATGGTACTTGTTTATTCCCTGCCAGCTTTTGCCATCACCGGAGAAGTTGGCGCTGTTGATACATCAGTGAGCCTGGGAAACATAGAAGAGCAAAAGGCGGCAGATAGACTTAGCCCTATGACCTATGGAACTTCGGACTCTATAATTCTTCAAATCCCCTCTGCTGCATTTCAAAAAATCCAATCAGGAGCAGAGATAAATGAACACGGGAATATGTATGTTTCTATTGTCGGCGGTGACCGGGCTTTTGCCGCAGTGAACCTACCTAACGGAGCGCAGATACGATGGCTTGATGTGTATTATTATGATACTGATGCCGTCGAGGATATTACCGCTTTCCTTTATGAAAACACTGGCTCGACGGCTCCTTACTATACTGAACTCGACACCGTTAGTTCAACAGGAACACCAGGATATGGCTATGCAAATTCTGTGCTTTCTACCCTGTGGACGGTAAATAATGAAAATCAATACTTTGTCTATGTGAATACTGGCGGCAGCTCCAATGTGCGGTTCAAAGCCGTTAATATCTGGTATCGTTTGCAGATCAGCCCGGCGCCGGGTACTGCAACATTCACGGATGTTTCCACATCACACCCGCTCTTCCAGTATATCGAGGCGCTCGCTGACTCAGGCATCACCACAGGATATGCTGATGGTACCTACAGACCCGGAGATTATGTCACAAGAGGTCAGATGGCCACGTTCCTATCAAGGGCGCTTGGATTGCACTGGCCTTATTAAAGTCCATTCAAGAGGGGCAGGGTTTTCAAACCTGCCCCTTCTTATCGTTATTTTGTCGCTTCGTTTCGTCCCCAAAAGAACTATCGGTAATCGTTTATACTATATTCCAAAAATTTAGGTTCATTCGTAAAAAAGTTGAAAAACATATAATGTCTGGATTCCCGCCTTCGCGAGAATGACAAAAAAAAGACACTTAAGAATGTCATTCCCCGACTTGATCGGGGAATTCATTTGTCCTTCAACTTAAATACGAAAGACACAAAATTTACTACCCACTCAGAGGAGGAGAAATGTTACAGAGGATACTTCTATCTTTCGTCATAGTGTCCGTTTGCATCACCACATCCTATGCCTCAGAAAATGATCTGGTACTCGCAAAGGCAGGAGACTTTGTGTTCAGGCAATCAGACTTCGAAAGACTCATGAGCTATTCACCTGCCCAATTGCAAAAACAATTGCAGGAGAACCCTGAACAAAGGGCAATACTTATCGAAAGAGTGATGCAGAGCAAAATCATTTCAGCTATTGCAAGAAAAGAGGGATTTGACAAGAAAGACGAGGTGCGAGAGCAGTTGCAGTATATCACTGATGATTTCCTCGCAGGGGAATACCTGAAGAAGATATCGGCGGATGAAAAAAGGAATGTTATCCTGAAGGAAGATGAATTACGGCAGTACTACGTTGCAAACACAAACCTGTTCACCATACCCGAACAGGTGAAGGCACGGCATATTCTCATCAAAGTTTCCAAAGATGCCTCTGAAGTGAAGAGGAATGAGGCGAGGGAAAAGGCCAAGGAGATACACAGGAAGCTGAAACAGGGTGAGGACTTTGAAAAGCTTGCGGAGCAGTATTCTGAGGACCCCGCTACCAGAAGCAAACGCGGAGACCTTGGCTATCTTTTGCGGGGGCAGATGGAAAAGCCCTTTGAGGACGCAGCCTTTTCCCTGAAACCAGGAGAATTCAGCTATCTTGTCGAGACGTCTCAGGGGTACCACCTCATCTTTTCAGAGGCGCATATCAATGAGAGGGTAAAGACCTTTGACGAGGTGAGGGGCATTATCGATACCCAGGTGAAGGAGCGGATTGCACAGGCCCGCGTGAAAGACTTCATGAAAAAAGCCACCGGGGAGGCGGGCCTTGAGATGGATAAAGACAGGATCCTCGGCAAAGCCAACAAAGAAAAACCGTAACAAAAAAAGGGGAGGCGGGAATTACCCGCCTCCCCCTGGAATTACCTCCTACAGTTCTTTCCTACGGTATCCCCAGAAACGCCTTCGCGATAAACGTCGCCATCTGGGCACGGCTGACGTTCTGCGACGGCCGGTAGGTCCCGTCTGTATAGCCAGTCGTTATCCCTTCGTCGTACATCTTCTGTATGTACTTGAAAAACACGTGCGAATCAGGCACATCCGTGAAATACGGCGCCAGCGTATAGCTGAAGGTATCTCCAAACAATCCCTTGATGATAAACGCTGCCATTTGCCCGCGCGTCACATTCTGAGAAGGTCTGTAGGTGCCGTCCGGATACCCGGTCGTAATCCCCTCGTCGTACATCTTCTGGACATATTTGAATGCCCAGTGATCATCTGGTACGTCAGTGAAATGTGGTGTCGGACTGTAGCTGAAATCCTCACCAAATTCCGCCCTGATGATAAATGCTGCCATTTGTGAGCGTTGCACATTCTGCGCGGGGCGGTACGTTACGTCTGCATACCCGCTGGTTATCCCTTCACAGTAAAGGGCTCTTATATATTCCTTGGCCCAGAATCCCGTGGGTACATCCAAAAAAGAAAACTCGCAAACGGTAAGAGTATATGATCCACTCGCACCATCATATCCGTCAACGACAATGTAATAAGTCCCCGGAGGGGCATCTTCATATACTGCTTCGGTATCACCTGCAGCAACACAGCTTAAAGGGCCGCAGGCATCAAGGATAAAGACATCGAGATCGACATCGACCGTAAGATCGGTTAATGTTGCCATAATATCGCCCGTGCCTGTTGTCGTGATAACATGAACCCGTTCCGGGCCGCTTTCATCCCAGTAGCTGCAACTGTAGAGACTGATCAGAGAGGAAGCTCCTGCGGTTGAACCGCTGTAAGGAACTTTGTCTTCAAGCTCGACAGCCTCTGTGCAGGAAAATGCCTCATTCGGGATGTCAACGGTAAGGGTATATAATCCACTCGCACCTTCGTATCCGTCGACCACAATATAATATGTTCCTGGAGGCGCATTGGCATATTTTGCAGTTTCATTACCATAACCTACACACTGCAGGGGATCGCAGGCGCTGAGAATGAAAACATCCAGATCTTCGTTTTCGGAAAGATTGCTTATCGTCGCTGTGATATCCCCGGCAATTGACGTCGTTATTGCATGAACCTTTTCCGGACCGCTTTCATCCCAGTCAACACAACCGTATACGCTGACTGAGGAACTGCCTCCAATGGTTGTTCCGTCATAGGGAACCTCGTCTTCGACTGCTATAGCTCCAACGCAGTCCAGTGTTTGTGCCCCGGTGCTACCAAAACCGGTTAAAAGAAAAAAAAGACAGAAAAATGACCAAAAAACCTTATTCCTCATCTGATTTCCTCCTGATCTTTCATATTTCTTTGGGAAAAGTGATATTTGTATTTTACAGGAAAAAGACAATCCATGAATAATATTTTTAATCTGAACAAAAATGAATGAGGGGGAACGGATAATACCAGTGAGCTGCACGGTAAAAAAAGCGGGACAGATTAATCTGCCCCCGGATAACAATGAAAAAACGTCTTTTTTGAATTTCTTTAAAAGTATGTTACATCATCCCCAAAAACGCCCCCGCGATAAACGTCGCCATCTGCGCGCGGCTGACATTTTGGGAAGGTCGGTACGTACCGTCCGGATACCCGGTGGTTATCCCCTCGTCGTACATCTTCTGAACATACTTGAATGCCCAGTGGGTATCCAGCACATCCGAGAAATAAGCATCCGAAGTATAGCTGAAAGAATCGCCGAACAATGCCCTGATAATAAAAGCAGCCATCTGTCCACGAGTTACGTTCTCATCAGGCCGGTAGGTACCATCAGGATATCCAGTGGTAATCCCCCCATCATACATTCTCTGAACGTACTTGAACGCCCAGTGGGTCATCGGCACATCATAAAAAAAAGGAATTGGCAAATAATTGAAGCTATCCCCATATCGTGCCCTGATGATAAACGCTGCCATCTGCGCGCGATTCACATATTCGGCAGGTCGGTAGGTACCATCAGGGTAGCCTGTTGCTATCCATTCAGCATGGACAGCACATATCGCCTGATAAGCCCAGAAAGAAGGACTGATATCAGAAAATTCTGCCTGGATGATCTCCGCTGACATCTCATTTTCATTGCTGGTGACGGAGTTGATAAAGATCCCGCTGTCATGGTCATAAAGTCCTCCACGGTTGTTAATAATATTCCTGGCGTCTGTCAACCAGGCTGCAATATTCTGAAAAGTCGGCAAGTGCCGGTCATTATTGCTGATAGGGTGGAGAATATACTTTGCCGCCCAGTAATCCAGAGCAACTGGGTCCTGGCTTGCAAGAAGCTGATTCGCCCTGAATGTTGTATTTGCGGGGTATCCCGAAAGTGAAGAATAAGAAACCCATATCGCATCAATAATATTCAGTACCGGGGTTCTGACCGAAACCATCATCTTCCCACAGGTCTCGCCAAGGCCGGCATAATGACGAAACCCACCCTGTCCGTCTGACATCGAAACAACACCATACAGGTGCTTCAGGGATGCTGTAATTTCCGAACCACCGGTATCATGATATTTGAGCACCGGCACATTGATTAATTTGAGGTTCTGGCTGAAACCGTTGCCCTGCCAGATGCCCTCCCGTAATTCGATCCGGTGCCCGCCCGCAGTGGTAAAACATGGATAGGACACATTTTCATAAATCCTGTAACCATCCGTAACATGGTCCGAATTACCGATAAAAGTCGACCGGATCGGGTCGAGCAAATACGATGAAACCCGGGGATCATTGAATACGGTGTTGACCAGATAAAGAAAGTTGTGGCTCTCGTCGTTGGCGTTTGCGTGGACGCTGCCGTCCGGATAACCTTGCCCCGTGGTATCGCAGTTCAGGCTTCCCCTGCCCTGCCCGTTTTCGAAAATAACCACTTCACCGGTAAAGCCGTCAGGATGGTCAA
>Ga0315275_10004413_pt1 | contig 13133 bp, 12 predicted proteins | sample YL17G03_0_MG_FD_205557 | JGI IMG/M metagenome (GOLD analysis project Ga0315275, IMG submission 205557) | Sediment microbial communities from Yellowstone Lake, YNP, Wyoming, USA - YL17G03_0 | ecosystem: Environmental > Aquatic > Freshwater > Lake > Sediment | place: USA: Wyoming | collected... | reverse complement strand
CCCCCGATATTCCCTTGACGGCCGCAGCCCAGATGATGCGCGATCAAAATGTGCGCACATTTTTCTTGATGCACCACGCCGGAGGCGTCATCTATCCGGCCGCCTCGCTATCGTACCAGCATATTTTGCGTCACCTGGCTGCACAAGACGAGGAAGATTTGCGCGGATTGGGCGTGGAGGCGGAACGGAAAAATCCTATCGAGGCATTCGTCGAGCGCAGAGACGAAGCGAGGCGCAAAGCAGGTTCGAAGCAAACAAAGTAACGAGGAACGAGAAATGAGAAACAAGGCGTCGCTCATCACTTGTTACTTATCGTTTATGACTCATCACTCCTGAAAGGAGAGGACACTATGCCAATAGAAATCCCCAAAGATAAATGGCCTGGAAAAATTCGCACTGTCACGCTTGGCGCGACGGCTGCAGAAGGGGGCACCCGGGCGAAAACGATCACGGTGGGAGGTGAAGGGACGCTGCCGTTCATGCACTTCGAAACTCCCACGCCCAATCGTCCGGTGATCGCCATAGAGATCAAGGATCACAAACCGGACGACTGGTCGCCGCTGCTGGTGGAGGTCTGGGGCGAGGCCATGAACGATCCGGCCGCCTGGGCTAATGCCGCCGAAGCTGCCGGCGCGGACCTGATCGTGCTGGCACTCAGCGTCACCGGTCTGGATGGCAAGCCGACGAAGCCGGAAGCCGCGGTCGCCGCGGTCAAGGCAGTGCTCGGCGCGACGGGCCTGCCGTTGATCATATTCGGTCCCGGCCAGGCTGAACTGGACAACGAGCTGCTCGTACCTGTCTCCGAAGCGACCAAGGGCGAACGCCTGGCGCTCGGCATCTGCGAGGACAAGAACTACCGCACCATCGTGGCGACGGCCATGGCCAATGGACACCTGGTCACGGCGCGCACGCCGATGGACGTGAACCTCTCCAAGCAGTTGAACATCCTGATCAGCGACATGGGCATGTCCGGCGACCGTATCATCATGGATCCGACCACCGGCGCGCTCGGCTATGGCATCGAATATGGCTATTCCGTCATGGAGCGGCTGCGCATGGCTGCCCTGCAGGGCGACGCCATGACCCAATCGCCGATGATCGTCACGACCGGCTTCGAATCCTGGAAGACAAAAGAAGCCAAGGTGGGGCAGGGCGTGCCCGTATCGTGGGGTGATTGGAAGGAACGTGCCATCAACTGGGAAACGCTGACCACCGTTGCGCTGCTGGAATCGGGCGCCGCTATTGTCGTCTTACGCCACCCGGAGAGTGTCAAGCGGGTGAAGGCTGCCATCGAGGAGTTGATGGTCGCAGCGTAAAGCGTGAAACGTAAAACGTAATTACGTTTTACGTGACTGCGACAGAGGAGACACAGCTATGGCTCTATCAGGTATTCAAATCTACAAACTGCTTCCGAGGACCAACTGCAAGGAATGTGGTTTCCCAACGTGTTTGGCCTTCGCTATGAAACTGGCGGCCAAGCAGGCTGAACTGTCCGCCTGCCCGTACGTGAGCGAAGAATCGAAGAAACAACTGGCCGAGTCGTCCCAGCCGCCCATCCGCCTGATCTCGGTCAAGGTGATCGGATATGAGGTCAGGGCCGGAAACGAGACGGTGATGTTCCGGCACGAAAAGACCTTCTTCAACCGGCCAGGCATTTTCGTAAAAGTAAAGGCCAGCGAAGGCGAAGAGGCGATCAAGGCTAAAGTAGGCGCGGCGGACGCTTTCAAGGTCAACTACGTCGGCATAGACTTGATCGTGGACGGATTCGCGGTCGAGGCCGATGGCGCTGATGCTTCGCCAGGCTCAGCACAAGCTTTTGCTACTGCCGTTAAAGCGGCGCGTGCGGCCACGAAGCGACCCTTGATCCTGGTTGGCAAAGACCCGGCGGCGTTGGGGGCTGGCCTGGGCACACTGAGCGGCGAGAACGCGTTGCTCTACGCGGCAAACAGCGCCAATTGGGAGGCAATGACCGAACTCGCCAAGCAGCATCACGCCTCGCTGGCGGTCAGCGCGGAAAGCCTGGATGCGCTGGCCGACCTGACCGAGAAGGTCAAGGGCAAGGGGTTGGAGGATATCGTGCTCGACCTGAAATCCACCAAGCTTGGCCCGCACTTGGCGCTCTCTACCCAGGTGCGCCGGCTGGCGCTCAAATCCAACTTCCGGCCTCTCGGTTATCCGGTCATTACCTTTGCCGAAGGTGGAGATGGACGCGACTCGGTTGTCGCCGCGCAGGCCATCGCCAAATACGCCGGTTTCATCGTCCTCGACCGCTTTGCCCCGGAACTGGTCTACCCGCTGCTTGTTCTGCGCCAAAATATCTATACCGACCCGCAGAAACCCATCCAGGTGCAGCCCGCCATCTACGAGATCAACAATCCCAAGCCGGAAAGCCCGGTGCTGGTGACCACGAATTTCAGCATCACCTACTTCTCGGTTGCCAACGAGGTCGAAGGCTCTGGCCTGCCGGCCTGGCTGGTGGTCTGCGATGCGGAAGGGATGAGCGTACTGACCGCCTGGGCGGCCGGCAAGTTCGACGCCGAGCGCATTGCCAAGACGATCAAAGGCTTCAATGTTGCCGACAAGGTCAGCAAGAAGCGCGTGGTGATCCCCGGCCACGTGGCCGTCCTATCTGGCGAGCTGGAGGCAGAATTGCCCGATTGGGAGATCCGCGTCGGGCCGCGCGAAGCGGTAGATCTGCCAGCGTTCATGAAGCAGGCGTTATAAATTGCGGGTTGCGGGTTAGGAGTTAGGGAGCACCCTTTCTAACACGCAACTCCTAATTCTGAAATGACCGACCACACCGTCACTTTTACATTTGCCGAAACTAGCGCAACTGCGACTGCCCAAGTGCCTACCGGCAGCCTGCTGGTCGAGGCGTTGCACAAGGCCGGTGTGGATATTGGTCAGCCATGCGGCGGGCAGGGACGTTGCGGACGCTGCATCGTCCAGGTGGCCGCGGGTGGGAAGGTACGCCGGCGCAGCTCCTTGCGCCTTTCTCAGGAAGATATTGCCCAGGGATATGCGCTGGCTTGCCAGTCGGTGGTAGAAGGCGACTTGTATATCACCGTCCCTCCGCAGGAGAAGATCGAACGCCGCTTGACAACGGATCGAATCGCGTCCGAGATTAGAGTGCCGGATGGTTACGAATTTACCTGGTCGCAGACCATCCGGCGCGTCAGCGTGAGCCTCAATCCGCCCAGCATGGACGATCAGGCCGACGACTGGAGCCGGCTGCAGACCGCCCTGCGAACGAAGGCGAATATCGAGCAGATTAATTGCTCGATTGGGCTGCTCCGTCGCATCGGAACGGTCTTGCGCGAATCAGACTGGAACGTGACGGCCATCCTCGATATGGCAACGGGCGAGACCGGGGGGCTGGCCAGATTGATTGATCTGCGACCAGGTATTGGGTCCGAAGAGGAGCCGCTCTGGTCAGCAGCAATTGATATCGGCACTACGACAGTCACAGTCTGGCTGGTGGATTTGGTCACCGGTCAGGTCAAGGCGCAGGTGGCTGAATACAACGGACAGATAGCACGCGGCGAGGATGTGGTTTCTCGCATCATTTTTGCCAGTAAGAATGGCGGCGCAGACGAGCTCCAGCAGCGCGTGGTCAATACCATCAATGGCCTGATCGAGCTGGCCTGCAAACGGGTCAAAGCAAAACCGGAGCAGGTGGTTAAAGCCACCGTGGTCGGCAACAGCACGATGGCGCATCTTTTATTGAAGATCCCCGCCGCCAGCATCCGCCTTTCGCCGTTCATCACGGCCGTCAACCATCCGCCCCTGACCACTACTCGCGAAGTCGGGTTGAATCTCTGCCCCGAGGGAACGGTGGATTGCCTGCCGGGTGTCGCTAGTTATGTGGGCGCGGATATCACGGCGGGTGTACTTTCGAGCGGCGTTTATTTATCCGAAGAGGTGGTGCTGTTCCTAGACGTGGGTACCAACGGTGAGATGGTTTTAGGCAACCGCGACTGGATGGTGACCTGCGCCTGCTCAGCCGGCCCGGCCTTCGAAGGCGCGGGCGTGGTGGACGGGATGCGCGCAACCGAGGGCGCGATCGAAGAAGTTTGGGTCAATAACGAAACCTACGAACCGACTTATCGCGTCATCGGCGGCGGCAAGCCGCGCGGCATCTGTGGCAGCGGTCTGATCTCCCTTCTGGCAGAGATGTTCCTGACCGGCGTTTTGGACAAGGCCGGGAATGTCAATGTGGATTTGAAAACGCGGCGCGTGCGCGAAGGGGATCACGGCGGGGAATACGTCATCGCTTGGGGCGCAGAAACCGAGCACGGCAAGGATATCGTTATCACCCATGTGGATATTGATAACCTGCTGCGCGCCAAGGCCGCCATTTACGCCGGTTTTACCATCCTGGCCGACCAGGTTGGGGTTCCGCTGGAGAGCGTTGCCAAAATGCTGATTGGCGGCTCGTTTGGAAAGTACATCAACGTCGAGAAAGCCGTGCAGATTGGCCTGTTGCCGGATATGCCTTGGGAGCGCTTCGAGTTCTTGGGAAACACCGCCATCCGCGGCTCGTATTACGCTTTGCTGAGCCAGCAGTCGCGTGAACGCGTGGCCGATATTGCCAAGAGGATGACGTACATCGAACTTTCAGCGGATAATACCTTCTATGAGGCTTTTATGTCGGCAATGTTCCTGCCCCATACCGATATGAGCCGTTTCCCAACGGTGGAGGCGGTGTTGCGTAAAACGTGAAACGTGATACGTGAAACGGGTGCACGAAAGGAGCGTTTATGTTGCCAGATCAGATCAAGAATTTCCGCGAAGTTATCACGCTCAAAGATGGCGTCTATGTTCTCCTGCGGCCTTTAGACAAGGATGATCGCAAGCGCTTGGAAGAACTCTTCCATCCGCTTTCAGATGAAGACTTGCGCATCTTCCGCAGTAATGTAAAGGACGCTGAGGTTGTCCAGGCTTGGTGCAAGGAACTGAATTACGATGAGGTTCTGCCGGTCATGGCGCTGGTCAAAGACCGCGCGGTGGGACTAGGAACCCTTCACTTCTCCCATGGGTCGCGGCGTCACATCGGCGAAGTCCGCATTTTCCTTGCCAAGGATTTCCGTCGGCGCGGCCTGGGTATAAAGCTGGTGAGGGCGATGATCGAACTGGCGCGCAAACAAGGATTACATTACTTGATCGGCGAAGTGCTTGCCGACCAGACGAAAGTTATTCGCGCCTTCGAGCAATTGGGCTATAAAGTACAGTGCACGCTGGAAAATTACTTCATGTACCCGGACGGCGATTGCGTCGACGTTGTCTTCATGACCTTGCCGTTGAAGAAAAAGATCGAAGAGTTCTAACTCAATTTCCAATGGCTTGCCGCTGGAAAAAGGATTTTTTGCCAACCGTTTCGACTGGCAAGCCGGTTGAAACACAATAAGTGAGGAGGTTGCTATGTACATCATTGGAGAGAACATTCATATTCTTGCGGATAAAGTCAAGGAAGCCTTGACCAATAAAGATCGCGAGTTCTTCATGGATTTGGCGGTCAAGCAGGTCGAGGCGGGGGCGAAATGTGTAGATATCAATCTCGGCCCGCGCAAAAAAGACTTTGCCGAAGTGTTTCCGTGGATCATCGAGTCGGTCGAAGCGGTAGTGGACGTGCCGCTTTCGATTGACACGACCAACGTGGACGGCATGGAGGCCGCGCTGAAAACTATCAAGAAAGCCCAGCCCATCCTGAACTCTACTTCGGCCGAGCCTGAGCGCCTCGAAAAAGTGCCGCTGCTGGCGAAGAAGTACGGCGCGAAAATAATCGCCCTGACGATGGGCACTTCGGGCATCCCGGTGGCGGCGGAGGAACGCATCAACATCGCTGTGGGAACGCTTATCCCCCATCTGGCTGAAATTGGATTCAACATGCAAGACCTCATCATTGATCCGCTGGTGCTGACCGTCTCCGGCTGCCAGGAATACTGTCCACAGTTGATCGAGGCTGTACGTATGCTGCCGTTCTCGTGGGACCCAGCCCCGGCGATCTCGGTCGGCCTGTCCAATGTCTCGAACGCGGTTCCGCCGGAGGGCCGCCCGTTGATCAACCGCGTCTACCTGGCGATGCTGATGGGTGTGGGCCTGCAGATGATGATCGCCAACCCGCTCGACCAGAAGCAGAACGATGTCATCAAGTGGATCGAAACGAAGGATACCTCATCGTCGCTGGCGCGTCTCTACAACAAGATTGCGGAGCGCACCGCTGCCAGCGAGGAGCCTCAATACGAGGACTTCGACATGTCCGACCCGGAGCAGGCCGCCATCTGGAAGACGGTGCAGATCCTCTTGAACAAAGTCATCTATGCCGAAAGCTATCTGAATCAGTAATCGGTGGGGGGGTCGAACGGCATCGCTTGCTGGTTATGGTTGGCGAGTTCCCAACCATTATTGACACTCTTTTATCAAGGAGAAACTTATGTCCGAAGAAAAGATGAACGTCGAGCAGCTCCTGGCCAAGGCGACCAAGCCAGCCGCCGATGCCATGCTGCTTCACCCGTTCTATCGCGGAAAGGTCGAAACCGCGCTCAAATGCACCGTACGCGATTTCAACGATTTTGCCATCTGGTACACGCCTGGCGTCGCCGCGCCTTGCAAAGCGATCGCGGCCAACCCGGAGTTGGTGTATGAGTACACCAACAAGTGGAACACCGTGGCCGTGGTCAGCGACGGCACCCGCGTTCTAGGTCTCGGCGACATCGGCCCCAAGGCGGGTTTGCCCGTCATGGAAGGCAAAGCCCTGCTCTACAAATACCTGGGCGGGGTGGACGGCGTTGCCATCATGGTTGGCACCAAGGACCCGGACGCGATCATTGACTTGGTGCTGAATCTGCAACCCGGCTGGGGCGGCGTGAACCTGGAGGACATCTCGAACCCGAAATGCTTCTACATCCTCGATACGCTGCGCGAAAAGGCCGAGATCCCCGTCTGGCACGACGACCAGCAAGGCACGGCCACGGTCACACTGGCGGGGCTGATCAATGCTCTCAAGGTCGTTGGCAAGAAGATGAGCGAGGTCAAGATCACCTTCATCGGTACCGGCGCTTCCAACGTGGCTATCTCGCGTCTGATTTTCGGTTGGGGCGCTGATCCTGCCAAGTGCCTTATGGTGGATAGTAAGGGTATATTGGGCAAACATCGCAAAGACCTGGAAATGCGCAAAGCAGAATACGTGGACAAGTGGAAGCTGTGCAACATCACCAACGCCGAAGACCGTGAGGGCGATATTCCAGACGCAATGAAGGGTGCAGAGGTGGTCATCGCCCTGTCCAAGTCTGGACCAGGAGTCATCTTACCCGAATGGGTGAAGGGCATGGCCAAGGATTCCATCCTTTTTGCTTGCGCCAATCCCGTACCCGAGATCTGGCCTTGGGAGGCAAAGGAAGCTGGCGTAGCTGTGATGGCAACGGGGCGCTCTGATTTCCCAAATCAGGTCAACAACTCGCTGGGCTTCCCCGGCATATTCCGCGGCACGCTGGACGTGCGCGCCCGCACCATCACCGACGAGATGTGCTTCGCGGCTGCTCAGGCTTTGGCCGATCATGTTGGCGACAAGCTCGATCACGAACACATCATGCCAACGATGGATGATTGGGAAGTATTTCCACGCGAGGCGGCGGCTGTAGCGATGAAGGCCATTGAGCAAGGTTTAGCTCTCAAGCCGGTTACTTATGAAGAAGAATTCGAGAACGCCACTAAGATCATCCGCCGCTCTCGCCAGTTGACGCGGGCGATGATGGAACAGGGCTTCATCCCAGAAGCGCCGGAAGGTGAAAAGCCGCCCGAAGTGGATGTGGAAACGGTCAAATCTGCTTATTAGCATAAGTAACCATCGAATAGATCACGAGGAGTAACCTATGTATGACTTAATTGTTGTCGGTGGCGGCCCTGCGGGTTTGACCGCGACTGCTTACGCAATCCGGAAGCGCCTCAATGTCTTGATGCTGACCAAAGACCTGGGCGGTAAAACCCAATACCGTCTCGCCTTGCCCTGGATCCAGGATTACCAGGTCATCCGCGGCCTGGAAACCGTGAATAAATTCCGCAGTGAGCTCGAATACCTGGAATTCGCCCGTAAGTTAGATACGGCCGAGAATGTAGAAACAGAAGGCGATCACTTTGTGGTCGCGACCAGAAGCGGCGAAAAGCTGGAAACGAAAGCCGTCATCATCGCGACCGGCACCCGGCAAGTGCGGTTGGGTGTGCCTGGCGAAAAAGAGTTCACCATGCGCGGCCTGTGCTACTCTACTCTCAGCTACGCACCCTTATTCATTGACAAGACCACTATCGTCTTCGGCGATGGCGATCTGGCGCTGCGCTCGTCGGGCGAGCTTGCCACGGTTGCCATGCATGTCACCCTGGTGTGCAAAGGCGCGGGCATTTTGAACACGCCGCTGGGCAAGAAATTGAGCAGCGCGAAAAATGTCACCATTCTCAAGGATCACGAGGTGGTAGAGTTCAAAGGCGATGAATTCGCCGAGGGCGTGGTGCTCAAAGACCCGGCTGGAAAGACGGTGGAACTCAGAGCTGATGGGATGTTCATCGAAATGGCGCTCACGCCCATGTCGCAGATGGTGGCGGAGCTGGTCAAGCTGGACGAGCGCGGCCGCATCATTGTAGACTGCGCCAACCGCACGAACGTGCCCGGCATCTTTGCAGCCGGCGACGTTACCGATACTTTTGCCGAGCAGGTGCTGGTGGCAGTTGGCGAAGGCGCAAAAGCCGCATTGAGCGCTTACGATTACCTGTTGCCGACGCTATAAATAGTATAAGGGCGGATGGCAGACCTGTCCGCCCACAATCAGTTGTTAGGAGGTGCTTTATGCCCGTATTTACTCCTGGACGGCGTTGGCAGCCGCCCTATTATCCTTTTAAGCGTGAGACATTTGGAAACCGCCTTCTGGAAACCACGGAGCTCGTTGTAAAGGGGCCGCTTTGGGGTTGCCGGATGTGTGGGAACTGCCTGTTGCAGGAAACGGCGTTCATCTGCCCGATGGAATGTCCCAAAGGCTTACGCAACGGCCCATGCGGCGGTTCCACGAAGGAGCATTGCTATGTGGACGAGACGCGCCCTTGCATCTGGTATCGTATCTATGACCGTGCTTTCAGGATGGGGCGCCAGGAAATGCTTTTGGAAGTCCTCCCACCCTTGGATTGGAGCAAGACCGGTGGAGAGACCTGGGGTGATGTGGCACGCCAGTTGAAGAAAGTTGGAACCGGAAAATTCACCTCTGGCATGTTCTCGCACGACCCGGCGAAGCGCGCCGAGACCTGGAGTTCGGTCTTCCGCCCGGTCCGCCAGCCGGACTGGTGGCAGGGCGATGCCGAATTTCATGCCCCAAAGTTCGCAGAACCGGCCTCGGAACTGGAACGGCGATTGAAGGCGGGCGAGTTTGTGGTCACTTGCGAGGTCGCCCCGCCGATGACCGTTTCCACGAACAAATTAGGCAGTAATATTGATTTGGTCAAGCCCTATGTGACGGCGGTTAATTTCACAGATTGTCCCTCGGCCTCGCCGCGAATGTCCTCGTGGGCATGCAGTGCATTTGCTGTCCAGCGTGGGGCCGAACCAGTCATGCAAATTGCAGCCCGCGACCGCACTCGCGTCGGCCTTCAGGCCGAGGTGCTCGGTTCAAATGCTTTGGGCGTGCGCAATATTTTGTGCCTTTCCGGCGATAGCATGAAGCTGGCTCCCGAGCCGCGCGGTCGCATGGATATTGTTGACCTAGACGCGGTGCAAATGCTATGGGTCCTGCGGCGCATGCGTGATGAAGGCAAGTACCTGGATGGCCGGGATATGAAATTTCCACCCAAATTTTTCCTGGGATCTGCCGCTTCTCCGCTAACTTCTGAGCCAAAATTCCAGGCCCTGCGTGAGCATAAGAAATACAATGCCGGTGCGCAGTTCTTCCAGACCAACCTGGTCTACGACGCCGACCGGCTGGATGACTGGCTCAACGAAATGGCCAAGCGTGATATTTTAGGGAGAGTTTACATCCTGATCGGTGTCACTCCGCTTAAGAGCTTCAAAGTCGCCAAGTATATGAATGAAGAAGTACCGGGTGTGACAGTTCCGGATGTGTTGTTGAAACGGATGGAAGCTGCCGGCGACGGCGCGGCCGAGGAAGGCGTGAAAATCACGCTGGAATTGATCGAGAAGATCAAGACCAAGCAGGGTGTGAACGGTTTCCACATCATGGCGGTCGGCTGGGAGGAAATCGTGCCGCGCATCGTGACCGAGGCCGGCCTGCTGCCCAAGGGGTTTGTCCCACCCGCGCCGAAAGAAACTGCTCCGGCGAAGGCCTGAACCTGTGTTATGGTAGTGTCCGGAAGACACCCGGTGCTCTTCACGGCATCGGGTGTCTATGTTATATATCATGCCTGATGTGGTTTGATTGAAAGGCAAATGACTTGAAATGACCCCCACACGAATTCCCTCTCTTCGCTCCGTCGTGCTTACCGAAACCGGCCAGGATTTACGTCGCTGCCAGGGCTGCCTGGATTGTGACGCGATTCCCACCGAAGATACGGATATTTCGCTGGGAAGCCTGATCCAGTTGGCATTGCTGAATGACGAAGAAATATTGACCAGCCGTACGTTATGGAGTGAAACCGTTCTGGATTTTGCGCATTTTGCGTGTGCAAAGAATCTTAACCTGGAACAGATTTTGCTGTCCCTTCGTCACGAGGCCGTCAGGAGAGGTGTGAGAGAGTATAGCTACTCTCGTTGAGGTAATCGTTTGTATGTCGCAAGAATTGAGAATAGATGCTTTACTTCCACAGGAAATGGCTACGCGCGCTGAATATGTTGGCGTGCGCAAAGCAGAAGCGCCTGCACTAACCCTGTTTGCCTTGTCTATCATGGCTGGCGCGTTCATAGCTCTTGGTGCGGTCTTCGCCACCACTATTTGGGCAGGTACGGCTACCGATTGGCCTTATGGCGTTTCGCGTCTGCTCGGTGGATTAGTATTTTGTCTGGGCTTGATCCTGGTTGTCGTCGGTGGGGCGGAGTTGTTTACAGGTAACAATCTTATTGTCATGGCCTGGGCGTCCGGAAAAGTCAGCACGCGGGCATTGCTCCGCAACTGGGGCATTGTTTACGTCGGCAATTTCATCGGTTCGTTTGGCACGGCAGTGTTGGTCTTCCTGGGCAGGCAGTATACGGCTGGCGGCGGTGCGGTAGGTGAGATGGCCCTGAAAATAGCGGTTGGCAAAGTAAACCTAGGATTTACCCAGGCTCTGGCGCTCGGCGTGTTGTGCAATTTACTGGTTTGTCTGGCCGTCTGGCTAACCTTCAGCGCACGCAGTGTCGTGGATAAGATTTCCGCGATCATTTTCCCGATCGCGGCATTTGTCGCGGCTGGTTTTGAGCACAGCGTCGCTAATATGTACTTCGTTCCATTCGGCCTGATCATCAAAGCTTTCGATCCGGGATTTGTTGCCACGGCTGCCGAGCATGGGATAGAGCTTTCGAAATTGACCTGGAGCGCATTTCTCGTCAGGAACCTGATCCCGGTCACAATCGGGAATATCATTGGCGGTGCCCTGTTGGTGGCTGCCGTCTATTGGTCAATTTTCTTGCGCCGCAAAGAAAAGTGATCGAAAAGGATACCACTATGAAAGCATACGTTTTGATTAGCATTCGTACTGGCGAAGTCCGTGATGTAGTTCGCCAGTTGAAAAAAATTGAACAGGTCAAAGAGGCCAACATGACCTTTGGCCCCTACGATGCGGTTGCCATTGTCGAATCGAAGGATGTTAATGATTTGGGCCGTACCCTGGCAACCGTCATTCAGCCCATCCCTGGCATCCTTGAAACGCTGACTTGCCTGGCTGTGGAAATCTAGATTGTATGGCGGATTCGCACCAGCAATTGACCGGGCGCGTCGATGAGTTGCGCCTCGCGCTGCTTGAAAAGGAAAATATGCATAACCTGGCGTTTCTTAGCGGGGTAGAATTTCATGGAGCAGGGACAGGTGGATTCAGCCTGCCCCTTTTTGGTCGAACAGTAAACGTCTCGTATCCGGACCTCGTGGCCTGTGACGCCCAAACCGGCTTATCCCTGCCCGTGGCGACTCAAGCGCTCCTGCTCTATTACCTGAATACCGCGGATGGGACTCCGCCTGAAGGTCGCTGGATTGCCTTTGCCGAGTTATCGGATGGTCGTTTTTATAATCAGGCATTCCAGGGCTATACTGGACAGGAGCTGGCGCGGCGTTTTGGCAATGATCTTACCGCCTTCGAGTGGGCCGCAAACAAACTGGATGGGATGAAACTGGGTTACGGCGACGCAGCCTTTGCTTTTCATATCCTTCCGCGCGTCGTGCTGGCCGTTGTTTACCATCTTGGCGAAGAGGATTTCCCGCCCACCTGTCAGATTCTGTTCGACACCTCGGCCAGCCACTACCTGCCGACTGACGTGTGCGCCATCCTTGGCAGCATGTTGACGAGGAAGTTGCTCGTTTGATGTCATTATGTGGTTATTTATGCAAAAAGAACCCTACTTCACGTCCGAAACCATCCATGCCAAAGCGCAAAGCATGTTGGCTTCAGTCAGCGAATTTCGGCGCAGGCACGAAAACATCCGCTTTCATCCCGAGCGCGCTGCGCTGCTGGTGCTGGATATGCAAAATTATTTCCTGCGCGCAGACTCCCACGCCTTTATACCCAGCGCGCCAGCCATACTGCCCGGTCTCCAATCGCTTATACAGGTTTTTAATGCCTATGAACGGCCTGTTATTTATACGCGCCATGTCAACACGCCCGAAGACGCCGTCCTGATGGCGAAATGGTGGCACGAGCTGGTCCGCCCGGACGCGGCAGGGAGCAAGATCGCTGCCGGATTGGATGTCTCGAAGAGTAAGATCGTGCGCAAGAGCCAGTACGACGCTTTTCACGGGACTTCACTCGAAGCTGACTTGCGCGTCAGTGGGGTGGGGGAGGTGGTTATCACTGGAGTCATGGCCCATCTGTGCTGCGAAACAACGGCGCGCTCGGCTTTTACACGCGGCTTCGAAGTATTTTTCACCATTGACGGCACCGCGACCTATACGGAGGCATTTCATCTCGCGACGCTACTCAATCTTTCGCACGGCTTTGCCGTGCCGGTTTTATGCGAA
>Ga0315275_10004411_pt1 | contig 13137 bp, 10 predicted proteins | sample YL17G03_0_MG_FD_205557 | JGI IMG/M metagenome (GOLD analysis project Ga0315275, IMG submission 205557) | Sediment microbial communities from Yellowstone Lake, YNP, Wyoming, USA - YL17G03_0 | ecosystem: Environmental > Aquatic > Freshwater > Lake > Sediment | place: USA: Wyoming | collected... | reverse complement strand
CTCGAGCGTCACCTTGCGATCGGTCAGCGGATCGGCCGACTGGCAGAGAATGGCTGACACGCCATCGTTCAGAACCGACGTCACCGCCTGCGTGATCGACGTCTTTCCGCCGGGAACATCCGCCGAAGCCGCATCATTGAGCAGTTGGTATTCCAGAGACGCCTTCAGGCGGATCTTGGTGCCGTCGAGCTCGGGTGATGCGTCGATCGACAACGGGACGTTTGTGAACGACCCTGAGTTGCCGGCCTTCCGGTACACGTCCGCATTCGTGCGAATGCGTCCTGATTCGCCATCCGCCACATTCATGATGACGGTCTTCTTCACAGGCGTTGCGGTGCCGATCTGATCGGTGATGGTGAATTCCAGCCGCAAGTTGATGAGCTGGCCTCTGACCATCCGCGGCGCCTGCACTTTCGGCATCTCGGCCCTCGGCGCGAGCAGCGGTGACGTCGGGCCCTGAAACCTGGGTGAGGCCTGCGGCACCGGCGGCGCCTGCGGGGCCTGCGACGGAACCGGCGGGGCGGGCGGAGCCGGTGGTGTCTGCGGGTCTTCGCCAACCGCATTCCACGTCACCCTGGCTGAGTAGTCGACGGTTGGCCTGACAACCTTCGGGGTCGCCTGCGGCGTCGTCGCGACGACATCTGGTGACTGCGCCGGAGGCGCCTGCGGAGCTTCCGGAGCGTCAAACGCGTCGGCGCTAGCACGTGCGGCGACAGGGGCAACCGGGGCCACCTGTGCCACCGGGCTCAAGCTGGCAATGGGCGCTACCGGCGCGGCCGGGGCGGCGACCGGGCTGACGCTGGCGACCGGCGCTGGCATCGCGATCCGTGCGGCGACGGGCACGCTCGGCGTGGGCACTTGTGCGACGGCGACGGCGGCGGCGGTCAGCAGCATCGCGGCTGTGGTGACGAGAGTCAATCTGGCGTTCATCGTTCGTTTCTCCTTTGTGCTTCGACTTGCAACTACGGTTGTGTATTCTCGTGCGGCGATCCGATCAAGACGCTCGCTCAGCACTACGTACCGGGGGAACAGGTTGGTCGCCGACCTTCTGAATCGGGGGACTCTGTGGCTCACCCGAGCCGACGGGAATGTCCTGAATCGTGATGGGTTTGAGATCTCCGAGCGGATCGATACTGATGTCCGGAATGTGAATCGCATCGGGCCCGAGGGCCACCAAAACAATGGGTGCTGATTGCGCGAGCGGGGGCGGACCCATCTCGGGTGTGGCCGTCGCATTCGGGTCGGGTTCCGCGGCCGCTGCGTCGCGCGCCGCAAGCCCTGCGTCACCGGCAGGCTGAGTGCCTGTCCGTGTGTCCGTCGCCAATCCGGCGCTGGCGAGTACGCCCGAGGCCGGCTGCTGCGACTGTGGCGCGCCGGCGGCCGGCATCGATGATGTGTCGTGCCTTGCAGCGGCTGATTCGGACCGATCTCCAGGACGCCCGAACCAGACGGTCGCCGCGACGGCCAAGACGACGACTGCCACGCCCGCAGCCCAGACCCACCGGGGCAGCCAACCGGCGCTCCGCTCGCGTTCGCCCTCGATCCGCACCAGCACCGCAGCCCGCATGCCAGCCGACGCGTCCACGGCCGTCATCTCGCGGGCGACGACGTCAATGGCGTGATCGAGATCAGCGGCCTGATCGAGCGAAGGCGCCGCTTCGCCGTTTGCCGGGCTGGAGCCCGGCGATCCCAGGCTCGAGCCGATCCTCGATGTTTCGCGCCCTCTCTCATCCATATCCACGTCCGTTCGAATCCCGAATCCCGTCAGCCGGGTCTGAAGACCCGGCCAGTCCCGGCCTACAGCGTGAGTCCCCATTCCCCAGTCCCCAGCCCCCAGCCCCCGGTTGTCTCAGACATGTCCATATCCCAACTCACCCAGCTTGCCCTTCAACTGCCGCCGCGACTCAGCGACCCGCCACTTGACGGTGCCGAGCGGGATAGCCAGCATCCCGGCGATCTCGTCGTACGTGTGCTCTCCCGACGTGGTGAGCAGGAGCACATCCCGCAATTTCGGCGACAGCCCCGAAATCAGGCGCTTCAGGTGAGCGCCGAGCTCAGAGTCGATGAGCGCCCGCTCCGGCCCGCGCGACTGGTCGGGGAATTCCCATTCGGTCCCTTCGGCCGGCGCCACAAACCGGCGCACCATCGCCTTCACGCTCCGGCGCCTGGTGAGAGCCTTTCGCCACGCGATCGACAGCAGCCAGGTCTTGAAACTGGCCTGTTCGCGGAAATCGGCGAGATATCGAAAGGCCGCCACGAACGCCTCCTGCGTCACCTCTTCGGCATCGTCGGGTGACCCAAGCGCGGCCAGCGCCGCCCGGAACGCCGATGTCCGGTGCCGGTCGACCAGGACGCCGAACGCGGCATGATCGCCACGCCGGGCCAGTTCGACCAGCTCCGAATCGCTCACATCAGAAGTAGACACAGGCAGCCCGTGGTTGGTTGGGTGGTAACCGTTTGGGGTGTCCTCTCGAAACCGTTCATCGAACGGGCGAGCCGTTGATCTGATCTGCCGCCGATGCGTTCCCCGGCGTGGTCGCGCTCACTCGATCGTCATTCCGGGGCCGCGAAACGGAACCCGGAATCCAGAACGGGCACGGCCGATCTCCGAACAGTCGCGCTGGGTGGAATGTACAGTACACTGGCTGTTCTGCCGCCGCCGGAATTGGGGCGGAGGCAGCATCCTCGTGTGTCGCACTGCGGCTCGGACCCTGTGCAATCCCAGTCTGTGAATCGTGTCAGGGCCGGAAGGCAGCAGCACTAAGCGGATCCTGTGATGTGCCGCAGGACAACCCGGGCCGCAGTGGGGCGCACGAAGCGAAAACGGGGTCAGGCGAAAATGGGGTCAGACCCCGATTTCGCCCGCCCGAAAATGAGCCTGACGTGAACAGAATGGGGTCTGACCCCATTTTTCGTGAAGAGGATGGGGTCTGACCCCATCTGTGGTCTGCAATGTCTTACACCGTGATCGCCCGCCGCTGGCGGCCGCAGAAGCTCGACGAAGTAATCGGCCAGCGCGCCGTCACCCAGACGCTGCGCAACGCCATGTCGAGCAATCGGGTCGCGCAGGCCTTTGTGTTTGCCGGCCCGCGAGGCGTCGGCAAAACCACAACCGCCCGCATCCTCGCGCGGATGCTCAACTGCGTCAACGGCCCGACGGCCGATCCGTGTGGCACCTGCGATCCCTGCCACGAAATCGCTGAAGGCCGCGACATGGACGTGCTCGAAATCGACGCCGCCACCCATACCGGCATCGACAACGTCCGCGAAGTCATCATTTCCGGGCTGGCCATCATGCCGGTCCGCGACAAGCACAAGATCTTCATCATCGACGAGGTTCATCAGCTCTCCACGCCGTCATTCAACGCATTGCTCAAGTCGATCGAAGAGCCGCCCCCCCATGTGACGTTCATCATGGCGACGACGGCTCTCGACAAGATTCCCGAAACGATTGCGTCGCGCTCGCAGGTCTTTGAGTTCAAGACCATCTCGAGCCGCGCGATTGGCGACCAATTGAAGAAGATCGCGTCGGCCGACGGCATCACGGTGTCCGACGACGCCATCGCGCTTATCGGACGGGCGGCCGAAGGCAGCATGCGCGATGCCCAGACGGCCTTCGACCAGGTGCTGGCGTTTGCCGGCAATACGGTGAGTGTCGACGATGTCGCGTTGGTGCTGGGCCTGGTGGGACGCGACCTGCTGTTCGACGTGCTGACGGCGGTGGCCGACGAGAACGGCGCGGCGGCATTTGACCTGGCCGGCCGCGCGGTCGAAGCCGGCTACGACCTGAAGCTGCTCTGCCGCGAACTGGCGCGCCTGGTCCGCGACCTGCTGGTGCTGTCGATTGACGAGACACGCTTCACAGACACGGACATCGCGCCCGAGCAGGACCACGAGCGGCTGAAGCTGCTGCTGCCACGGTTCTCGCGCGAAGATCTGCTGCGCTCCTTCGATGTCCTCACGCGGGCCGAGAGCGAGATCAGGGGCGCCGCCGAGCCGCGCTACCACCTGGAGATGGCGCTGCTGCGCTGGATTCACCTGCGCAAGCTGACGCCGCTCTCCGATCTGATCGAGCAGCTGCAGGGCCGATCGCCTGCTGCCGCGTCGCCGCCGCGCGTGGCTGCCGCGCCTTCGGCGGGTCGGCAGTCATCGCTGCCATCGCCGCCGCCGTTTTCGGCGCCGTCGGCGTCTGCTTCGTCAGGCACATCGCCATCGTCGTCGGCCTCTGCTGCTCGCCGGGTGGCGACCCAGACCTCGAGGCCGCCGGCCGCGTCACCGCTCTCATCGCCGCCGCCTCCAGCCGCCGCGCCCGGGCAATCCGCTGCGTCCCCCGTTCAGCCTGCCGGTGCAGGTGGCAGCGTCAGAGACACCTATCTCGAGGAGATTCGCAAGGCGCGAGGGGCGTTCCATGGGTCCGTAGTTGCGCAAGCGCAGCGCATCGAATTCGAGTCCGACCGCATCGTCTTCCGCTTTTCCGACGCGCAGAAGTTCCAGGCCGACCAGGTGTGGCAGAACAAGGACTGGCTCGAGAAACTCGCGCTGCAGGTGGCCGGACGCAGGCTCGCCGTCGCCGCGGAGTCTGTGGACGCCGGGACGCCGACCGACACCGCCACCCCGTCGGGTGCCGGCGCTGAGCGGGTGAAGCTGGCCGCCGACCTCAAGGCCGAGGCCCTGCGGAGCCCGACGGTTCAGGCGATGCTCGGGATCTTCGCGGCTGACATCACGGATGTGACGGAGCTTAAGAAGAAGTCATGAACATTCAGCAGATGATGAAGCAGGCGCAGCAGATGCAGGAGCAGATGCAGCGCCAGATGGCCGAGAAGCGCATCGAAGCCAGCGCCGGCGGCGGCATGGTGACCGTCGTGGTCAACGGCCTCAAGCAACTCCAGTCGCTCAAACTCGATCCAGAGGTCGTCAACAAGGATGATGTCGAGATGCTGCAGGATCTGATTCTCGCCGCCATCAACGACGCCAGCCGGAAGGCCGACGACGCGATGTCGCAGCAACTGGGCGGCATGATGGGCGGGATGAAGATCCCGGGATTGTCCTGAGGCACCAGGCCGCATGTCCCAGCCGGAACCCCTTACACGCCTGATCGACCAACTGCAGCGCCTGCCGGGGATTGGCCGCAAGAGCGCGCAGCGCCTGGCGTTTCACGTGTTGAAGAGCACGCGCGAGGATGCTGAGCGGCTCGCCGGGGCGATTCGCGACGTGAAGGACCGCGTCACGTACTGTTCGACCTGCAACAACGTGACCGACGTCGACCCGTGCCCGCTTTGCACCGACTCGTCCCGGAACGCGCGCGTCATCTGCGTGGTGGAAGAGCCCCAGAACGTGCTGGTGATTGATCGGGCCCGCGATTACAACGGCCTCTATCATGTGCTGATGGGCGCGCTGTCGCCCCTGCAGGGGATCGGGCCGGGCGACCTGCGCATCAAGAGCCTGCTCGCGCGGGTGGAGGCAGGCGGGGTGGAAGAGATTATCCTTGCGACCAACCCGAACGTCGAAGGCGAGGCAACCGCCATCTACCTGGCGCGGCTGCTCAAACCGCTGGGCGTGCGGGTGACGAGGATCGCGATGGGCGTGCCGGTTGGCAGCGACCTCGAGTACGCCGACGATGTGACCATGCACAAGGCCATGGAAGGGCGCCGGGAGGTCTGACATGCTCCCGCTTTCGTATCAACTTCCCGCGGCGGTCGTCCTGATGGCCGGTGGCGTCGTCACCTGCTTTGCCGGTTACCGGCTGTTCCGCTTCGTGCTTGGCGCCTACGGCTTCATCCTGGGCGCACTGGTGGGCAGTTCGATGGTCGGCGCCGCCGCCGACATCTGGGTGGTCGTGGCGTCGGCCATTGCTGGCGGCGTGGTGGGCGCGCTGATCCTGGTGGTGGGTTACTTCGTGGGGGTGGCGCTGGTTGGCGCCGGCACCGCGGCCCTTCTGCTGAATGTCATCTGGACGCCCCTGCGCGGCGAACCGCACTGGGCGCTGGTTGTGGTGACCGCGGCCATTGGCGCGTTCCTGGCGATCCGGTTCCAGCGGTACGTCATCGTCGCCGCCACCGCGTTTGGCGGCGCGTGGACGATGCTGGCGGGCCTGGCCGCGTTGATGGCCGGGAAGGGCGCGAAGGCGGCGTCCGCCGCGGCCGACATCTGGGTCGTGTATCCCGGCGCAGCCGTGTCGTCGACCGCCTGGGCGCTGGTGGCCTGGATTGTCATCAGCCTGATCGGCATGTACGTGCAGTTCCATACCAGTAGCAGGAAGAAGAAGCAGAAAGCGAAGTGATGCGTATGTGCCAACGGTCGCGGATCGTGTCCTCGTTGTTGCTGGCGTGGGTCGTGACGTTCGCGTCAGTCCAGGGGCAGGCTGGCCAGGCCGCCAGGCCCGCTGCTCCCGCACCCGCGGCTGCGCCCGCGCCCGCGTCAGGCCAGGCTGCACCGGCGGCTCCGGCTGCACAGGCTCGCACGTTGGCCGCGCCCGCCGTGCAGCCGGCCGCCTTTGATCTCTCCAGGCAGCCGACGCTGTTTGTCGTCGGCTACGCGCACCTCGACACAGAGTGGCGCTGGGATTATCCGACCACGATTCGCGAGTATCTGCCCAAGACCATCCGCGACAACCTGGCACTGTTCGAGAAGTACCCGAACTACGTGTTCAACTTCAGCGGCTCGAATCGCTACCGGATGATCAAGGAGTACTATCCGGCCGACTACGAGAAGGTGAAGAAGGCGATCGCCGCCGGCCGGTGGTTCCCGTCGGGATCGTCGGTCGAGGAAAACGACGTCAACTCTCCGTCGGCCGAATCGATCATCCGCCAGATTCTGTACGGCACGCAGTATTTCAAGCGGGAGTTCGGCAAGACCAGCGCGGAATTCATGCTGCCGGATTGCTTCGGCTTCCCGGCGTCGCTGCCAACCCTCCTCGCGCACGCGGGCATCAAGGGGTTCTCGACGCAGAAGCTGTCGTCGAGCTGGCAGCCGGCTGCCCGGGTGGGCGGGCCGGATTCGCCGGAGAAGACGCCGGACGGTATTCCGTTCAACGTCGGGATCTGGGAAGGGCCAGACGGCAAGACGATTCTCGCGGCGCTCAATCCCGGCAGCTACGGCGGGTCGGTGACCTACGACCTGAGCAAGCCGCCGCCGCCCCCGCCAGCAGCCAATCCATCATCTCCGCAGCAGCAGGCGCCGAGGCCGCTGGTGGACTGGAATGCGCGCATCGCGTTTAACGGGAAGGTGACGGCGGTCTTCACCGACTACATGTATTACGGCACCGGCGACACAGGCGGCGCACCCACCGAGGCTTCGGTAAGGCTGATGGACGCGATCGTCGGGAAGCGAAAAACCGTATTGCCGCCTGCGTTCTCCACGCGCGGCGGAGGCGGATCGCAGCCTGGCCAGCCGCAACCGCCGGCGCCACCGGGCGTCGAAACGCTGGTCGGCGATGGTCCGCTCAGAATCGTCTCGGCGACCGCCGAGCAGATGTTCCTGAACATCAAGCCCGGGCAGACGGCGAAGCTGCCGCGTTACAAGGGCGATCTCGAACTCATCAATCACTCGGCCGGTTCGATTACGTCGCAGGCGTATCTGAAGCGCTGGAACCGGATGAACGAAGTGCTGGCCGACAACGCGGAGCGGGCGTCGGTCGCCGCCGCGTGGCTGGGTGGGCGACCGTATCCGCAGCAGCGGCTGAACGACGCGTGGACGCTGGTGATGGGCGGGCAGTTCCACGACATCATTCCCGGCACCAGCATCCCCAAGGCGTACGAGTACTCGTGGAACGACGAAGTGCTGGCGATGAATCAGTTCGCCGGCGTGCTGACCAGCGCGGTCGGCGCGGTGGCCTCCGCGATGAACACCCAGGTGGTGGGCACGCCCATCGTCGTCTACAACCCGCTCAACATTGCGCGCGAAGACATCGTGGAAGCGACCGTCCCGTTTGCCGGTGGTGCGCCACAGGCCGTGCGGGTCGTCGGGCCCGATGGCAAGGATGTGCCGGCGCAGTTGATTGCCGGCAACAAGGTGCTCTTCGTTGCACGCGTGCCGTCGGTTGGATACGCGGTGTTCGACGTGCAGGCAGCCGACGCGGCAGCGGCCTCGGCACTGAGCGTCACCAACTCCTCTCTCGAGAACGCACGCTATCGCGTGACGCTGGACCAGAACGGTGATGTGGCGAGTCTCTTCGACAAGGCGATCAGCAAGGAATTGCTCGCCGCCCCGGCGCGGCTCGAGATCAAGACCGATAACCCGCGCAACTGGCCCGCGTGGAACATGGACTACGAGGATCAGATGCGCGCGCCGCGGGCGTATGTGCAGGGGACTCCGAAGGTTCGCATTGTCGAGAACGGACCGGTCCGCGTCGCTCTCGAGGTCACGCGGGAAACTGAAGGGTCGAAGTTCGTCCAGACGATTCGACTGTCGGCCGGTGATGCGGGCAACCGCGTCGAGTTCGCCAACGCGATCGACTGGATGACGAAGGAAGCTCACCTCAAGGCGGTGTTCCCGCTATCCGCCGCGAACAGCGTGGCCACCTACAACTGGGACGTAGGAACCATCGAACGGACGCCCAACGACGAGCGGCAGTTCGAGGTGGCGTCGCATCAGTGGTTCGATCTCACCGACAAGGGCGGCGCATATGGCGTCACCGTGTTGTCCGACAGCAAGATTGCGTCCGACAGGCCCGACGATCATACGCTCCGGCTGACGCTCATCCGCACCCCTGGCACGCGCGGCGGCTACGAAGATCAGGGCACGCAGGATCTCGGCCATCACGAATTCGTATATGGTCTGGCCGGTCATGCGGGCGGCTGGCGCCAGGCGCAGACCGACTGGCACGGGCAGCGGCTCAATCAGCCGCTGGTCGCGTTCGAGAGTCCCAGGCATGCCGGCGCGCTCGGCAAGAGCTTGTCGCTTCTCACGCTCAACAACTCCCGCGTCCGCGTCCTCGCCGTGAAGAAGGCCGAGCAGAGCGACGAGGTCGTCGTTCGCCTGGTTGAACTCGACGGCCGGAAGGCCGACAACGTGCGCTTGACGTTTGCCTCGCCGCTCGTGGCCGCCCGCGAAGTCAACGGCGTGGAGTCGCCAGTTGGAGCAGCCACGATCGCCGCCGGCGAACTGGTGACGAACGTCGGGCCGTATCAGCCGCGGACCTTCGCGGTGAAGCTCGGCGCGTCACCAGCACGCGTGGCCGCCCCGGTGTCGCGTCCCGTGACGCTGCCGTACAACCAGGCCGTCGCTTCCCGCGACGGCTCCGTGTCGGGCGGACGGTTCGACGCGGCGGGTCGGAGTCTCCCGGCTGAGATGCTGCCGCGCGAGATCGGCTTCGGCGCGATTCGGTTCAGCCTGGCGTCGCCAGACAAGATGAATGCCGTCGTTCCGCGCGGTCAGACGATCGAACTGCCGGCCGGCACGATCACGCGGTTGTATGTGCTGGCGGCCGCCTCCGATGGTGATCAGCGCGCCATCGTGAAGATCGGCGAGACGCCGGTCGAGTTGACTGTCCAGGATTGGGCCGGCTACATCGGCCAGTGGGACAACCGGATCTGGAAGGCCAGCGAGCAACCCGTTCAGCCGCGGCAGGGCGCGCCCGCGCCGCCGCCGGGTACGCCGCCGCGGATGCGCACGGTGATGGAGTACGCGGGCCTGACGCCCGGCTTCATCAAGCGCACGCCGGTCGCCTGGTTCTCGTCGCACCGGCACGCGACCGACGGCAGCAACGACGTGTATGCGTACGCCTACCTGTATGTGTATGCGATCGATGTGCCTGCTGGCGCGAAGACGGTGACGCTGCCGGTCTCGGAGCGGGTGAAGATCCTGGCGATGTCGGTGGTGAACGAGGGCGCGCTGACGCGCCCTGCGCAACCGCTCTACGACACGCTGCAGCGATAGGCCTGGGAAGAAGCAAGAAGCCCGAAACGCCTGCACGCTGCAGGGGCGGACCCCCTGTTTCCGCGTGTCGAAGGCCGCCGATCTACCTTCGGCGGACAATCGCAGTGCCGCTGACCTCGATTCCGCATACCTTGCCGTTGTAGGCGACCTTGATCAGTCCTTCACGGACCGGCTGGGCATAGCTGCCTTGGCCGAAGGTGACCGCCGGGGCCGGGCACGTTCTGTCGCTCGGGCTCGGCAACCTCACCGTTCCTTCGGCCTTCCAGAACAGCTTGTCGTCGCCGATCCTGCCTGTGCCTACGGCGTGAACGCGCATCCGGGCGCACGTGGCCACGAACACCACCGCGGCCGTTTTGCTGTCGACGTCACGAACGGCCTTGAACTCGACCTGGCTGCAACTCCTGGCTGCGGTCGCCTCGGCCTCCGCGATGGCCGCCGGGTCGGTCACCGGGTCTGGCGACCAGTCGCCGATGAAGGGCTCGACCGAGGCATCGGGTGACGCAGCCGGCGGGGTCACGGGCGCGGCTGGTCCCGCCGTTGGCACTGCGGTGGGTGTCGTCGGCTGGCTGGGGAAGCCGCCGCTGCACGCAATCATCCAGGCCATCACCAATACCAGGGCGAATCCAGTTATCAGTCTGCGAGTCATAGCATGCCTCCAGGAATACGTTTCAGGGGGGGCGCGTCGCGGGAGACCCGCCCCGCCATCCGAGAGATGCTACTCCCGCAGTCGGCCGGGCGTCCACTTCTTCCTGAAATTTTCCTGAAATCCCTCGCGGCAGCGGATCTAGCCAATCGCCTTCTTGCGGAACTGCCTCAGGCCGCGATCGCGCCTTTCCGAGGCATCGTCTTTGCAGGATGACGATGCTAGAATCGGAGGCTCCGGGACGGACCGGAACCAGAGTCCGGGATTTCCTCCGAATTTCGAGAGGAGGATCGAACGTGCAGCAGGAACAGCACAGGGTGGAGTTCAAAAAGATCAACACCCGGCTCGGCCGGATAGAGCAAATTCTGCCAACCGTAGCCACGAAGGACGACCTGAAGGGGTTCGCGACGAAGGACGACCTGAAGGGGTTCGCGACGAAGGACGACCTCAAGGAGTTTCCGACGAAAGACGACCTGAAGGGGTTTCCGACGCAGGATGATCCCAAGGGGTTCGCCACGAAGGACGACCTGAAGGGGTTCCCGACGCAGGATGATCCCAAAGGGTTCGCCACGAAGGACGACCTCAAGGGTTTCCCGACGCAGGACGATCCCAAGGGGTTCGCGACCACGGCCGATCTCAAGGCAGAGAGTCAAGAAACCCGCCGATATATGAAGGTTCTGTATGAGAGTCTCAAGGCTGAGATTCGCCTTCTGGCTGAGGGGCTGGCGAACATGAATCGCGCGCTCCTCGCGCACGACCATCTGGATATCCGTGCGGACATCAGCAGCATGGATCTGCGGGTCCTGAACCTGGAAACCAGGCACAAGAGGCCTCGTGTTTGATCCGGCCGTGAGCACGCGCATTCTTGCTCTGATACCCGTCGTGGCCGCACTCTTTCTGGTCGAGCCCATGTCAGTGGCCGCCCGGCAGAAGCAGGTATCGCCGCCAGCCCAGACGTCCTTTCACGTGGAGGAAGCCAGCATCGCCGAGATTCGTGCCGCGATGAAGGCCGGCCGCCTCACGTGCCGCGCGCTTGTGCAGGCCTATCTGCGCCGCATCGAGGCCTACGATAAGACCGGTCCCGCCATCAATGCGATTGTCGTCTCCAATTCCGAGGCGCTCGTGCAGGCCGACCAGCTCGACACGCGCTTCGCCCAGGGCGGCTTCGTGGGGCCGCTCCACTGCGTGCCGACCATCGTGAAGGACAACTTCGAGACCGTCGGCCTGCAGAGCGCGAACGGATCGCTGGCGCTGCAGGGATTCATCTCGTCGAAGGATGCGTTTCTCGTCAGGCGGATCAAGGATGCCGGCGCCATCGTGCTCGCCAAGTCGAACATGGCCGAGTGGGCGTTTACGCCGTACGAGACGGTGAGTTCCATTCTGCCTGGCTACACGAAGAACCCGTACGCCCTCGATCGCGTGACCGCGGGATCGAGCGGCGGCACGGCGGCCGCCGTCGCCGCCAGTTTCGGCGCCGTCGGTCTCGGCAGCGACACCGGCAATTCGATTCGCGGGCCCTCATCGCATCAGGCGCTGGTGGGCATTCGTTCCACCATGGGCCTGACGAGCCGTGCCGGCGTGATGCCGCTCAACCTGCTGGCCGATATCGCCGGGCCGCTGGCGCGCACCGTTGAAGACGCCGCCGCCGTGTTCCAGGCCATCGTCGGTGAGGATCCGGCCGATCCTGCCACGGCCGCGTCGCACGGCCGCGCGACAGAGAACTACACGACGGCGCTTGTCCGCGACGGCCTGCGCGGCGCCCGCATCGGCGTCCTTCGTCAGGCCTACGAACGCGACACCACGGATCCCGAGATAGTGGCCGTCTTCGCGAAGGCGCTCGACGACATGCGCAAGGCCGGTGCGGTGATTGTGGACCCAGCCGCGATTGAGGGGCTCGACGAGATTCGCCGCCCGCCGGGGATGGCCGCGTGCATGGGCTTCAAGTACGACATCAACCGGTACCTCGCCTCACAGGGCGACCGCGTGCCGGTGAAGAGCCTGGCCGACGTCATCAAGTCGCGGCGTTTTCATCCCACCGTGCAGCGCCGGCTCGAGCAGGCGGAGGCCGGGCCGGAAAACGGCCCGGACACGCCCGAGTGCACAGCTGAGTTCGCGTACCGCGATCGAGCGCGCGCGGCGGTGGTGAAGACGATGGACGCGCTCAAGATCGACGCGTTTGTGTATCCCACGTGGAGCAATCCGCCGCGGCTCATCGGCGACCTGAACACGCCGCACGGCGACAACAGCCAGTTCTTCTCGCCGACGACCGGATTTCCGTCCGTGCAGGTGCCGATGGGTTACACGCGCGGCAACGTATTGCCAGCCGGCCTCACCTATTTCGGTCGCGCCTGGTCGGAGGCAACGCTGATCAGACTTGCCTATGGGTATGAGCAAGCCACGCATCATCGCCGGCCGCCGCCGACGACACCGGCGCTCAAGCGCTGAGGCGGACAGGTCGGCTTGCGGTCCGGCCGGCGTGACACGCGTGTGGTGGAAGCAGGCGCGGCCTCGAGCCTGGGATCGCCGGGCTCCAGCCCGGCCCGCAGTCCGGGCAGCGTGACCCGCCTGGGATCGCCGGGCTCCAGCCCGGCCCGCAGTCCGGGCAGCGTGACCCGCCT
>Ga0315275_10004410_pt1 | contig 13137 bp, 13 predicted proteins | sample YL17G03_0_MG_FD_205557 | JGI IMG/M metagenome (GOLD analysis project Ga0315275, IMG submission 205557) | Sediment microbial communities from Yellowstone Lake, YNP, Wyoming, USA - YL17G03_0 | ecosystem: Environmental > Aquatic > Freshwater > Lake > Sediment | place: USA: Wyoming | collected... | reverse complement strand
CGGGTTCATCCCGTTCGTCGGCTTCCTCTTCACGCTCGTCCTCAGCATCCTCGGCTGGGGGGCCGTCATCCGGACGAAATTCGGGACGACCGACGTCTGGATCGGCCGGAAGCCGCCGTCTCCCGCTTCCGTCTAAAGGGATCGCCTTCTCAGGTTTCAGAGACATCCCTACGGAGGGCTCGGAGGCCACCCCTAGTCCCCCACACCCCCGGAACCTGTCGACAGGTTCCCCCATCGCAAGGCCGATGGGCCCCCCTCCCAATGGGGGCTACGGGGTGGTCTTCCTCGCCCTCCGTTTCGCGCGCTCTGATGTTCCTTCGCCATATCCCCTCAATCCTTCGCGCGGCGATCCAACTTCAATCCAGTTCAGTTATCGGAAGCAGAGAGAACGCTCGGCTTCCTTAAAAGGGGGGAGGAATTAAAGGAGGGCTGCAGCGATCATGCGGAGGTCAGCCTGAGATGAGCGGAGGTCTTACAGAGATACGTCCCGGTTTCATCGGCTCCCATATCCATCGAGCGCGACCAGGCGCCACGAGCCTATCTGATAAATTGCCGAAGGAAGGACGGAGGGGATGTCACGACGGAAGCCCTCTAGAGGTCCGAGCGGGCACGGTTCCCCGTCCGTGAGGACGGGGAGAGCGAGGACCGGAAGGGGAGCGGATTTGGCTCGCTGGGCCAAAGACGCGTCTTCCGGAGTGACGTCCCCGAGTCCTTCGAAGCCGATCCCGGGGGGGCAACCTCAGGGTTTGGGACGTCAGGAAAGCAAGGCCCTCATTGCCATCACGGCATTGAGGGTCAGCGCTCGAGGATCTCTTTTTCCTTGGCCGCGGCGAGCTCCTCGATCCTCTTGACGTGCTCGTCGAGGAGGCCCTGGAGCTTCTCGAGGCCGGAGAACTTGTCGTCCTCGGTGATCTCCTTTTCCTTTTCGAGCTCCTCGATGAACTCCTTGCTCTCGCGGCGCATGTTGCGGAGGGCCGTCTTCTCCTCCTCGAGCATCTTGCCGATCCGCTTGGCCATTTCACGGCGGCGTTCCTCGTCGAGCGGCGGGATCGGGATCTTGAGGACCTTGCCGTCGTTGATGGGGTTGAACCCGAAGTCAGCGCCCCGGACGGCCTTCTCCAGGGCCTCGAGGACCGACGGGTCCCATGGCTGGAGGACGATCAGGGTCGGGTCGGGGACCCCGAGCGTCGCGACCTGATTGATCGGGGTAAGCGTCCCGTAGTAGGGGACCTTGATGTCTTCGAAGATGTTGATGTTCGCCCGCCCCGTCCGGAGCTTGCTGAGCTCCCGGCGGAAGTGCTCCGTCGAGACCTTCATCTTCTTCTCGAGTTCCTTCAGCGTGTCCCTGACCATGACGATCCCCCTCTTCCAGGACTAAGAGACCTTCGTCCCGACGTTCCGTCCCAGGACGGCGTTCATGATGTTCCCTCGCGTGCTGAGGTTGAAGACGACGATCGGCAGGGCGTTGTCCTTGCAGAGCGAGATGGCCGTCGCGTCCATGACGCGCAGGCCCTTCTGGAGGACGTCGAAGTAGGAGATGGTCTCGAACTTCTCGGCCGTCTTGTCGGTGACGGGGTCGGCCGTGTAGACGCCGTCCACCTTGGTCGCCTTGAGGATGATCTCCGCCTTGATCTCGAGGGCCCGGAGGGCGGCCGCCGTGTCCGTCGTGAAGTAGGGGCTCCCGATGCCCGCCGAGAAGACGACGATGCGGCCCTTTTCGAGGTGGCGGACGACCCGCCGGCGGATGAAGGGCTCGGCCACGGACTTGATCTCGATGGCGGAGATGTGGCGGGTGACGACGCCCTGCTTCTCGAGGGCGTCCTGGAGGGCGATCCCGTTGATGACGGTCGCCAGGAGCCCCATCTGGTCGGCCGAGGCCCGGTCCATCCCGGCTTCGGTCCCGCGGTGGCCGCGGAAGATGTTCCCGCCGCCGATCATGATGGCGAGCTCGACGCCGAGGTCCTGGACTTCCTTGATCTCCCGGGCGATGGCGGTGATCCGTTCGAAATCGATGCCGTGGCCCCGGGTCCCGAGGAAGGCCTCGCCGGAAAGCTTCAGGAGGACCCTTTTGTACGCGGGTTTCGGCTCCGGCATGGCGCTCCCCCCTTCCCGTCAGGACTTGCCGATCTCGTACCGGGTGAACCGGCCGATCTTGATATTCTCCCCGATCTTGGCGACGGCCGACAGGATGAGCTGGCGAATGGTCACCTTGTCGTCCTTGATGTAGACCTGGTCGAGGAGGCAGACCTCCTCGTAGAACTTGCCCAGCTTCCCCAGGACGATCTTCTCGACGATCTCGGCCGGCTTCTTGCTGTCCTGGAACTGGGCCCGGACGATCTCCTTCTCCTGCTCGACGATCTCGGCCGGGATGTCCTCGGGCGCGACATACTTCGGGCTGGCGGCGGCGATCTGGAGGCAGATGTTCTTGACGAGCTCCTGGAACTCCTCGTTGCGGGCGACGAAATCGGACTCGCAGTTGACCTCGACCAGGACGCCGATCCGGCCGTTCGAGTGGATGTACGAACCGACGAGACCCTCGTTGGCCCGGCGGGAGGCCTTGTCCTGGGCCCGGGCGTATCCCTTCTTCCTCAGGATCTCGATGGACTTCTCGAGATCGCCGTCGGCCTCCTTGAGGGCGGCCTTGCATTCCATGACGCCGATCCCCGTCCGCTGACGGAGCTCTTTGACCATATCCGCGGTGATTTCCATCGGGTTCTCCCTATTCCGGCTTCCCGGCCCCGTCCCCGCCGTCGGCGGACGGGTCTCCTGAGGCGGCCTCGGCCCGCTTCTCCTCCTCGAGCTCCCGGGTGATCCGGCTCTTCTTGCCCTCGATGATGGATTCGGAGACCTTGGAGGCGAACAGCTCGATGGCCCTCACGGCGTCGTCGTTGCCGGGGATGGGGTAGTCGATATTGTCCGGGTCCCCGTTCGTGTCCACGACGGCCACGATCGGGATCTTCATCTTCTGGGCCTCGGCGAGGGCGATGTCTTCCTTGGACGAGTCGATGACGAACATGGCCCCGGGGAGCGTGGTCATGTTCTTGATGCCGCCCAGGTTCTTGGACAGCTTCTTGTAGACCTTCTCGAGCCGGGACTGTTCCTTCTTCGACAACAGTTCCCAGCGGCCGTCCTCCTTCATCTCCTCGAGCTCCTTGAGCTTCTCGACGGAGCCGCGGACGACGCCGAAGTTCGTCAGGAGCCCGCCGAGCCAGCGCTGGTTGACGTAACTCGACTCGCTCTTCCCGGCGTAGTCCCGGACGATGTCCTGGGCCTGCTTCTTGGTGCCGACGAAAAGGATGTCCTTCCCGCTCTCGGATACGCTCTTGACGTACTGCAGGGCTTCCTTGAAGTTCTTGATCGTCTTCTGCAGGTCGACGATGTAGATGCCGTTCCTCTGGCCGAAGATGTATTCCTTCATCTTGGGGTTCCAGCGCTTCGTCTGGTGGCCAAAATGAACGCCGGCCTCCAATAGCTCTTTCATGGTTACGGATACCAACTCGACTCCTCCCTGTTATCTCTTGTGGTACTGAGGTGCCTTGCGAGCGCCCAACAGCCCGTACTTCTTGCGTTCCTTGATCCTGGCGTCCCGCGTCAGGAGGCTGGCGGCCTTGAGGACGGGCCGGAGCTCACGGTTGAATTCGATGAGGGCCCGGGAGATGCCGAGCCGGATGGCTTCGGCCTGGCCCTTGGTCCCGCCGCCGTTGACCCTCATGAAGATGTCGAACTTGTTCTCCGTCTCGGTCAGGAGAAGCGGCTGCTTGATGATGTACCGGAGCGGCTCCATGCGGAAATATTCCAGAAAGGGCCGGGGCCTCTTGTTGACGTAAAGCGTCAGGTCGCCCTTCCCGGACCTCAGGAAGACCCGGGCGATGGACGTCTTTCTCTTGCCTGTCCCGTAGTACTGGATTAGACTCAAGATGCCTCCTAAAACTTGTATATCTGGGGGTTCTGGGCTTCGTGGGGGTGGGACTGGCCCTTGTAGACCTTCAATTTCTTGAAGACCGCGCGGCCGAGCTTGTTCTTCGGGATCATCCCCCGGACAGCCCTCTCGAGGACCTCTTCGGGCTTCTTGGTCAGGACTTCCTTCAGGGTCCGTTCCCTCAATCCGCCGGGATAGAGGGAGTGGTTGTAGTACATCTTCTCCTCAAGCTTGTTCCCGGTGACCCGGACCTTCTCGGCGTTGATCACCACGACGAAATCCCCCGTATCGACATGGGCCGCGAACCCGGGCTTGTTCTTTCCGCGAAGCAGGACGGCGATCTCGGTGGCCATGCGGCCGAGGACCCTGCCGTCGGCGTCGATCAGCCACCACTTGCGCTCCATTTCTTCTTTTTTCGGATTGTACGTCTTCATGCCTGTCAACCTTAAAATAGAACTTTAGTGATTGATTACAATACTCAATCTGGCCATAAAAGTCAAACTCATACAGCAACGCGCTCGGTCCCGGCTTCGGTGATTCACCCGGAAGAGGAAAGACGGGGGTTCAAAGAGCCAAATACCCATATAGAATACGGTTTTCGCTGGGAATTGTCAATATTAAACGACTGGTTCGCAATCAGGGACCGGAGCGGGCACGGTTCCCCGTCCGCAGGGCCTGGGATGTAGCCGCAGCCTTTAGGTTGCGTCTTCGGCCAAGACGTAGGCTAAAACCTGCGGCTACAGGCAAATCCGAGTCTTCAGAGGGATGTCCCCGAGTCCTGAGAAGGCGATCCCGCAGGCGGCAGCCCAGACTGGGGCGAAAAAAAAAGGGCGGACGCGGCGACGCGTCCGCCCCTGGATATGCCGATGCCTTACTGGGCTTTCTTGAGCTCTTCCTCGAGCTTCTTCCGCTCGGCGGACCTCTTCCGGAGGTCCTGGAACTTGTCGAGGTTCCTGTCGCCCTCGGCGGCGTACCGGGCTTCCTTGTCGGGCTCGAGCTTGGTGAGGACGCTCTTGTAGATGACGCTCAGCCAGCTGTAGGGCTCGGGGTAATTGGGGTCCAGGTCCCGGGCCTTCTCGACGGACCGGAGGGCGTCCTGGGCCACGGCGAGCCTCTGTTCCTTGCCCAGGTTCTGGAACCTGAAGGCCTTGGACCAGCGGTTGATGCCCTTGGCCAGCCAGGCCTCGGGGTTTTCGGGCTGGAGCCTGATGCGCTTATCCTGGAAGTCGTTGGCCAGGTCGAAGTTGTTCATGGCCTGGTCGATGTTGTCGGCCGAGGCGGGGAGGTTCTCGTAGTAGTTGGCGATGTAGGCGTACCCCTGGGGATTCTCGGGATCAGCCTCGAGCCTCCGGAGGTACATCGATTCGGCCTTCCGGGCGGCCTCGGGCTTATCGCCGGCGTATCTCTTGTAGAATTCGGCGACGACGTAGTAGTTGCTCATGTTGCCGGGTTCGAGCTCGACGATGCGGAGGTAGAGCTTCTCGGCCTCGTTGAAATTCCGGAGCTTGTCGTACATGTCGCCCAGGGAGTAGATGACTTCCTTGTTGTTGGGGTTGATGTCGTGGGCCTTGATCAGGGCGGCCAGGGCTTTCTTCTCGATGTCCTTGTTCAGCGCCGTTTCGACGGCGGGCTTGTAGAGCTGCTTATAGCTCTCGCCCAGGAACCGGTACGCATCGATCCTGTTGGGGTCGTACTTCAGGGCGGCCTCGTATTCGGCGATGGCCTTCCGGTATTGGTTCTCGGTGAAGAGCTGGTTGGCTTTGTTGAAATGGTAGCTCGACCTCAGCTTGCCGACCTTCAGCTTTTCGCACCCGACGGCGGAAAAGGCGATGATGAGCGCGAGGGCTGTTATCAGAAGACCGTTCGTCCTTTTACGAAACATCCTGACCTCCTTGATCGTCGTATATCCAATCCGTAAAGCCCGTAAGGACCGAACTCAATTTATAAACGAACGGGCGTTTAAAGTCAAGAAAAAGGAAGGAAAAATGCAGGTCGACCTTCTTCAGCTCTTTCTTAAAAAGATCCTTATCGGCGTCCCCCAGAGGTCATATTCCTTCCTGAGGAGGCCGGCCAGGGACTTTTCGTAGGCCGGGGAAAGGCTGGTCCGGGAGTGCCCGAAGAGGACGAAGGTCGGGGGGGCCACGCCCTGCTGGGTCATGTACTTGACCTTGATCTTGGACCCGTCCTTCCCCCGCGGGGGGTGCTCCTCGTTGAGCCGGGCCAGGAACTCGTTCAGCCGGGCCGTGTCGACCCTTTTCCGGGAGTCCCGGTGGACCTTGTCGGCCATGTCGAGGACCTTGACGACCCGATGGCCGGTCAGGGCGGAGACGAAGAGGAGCGGCGCGTAGCCCACGAACTCAAGCTTGGTCCGAACGAGGTCCCGGACATCCTCGGGGTCGACCTTCTGGCGATCCACGAGGTCCCACTTGTTCAGGACGAGAACGAGGGGTTTTCCCGAGTCCCTGGCCATGCGGGCAATATGGGTATCCTGGCGGGTGGGGAACTCTCGGGCGTCCAGGACGAGGACGATGACGTCGGCCTCGAGGATGTTCTTCTGCGACTTGATGATGCCCGCCTTTTCGCGGCTGTCGCTCGCCCCGGCCGGCTTCCGGATGCCGGCCGTATCGACCAGGCAATATGGCCTCCCGTCCCTCATGATGATCGTGTCCGTGCTGTCCCGGGTTGTTCCGGGGACCTCGCTGGTGAGGAGCCGCTCCTCGCCGCACAAACGATTGATGATGGACGATTTGCCGACGTTGATGCGGCCGACCACGGCGATGCGCAGGGGCTCCGCCGCGTCGTCCTCGGCCGCCGGGGGGAGAAGCGCGGCGATCCTCTCCCGAAGCTCGTCGATATTGACCTTGTGTTCGGCCGAGAGGGGGATGATGTCGTTGTCTCCGAGCCTGTAGAACTCGGCAAGGTGGGCCTCCCCGCTGGGGGCGTCGATCTTGTTGACGACGACCAGGACGGGCCTGCCGAGCTTCATCAGGCCGACATACAGCTCCTCCTCCGCCGGGGCCAGATCCCTCTTCCCGTCGAGGACGAAGACGATGACATCCGCCGCCCGGGCGGCGTCCCAAGCCTTGTCCCGAATCTTCCCCGAGAGGGGCTCATCCGGGGTCCCGAACATCCCTCCGGTGTCCACGAGCTCGAACGCCCGGTCGCCGAACCGGTGACGGGCGGCGACGCAGTCCCTGGTCATGCCGGGCATGTTGTGGACGAGGGCCTTCTTCCGGCCGATGAGCCTGTTGAACAGGCTGGATTTCCCGACGTTGGGGAACCCGACGATGACGACCTTGGGCATTTTCTTCATGACGGGATGGCACTCCCTATTTGGCGACCAGGGAGTACTGCGGGAGGAGGGGCCGGCTCAGGTCGATGTGCCCCCCCAGGGTCTCCCTCTCCCCGCCCTCGATGAGGATAGAGACCCTCTTGACGGACTTCAGGTTGACGGCGACGGTGTTGACAACGGCGTAGACGGCCGCCATCTCGGATGAGGCGCCGAAGGCCGCGTTCTCCGCGAACTCCCTCGAGAAATCGACGAAGGCCGTCCCGTCCTCGTCCAGGAAAACCTGCCTGACCTTCGTCTCCGGCGGGAACGGGGAGACGAGGTCCCCCGACGAGCCCTTGAGAAGCTCGCCGACGGCAGTCTCGACGTCCTCGGCAACGGATCTCCCGGCCGGGACCTCCCTTTTCTCGGCATGGAGGAGGTCGTCGTCCTCGGACAGGAAGAAGAGCGTGATCGTCCTCGTCGTCGGTGCTTCGCCATCGGCCGAAAGGCCCCCCGGACCGGACGGCTCGGTCTCGTGACGGATCTTCTCGCCGCCGCCGCCCGAAAAGTAGACGACGACCAGGACGACGAAGATCACGGCGAGGGCCGCAAGCAGCAGGACCTTTGGGTTCTTTTTACGCTTTTTGGTCATGTCAGGGATAGAGCTTGAGGTATTCGACGAGACTTAAATAAACGGCCTGGGCGACGCTGTCCTGGAACGCCTCGGTCCCGAGCTCTTTCTCCTCCTCGGGGTTCGAGATGAACGCCGTCTCCACGAGCACCGCGGGGCAGGCCGCCCCCGTCAGGACCTTGAAGGGAGCCTGTTTGACCCCTCTGTTCGCGGTTCCCAGGAGGGCGTTGAGGCCCGACTGGATGCTTTCCGCGAGCTGACTGCTCTGCTTCAGGTAGGAGGCCTGGGCCAGGTCCCAGAGGATCAGCTTGATGTCATCCCGGCCGTCCCCCTCGATCCGTCCCTCCAGGTCCCCGGAGGAATTCTCCAGGTAGGCCAGCCGTCGGGACTCCTCGTCGGTCGCGTTCTGGCTCAGAAAATAGGTCTCGGAGCCGTGCGAATTCTTCCGCGGGGACCCGTTGGCGTGGATGCTGATGAACAGGTCGGCCTTGTGGTTGTTGGCCAGGGCGGACCGGTTCTCCAGGCTGACGTCCATGTCCTTGTCCCGGGTCATGAACACCCGGAACGCGAGGTTCTTTTCGATGATGGCCCGGAGCTTCAGCCCGATGGCCAGGGTGATGTCCTTCTCGAGCGCGCCGAACTTTCCCTTGGCCCCCGTCTCGATGCCGCCGTGGCCGGGATCGATGACGATGGTCTTGAACCTGGTGGGCTGGTCCCCCGGCAATGGGCCCGGTCCCGGAGCGGCCGGCGTTTCCCTTCCGGAGGCCGCCGGAGCGTCCGGTGCCGGGGCCGCCACAGGCTTCGGGGCTTCGGCCGGGGCCGGCCCGAGGTCGATGGAAAGCTCGAACGGATCCTCCCGGATCGAGGGTTTAAAGGAAAATGACTCCGAGGCCAGTTCGATCGTGAACGCGTAGGAACCGCGTCCCTGGGACCACCCCACGGACCTGACGAACCCGCCCGCAAAGGCGGCCTGCCGGACGCGGAATGCGAGCGGGGTCTCGAAGGTGACCTGAAGGGCTCCCGTCCGCTTCTCGAAGGAATAAGGCAGGGGAACGGTCGACGAGAGTGTCACCCGGCTCGAGCCGCCGAGGTCGCGGACGGAGACGACCAAGACGGACGGCTGGCTCGACTGAGGCTCCGGACCGGGCAAGGTCCGGGGCCGCGACGGAACGACCACGGACAGGAGAATGACGGCGCCCAGAAACGCCGTCGTCCCTTGCCGTTTCACGTTCCTTCGTCCTTGATCGTCATAAAAAAAATGGAGGCGGCGGGAATCGAACCCGCGTCCGAAGACATTCAACCGAGGCCTTCTACACGCATATCCCCTTCTTCATTGTCGTCCCCCGGGCTCCGAAGAGGAAGGAGACCCGAAGGACCAGCCCTGCGGAAATTTCGCTCCCGGGCTCCAGGACCTAGCCCGCTCGCTATCCTGCTGGTTGACGCTCCCCGGGAACCGCAGGAGTGAACCCGGGGAACGGCTGCCTATTCTATTAGGCGGCGACTGCGAAAGGTTGTGCAGTTAATTTTTTTTCCACCTGTTTTTCGAGGTGGGTGGGACCTCGACGTGCAGCCCCGGTCTCACTATCTCCGTCGAGACCAGTTCGCCCCCATATCCTTTCAAGGCCCATTATATGGGCGGGGACGGGGCTTGTCAAATATTGACTCTCCCCCCGTTTATCAAGACAATAGGCCCGCATGCCCTGGAATCAGATCTACGACCCGCTGGGCAGCCCAGCCCTGTCGACGGCGCTCGCCGCCTTACCGATCATCGTCCTCCTCGGTTCGCTGGCGTTCCTGAAGATCAGGGCCCACGTGGCTGCCCTGTACGGTCTCGGCTCGGCCCTGGCCGTCTCCGTCCTCGTATTTGGCATGCCCGCCGGGAAAGCCCTCGCCGCCTCCTTTTTCGGGGCCGCCTATGGCCTCTTCCCTATCGGCTGGATCATCCTGAACGTCATATTCCTTTATAACCTGGCCGAGGAAAAAGGGCATTTCAAGGTCCTCCGGGACAGCCTCGCCGGCATCACCGGGGACCGCCGCCTCCAGCTCCTCCTCATCGCCTTTTGCTTCGGCGCCTTCTTCGAGGGCGCGGCCGGGTTCGGCACGCCGGTCGCCGTGACCGCGGCCATCCTCATCGGCCTGGGCTTCTCTCCCCTTGTGTCCTCGGGCCTCTCGCTCGTCGCCAACACGGCGCCCGTGGCCTTCGGGGGGCTCGGGACGCCGATCGTCGCCCTGGCGGGTGTGACCGGGATCGACGTCCTGAAGCTCTCGGCCATGGTCGGACGGCAGCTGCCCGTCTTTTCCGTCGTCGTCCCCTTCTGGCTCGTCTGGGCCTATGCCGGTTTCGGCGGGATGATCGAGGTTTGGCCGGCCCTCCTCACGGCGGGCGTCGCGTTCGCCATCCCCCAGTTCCTGATCTCCAATTACCACGGGCCCTGGCTCGCCGGGGTCGGTGCCGCGGTGGTCTCCATCTTCGCCCTCATCGGCCTCCTGCTCGTCTGGAAACCGAAGCGGATCTGGGGGAATGAGGGGGCCGCGGAAGCCGGGGAAGCCCGCGCCCGCCACGGCCACGGGAACGCGGCGGTCCTCAGGGCATGGCTGCCTTGGCTCGTCCTGAGCGCGGTCATTTTCGTTTGGGGCATTCCACAGGTCAAGGCGTTCCTCGACGGGCTCGTCAGCCTCAAGATCCCCGTCCCGGGCATGGACAAGCTGATCAGCCGCGTACCGCCTGTGGTCCCGGTGCCGATGCCCGAGCGTGCCGTTTTCGCCTTCAACCTTCTATCATTTACCGGAACGGGGATCTTCGTCGCGGCGGTCATCTCCGCGTTCATTATGGGCTTCCGGTTTCGAGAGGCGGCGGCGGTCTGGGGAAAGACCCTCAAGCGCGTGCGATTCTCGCTCCTCACCGTGGCCGCCATGCTCGCCCTGGGATATGTGGCGCGCTACTCAGGGCTCGACGCAACCCTGGGGTTGGCTTTCGCGGGGACGGGCGTCTTCTATCCGTTTTTCGGGACCTTGCTCGGCTGGCTCGGTGTCGCCCTGACCGGCTCGGACACATCATCCAACGTCCTCTTCGGGAGCCTCCAGACGATCTCGGCCGGGCGGATAGGCCTAAGTCCCGTCCTCATGGCCGCGGCCAACAGCTCCGGCGGGGTCATGGGCAAGATGATCGACGCCCAGAGCATCGTCGTCGCTTCGACGGCCACCAAGTGGTACGGCCACGAGGGTGAGATCCTCCGCTACGTCTTCTTCCACAGCCTGGCCCTGGCCTCCCTCGTCGGCCTGCTGGTGACGCTTCAGGCGTACGTGTATCCCTTCGTGAAAATGGTCATAAAGTAGGCCGGGCTTAACCCCGGGGTGCCGGCGGGAAGGTTGGGAATCGGAGACACGGCTCGTCTTCAACACGATCTTAATCCCCCTTCCCCCTTGGAATTCAAGGGGGACTGGAGGAACGTGTCTCCGCCAATGGAAGGGCGGACCACCCTTACCGGGCATCCGCCCTAAACTTCGAACAGAATTTGGCCGCTAAATGAGATCGGCGATCAGTATCGGCTTCCGCCGCCGAAGCCGCCTCTGCCGCCGCCGCCGGCCGCGCGAGGCTGGGCTTCGTTGACCTTGAGGCTCCGGCCCTTGAGGTCCTTGCCGTTGAGCCCGCTGATGGCCTTGACCGCCTCGTCCTTATTCGGCATCTCGACGAAGCCGAAGCCGCGGGGCTGACCGGTCACCTTGTCCGTGATGACGGCCGCTTTGTCGACCGCCCCAAAAGCCTGAAAGGCCCCCCGGAGGTCTTCCTCGGTCACCGTGAAAGAAAGGTTTCCAACGTAGATGTTCATACTCGTCTCCTTTGACGAGGGTCCGTCCGGGGATCTCCCGTGACGTCCCGTACTAAAAAATCGATCGCAATAAAGGAGAGGAGTATGTCGCCTGTCAGGGCCTCTGCCACTCTGTGCCTTTATCCGACCCGCGCCCCCTTTACGGGGGATTTCCACCCGATATAATACCACAAAAGACGCACAAATAAAATAAAATAAAAAACGGCCGGCCCAACCCAGGCCTCCACCCTCGCTTGCGGATAGGGGTTGGCGCTCTCCCTCATTGGTTATTATTGCCCTCAAGGGCCAGGGCCGCCAGGCGCCTTTTCGCGTCGGCATATTCGGGGAGGTCGCGGTCGGCGTCCTTCCAGAGGACGAGGAACCTGCGGTACCGCTCGAAAGCCTTCGCCGCAAGCCCCTTCCGCTCGTAGAGCTTCGCCAAACCGTAATGGAGCCGCGGGTCGATGAGGGTCCGGTCTTCCTTCCCTGGGTCGAACGTCGTCAGGCCCTCGTACTCCGCGACCGCCTTGTCGAGTGCCCCCTGGGCAAGATAGGCCCGGGCCAGGGCATCCCTGGGGAAGGGCATGTTGTAGATCGACAGGAGGTTCTGGATCGTCGGGGGCTTCCCCGGGGGGGTCGCCTTCTCCAGGATCGCGACGGCCTTGTCCGCGGAACCTTCGGCGAGCACGAGCTCCCCGCGCAACCGGTCGTAAAGGGTCCCGATGGCGCGTTTCATGGGATCGGTAATACCGGGGAGAAGCGATCCGAACGAGGTCAGCCGCGACCGCGCGTCCGTCACCCGGCCTTGGGCGAGGTCGAAGGACGCGAGCACGAAAAGGTTGACGGCCTCGGAGTCCCTGTTCCCCGCGGGGGAAAGGCCCTTGATGCGGTCATACCAGCGCCCGAGCCATGTCCTGGCCGCCTCAAACTGCCCTTGCCGCGCCCGGATGCAGCCCAGGAGGTATTGCGAAGAGGCCTGGCCCTCGACATATCCCATCGTGCCCGCAAGATCGGCCAACCGCTCGAGCTCGGAGATCGCCTCGGCATAACGGCCGGACCAAAGGAGCAAGAAGGCTTTCCCGAAAGAGCCCCGGCCCTTCATCCCCAACGACGGGGCCCTCGCGATGAACTCATCCATGGACTTCAGCGCCTCCGGGTATTCCTCCCGGAGCGCCTGGAGGTAGGCGAGCGCCCAATACGAGCCGGTGAAGTCGGGATTGAGGGTCAGCGCGTCCTTGTAGGTGGCAACCGACTTTTCCAGGTCCCCCATCCAGAAGTAGGTCTCAGCCAGGGAGTCCAGGGGGTTCGGGTCGCCCGGGGAGACGGCGGCGTACCGCTTGAAGGTATCGATCGCCTTCGCGTATTCGCCCAGGTCGGCGTACGTATAGGCGAGCATATTCAGGGCGTATCCGTAACCGGGGTCGAGAGCAAGGGTCTTTTTGAACTCCTCGACCGCCGGGGCGAGGATCCGCAGGTTCTTGAGGAGCATGCCCAGCTCGAAATGGAC
>Ga0315275_10004408_pt1 | contig 13143 bp, 12 predicted proteins | sample YL17G03_0_MG_FD_205557 | JGI IMG/M metagenome (GOLD analysis project Ga0315275, IMG submission 205557) | Sediment microbial communities from Yellowstone Lake, YNP, Wyoming, USA - YL17G03_0 | ecosystem: Environmental > Aquatic > Freshwater > Lake > Sediment | place: USA: Wyoming | collected... | reverse complement strand
CCGATGAGCAGCAGGGAGCTGACCAGGATACCCCGGAAGATCGGGCTCGCAGGCAGATTTGCGGAGGAATGGAAAAGGCAAAGGTGATGATAGGGGTGGCTGACGGAGAAAAGAAGAGGAAGACCATGGTCTTCCAGGATCAAGACAGGCGGAACGAGGGAGGCGACGAGGATTACGTAGGCCAGTATGGGAGGAAGGGCCAGCGAGTACAGGAGAAGATTGCTTCGAGGTTGGGAAGACTTGGCTGGCCGAAACCGTTCGAGGGCAAGAAACCCTCCGAAGAAAAGGAGGGACAGGAAAAGATTGAGGAGGAAGAAGTTCACTAGGAAGGAGGAGACGACCAACGCCCTATTCAAGTCCAGTTCTCCTCCGGCGAATCATTTCCTCCAGGCGGTCGAGGCTGCTGGGGTCCTTCTCGGAAAGCAAATCTAAGAAGGCAGACATGAGAGGCTCACCGGTGGCCCCCACCAGGCCTTGAAGGACCTCTTCCGTCAGGATCTCTTCGAACTCCTGTCGGCTGAAACAAGGCGCATAGAGGAAGGCCTTTCCCGACTTAGCCCGCTGCAGCAGGCCCTTCCGGTAAAGGCGATCCATGGTGGTCATAATGGTGGTATAAGCAAGCGGTCTTTGTCGGGAAAGCTTCTCCCAAATCTCCTTCACCGAGGATTCCGGCGCCTGCCAGAGGCAATCCATCACCTCAGCTTCGAGATCCCCCAGGGCCCGCTTGATGCCCTTCATGTGGGGGTGAAAGGCTCGAATCCGGACTCGCGATCTGACCATCATCCAATCCCCCCACCATTTTTTAGCATCTCAACATACTATTGTCAATAGTATTTTAGGGGCCATTTCCGTCGGAGGGAGGCGGGCGACGTCCCCTTTGGAGAGCGTTCCTGGGAAAGCCGAATCAAGGAATCAAATCTCCTTCAAGGTCCGCATCATTTCGCGAATGGTTTCAATTCTAATGCCTCGGAGGCGAAAAGAACTGAGAAGGCTTTCCAGAACGCGAGATGGGCGCAGATAGAAAGAACGATAGGCCAGGCGGAGCATTTCCAGGAGGCGCTCGCCGGAGAGATGATCCAGGTGAAAGGTCGGGTGCATACAGTCGAATTTCGACCAATCCTTCTCAAAGATTCGTTCTCTCAAGCGCATAAAGAGATCGGTCCCTGGATAGGGGGTCAGGAGGGAAAACTGGGCGGATCCGGCCCGCAACCGGATCGCCTGATGAATGGTGGCCCGAATCATCTCTTCCGTCTCCTCCACCTCTCCCAGGACGTAGCTGGCGGTGGTATTGATGCGGTGCCTCCTGAGCAGCCCTATCGCTGCCTCTGCTGACCCCGCATGCGCCCTCTTGCCATAGGAATCCAGAACCCCCTGGCTGGCGCTCTCGATTCCCATAAAAACATAGCAGGCCCCGGCGGCGGCCATCGCCTCTATCATACCTTCGTTCTTGGTGAGGGTGTCGGGACGGGAAAAGCACCACCATTTCAAGTCCCATCTTTGGCGAAGGATCTCGTCGCAGATCTGGATGACCCGCTTAGGATCCAGGGTGAAGTTGTCGTCCAAAAAGGCAAGAGCCGAATAATGATAACGGGTAACGATCTCCTCTATCTCCGCCATGATGGAAGGAACGGACCGGGTGCGCCACTTCGTTCCGGAGAATCGCGAAGAGGCACAGAAGGTGCAGTTGAAGGGGCAGCCCCGGCTGGTGATGAGGGAGGTGATCGGGCGCCCGGCCAGCCTCAGACCCCGGTACAGGGGCATCGGCAACAGATCCCGAGCCGGAGGCGTCAGGGAGTCGAGATCCGAGGGGACTTCGGCATCCGGTGTGCGCCGCAGGAGGCTTCCCTTCAGATAGGAAAGACCGGGGACCCCCGAGAGGTCTTCGTGAGTCTCCAAAGAGTCGACCAGCGAAGGAAGCACGATCTCCGCCTCGCCGCGTACCACCACATCGACCCACCCTGATTCTAATGCCTCCTCGTCCAGGAAGCTGACGTGGGGACCGCCGAGGACCACAAAGGTCCCGGCCTCCTTGGCTTGCTTGGCCCAGGCCAAAGATAGGGGATAGCGCGGAGTATCGGCGGTGATACCCACCAGGTCGTAAGAGGTCAGATCATCCGGCGCATCCTCCACATTGAGGTCCTTGAGGGAGACCGAGTGGCCCGCCCTTCTCAGGGAACTGGCGAGATAGGCGAGGCCCAGAGGGGGCAGAATGAAGCCCAGCTTGTGGTAGAGGCCGGAAAAGGGAGGATTGAGGAGGAGGGTGCGCACTCTCAGTCTTTCGATCTGGCTCCCTTTGGGGGGGGGCGGATTGCGAAAAGGGTGGAGTCCTGGTGCCAGTACCCGCTTCCCTTCTCGATGATTCGAACCTCCAGAATGTGGAGGCCCGCCTGGAGAGGGGCACCAGGCACAAAGGTGACCCTGGACGCGGCAGGATCGTAGGAGGCGCTGACCTCTTTCCGATCCAGCAGGAGAATGGGCAAGTCCCAGGTGGAGTCGAGTGGAGGAAGGTCAATATCGATCCGATTTGGCGGCTCGTCCAGGATGGCTCCCTCCTCAAATGGGAACCGCGCCGAAAGAGGCACGGCTGAAAGCTTGCGGGAGAAGCCTTCGATTCGGTCATCCCGGTAAATGAGCTGCCTTTTCAGACGATATGGGTTCGTTTGCGCCGTATTGATCCCGGGGCAAGCGGTGAGGACGAAGGTGAAATCGACCCCCTTCGCCATCTCCTCCACCTCCCGGTCATAGGCCCCGTAGGGATACGCGAAGAAAGGGCAGGGCCGGTGCAGGGAAGATTCGAGAAGGGACTTGGGGCGGGAGAATTCTTTTCTCACCCGGGCGTTGTAGGATTCCTCCGTCTCACCGGCAACTCTCTTTGCGAGGTTAGCATGGGAATGCCCATGGGACATAATTTCCATGCCACTGCTGGACATCTCCTTTAGCTGAGCCCAGGTCAAATAACGGCCCGGAGAATCGGAGACGAGTCCGGTGGAAACGAAAAAGGTCCCCTTGAGGTTGTGGGCCTTCAAGAGGGGGAAAACCGCCTCATAGGCAGAAATGGAGCCGTCATCGAAGGACAGAATCACCGGCGGAGACGGCAAGTCCGCTTTTCCCTGCAAGGCCTGGGCCCATTCCCGGAGAGAGATGGTAACAAATCCCTTCTCCTTGAGGGCATCGATCTGGGCATGGAAATCGGCCAGAGCAAGATCATATTCGCTCTCAGGATGAGGCACGACCCTGTGATAGCAGAGAATGGGAAGGGGAGCGGACGGATCCAATTCCGCGGCGCTGAGGGAGGCGGCTCCGCAGAGGGCAATAAGAAGCGCCATTACGAATCCGAGCTTCATCTTTCTGACCGAAGAGGGCTGGGCTGCAACGGCTCGTTGACAGTCGTCCCCGGTGGAGGCCGGAAGTCGTAAATGGAATCGGAAACCGGGCCGTTGACCCTCACATCCTTCAACTTGACGCTGGAATAATCCCCACTCGGCTCCCAGAGATCGATACGAGTCAGAAACCAGGTCTTCGAATCGACCCAGACGCGTACCCTGCTAACCCGCTTGGACGTCCGCGCCAGCTTGGGGATGAGATCCAACCGGAAGATTCCCTTCTCATCGGGGCTATTCAGCATTTGGATCTTATAGTTCTCCTTGATGATGGCGCCTTCTTCATTCATTCCTATGTACCTCGTCAACATTTTTTGTTTTCCGGAGATGTCCACCTTGTCCACCTGTCTCAAGGTGGGATAATACATCCAGAGGGTGGGGCCGTTGACGATCAGCGTGTTGGCAATCGGTTCCTTCACCTCCCAATAGATCTTATCCGGTTTGGTGATACAGAGGATTCCTTTTGCCAGCGCGGGAGAGGCCAGGAGTGACATCCTCTTTTCCATGATGAATTCAGCCTTGATCGTCTGTGCCTCCTTCTGCGCTTTGGCCACTTGGGTGAGGATCATATCGATCGTCTGCTGGGGAGAGAGCTTCGGGAGATCCGGCTTCAATTCTTCTGCCCAGGCCCCGATGATCCAGGAGAAGGAGAGAGCAAGGATGAAAAGACCTATCCTTTTCCGAGTCTTCGGCTGATTACGCTTCAAAATTTCTCCTCCTTAACCCTAATTGGGAAATGCGCTTGCCGCGCATCATGCGTTTTCCGAGAGCGGGGGCGGCTCTTCTGTAATCTCTTGAGGGCGGCGTCTCATTTTGCGGTGCCGAGAGACACCATGAAGATACCCCAAGTTCACCGCAAAGTAAAATAGGAGATGTCTCCAATTGGGGGGCATTCGCTTCCCGATGGAGGGCAGAGAGTATGTCCTTTCGTACGCCCAGAAGGTCCCCTCGTCCAGTTCCTCCGGGCTCATCTGCAGGGGTCGAAAGACGACATGCTCGCGATCATACCAATCCCACCTTTTATAGAGGATGCGCCCTTCGGCCTCGAGCTGGTGGAAAAGGCGGGTGCCCGGAAAAGGGGTAAGGCGGCAGAAGTTGGCAGCATCCAGGCTGGTCTCGGCGACGAATTCCACCGTTCGACGGAATACCGAGCTGTCATCCTGGTCGAAACCAAAGACGAAGGACCCCTGGATGCCAATTCCTCGCGAATGGATGCGAGCGATGGAGCGCTTGTAATCCTGCACCCGATTGGACCACTTGCCGATTTCCTGGAGGATCTTTTGGGACAAAGACTCAAATCCGATCAGAAGACCGATGCATCCCGCTTCTGCTGCCAGGTCCAGCAGGCCCTCATCCTGGGCAATGGTGATCGAGGCCTGGCTTACCCATTTTCTACGCAGAGGAATCAAGGCCTCCATCAACTGACGGGCATAGGTGGGGTTCCCGATCAGATTGTCGTCCACGAAGAGAAAGAAGCTTCGGGGGAAAGAGCTGATATCCCGGACCACTTCCGGGATGGGGCGTGACCGAAAGGTCTTTCCCGAGAAGAGGCTTACCGAGCAAAAGGAACAGTCAAAGGGACAGCCCCGCGTGGCTTGCACCACGTTGGGAATGAGATAGTGCCGGCGCTCCAACAGGTCGTATCGGAGCGGGGGAGACCCCTGCAAGGAGGGGAGAGGGGAGGCCTGGTAGAGGGGTTTCAGGGCTCCATTTTTGGCATCCTGGATGATTTGAGGCCAGAGCTCCTCCCCTTCCCCCACGGCCACGGCATCGGCGTGTTGCAGGGCTTCCTGCGGCAAGAGAGAGGGATGGATCCCTCCCATGACCACCGGAGTCCCTTGGGCTCGATATCTCTCGGCGATTTGATAGGCGCGAGGGGCGGTGGCTGTCATGACGGAGAGGGCGACCAGATCGACCTCCTCTTCAAAATCAATGCTCTGGACCACCTCGTCGCAGAGGCTCACCCGAACATCGGAAGGAGTGCGGGATGCCAGCAAGAGGAGAGCCAGGGGAGGAAAAACGAAGGCGGCCTTCTTCCCTTTCCAGATATGATCGGGTCGGCAAGGGGCGATGATCTTGACCTTCAACGAAGCCTCTTCTTTATTTGGCGGATGGTATCCGCCGGGTCCGGGCTGCCAAAGACGGCAGATCCTGCCACCAGGATCGTGGCCCCCGCCTCTGCCACCTCTTTGCAGTTCTCCAGATGGATCCCACCGTCTACCGCTATCTCAAAGGAGAGGCAATCCTGCCGGCGAACCTCCGCCAACTCCCTGATCTTCTTCAAAGTGGAGGGGATGAAGGTCTGGCCTCCCCAGCCGGGGTTTACGGACATCAAGAGGATCAGATCGGTTTCCTCCATCACCCATTCAATGGCGGACAAGGGAGTGGAAGGATTGAGGGCTACCCCGGCTTTCTTTCCTTGTTCCCTGATCAGCTGCAGCGTGCGGTGGAGATGGGGGCAGGCCTCCGCGTGAACCGTAAGATAGTCGGCCCCGGCTTGTGCAAAGGGGATCAGATACCGATCCGGGTCTGATATCATCAGGTGGGCATCAAAGGGAAGCCTGCTCCTCTTCCGCAGCGCTCCGACCAGAGGAGGGCCGAAGGTGAAATTGGGCACGAAATGCCCGTCCATGACATCCAGGTGGAGGATATCCGCCTCCTTCTCCACCTTGGCTATCTCTTCCGCCAAACAGGCGAAATCAGCAGAAAGGATGGAAGGCGCAATCTTTACCATAGTTTTCATCCTATAGGCAAATGGATTTCAAAGCTGGGGCCCAGGTTGGCTCCTACATGTTCCAATCGGTTTTCCCTTCTGGTTTCTTCTCTTCCAGCCCGAGTAGGATCTTGGAACCGAAAGGGACCGGAGAGCCGGAAGGAGGGGCCTGGGACAGGATTTTTCCCTGCTTCCTCTTCGATGAGGGTGGAGGATCGAGCTGGACCTTGAATCCCATAGCAGTGAGGGCTTTGGAGACCGTTTGTTCGTCTTTGCCTATCAAGTCAGGCATCAGATAAACCCTCTCTTCGGGTCCCAGACTCACCAGCAGGTTCACGGTATCACCAATGATCAGCTTGGCTCCGGCCGGTGGAGATTCGGATATGACCTTGCCCCGGGGAACCTGGTCGGAATGAATCTGGCAGAGTTCTCCCAGCACCAGTCCTTTCGCCCCCGTGATCCTTCTCGCCGCCTCCTTTTTTTGCAGGGCAAAATCTGGCAGGAATAGCTCATTGGTGCCCCGGCTTATGGTCAAGGCAACGGATCTGTGCTGCTTGATTCGGGAGCGGGGGGCCGGATCCTGGGCGATTACGGAGCCCTTGGGCAGGCTCGGATGATAACGGTCTCCCACGATTCTGCCTTCAAGTCCTTCCTCCTTGAGCCGCTCCTTGGCCGCCGGCGCAAGTGCTCCTACCAGATTCGGAACCAGGACGCGCCCTTTCTCAAAGGCCAATTCCATGGTAACGAGAATGGTCCCTACCATCATGATGAGAAGGCCGAGGAAAATCAGGACCCGCCTCTTTTGAGGAATCAGCTCTTGCAGCATTTCAACCTGGCGGCGAAGAAGGCATCGGTTCCGTGGCGATGCGGGAAGGTACGTAGGTAGCCTTGGCGCGTTACCGCTCCCTTCGACGTTTTCGGAAGGTAGGGGGTGAGGTCCTCCGTCCGAAAAGAGGGATGAGATTGGAGAAAATCCTCGATCACCTCTTCGTCCTCCTCTGGCATGGGAGAGCAGGTAGAGTAGAGCAAGACTCCTCCGGGGCAGAGATAAGGAGCGACCCCCTCCAGGAGGGAAGTTTGCAGAGATTGCAGCCGGGGGAGGGAGGCCAGAAGGTTCCTCCATTTGATCTCTGGATGTCGCCGCAAGGTTCCCAAGCCGGAACAGGGGGCATCGAGGAGGATCTTATCGAAGGTCTTTTCCCCGATTGCCCGGTGCTTCCGAATATCTCCCCAGACCGGTTCGATGATGGAAATGCCCAATCGCCCAGAGTTATCTTTTAACATCTGGAGGGCCTTTCTATCGAGGTCCACCGCGGTGATGCTTCCTCGATTCTCCATGAGCTGGCCCAAGATGGCCGCCTTCGCCCCTTTGCCAGTGCAGGCATCCAGGATTTCCTCTCCCGGTTGGGGATCGACCAGGTAGGGAATGAGGGCGGAGGCCTCGTCCATCACCTGAAACCAGCCCTTCCGGTAGGGATCGCTGTCGCGGATTCCAAAGAGGCCCCGCACCCGAAGGAAGTTGGGAACCAGGCATCCCTCTCCGATCTCCTTTACCTGAGCCGACAGAACTTGCTTGAGACTTGAGGGGTCCGTCTGCAGCGTATTTACCTGAATCCCCAGGTAGGGGACCTCGTTATCCGCCTCCATCAGAGCCCGTACTTCCCCTTCTCCCCAGCACCGGATCCATTTCTCGATCAAGTCTCGAGGGTGCGAGTAATAGACAACCCATTCCGCAAGATCTGAGGATGCCCCCGGGGGATTCATTCGCGGGGGGTTTCTGGCAATCTGTCGCAGGACGGCGTTCACGAAGTCGCCCTGCCTCTTGGAGGCATGAAAGACCGCCATCTTCACTGCCTCATCCACTACCGCGAAGGTCGGTATTCGATCGAGAAACAGGAGCTGATAGACCGCCAGGCGCAGGATCATCCTGAGGACCGGGTCCATTTGCCGCAGAGGGAATCGCAGGAGGGGCGAAAGGATGGCATCCAGTCTCCCCTGCCAGCGCAGCACCCCATAAACTAACTCTGTTGTCAAATTCTTGTCAAGAGGGGAGAGATGGGACTGCTCCAGCCGGCGATCGAGGAGCGGGGCGGCAAAGAGGTGCTCTTTTTCCACCTGCATCAGGATGCTCAGGGCCACTCGACGGCTCACGCCAACCCTTCCTTGGTCATGGGCACCTGCAAATGCGCGACAAAGAGGGATCGTCCGCGGCTCGATATGACTAACAACCAGCCGGTCCCCCAAAGGAATCTTCGGCGGTGAGCCTATGCCCGCGGGCAAATTCGGATGCCTGCATCAGACTACCGCCTTCAGGCTGCAGTTTCAAGAGAACAAGCGATGCGGAATCACCGGTGGCCACCCGAATTCCTTCCTCGTCGACGGCCAGGACAACCCCCGGGGGACGCGGCGGCATCTCACCCTTACCGATCCTTGTCTTCAGAATCTTGAGTCGCATCCCTTTGTAGAAGGCGAAAGCCCCCGGTTTCGGCGACAGGCCGCGGATTTGCAGGAGCAAGGTCTGCGCAGGCCGATCCCATAGGATGTGGGCCTCTTCCTTTTGGACGGGAGGGGCATAACTGACCCCCTCTTCGGGCTGATCAATCGGATGAAGCCGGCCCTGACGCATCTCATCCAGGGCGAAAGAGAGGGTTCGGGCAGCCAGCAGGGCTAGGCGACCGTGGAGGGCGCCCGCATCATCGGAAGGAAGGATGGGGTGAGGAGCTTGAAGCAGGATGGGCCCCGTGTCCATTCCTTCATTCATTTGCATGATGGTGATTCCGGTCCATAGTTCTCCCGCCATGATGGCCCGCTGAATGGGAGCTGCCCCCCGGTATCTGGGAAGCAGGGAGGCATGGACGTTGACGCACCCTTGGGGCGGAAGGCGGAGCATATCAGGCGGCAGGATCTTTCCGTAGGCAACGACCACAAAAAGATCGGCCTTTAGCGGTTGGAGAGAACTGAACAGGGCAGGATCCTTCAGCTTCTCCGGTTGTAGCACCGGGAGTCCAAGACTGGTTGCCCACCGCTTCACCGGGGAAGGCGTCATCCTCTTTCCCCTGCCGGCCGGGCGATCGGGTTGAGTCAGGATTCCCACGATTTCATGCCTTTCTCCCCTCAATCGGAGAAGGCAAGGAAGGGCGAATTCGGGTGTTCCGAGAAAGAGGATCTTCACCGGGTACTCTCCTTGGGGGGCTGGCCTGGACGGGAGGGAAGTTCGGAAAGGATCTCCGCCATGGACGATAAGTGGCTGCCTTGCCAAAAGATGCGACCGCACCGAGGGCATCGAAAAAAGGATTCGTTGTGGACGAAAACGAAATCAGGCACCTTTCCCTCCGTCTGTCCTTTCTCCAGAGCCGTCAGTCTCTGATTGCATACCAGACAACGCCGAAAGCGACTCTGGCCGGGCCGGAGCCGAAAGGCTTTGAGCACCTCCGCCAATTGTTCCTTCCAATGATCGCTTTCGATCAAGTGCACCCTGAAATCCCGACTCTCTGGAGGAAGGTGACGGTTCCGGGTGAGGATCACCCGCCTTTCCTCCCGGGCCACCTTGAGGAGGGAGTGGACATCGGAAGCAGGAAGATAGCCTGTATCATAGCCCAAGATCCGCAACCATTTGGCTAACCTTCCCAGCATGGCATCGGCCAGAAACTTCATAATGCAAATCTAACATAAGCCCTCCATTTTTTTAAGGAAAACTTTCCTCCGGGGATTGACAAAGAGGAGGCTATAAACTATAAAAAAGTATCCTCGTTAGGTGAGGTTACCCCACGAATACAAGCCACTGCCCGGAAACGTCCAGGGACGCCAATGGGTAGAGCAGGCATCATCGGAGTAAGGTTTTGCCTAAGGTGGCTAGTGAGTCCATCTCCGCACGTCGTGGGGTGCTGAAACTCGACCAGGGGGGATTAGCCCTTAGAGCGCTAAAGCAGGTCAAAGCTCCCCCTTGGCTGAGGTCAGGGGGTTTTCTTATTTCCATTCCCAAATCCCCTGCCGCGAGTTAGGGAACAGTAACCTTTCTATGAGAAAACATCTTAACGATTCGTCTGAGGATGGGGAAGGCAACCCACCCATTCACCATCGTTTGGTGAGATGGGATCCGAATGAGAGCGGTCATGAGACCGGGAACCTCCTTCCCCGCTCGGAGACTCCTCCGGGAAAGAGAAATTGTTTTTCGCGAGCCGCCTACAACATACCAAGGTCTTCGACCTCTCCGGTCGCCAGGTGGGCACCCTCCAGGATCTGGTGGTCTCCATCCCACAAGAATATCCGCCCGTCACCGCCCTCGTCGTAAAGCTTTCCGATCACAAACATAAGAAAAGGGTCCCTTGGAGCCAGGTCTTGAGCTTTGAGGAGTCGGAGATCTTCCTTGCCTGCCGCATCGAGCAGGTGGAAGATCACCCGCAGGCCGAGCAGGGCATGTGGCTGATCAAGGAGATCCTGGATAAACAGATTGTGGATACCGAGGGCCGCAAGCTGATTCGGGTGCAGGATGTCCAGTTGGCCCGGGTGAACGGGAACATCCGGGTGATGGCCGTAGACATCAGCACCCATGCCATCCTGAGGCGGCTCGGCCTGGGGTTTCTCTCCAAGCGTCTGGGCGCTCGACTGGTCCCTCATTTCATAGATTGGTCCAATGTCAATCTGGTCTCCAGCAAAGTATCGGAAGTGAGCCTCAAGGTTTCCTTGGAGAAGTTGGGCATCCTGCACCCCGCGGACATCGCCGATATCATCAACGAGCTCAGCCCCGATCAGAGGGCCGCGGTCCTTCAATCTCTGGATCATGAGGTGGCGGCGGATACGATCGAGGAGATGCTCCCCACCCACCAGGCGACCGCCCTCTCGGAGATGGAGAGCGAAAAGGCCTCCGATATCTTAGAGGAGATGGCCCCCGATAATGCAGCGGATGTCCTGGCTGATCTCCCCCAGGAGAAGGCCCAAGAGCTCCTGAACCTCATGGAGAAGGAAGATGCCCATGAGCTCCGTCAGCTGCTTGCGTATCCCGAGGACTCCGCGGGGGGCATCATGACGACTGATTACATGGCCGTTTCGGCGACGGTTACGGCCAAAGAAGCGATCGAGAAGATCCGCAAAGAAGAGCCGGAGGCCGAGACCATTTATTACCTCTATGTGGTGGATGAAGAGGAGCATCTCCTGGGAGTCTTCTCCCTGCGGGACCTCATCGTGGCAAATCCGGATGCCAAGGTTACGACCTTCATGATCAGCAATGTGATCCAAGTGGATGCAATGACCAAACAGGAGGAGGTAGCGCGCCTCATAGGCAAATACAACCTGCTCGCGATTCCGGTGGTGGACAAGGGGAATCACCTCTTGGGCATCGTGACGGTGGATGACGCTATCGATGTCGTCATACCCACTGCCTGGAAGAAGCGCTTTCCGCGGATCTATTCCTCGTAAGATCTGGGTGGACTATGACCTTATGGAAGAGGCTCTCCCGCAGGAAGATTCTTACCTTCTTCGCCATCCTCGGTCCGGGTATCATCACCGCCAGCGTCGATAATGACGCGGGAGGGATTGCCACTTATTCCATTGCGGGGGCCCATTACGGGTACACCCTCCTCTGGAGTCTCATTCCCATCAGCGTCGCCTTGATCGTCATTCAGGAGATGGCTGCCCGGATGGGGGCCGTAAGCGGCAAGGGGCTGGCTGATCTGATCCGGGAGAATTTCGGCATCAGGGCCACCTTCTATCTCATGGCCGCCCTCTTCGTCACAAACCTGGGCAACACCATGGCCGAATTTGCGGGATGGGCGGCGGCGATGGAGATCTTTGGGGTGAAGCGGTATATCTCCCTGCCGATAGGGGCCTTCGTCGTATGGTGGCTGGTGGTGAAGGGCACCTACAAGGCGGTGGAGAAGATCTTCCTCGTGGCGAGCGCGATCTACTTCACGTATGTCGTATCGGCCCTGCTCTCTCGACCCCCTTGGGGGAAGGTCCTGCAAGAGGTGGTGGTTCCCGAGGTTCACTGGGATGCACCCTATTTGATGTTGCTTATCGGCATGGTGGGCACGACGATTGCTCCCTGGATGCAGTTTTATCTCCAGTCGGCGGTGGTGGAGAAAGGGATCAAGCCCAAGGATTACCAGATGACTCGATGGGATGTCATTTTAGGCTGCCTGGTCACCGATCTGGTGGCCCTTTGCATCATCGTGGCCTGCGCGGGGACCCTCTTCAAACACCATATCCGGATCGAGGGTGCGAAGGACGCTGCCCTGGCTTTAGCCCCTCTGGCTGGGAAGTACGCTTCCTTGCTTTTCGCCATCGGCCTGGCGAATGCCTCCCTTTTTTCCGCCTGCATTCTCCCCCTGGCTACCGCCTACTATGTCTGTGAGGGCATGGGCTGGGAGGGAGGGGTCAATAAATCCTTTCGGGAGGCACCCCAGTTCTTCTGGATTTACACCCTCCTGATCCTGTTCGGGGCAGGGAGCATCCTCTTTCCCCAGATGCCCCTGGTGCCGATCATGTTCCTTTCCCAGGTAATGAATGGCGTCCTCCTGCCCTTCGTCCTCCTTTTCATGTTGGCCCTGGTCAACAATAAAGAGATTATGGGAGAATATGTCAATTCCCGGGGCTATAACATCGTTGTCTGGTCTATCTCGGTGGTGATGATCCTCCTCACGCTGCTCCTCTCGGTCTCCTCCTTCCTCTCATGAGGGAGAGCGTGCATGAGTCCACTGCTTCATTTTGGATCCTCTTGACCAAGGAAGGCCCTCAAGCATGAAAGAGATCAAAGTATTATCGACTACTGCCACTTTGGGATACGGCTTTCCCACCGAATCCTTCCGGGCTGGTCTGGAGCGAGCCCCGGATGTGATCGCCGTGGATGCGGGCTCCACCGATCCAGGTCCCCATTACCTGGGGGCGGGGGTTTCCTATGTGGATAGGAAGGCCACCTACCGCGACCTCAGCTTCATGCTGAAGGCGGGGAGGGATCTGAAAGTACCCGTTCTGGTCGGGTCGGCAGGCGGATCCGGGGCCGAGCCCCACCTGCAATGGACCCGGGAGATCATCAAAGAGATTGCCGGAGAGGCA
>Ga0315275_10004405_pt1 | contig 13153 bp, 12 predicted proteins | sample YL17G03_0_MG_FD_205557 | JGI IMG/M metagenome (GOLD analysis project Ga0315275, IMG submission 205557) | Sediment microbial communities from Yellowstone Lake, YNP, Wyoming, USA - YL17G03_0 | ecosystem: Environmental > Aquatic > Freshwater > Lake > Sediment | place: USA: Wyoming | collected... | reverse complement strand
AGTTGAATATAAGTATCTACTTTGAAGCATTGCTCCCAAGTCGCAGGGACAAAAAACACCTTTTCCTGTGGGTTACATCCTCTATCTACACCTTGATAATGTCTTGACTGCGACGTCGTTTTGAGAACAAGGCACAGCAAACCCCTGTCCGTATCATTTAGGACAACCAGAAGTTTTTGTTTCTTGGTATGGTCTTCGAACTCGAAATCCTTATGGCAGAGAATTTGTCCAGGTTGCGGCATGACATCTGCACCAGACTACTTGGTTGCCCGAATATCAAAGTTGCGTACAACCTCGAAATGTTCTTTGAGTGAGTCTCGAGCTTGCTCTAACTCGACTTCAGACTTTTCGTCAATACTAAGAAGGTAATCTATTGGTTGATTCCCACCATAGCTGCGGAGCGTGACATCCCAGGGTTGCTTTGGCAAATGAGAGACTTCTGAGACCTGCCAAGCCCCGGGGTCTCTATAAACTTCAACTAGCCAATTTAGAATCTTCATTTCCCGAGGCGTGAAAATAGACAGGTCCGGTTCTACTATGGCCTTAAACTCATAACCTCTCTTAGAATCTGGGGCAAATTCATCTATCATTGATATCATCGTCAGCTTGCCTTCGAAGTCTTCAGGTATATTACCATCCTTGACCTCTAGCCAAAATTTCTTTGGCACAGGTCCCCACTTAAACGCATAGTAGTCAAGCCCAATTGACGGATATCCTGTCTGACTGAAGTGAGTGAAATCAAGGAAGTAGAGCAGCTTTGAGAGTTTAGTTAGATTGAGGTGTTTCGTGTGCTGTGCAAAAAACAGGATAGCGTTAAGAAGTTTTTTTCTATAGATGTTCATCTTATTCACCAACTACTATGCCCAAATCCACTAATACATCTATTTCCTACTTACATATATATTACCATAACCTGTCAATAGGGTTTTAGTACGGGTATTAGCTCGGTGCGAGGATGCCGGTTTTTTCTCAGAACAGCTTCGCATGTCCCGATTAGATAGCTATTGTGCTATTGCCTTTATGGTACAGAAAACGTGTGGTATTCTGGGGACATAATGCCTGATTTGTGGCGGGCCTGATTGGTATGATGTCTCTGGAATTCAGGCTCACATGCTCGGTTAGCTGAGACCAAAATCCGATTTAATCCGGCTAAGCAGTTTTGGATACGGGCAAGCGCCCGTAGGTTTCAGAATTTTCTTGTTAATCAATGACCTTCGCGCCTCAAGAAACGCGATCATCACATATTTCTCCATGAGGGTAATACTCCTAACTATTCTCAGATGATCGTCGCGAGAAACATCAGGCTTGAAGGGCTTCACTTTATAGATATGCATCAGCACAGCACCTTTAACCAGGAAATCTTCTACATCTTGTTTTACCGCTTTAGTGAAAAAAGCCTTGGAGGCGGCCCCTTCATGGCCGAGAATGCTTGTCGCAATATATCGGTATACTTGATTCTCTGTGCTTCCTCCTCTATCATCCAGATGCCCCGATAATCGCCTAAAAGCTGGCCTAGCAGTAACATAATGGTTATCGCCAGTTTGCCCAACATAGAAATACTGTTGCTTACCGTGACGAATCTCAATCACATAGAGAAGATACGCCCTTCTGAGTTGTGCTCCTGGTAGTTCTATTCGAGCATCAGGCATCGATTACTACATCGTCCCGCTAAATTTGCTTGCACCTATTATACAACGTTTGAATTCATCACTGCGGACCATTGGTATTCTGGGGACATAATACGTAATTTATAGTAGGCCTGATTGGCATGGTGTCCCTACGATTGCTAGCTCCAATCACCTTGGTGCTAATCTCTTAGGACGAAGCCTGTGTTCGATTCTAGTGCATGTTCCGAAGGCGATTCATCGTTTAACTTGTTGCGAAATGGTAACGACCTAACCAAGCTGATCCCAGTGGGCGATTGGTATGCACCTTGACATGGGGTGTAAACTCTGGTAGTAAAATAGGTGAGTATTCAAAAACGGCGGTGTAGTCTGTAGTGAGTTATTACGACCCCATTAGATGGATCGACGCCTCTGACAGTCTGGTCGCTACGATAGAAGCTAAACTTAGGGCGACCAAAACTGCCGAATCGAATAGGGAAAGCAGAAGCCGCGCGTATTTACCGAGGCACGAATTAGAATTAGATATAGTGATTGCCGAAAGTGGCGAAGTTATTAGGCTCACCGAATGGGAAGATCGCGCTGGACGTTTTCATTTGGGTTTGGCAAATACTAGCGATACATACCGACGGGCAGATTTCAAAGTAGCTTCGTATCACCATAATCCGAATGGGGTAGATATACCCCCGCCACACCACATGCACTTTCCTACCGTCAAGCATTCGTTGAAGGAAAGGCACACTTACGCACATCCGGTATCGCCTACGGGTGACAAATCTGGTGAGGATTTTGTTAGTGTTCTGCGGTTGTTTTGTGATTACACTAACATTATGTTGGGTAGAGTGAACTTACGGCTAATTTAGGAGGCACGATGACTTCTGAGGAGTTGCTGAGCCAGGTAAAAGAGGCAGTTGTGAATAGGATGCGAGTTGTCGCTGTAGGCGATGGGTTTTTGATCCAGTTGCCATTCGATAACTACAGGGGCGAACCCATGGAAATTGGCGTTAGACTTCAAGATAATGGCAGTTTCTTGATAGACGACGTTGGTTATGTCTCAGGACTGCTTTTTGAATTGAACGAGCACACCGAAGGAGCACCTGGTAATTTACTGATAAAGCAGTTGGTTGATTCGTATGAATTGGAGATAGACTATGATGACGGGATAATTACGGAGCGTCTGTCAATAACTGGTGAAGTAGAAAAACTCTTGGACTTCATCAAGGTCATTACATCAATTGAGACCGTGTTACCTTTCATTTCCAGACCACGCAAGAAAGTCGAGGGTAGGAGAAGATTGACTGCCCAGCTGAGTAGGGAAATTTCCCAGTTACGCCTTCCGCTAAAGGTTGAAAAGCTGGCAAAGGTGGCAGGGAAGCACGAAATATGGGACGTTGAGTATAAGTACACTCGAAAAGAAGACAATTCTGAAATCCTCATTTTGGTTGCCGACTTAGGATTGAAAGAACCAAGGGAGCGAGCAGCGCACGTAATAACATTGGCAAGCGATGTGCTTGATGTTCAACTGCGCCAGAGTCTGCGGAGGGAGTTGCGTGTTGTTTATAGCTCAAATGGTGACCACTCTGAAGCTACCAGAAGAGCAGTAAACATAATTGATGATTATCAAAAGAGAATAGGGTATAAAGCATTCAACTACAGCGACCCCATGTCCAAATCGCTGTTTGCCAGTATCACCGTGCAGGATTTGTCTCCTATGAAAATGTGACGCAATTTCGTGGTATTGGGGAGAGCAATACCTGATTTGTGGCAGGCCTGATTGGTATGGCGTCCTTCGAGTTCGCCGGCTTCAATCTGGGGCCTGCCGGTGAGAACCCAGGCCAAGGTGCAGCCAGAACCACCTGAATAAACTAGGCTTGAAGGTACAATATCGGAAATTTGTACCGAATTCCATTGCCAGCGTTTGGGAGCGACTCTAAGCTGCACAAAACGCTAGATTGTTCAACTTCCCGTCTATTTCCATTACTAGCTAGTTCCGAGAGATTGCGTAGGGGGGGGGCGTTCAAGCACAGGATAAGGTCGGGAAAGGCGGCTTCCGTCACTGCTCCACCCAATAATCGGCCAACACTTCAGCCTGTTTAAGCACTGTATCAATGGCTTTTTGTTGTTTGTCTGGCGGATACCCATATTTATTCAAAGTACGCCTCACAATGACCATGAGTTTTGCTCTGGCACTCTCTTTCATTGCCCAATCGATGGTCGCATTCTTGTGGACTTTGTCCGCGATTTCACGGGCTATGTTTTTCAGTGTTTCATCACCTAAAATCCTTACCGCGCTGTCGTTGACTTCCAATGCGGTGTAGAATGCAAATTCGTCTTTGGTTAGTTTTAGCTTCTCTGCCAAACCATCTACGGTACGAATTTGCCTGGCGATTGCCACCAATTCTTCGATGATTTCAGCGGTTGTCAAAAGGTTATTCTGGTACTTCTTGATGGATGCTTCAAGCATCTCCAGAAGATTCTTGCCTTCCGTAATATTGAATCTCAGCCGCACCTTGATTTGATCATTGAGGATCTTCTTCAAGAGTTCAATGCCAAGGTTCTTGTGCTTCATCTCCTTTACATCTTGAAGGAATTCTTCAGATAGTAATGAAATGTCCGGCTTTTTAATTCCTGCCGCATCGAAAATATCCACAACTTGGGTTGATTCAACCGCCTGATTCACAATCTGCCGGATAGCGGTTTCATAATTCTTTTTATCACCGCTATCACCTTCGCCTTCAAACTTGAGCAAGCGTGCCCGAACGGACTGGAAGAAGGCGATTTCATCGGTCAAAGCAAGCGCATCTTCATGCGGGACGGCCAGAGCAAAAAGCTTTGAAAGCGCGGTTGCCTCATTAATGAAGCGCTCTCTGCCCTGTTCTCTTGAAAGTATGAATTCCTCGGCCTGAAGGATGATAGAAAGACGCTCAGAAGTGCCTACACTGAAAAAACGCATATAATCGAATCCATGAAACATCTGGCGCACGACTTCAATCTTTTCAAGAAGCATTTGTAATGCTTTTTCCTGGGTCTCCACAGCATTTCCTTTTCCCCCAGAACTCGCATAAAAAGCCATTGCATCTTTTAACGCGTTCCCTATGCCGATGTAATCAACAATAAGTCCACCCTTTTTATCATCACCAAAGACACGGTTCACTCGTGCGATTGCCTGCATGAGGGTGTGTCTTTTCATCAGCTTGTCAATGTAGAGCGTATGGAGACAGGGGACATCAAAGCCGGTCAGCCACATATCCCGCACAATAACCAGCTTCAAAGAGTTCTGCGGGTCTTTCATGCGGTCGGAAAGTAAGCGGCGGTCTTCTTTATTCGTCCTGTGATATGCAGGAATCACCAAACTATCAGGGTCTTCCGGGTCAAACTCCATTTTATCGGAGGATGAAGAAGTCATGACCACTTTTAAAGTCCCCTCCTTGAGGTCTTCATTGTGCCATTGGGGCCTTAACGCAATAATTTCACTGTAAAGAGCGACTGCTATGCGGCGGCTCATGGTGACAATCATGGCCTTGCCAGCAAAAACTTCCGTGCGCTTTTCAAAATGCAAAATGATATCCCGTGCCAGATTCTTCAACCGCTCGGGATTTCCGACAATAGCTTCAAGTCTAGTCCATTTGATTTTAGCCTTCTGGGTTTCGGGAACTCCGTCATCAGCCATTTCCCTGTCATATTCTTCTATAAGTTTACGGCCCTCTTCCGTCAGGCTAACTTTAGCCAGGCGGCTTTCGTAGTATATCTTTACCGTTGCGCCATCTTCCACGGCCTGGGCGATATCGTATATGTCAACATAATCGCCGAACACCGCCGGTGTGTTTATGTCGGTGCTTTCTACCGGTGTGCCGGTAAAACCGATGAAGGTCGCGTTTGGGATGGCGTCCCGCAAATACTTGGCAAAACCATAGGCAATGCGCTTTCCGTTAAGTTTGCCGGTATCATCCTTTGTATCAACCAGCTTTGCCTTAAACCCGTATTGCGTGCGGTGCGCTTCGTCCGCGATAACGATAATATTACGGCGTTCGGACAAGCAGTCGTATGCGGCGTGGTCATTCTCAGGGAAAAACTTCTGAATGGTCGTAAACACAATCCCGCCGGAAGCTACTTTGAGCAGGGACTGCAAATGCTCGCGTGATTCCGCCTGTACCGGAGGCTGGCCTAGTAAACTTACCGATGCGGCAAAGGTATCAAAAAGTTGCTGGTCAAGGTCGTTGCGATCCGTAATGACGACAATGGTCGGGTTATCCAGATTATGTATCAGTTTTCCCGCGTAAAAAACCATAGAAAGACTTTTTCCTGAACCTTGCGTGTGCCAGACAACTCCAGCTTTGCGGTTTCCTTTTTCGGTTGTGGCAAGACGAGTACTTTCTACAGCTTTGTTCACCGCGTGGTACTGGTGATATGCTGCCAGTTTTTTCACCGTCTCAATCTGCGTAAGCCCCGTTTTAATATCAGTCTTTTTCTCTTTCTCGAAAACGATAAAGTTCCGTATCAAATCAAGCAGCGTTGCCTTATTCAGCATGCCCTTGATGAGCACTTCGAGCTGGCTTACATGGGCGTAAGATACCTTTTTGCCGTCAATGGTTTTCCATGTCTGGAACCTGCTGAAGGCAGATGAGGTCGTCCCCGCCTTTGCTTCCAGCCCGTCGGAGATGACGCAAAAAGCGTTGTAGAAAAAGAGGGAAGGAATGACAATCTTGTAGGTCTGTATCTGGTCAAAGGCTTTGCGGATGGAGGCGTGTTCATCAGCCGGATTCTTAAGCTCTATCACCACCAGCGGCAGGCCGTTTACAAAGAGGATTACATCAGGTCGTTTGTTCTGGTTGCGTTCGCTGACGGTAAACTGATTTATGGCAAAGAAGACATTGTTCTCCGGGTTCTGAAAGTCAACCAGCCACACCCGCTCGCCGCGTTCCTGTCCTTCCTTCCGCACCGTGACCGGAACGCCTTCGGCAAGCATTTTATGAAAGGCTTCGTTGGCATCAATAAGCTGGGGGGAAAACACGGACAACGCCGCTTTAAGTGCCTCCTGCCGCGCTATTTCCGGCAGCGCAGGATTCAGGCGGTTTATGGCTTGTTCCAGCGTATGCTTTAATACGACATCGCCATAGCTTGCGCGCTTTCCCGGTTCGCTGTATGGTGCCTGAGATTCGGCCACCAGGAAACCCTGAGTGGCTTCAACATCGGGCGCAATGGATGGCCCGGGTATGTAGGAAAAGCCGAGCCGCTTGAGCTCGTCAAGAGAAAAGATTTCGATTTCGGATTCGGTGAAGGCGGTCATTGATGTACTCTTTTAATAGCCATTTTGGAAGCCTATCTCTCTTTCAATTATTTCTCGCTTATATCTGCGATAGCGGCTTTCAATACTTGCATGCATATTTCTGCTGTATGCTTATCAGGATTGAATTTTAAAACCATGTGCTGATATGGATGTATGTAATTCCGGAAATCCCGAAGAGCATGGCTGAATTTCTTAACATCCAATCCTAAGAATTCTATTTCATGAGAAACGTCTATAAAATTTGATAAAGTCCAATTGTGAAGTGGTTTTACTTTGCCTTGCTCATCTTTGGGGGTTGTTGAAGCCCGGTTAAATTTCTCGGGATTCTGAGTAGCAACTGCTAAAAGAACGCCTTCAAGAATGCTCCCACACAAGAAAATCACCGATAATGAACACCCATTCTTTAGGCATATACATGCTTCTTTTATTCTGCTATCGAGTATTGGAATGAGTGCTGATTCAATTTTCAGGTTACTAACCGTAATTTCTCCAAAATCTTGCGTTAAAAAATCGCTCTCGCTATCCATTTCTTTTTGTGGTCTGCCTAATAATCTGTTTATAATCTTTTTACATTCAGAATATCCGGTATTCGTTGAGGCATTGCCTTTCTTATCATTTTCAAACTTCCAAACATCCAGTATCGTAGAGAGCACTTTACCAACGACAGGATCGGATTCTAATTCCCAAAAGCTCCTTAACCTTTTTGCTTTGGAATCTCCATGGGCGGTGTATTTTTTATCGTAAATATCGATTTTAACAGTATCGCTAAATAGCTGAGCAAAAGAATTATTTGTGAAATCTAATACATATCCTCCGGACATGCCGAATAAACCTTCGAAGTATCTTTTTTCGATCGTGGTTAAGCTGCTCATAGTTTCACCCTCACTTCGCCGGACATCAGCTTGGGGAGGAGCGTGTCGCGTATGCTGGAGAGCGTGCTAATTTGAATGGAATTGATATAAATCTTCTCAAAGAAATCCTTCACTAAATTATCAAATTTTTGAATGATATTTTCTGGTGGTGTTGATATTTCTATGCGCAAAAAATCACTCGTATTTAAATTATCGGTTGCTGTTCCTCCACTGGCTCTTGCAAATAAGTCATCAGTCATATTGCGCATTAATAAAAACAAAAAATATCTCTGGAATTCTTTATTCGGTATAATTGTATTTATCTGTTGGTTAGTCTGACTATCAACAGCGTTCATGCCAACTAAGCCTACAGTCGCAATACAACTAACACAAATTGATTTTGTGGGGATAGTTTTATTTTGCTGAGATTTCTTTCCCGCTTCTGTTAATGAATCTTCTGTTTCAAAAATAAAGATATTGCCGTGCATATCTGGAATTTTAATAAATGGGATATGACCGCCAAAATACTCTGCAACTTTTTTTGATGGTGTTTTACCGCAAATAATCTGTCCGTAATCACCCAGCTTCCCCTTCTTCCACCCTGGATCCGCCTCATCCACAAACATCTTCCGCCAGAGGGCCTCGGCCATTCCTTCCAGGGTTTTGTTCTGCCGGTGCAGAAGGTCGATCTTGTCGTCAAGACTGGAAAGCACCCCAGCAATGGCGCGCTGTTCGGGGAGGGGGGGATATGCAATCCCAAAATTACGGATGTCCTCGACGTTCAGATGTTCGACGACGCTGCCAGTACTTCTCGAAATCAAGTCCGCCTTGACTTCGGGACTGGCCAATAAATAGCACAAATAGCGAGAATCGACTTCACCATCATGTGCCCTTATTAGAACGGTACGCTGTCCCAAGCATACCCGCTTATTCTTGGGAATGTGACCGACTTCCCCGACCGGGGCCTCTCGGGCGAGGATAATATCTCCTTCGACCGGGGCCTCTCTCTTTATCCATTCACGATAAGTTGATTCTGAGACCCTATTTGCGGAGTAGAAGTCAATTCGACCATTCAGAAGGTCTGCCGTACGAATAGAGTAAATATCACCAGAGTCGACAAGAGGTGCTGTTTTGTGCTCACAGTCGACAATCAACGCTTTAGCGGCTAAGCGCGCTGTGCCCATCTCACTCACCTTTTTCTCTTTAGATTTTGACTGGAGTCTTTCGAATTGCCGCTTCCAAGTAGATGGTGGTACTAAACAGATGTAGTCTTCTTTTACGAAAGCGCACTTGCCTTCAAGGGAGTGGTTCTTGCAGATGTCAGGATTAGAGTGCCTACACCCATAAGTTGCATTAGCACTATCTCGCTCGTGTAGAGGCTCATGAAAACGACCGGAATGTTTTGCATTCTGTTCCAGCCGATTCATTGTTTGACCTCCAGCTTAGCGAGGTTCTTCCGAATTAGTTCATCCAAACGATACAGCTCTATGATTTTTTCAAATGTTGCCCCAGGGAGAAAAACATCACGAAGTTTCTGAAATGGCATGCAATAGGCGCTGAATCGATAATAATTTACATGCTGCAGGAATTGGATAGCATCATCAGTAGAATTAACCGCGAGTCCACGGCTTTGAAGAAGGGCTACCTGCCCAGCGTAGGTTAGTGGGGGCTTTGTATAATGCGCGGTCATTCTGCCCCCAAAATAAAAAAACCCACCATGTTGCGCATGCCTTGCGGCAGAGGCTTGGCGGGTATGTTACCTACAATATAACAGTGCTTTTGAAAAATGTCAATTTTAGCCAGTAGTAAAGGAGATGAAATATAGTGATTCAATAGATTAACCTTCACCATAATTTACCTTAAACCTATAAAGTAAAATATAAAACACCTTGTTTTACTTTGTAAGCCCTTCTCATGATTGCTTTATATCCAAATTGGCCAGGTTCTCCCGGATGAGTTCATTCAGCCGCGCTTCCTCTTTCATCTGCTCATCAAGTTCCACCGTGAGCTTGCCGAAACGCTCGGCAAAATCAAAATCACCCTCATCTTCGGGCAGGCCGATGTAACGGCCCGGCGTGAGCACATAATCTTTCTCTCTGATTTCATCGAGCGTCACCGATTTACAAAAGCCAGGCACATCCTCGTAATTGTCTGTCTTGTTGCGCCAGTGGTGGTACGTCCCGGTTATTTTAGCAATGTCTTCAGCGGTAAAATCTTTTGTCCGGCGGTTAATCAGATAACCGAGATTGCGTGCGTCGATAAACAAAACTTTGTCCAGACGGCCTTCTTTCCTGCGCGACAGGAACCAGAGACAGGCGGGTATCTGCGTATTCAGAAAGAGTTTTGCCGGAAGGTTGACGATACAGTCAAGAAGTCCGGCTTCGATAATGGCTTTGCGTATTTCGCCCTCACCGCTGGTTTTGGAAGTAAGAGAACCCTTGGCGAGCACAAAGCCTGCCATGCCTTTAGGCGACAGGTGATATATGAAATGCTGAATCCAGGCGTAATTGGCATTGCCGGCAGGTGGAACGCCATACTTCCAGCGGGCGTCATCTTTTAAAAGGTCGCCTGACCAGTCGGAATCGTTAAACGGCGGATTGGCCAAGATAAAGTCGGCCTTCAAGTCTTTATGCGCGTCATTGAGAAACGAGCCTTCATTGTTCCACTTGATATTTGAGCTATCAATTCCCCGAATAGCCAGATTCATTTTACACAAACGCCAAGTTGTTTGGTTTGACTCCTGGCCGTAAATGGAAATCAGGTCAGCCGGATTGAGGCTGATGCCATTACCTTTCTTTTTATAGTGGTCCTGGTGAGCAGCAATGAACTTCTCGCTCTGAACAAACATACCGCCCGACCCGCAGCAAGGGTCGAATACCCGTCCTTCGTATGGTTCAAGCATTTCAACCAGCAGCTTGACCACGCTTCTGGGCGTGTAGAACTGGCCGCCCTTTTTCCCTTCAGCAAGCGCGAATTGACCGAGGAAATACTCATACACCTGGCCAAGCACATCCTTGCTTTGTGCTTGCTCGGTCCCGAGCGCAATCGTGCCGACAAGGTCGATGAGACCGCCTAAACTCACCCGGTCCAGGTTCTGACGAGCGTAAACCTTGGGAAGGACGCCCTTAAGGGAAAGGTTCTGGCGTTCAATGGCTTCCATGGCCTCGTCCACATAACCGCCAATATCTACTTTCTTGCCATTATCGAGAAGGATTTCGGTCTTCTTGGCGTTATTGGAAATGGGTTTCCAGCGTGCGACAGGCGGGACAAAGAAAACCTTTTCAGCAGTGTATTCGTTGGGGTCTTCTAGGTCAGCCCCTTCGTAGTCGCCCTTGCCGTTTACAAGTTTAGAATGCAGAACTTCGAAGGCATCGGATATGTATTTCAAAAAGATCAAGCCCATGACAACATGCTTATATTCCGCGGCATCCATGTTTTTACGCAGTTTATCTGCGGATTGCCAGAGAGTCGCTTCGATGGATTCGTGTTTGTTACTCTTCTTGTCTGATTGCTTGACTTTAGGCATTATGTCTCCGTTCTATTCTTGCCCTTCTGACATTTCATATTAACCTTGCTGCTTTGTTTTTGTTTTCGTCAAACTCCCATATTTCTACATTTTTGGGTATCAAATGCGGATATGTGCGAATATAATATTGCGCCAACGTTTCATTTCTCCGTTGACTATAATCTCTTAATACAAATAAAATCTTGCGAAAGTCACCAGGCGCTGCATAGAAATAATACATTGCCTCATTCCATTTCGTCATCTTTGCACTTGGGACATTTCCCCCTTCAGTCCATTTATGAGATTTGCATTCAACTAGAACCTTCGCTGTTGAATCACCCAGGTCAAAACTATGTAGCTTTGTGCCATTGATTCCAATTGGAATAGAGAGATTAGGATGCAAGTTCAAGTTAATGGATGCAAAAAATAATTGTGCCTTTAATTCGAAGGCCTTCCCAACACTGGAATTACTAGCCACCCCTTTGCGCTGAAATGGTTTATCCATCCTTGCCTTCCTCATACTGGCAACAACTACCTACTATTATACTCTCAGTAATCTGGTTATATCACTGGCACAATTTGCGATGTCAAAACCCCTTTATTGGCAGGGAGAAAATCTGTAGCGATAGCTGGGTTCTTGAGAAGATCGCAGAATTGAACGAGACGTCGGTAAGTTTAGACAGGCGCGATGTTCTCAGGCTTCAAACAGGTGCTCCTGTTAAAAATACCAGCAAAGCAGTGTATACCAACTGAGTGCGAGGCGAAGCTATGTGGTATTCCGGGGACACAACACCTAATCCTTACCAGGCCAGTTTAGCATGGTGTCCCTGGGATTCGTTAAGAGCTATTCTCGCACCATTCGATAACATCGGTTGACCAGATAGTGCCGATGGCTTTCTCCAGTACCGCCTGGCGGGGATCTGGTATATCCAGCAGCATGCGCAGGATGCGGTTGTCAAATTGGCTCAGGAACGGGCACCGTTTACGCAGTAAGAGTATAGTAGTCCTGGCTCCGCCGTAGACCAGATAGTCCAGCGACCGCGCGTGCGGCTCAATATGCTCCCGCGCATGACCGCAGACCCGGATCAGAAATTGCTCAATCTGCTTTTCCCGGTGTCGGGCAAACCGCGCCTGGGAAGAGCCTCCCTTTTTATGGCGGGCATGTACCAAACCTGTCCCCGTCTTGCTGTCTATGAGCTCCGTGCCCCGGCAGATGCCAATGCTGTATGCTCCCAGGCGGACGAGGACCAGCGCGACAAGGAAGTCGTGGCTGAGGAGGGAACGCAAGGGCTCAACATCATAACCGCTGGTCATGTATTCTTGTGCAATCGGGAACGGGGGCAAGACCAGGTGCATTCGCGAGGGGCTCCAGAAAAACGCCGCTCCCGTTCTTGAGCCGACAGTAGCCTCAGCCACGCCTGACGGTACGACACCTGCGGCAAACACCTTGCCCAGCAAATTCTCAACCCTGTCTTGAGTCGTCCCTTGTGGGAGATATAACGATATTGCTTTGTTTTCAGTCAAAGCCAACTCGTCCAGGAAGTCGAGCATCTTCAATCTGCCGAGATGGGACCTCTTTGATATAAGCATAATATCAACGGCTCAAACGAAATACTCTGACTACAGACTGACTATGGTGACGCCGTCGCCACCTTCACCCTGCTCCCCGGGCTGGAAAGACGTGACCAGGGGATGAGAGGCCAGAGCTTCCCTGACAATCTGACGCACGGTGCCGGTGCCGATACCGTGAATGATGCGGACGCGGCTCAAGCCACCCAAAGACGCGCCGTTAAGGTAGCCGTCCAGCAGCGGCTCGACCTCCTCGGCCCTCTTTCCCCGCAGGTCAAGCTCAAGAGGGACCCTGGGCTTGTGCATATCTCTCCTTATC
>Ga0315275_10004404_pt1 | contig 13154 bp, 14 predicted proteins | sample YL17G03_0_MG_FD_205557 | JGI IMG/M metagenome (GOLD analysis project Ga0315275, IMG submission 205557) | Sediment microbial communities from Yellowstone Lake, YNP, Wyoming, USA - YL17G03_0 | ecosystem: Environmental > Aquatic > Freshwater > Lake > Sediment | place: USA: Wyoming | collected... | reverse complement strand
GCGGTGGAGAGATAAACTTCAAAGGGTGTTTTGAACCGGGCTGAAAGGAGATCATTTCTCAGTGTCACATAGGCATCCCGTTTTGCCTTCATCTGTTTTCCAAGGAGATTGAAACAGAAACGCTCAAAACTATTCATAGAGGTCCTTCCTCACCTTTTCGATGACCGCTTCGGGATCGCGGTGATAGGAGATGAGAATCTTGGCCACATCCTTATAGTGTCTGATCTTCTTTATCCGCATCCACTCAAGTACCTCCTGACGGCGTTTCAACTCTTCGCGCATCCGGTTCTCGCTCCACCCCTTGGCTTCCATGATTTCTTCAAGAAGGTAAGACTTTCCGGAGTAGGAGATCTCATCAGTAGCTGACCGCCACTTGAAAACTTCATTGGTAATAAGCTCGTTTGTTCTCGGATCGATGTCCAGAATCTCAACTATCTGCTTGCTTCTTCTGATGCGTTTGCCACCAACCCGTCCCTGCACCTGAATACAGACAAAATCAAGTGCGGACAGCATGTTTCGCGGAACATCCATCGGCGGATTTTCGATACGGTGAACTACACTTGCCACAGAATCTGCATGGATGGTAGAATAGGTGGTATGCCCGGTGCTCATTGCCTGGAAAAGGGTCTGGCATTCCTTGCCACGGACTTCTCCCACGAGGATGTATTCCGGGCGCTGCCGCATCGCGGCACGCAGGAGCTCATACATATTGATTTCACCTCTTCCAGAAGTATCAAATGAGTCGCGGGTAACGCTCGGTATCCAGTTCGGGTGGGGGAGTTTCAGCTCACGGGTATCTTCAAGAGAAACAATCTTCGATAACGGGGGTATAAACAAAGAGACAGCATTCAGGGAAGTAGTCTTACCGGATGCTGTTCCACCGGCAAAGATAGCGGATTTGCCATTCTCGACGCAGAGCCAGATGTATGCAATCGAAAGCGGAGCGAATGTTCGCCATTCAATGAGATCGGTGGGCGTGATCGGTTCGTCCTTGAATTTACGGATGGTAAAGGTAGAGCCGTGAGCGGTGACTTCCTGACCCAGTGTCATCTGGATACGTGAACCGTCCTGCATGGTTGAATCAAGAATGGGCTGTGATATTGAGATGTATTTACCCGAACGCTGGGCAAGCTTCGTTACAAACGAGTCGAGTTCTTCGGCATTCGTATATGAAAGAGTAGTTTTCATCGACTCATAGTTGTTATGGTATACAAAGAGTGAAGTGTGGACGCCGTCACATGAGATATCTTCAATATATTTATCGTGCATTATCGCATCGATAAGTCCGTCCCCAAGGAAGTCTTTGTGCATATTGTAGAGGATAACCTCGCGCTGGACTGGTGTGAGCTTAATGCCAAAATCAAGAATAATATCAGTTGCTGCAGCACGTAGTTTTATACCGGCCTCTTCCTTGGAAATGTCTTTTGTATTGATATCGAGCGTCTCAAAGAGGCGTTCCTTTAATTCCTTTAGCAGTTCTTTTTCAGGATCGGTGAGGAGTGGTTCGAGCACCATGTAAGTGTATTCGTGAGTTGCATGATCGTATATAATCTGGATATAGGCATATGGCGGGTTCACCGGGTAGATCTCCACCTCTTCAATACCCGGTGAAGGTTTGAAGGAGATATCAACAAGGGGACCATGTTTCTTGGGATCATATTCCTCAAGGGTAGTATGAATGGCCTTGAAAAGTGAAGTAAACCAGGGTTTTTTGGCTTCAAATCTGGGTTTTACCGTTTCCAGTCCGATACCTGCTTCAATGTCGAGATCCTTGAAACCAGCAGTGGAGAAATTTTTCTTCCAGATTTCATCGAAGTCGGGAGGCAGAGTGCCAGTCCCTTCAAATGCACTGATACGTCCATGCAGTTTGAGTTCGTCAATTTTAAAAGACACGCCTTTGGGAAGGATAAGACCGGAGAAATCGGAGATCTGATCAACATTGACAATCTTTTTGTCTGCATCCGTTACTGGTTCAATTTCTGGTGGAGCCGCGGTCGTTTTTATGGATTTTGGCCTCATGGCTGCCTTGGGATCTTCATCGATTATCTGGATCTCATGTTCCTTCTGGGTATTTACGGAACTCCCCCGGGAAACCGGGGGTTGGTTCGTTATTACCCTGTCGCCCAGAATTTTTCCAAGGGATTCCCGTGCGTCTTTTCCTCCGATTTCCTGATCAGATTCGGCAGGTTGTAACGTTTGTGTGGATTGCTGGGTTTTTTTCTGTTGACCACCAGAATCCGAAAACACCAGATCATCAGGAGATGGCGGTGCAGTAGTTGGAGCTTCCTCCTTATCGGGTATGCTCATTTTTTTCTTAAGAGCAGTGAACTCGCCAATATCGGATGCAGGTTCACCGGCCGAAGCAGTACGGGACTTAGCTGCAGGTTCTTTTGATTTTTCTGCTTCCCCATCATTTTTGGTTCCTTTAATCTTCCTGATAAGGGAATTTACGTCATCCAGTGATTCATCGTCATCTTTGTTCAATCCAGACCACCCATTTTGACCTTGTTCTAGATCTTCGTTTCCTTTTATATTAAATGATTTTTTTTACTTTTACTTGGTACTTTTGACTTTTGCTTTTCATTATATTTATGCTTTTACTATTTTAATATTGAACCAGATGGTCGATTTTCATAAATAAAAATCATTTCCGATGTTAAATGCGCACTTAGTTCCCTGATAGATCTGACTGGATACTTTTTAAAACAACACGGATAAGGCCGAGGTGGGCATCTGCGGTAGTAAAAATACACACAAAGAGATCCCCGCATGGCGCAATAATAAATTTGTTCTCGTCAGTTTCGAGTATCAACTGATCAAGGGAGCCGATTCTCATATCCTGTGCAATTTTTGTCCCGGCCCGCATGAGATCTTCTGCGGAGGCTGCCACATGCTCAAAATCGGCATCGCCAATACACTGAATAGGAAACCCTTCAAAAAAAGCAGAAACTGCGATAACTCCGGTCAGATTTTTTATCTTTTTCAGCGTTTTCCTGTCAAGACGATGAGGTAGTTCCGGGATCCCGCAGGTTTCTGTACGGGACTCAGAAGCATCTGGAAATGTCAGGGGACCGTTAATGGATAATCTCTCTTCCTGGGAGATCTGAACAGCACGGGAGAATTCTGTTTCAGAATATTTTCGCAGGTTGAACGTCTCCGGGGTATCCGAGAGTTCAGTTGATTCCATTGTCATTTGATGAAGTGCCGCTTTTCCACGGAAAATTGCATCATTTTTTTTCAAATATGCTCCAACGAGTTTTCCATAATCATTAAGAATAAAACCATGCCCCGATCCGGTTACGATCTCGAGTAATCCACGGAATGTCGTCAGGTACTGGAACAATCCATCCTTCTGAGGATTTGTTACAGACTCTTCCACAATTCCAGCAGGCAATCTCATAAAAATAAGAAGCGGAGATCAGAGAGCAGCAATAAGCCGGACCTTATTCTTCTTTAATTCATATCTGATTCTTCCGATATTGGCCGTTGTATCTGCAACGATAGCAATCAGTTCATCAACGGAAAGCGGTGAGAGTATGATAGGCCCTTTTTCCAATTCGACGAGCATTTGTGAGAGTTCTCCTTTTCCCAGGGTATTGCCCATTGCTTCCGAAGTACCGAGGCCCGTTGAAGCCATGGCACCCAGTGCTTCTATATCCACTTTACCGGAGACAGCACTCTCAATAACAAACCCGTCTCTTCCCACCACAACCGCAGCTGATACGCCTTCCACTTTCAGAAATTCCTCCAATAATGGCTTTAGCATTTCTTTGCCCCCATTTAAATGATTCTCTCTTGTTTTTTTTCTATTAAAAGGTTGGTCTTTTTTTTATTTCGAATATAAAAAGAACAATCGCGTAAAAATACAAAAAAAGCATGTCAGTTTTCAGAACTGATGAATGATCTTCATCATCAGAATATCCAAAAGCGCGCACTTCCATCGTCCGATCAAAACGAAACTATATAGTAGGAAATCGTAACAATACAACATAATGCAACTCCCGAGGGGCACATTCCGATATATAAAAAAGGACACGAAGTTTGGGGGGATTCTTGATGAACTCCAGCTGATGAAATTTTCCGGGATCTGCACCATCTCTTTTGGATCAGCACATGGATCACTTGTATTTAAATCCGGTAAACGTATCCTTGCAGAGTTCCGGAACATCACCGGCGATGCAGCCTGGGATGAATTTCAGAAAATTGCAGGAGAGAAGGTGGATGCATCAGTATCCACTATGGATGATACACAGATCGAACTGTCACTTGAATTCAATAAATCCTGTCGCATCGGGAAAGGTGGAAAGCCGGAACAATCTCCGCTTTTCCCTGCAAAAACAGATAGTACCCTGGTAAAAAAATCCCCTCCGGCCTCGCCTGGAGTGGCGCTGGTTACGCCAATCAAAAGCCTTCAGAAACACCATATCCAGGAGAAGCCTGCAGTGCGTCCATCAGTCACATTTGAAACCCTGCATATACCGGACCCCTCTAAGACACAGGGAAACAAATTTCCCTCTCCGCCTCCAGCCAGCAATCTCTCTGCGACAACCCCTCAGCAAACGCCGGAATTTTCACAGGGAACGGGAGAAAAGAAGAAACTTGACGACGAGGCACAACATCCGGCAGACATTGAATCCAAGAATTTTGAGAGCGATATCGATACGATTGAGACAATGGATGTAGATATAATCACCAGTAAAATCCGTGGCGAATGCAAAACTCTGATAAAACAACTTCGTCTTGAACATCTGACCGAACGTGGAAAAGAAATATAATGGGCTTCGAATTTATTGTAAATTACAAATAACTCTGTCTTAACGCTGTTATCACGAAAACCCAGGCAGTTTGCTGATTATATTTCCTGACGCCGTTGTCCCTTTGCCTGAAAGGGTCGTTCCTGCACCTTTCGGAGTGAAAATTATCATGGATTTTTAAGTCACGTGCAATTCCACGGATGATAATCGGATACCGAGAAAAATTGGGTAATCTTATATAAATCAAATAGAAATAATCACACAACAGGGTGTTCAATGGTCAAGGTATACACAATCGCTTCCGGAAAAGGTGGTACGGGAAAGACAACCGTTTCGGTTAATCTCGGAACGATGCTTGCTCAGCTCGGGAAAGAGACCTTTCTTATGGACGCTGATATCGGCATGGCAAATGTCGGCCTCCTTCTCGGCCTCCAGGATGCACCGGTCACCCTTCACGAAATTCTTGCCGGCAAGGGTAATATCAACGACGCTATTTATGAATGCCCTGCAGGTCTTAAAGTGATTCCGGCGGGTATCTCTCTCCAGGGATTCCAGCAGGCAGATCCTGAGAAACTTCGCGATGTCATGAACGAGATCGTCAAACGCTGCGACTTTTTGTTGATCGATGCACCTGCCGGGATCAGCAAGGATGGTATCGTTCCTCTTGCTGTTGCTGATGAAGTGATACTTGTCGTGAATCCTGAACTATCTTCCATAGTGGATGCCCTCAAAACACGGATACTGACTGAACTTGTCGGGGGCCATGTCATGGGATCGATCATCAACCGGGTAGGCCAGGACAAAACCGATGTCATGATAAAAAAGATGGAGAAGGTGCTCGGGGTAAAAGTAATCGGTATCATTCCAGAAGACCCCAACGTGCGTCGCGCAGCTTCTTCGAGAACCCCCATTGTGATCAAGTTTCCGACATCTCCTGCCTCAAAAGCAATCCGCCGTATAGCTTCAGATATTACCGGGATTGCTTACAAAGAAGAAGGAGAGATACAAAAGAAGGAAGGGTTCATCGAAAGATTCACAAAAGCCTTGTTTACTAAGAAATCAGAGATATGACAAAATTATAATAGGGTCGATCATCTTACTTCCACATTTTTGCTCTGATGTCCTTTATACCCGGGGACACGGGACACGTGAATTAAATTCACAGGTATCCGGACTTTTAAGTTTACCTGGGACTCTGATTCGGTATACAGTGAGCATTGTCTAAAAACGGAATGGGTTTAATAACCGTAGTATTGTTAGGTACAAAAGGGCTATCCGGGTTTATTTGTTATAGTAAAGACACAATGTTCATCCCCCTTCGAACGGCACCTGATTTCACGACCCTGCACCTTTATTCCAAAGGATCCTTCCACGATTCCGGCAAGGAGTCCGGCAGTACAGAAACAGACATTTTTACCGGTAGTCCCGAACGCTTCTGACTCAACGGTATGTTCAAGGGTGATAGTTTTTTCCTTCCTGGCTTCGTCCCATTCCATCCGGATAATATTGAACCATCCCATCTGGGAGTAGAATGCAAACGCCATATCAGAGATGAGATTTGGCTTTGTTATACCCATTTTTTTATAATGTTCGACCGTTTCCCTGCCCATGTCCATGTATGCCCGGTAATTTACTCCTCCCGCAGGCATCTCACCCATGGTCTTTTTTAATGAATTCATCATCGACGAGAAGATGAAACGTGGCATTATAACGACTGGATCATCGATAAGCTTGATTTTGCCCTCGAGAGGCTTGTGCTCAATATATTCGGTGATGGCCGAGTCGCCTTTAACAATTGCCTCTGCCTTCCACTTCCAGCTGGATTCTCTTTGATCCGCAACAAATTCACAGACGTCATCGCCGTTTGCACGGCATCGGGTCTCAATACAGAACCAGTTTTTACCAGTTACAGCAATCAGGACTCCCTCTATCCAGCCCTGGTGAATGCCACAGACAGGCATCTTCCAATCCTTGAGGACTTCAGACTCGAACGTATGCTTTGTTCGGAGCACAATCCGGTACTGACCGGATTCGACAAGCTCGAACGGAGCCCCCCAACCCTGCTGGTGCTGAAGCTTGAAAACAAGCATGAGAAAATCTGCCGGATTGAGATCCATCCCGTACTTTTTTAACAGGTTATTGAGCCCGCCGGATCCCATCCCAACGGAGTGGAAGAGCTTACGAACTGCCTGTACGGCAAGTTTCCGGTCAAGATTTGCCTCATACATCTCGTAGATAGCTTTTATGAGATAATTAGGATTGCTTGCTGTTTTTACCCCGAACACCGAGTACGAACCGGCAACGGGGTCCATTTCAATATAGGGAGTGATATTTCTCTCCCCTTTGATGAGAGCCTCAAAGTCCTCCCGCCCTATTTTCATGGGGAAGAACTCTGTTATTATCCGATTAAAGTATTTCGTTTTACTATCTGGATAGCGATTATGACTTTAATATCGAATCAGACGAAGAATTGGTAAAGTCTGCATCAAATTTTAAGGAGAATATTTGCGTTGAGATCCAGGTTCATGGTTGAATTTGACTCGTTAAAGGTTATATGGAACGTGGTTATCTTCTGGGAGCGTTCCATGACGATACAGTCATATCTCCCATGCATCAGTTTAAAACTGGCATTTCCTTCATTAGTGGTAATATCGTTTCCCAATATTTTACCTTCACTTCGGATCGATACACTGACGCCATTCTGCGGAATTGTGTCCTTCAGGATCGAGAGCCTGAGCACTCCCATTCCCTCACTTTTCTTCCCGATCTCCGGTATAAGGGTGGGGATGCTCTTCTTCAAGTGTTTCTTCTCGAAAATCCGTGAACCCATAACAACAGCATCGACAACATCCGGCTTCACTTCATACAACTCGAATTTTTCGTGCCCTGTTATCATTATCACGGCTTTATCGCTGTACAGTGACCCTTTTTCATCAATATAAATGGCACCTTCAGCCTCACCGTTGATAAAAGCAAGATAGTACTCCCGTTCATTCTCTTTTGCTGCCGCAATCCCAATGAAATTCTGTGGTGCGGTATACTGGAACAGTTCATGGATGTTGAAGGTCCCCACGTACTTCGAACCCTTGATGATATTTTCCAGCAGGTCATGTATTACGTTGGGAATACTCTTTTTCAGGTGCGCTTTTTCAAAAATCCTGCACCTCATCACGATAGTTTCGACAATATCCGGTGTTAGTTCATAGAAATCGAACTTTTCTGCCCCGGAGATCATTCTTGCCGCCTTATCGCTGAGCACGGTTCCCTTCTCATCGATGTAGACGGCTCCTTCAGCTTCACCGGCAAGGAACGCAAGATAATACTCCCTGGAGTTCTCTTTGGCGATCGCAATCCCATTGAAGTACCGTGATGAGGCAAACTGGAACAGTTCATGAAGCGAAAAGGTCCCCAGATGCTTTGCGCCCTTGTGGATATTTTTTATCAGGTCCTGTATTTTCATCAAAATTCATCTCATTGGGTAAACTCTTTGGGAAGAGACTATCATAACGCGTTTTTCCTGTATATATATGGTTGAGTTATTTGTGACAGGTATATTTTACATTTGCGGAATCTGTTGTTTGACTTACCACTCCTTATCGCCATACATAAGTGTTTATAAAAAAAGGATATACCGGAGTTATGGAAATAATCTACCCGATGGCGATCTCGGCGGTTGCCGTTCTTGCAACCCTGATCTATGCCTCGTTTCTCGATATCAGATACCGCCGTGTCCCGTTTGTCCATTGGTTACCAATGCTGGGAGTTGGTGTTGTCTGTACGAGCTGGCTCCTCTGGCAGAAGACTGCTGATATCAGTCTCATTACCGGTTATCTTGCCGTTGTCGTTTGTTTTCTCTATGCTGATTATCTGGACAGCCGTGGGAGAACTGATTCCTTCGGTCTTACCGGGTATTATAGAAAGTCCCTGATTTTTTACTATCTTGCTCTTGTGCTGATTCTTCCTGCCCTTTCATGGTTCGTCTTCGCACCTTCATTAAACATCCAGCTCGTTCCCTGGTACGCCATGTTTGCGGGAATTCTTATCTATATTTCATATTTTGAATGTAAAGACCGCCCGGGAGAGAAAAACCGACGAAAATACAGGAAAACAGATTCGAATGTTGACGATATAATCAACCGCTGGTATTTCGTACTGATTATAATGATTTTTTCGATTACCTCAGTAATCATGCTTTTCAGTCCTGACGGCTGGGGATCTCCTGCTCTCGTAATACTGTTTCTTTCAGTATTCTGTGGGGTTTTTTATATATTTGCACGAATGCACCTTTTCGGTGGAGCAGATGCATGGGCTCTTATATTCATTTCATTTTGTATTCCCACGTTTCCATTCACACCACTTCTTGGTTCCCCACCGCTGGGCTTTTTGTCTTTCTCAGCACTCATCAATGCACTGTTACTTAACCTTGCGGCTCCTCTCGGGATATTCGCCATCAATATAATCCGGGGAAACCGGGCGCCGTTGATGTATATGTTCTTTGGATTTCCGGTGAACGGCGACAGGATCCAGGATGTTTGGGGCTTTGTTATGGAGGATTTCGAAGAGAGAGAGGGGATCGTCAGCCGAAAATTTATCGGTTTTTGGGATTCTATCAAGCGTATGTATGCAGGTGAAGGCAGGGTATATACAAAAGACCTCCGGGAACACCCGGAAGAATTTCCAAAGGAACTGGCGATGTATAAAAAAATCGGCACTGTATGGATCTCGTATGCAGTGCCTTTCATCATCCCCATTATGGCAGGTCTGATTACTGCACTTGTTTTTGGAGATCTTCTTTTTATAATCATGAAAATTGTCGCGGGAGGACTGTAACATGGTTAATCTGAAGTTTGTGGACGGACTGATTCCGGTGATCGTGCAGGATGCAATGAGCTGTGAAGTACTAATGATGGCGTATGCAAACATTGAGGCAATCCATCTCACACAAGAGACTGGACTGGCCCATTACTACAGCCGGAGCAGAAAGAAACTCTGGAAGAAGGGCGAAGAAAGCGGCCACTTCCAGAAAGTTGTAAAAATCCTCACCGACTGCGATGAAGACTGCCTGTTATACCAGGTTGAGCAGAAGGGTGCTGCCTGTCACACGGGATATGCCTCCTGTTTCTACCGCACTCTTGGCGGCGAAGTTGTGGGAACAAAAGTATTCGACCCGGGAAAAGTGTACGGAAAACAGGGATACTGACTCGTTGTCCTTTTTTTCTTACCGGAAAATCTGCATATTCCTTAAGGGAGATGTTACCAAAAAAAAAATTTATTTACGGCGCTGGTGCAAAGAGAAGGAAATACTTGGATATCTTATCTGACACGGATGATTTGCACAGGGCAGAGATGCGCTGCTTCCTGAACACAGCAACAGAGATAGTCCGGCACAACTCCCTCTGCCCTGTCACCATTAAACCTGTAGTCCTCGACAACTTCCGAGAATGAATCACCATGGTTCTGGTTAAACAGTTCCGGACAGGTATTCCAGCATGCCCCGCAGCTGGTGCAGGCACACCGATCAATAGTCACATTCATCGGGTTATTCCGTACACTGGTAAAAACAGATTGGAAGTATTGGGATAAAGGCTTGCACCCTAGTCTTTTTACGGTCTTGCAGACCCGGGTTCCATGAGATTTGCCCCGCATCAGAGTACCTGGCATTCCACCACCGTTACTCGTAATATTTGGCCTGCAGGTGATCGCTCTCCCAAATCACTCTGCCCGCCGGCTTGCCTTTCCCGATCGGTTCAGTGAGCAGCGGTGCCGGAGGCGTATCATCTGCTATTTTAATATCCGGTCTTTCATTAATATAATCCGGTACGCCCAACCTCATAGACATGACCCGTTCGTCACACCCATGCATATTCCATCACACTATTTTGCAGGATTACTCATATTATCTGAAGAATCTTCAGAGTAAAAATTTAAAGAAGGAATATTTATCACCAGTTCCTGCAACCTAGTATCAGTGAGCCCTCGTGATAATTCGCACATCATATATTTTAGGCATTGTACTCCTGGTATGCATTACGATGCCAGGTGCGTCAGCAGTTGAACCACTCTGGATTGCGAACACATCTCCGGGTCTTGAGTTGACCACTGTTGCGATATCAGGGGATGGATCAATGATAGTGGCGGGTGGTGACCAGTTAGTCGCCGTTTCTTTTGACGGGACAAAACTGTGGTCGGGATGGTCAAGCGAACTGCTGGAACTCAGCCAGGACGGCAGGTTCATTGTCACTTCACTTGGTTCAACCGTAAGGATATTTGACTCACGGGGACTGAAGCTGTGGGACCAGTCTATAATTGTACCGGTCACCGATATCTCGATCACTCCTGACGGGGCGCTCATCGCGGCGTCAGGAGGGAGCGTTATACAAAGCTGGTATAATTCAGGGGCGGGTCTTGGACACAATACCACCAACCAGGTAAAACACATCAGGATCTCCCCGGCTAAAGATCAGATCGTGGTCACAACAGACAGGGCGCTCCGGAGTTTCAACCTGAGTTATGTCCCGTTCTGGTCGGACGAAGACGTGCAATCAGACCTCCTTGAAATATCTGCAGACGGATCCAGTATCGTTACTGCCAATGGTAACCGGGTAATGCTCTATCATGGGAGTGGTACACTGCTCTGGGACCGGCATGTTCCCGGGGGAAATATCCTTGCACTCGCGTATTCCCACGATGGCTCGACAATCGTTACCGGCCGTGATGATAATTCGGTAACGGTGCTGGACCGTAACGGTAACAGTCTCTGGTCAGCAAAAGCCGGGTTCTGGGTTACCAGTGTAGGAGTTTCGGACACCGGATCTGTAATCGTTGCCGGCAGCATGGACAAAAAACTGTATGTCTTTGACAGGACAGGTACACTGCTCGGGATGTTCCAGGCACCCGGGATGATTAAATATCGGGCCGTCGGCGTAAGCGGGGATGGTTCGCGTATCGTGGCAGTCGATGGCACAAATATCTATGGTTTTTCCTCGGAACAATTCAGCAGATCAGCATCACTGCCACCAACTGAAGTAACGAGCATTCCGCCAACCGCTGCAATGAATATGACCACGTCACCGGCAACCACCACGACCGTTGCAACAACGTCCCTGCCGGGAACGCAGCAGATCTCTCCTCAGATTCCCCCGACCACGCAATCCGGCATTCTGTGGGTTCTTTCCCTTCTTCCGGTTACCGCCGCATTCTTACTCTGGAAAAGAAGGTGAGACAGGAACCCGCTGATTATTTTATGAACGACACAGTCATCAGTAATCCCTTTTTTTGTCAGAACAATTCCGTTCAGTTCAATCGGTATATAATTAAATGATACCTGACAACCGCTGCACTGGAAACGGGAATGGTTGCGCATTAACAGATGGATTTCATCGTTATCATCACCATCTGCTGCAATTCTACCCTGCATCCGGTTCAATTCTGCATTGGGCATTTGCGGCACAGCACAGGTACGCACGATCCGGAGAACCGCAATCCAAATTTTATTACTTATCGCAGGCAAATGACGATGTATGAAACTCCTCAGGCTCGCAATTATTGCAGGTCTCATTCTTACCTGCCTTATCACTATCGCAGTTTATCCAACTCTTCCGGATCGTGTTGTATCCCACTGGAACGCTGCGGGCCAGGCTGACGGATACATGTCAAAGTTATGGGGACTGGGTCTCATTCCCATTATCATGACTGCCTGTGTTGCCCTGTTTGCAGTTATTCCCCGCATTGACCCGCTCAGAAAGAATTATGAGAAGTTCAGGAACTATTACGACGGATTCATTCTCCTGTTTGTCTTCTTCCTGTTAGCTATTCAGGTCCAGATTATCCTCTGGAGCAGCGGGTACCGGGTCAGCCCAAACCTGACGTTTCCTATTCTCACCGGGATTCTCTTTATCTACCTCGGATTTCTCATCGAACATGCAGAACAAAACTGGTTTGTCGGAATCCGCACACCATGGACATTGAGCAGTAAGACCGTCTGGAAAAAAACTCATGAACTCGGCGGGAAATTATTCAAAATTGCGGGTATTATCTGCTTTGCGGGGTTATTATTCCAGAATCTGGCCATCTGGTTCATTCTCGTGCCGGTACTGGCAGTCGCGCTCTATACCATAGTTTATTCCTATGTTGAATTTCAGAAGGAGAAAGAAAATTCAGGAAGGGCAGGTTGAATTTCTTAAATCGGGCAGGTAGAGAGCAGGTACCGCGTCCCATGGACCAGAACACCAGTACATATGTCATCACTCTGTGCAGAAAGTGCTGCTTGCAGTAACTCTTCGCAGAGGTTTCCAGGTTTTCCTGATTTTTTATTATTATTATTCCCGGATCAATTCACTCCATATAAGTCATGTAAATCATTCGAAGTTAACAGAACAACCGAATATTTATCTCATTAAA
>Ga0315275_10004403_pt1 | contig 13155 bp, 10 predicted proteins | sample YL17G03_0_MG_FD_205557 | JGI IMG/M metagenome (GOLD analysis project Ga0315275, IMG submission 205557) | Sediment microbial communities from Yellowstone Lake, YNP, Wyoming, USA - YL17G03_0 | ecosystem: Environmental > Aquatic > Freshwater > Lake > Sediment | place: USA: Wyoming | collected... | reverse complement strand
TGGCAACCCTCGCCCATCAGCCAGTCAAAGGAGTCCATGATCAGGTCGGCGCCCTTCTGGTGGTCCAGCCGGCCGATGAAGGCGAGGAGCGGGGCGTCCGGGTTGACGGGCAGGCCCAGCTCCGCCTGCAGGGCCGCCTTGCACGCCGCCTTGCCCGCCCGCCACCCGGGTGTGGAGGGGTCGTACCGGGAGTAGCCGTCGCCGTCTAGGAAGGCGTCGGCCTGGGGCGACCACTCCGAGTAGTCGATGCCGTTCTGGGAAAGAAGAGGGGAGAGAGAGTTGCTGATGAGGTTGAAAGAAAACGCGCGCACGCGTTTTCTCGCGCCGGGAGGCGGCCCTTGCCGCACGCGCTTGAGCTTGAGCCTACTCTTACGCACGCTCGACGGCCCCCCTGGACTCGACGGCCCCCCTGGACCGTAGAGAGAGAGAGAGCGCTGCGCTCTCGCCTCTCGTCCCAACCATACTATCCGTCTCTCTATCTGCGCCCGCCCGCCCCTAGCCACTCACCACAATCCCCCGGAACTTCCAGGACGCCTCCCGCAGCACGCCGTCCAGGCCCCACCCGCCCTCCATGGTCTGGCACTCCCAGGCGTAGCCGTGCGAGACGGCGACGACCCGGGAGGCCGCGACAATGCCGGCCCTCATGATGTTTGAGTGTTTCCCGCCCACAGGGTCGTCCATCGCAAACTCGCCGCGCAGGGGGCCGCCTACGCCGTACAGGTCCGCATCGCCCGGGGGCCCCCGCCCCTGGTGCGCCAGGTTGTGGATGACCAGGATGGCGCGCGCGTAGTTGAACTGGCCGTGCTCCCGGTAGTGGTCCTGCAGGTAAACGGGGACCAAGGCCGCGTGCCAGTCATTGGCGATGAAGCACAGGTTGTCCTCGCCGTACGGAATGCCGCCGCAGGGCACGCAACGGGCGGCCTCGATGGCGGCCTTGGAGAGCAAGGCACACCGGAACGCGACCTCCGTGCGGTCGCCCCCATAGATCTCCCCGCCCGACCGGTGGTGGTAGGCCGGGTGGTCGACAAACACCCAGTCGACGCCGTCGATGAAGCCGTGGAAGAAGCCGACCTGCACGGTGGTGTTGAAGACCGTCAGGTCCAGGCGCACCCCCGTCTCCCAGCCTTCCGCGTATTCCGCGTACCGCGGGGCGACCGCCATGACGCGGTGCCCCCGGCGGGCGAGGGCTTTGGGCAGGGCGGCCATCACGTCGCCTAGGCCGCCCGTCTTGGACCAGGGCGCGCATTCCGAGGCCACGAACACCAGGTTCATCACGTTCTCCCCCGCCGGCGGGGTCGGGGTGGTGGAGGATGGAGGGGACGGCGAGGGCGAGGGTGGCTCGGCAGGCGCGGTCGTCGTCGTCATCGGCGCGCTCCCCGCACCAGGCGCGTGCGTGCGGGCAAACGGTTCCGTCCCGCCCGCCACCGCGCACGCGCCGGCCCGCTGCGCTTGTTCGTGCAATTTCGTGACGAGGGCGGCTTGCAGGCGCTTGCGCTCCTCTATCTGTGTCAATGAGCGGAAAGGAAAGATGGAGAATGAAAAAATGGATGGAAAACAAAGGAGCACGAGGAAACGAGACTCTCCTTTTCTTCTCTCCACACACCTGCTCCAAAAGTTCCTCATGCAGTTTCATCACCTCCTCCTCCTCCTCCTCCGCCTTCCCCGGTGGTGCGGGTGGTGGCGGAGGGACGGCAGCAGCGGTGGGCGGAGGCGTGGGCAGAGGCGTGGGTGCCTTGGTTGGCGACGGGCGGGCGGGGCCGTCGCTGCTGCTGGGCGGTTGGGCAGGTTGAAGAGGCGGCCCGCCGCCGCGCCCGGTGCCGCCGCGGCGTTTCGCGGCTGGGACGGTGCGCGGGAGTGGGAGGCCTGTGTTTCCGTTGGAAGCGGGTGCGTGTGTGAGCATTTCAGTTTACCCCTGTGTAGAGAGCAGAGACACCCCTCTCTATCTGCGCGGAGGGGCGTAGCATCATCCCGGGGTGTGAGGGTCAGGTGCTCTGTTCCAGGACCACAAAAAAAGATGAAAAACGTCACCCTGTCTAGGCTGACGCGGCGCGATTGGCCACCGGCGGTCCTCTCTCTTCCGGCGCCCCGCAGGACGCCTTCCGGCGGGCGCACCCTCTCACGCACGCCGCGTCCTGGTAGCGCGTCTTGCTCGCCACACCAGAGCAACGCGCATTGCCCCCAAAGCTCACCTCCCCTTGGCCGGGCGCCGGGCGCCAAGGCCGCCGGAGAGCGGGTTGCCGGCGCCGCGCCCGTGCCGACCGGGCCGACGGCGACACGCCGCATGCTTTTGGTGTTCTCGGTTTTATGTGACTGGCGCGGGATGGCCTGTGTAGCAGGGCAGCCTCACGCTCTCTCGGCAGTGCGTGTGTGGGTGTGGTGTGCGTGCGAGGCACACAAACAGAGCTGTGAGGAAAAAAGGGGTTGAACAATCAGTCTCTCAACCCCTCAACCCATCCTCCCCTCTCTTCTCTCCGCCGCCCCCGCGACTCTCGCGCGTCTCCACACCCTCCCCACCCCTTTCATCCCTCACAGCAGCTGGTGCGCCCCCCGCACCATCATCTCCCTCAACTGCCACCGGGGCGGCAGGCGCTCGCCCGCGGTCCCGGCACACCCTTCAGCGTCCTGGACGAGGGCCCAAAGATAAAACACGCGCTGGACACTGTTCGCACTCCCCTCCACCACGCTGCCCGCCCCGTCCCGCGCACACGCGATCTGTTGGGCCGCAAACTGCACCACCGCCGCGGGGTCGCCGTCCAGGAATTTCAGGTCGACCAGCTCGACGTCGCCGACGTCGAGAATCGTGGAATCCGGCACCGCGCCCGCCGCGGCCTGGGCCGCGTGGACGGCCACCACCCGCTCCACCAGGTCGGGCGAGGCGTGGGCGGCCATGGCGGGGCCGTCCCCCAGCAGGTACGCCCGCAGCAGGCCTGGGACGTCGGCCTTCACGCCGCCCAGGAAGGCGACCATGTCGAACGCCGGGTCGCGCAGCCGGACCTCTCTCAGCGCTTGGGCCATCTCGGTCTCTGCAAACAGAGCGTCCGCCGCGCCCGCCACCCGCCCCGCCAAGGGCCCGTCCGCCGTCTCCCACCGGTCGCGCAGGTCGTCTGCCACCTCGCGGGCCTTGTGCACGGCGCCGGTGGATTCGATGGCTTTCGATAAACGCGCCCAGGCCGGGTGGGTCCCCAGGACCGCGGCCGCCCGCTCCCACTGCTTCTCCCAGGCGCCCGGCTCCGGGGCGGGCATGGCCACCAGGTCGGACGAAGTGACGGCCGGGTGGTCGCCCTTCGCGGCGGGGTCCACGGCCCGGGTGACGGACCGGACGGCGGGCTCCGGCAGGACGGCGGCGGCGACCTCCCGCTTGATGGCCGCCCACAGGGACGAGGAAGGTGGTTGAGACGCGGAGGACGAGGACGGGCCGCTCCCGCCGCCTCCACTCCCACCACCCTCACCCCTGTCACTGAACCCTCCAAGACGGGCTTTGATGCCGGCGGCCGCGGCGGACGCCGCTTCCGAAGCCGCCCGCGCGGCGGCGGCCGCCGAGGCGGCCAACTGCTCAGCCGGGTCGGCCGATGAGGAGGAGGGCGTCGGCTTCTCTTTGTTCTTGTCTCCCTCGTCGGGGCGGCCCGCGGGCGCGGCGCCAGACAGGGCACGGGCGCACAAAGCCGCATCAGGGGTGGGACGGGTGGTCGAGGCGGGCGCGAACGAGTCGGCTAGGTGGCGGGCGCGCCGCGCATTGCCAGCGACCGCCTGTGTGTTTTGTTTGAGCGAGAGAAGGAAAAAAGGGCGTGTGTGAGAAAGGACCGATATTTTCACCCGAACCTAGGAGAGGGGGGTGGGCGAGGCAGGGCTGGGGGGCAGGAACCAGACTCACCAGGGCCAGGCGGCGGGCGGCCATCGAGAGTGTGCGAGGAAAGAGTGAGCGTTGCTAGGCGCTGGCCGCCGGACAGAGAGAGAAATGTGCAGGGGAGCGGAGGAGAGACCTCTCTCTATTTTCTAAGAACCGAAGCCCCGCGCGATGCGAGGGGCACGTGCGGTCTGTACGTTGACCTGGAGCGGCCTCAGTTGCTCAGCCCAGGCGGGTTATGGGGTGGATGAGAGAGGAGGCGAGAAAAGAGGAGGGTGTGTGTCGAAACGTGCACCATCCAGCACCGCCTGTTCGTCTCTCTCTCTCTTCGTCAAAACTCCCCGGTTATGCCTCCCTCTCGCCGCCGCCACCGCCGCCGCACAGGCTGCCAGTGGCCGCCCACCTCCCGCCAGGTCATTGCCTGGGCCGTTTGGGTCGGGCTGGTGGGGTCGTTTATTTGGGCGACGCTGCCGTGCGTGGCTGCGGGGGTGGTGGTGGTGGCGGACGGCGGCACGCCTGGAGAAAAACCCACCAGCCTCCTCCTCGTTATGACGGCATCTCTGGGCGCCGCATACGCCCTCCTCGCGCTGACGACTGCCACGACCTGCCTCGTTCTCACAATCTCCGACCCGACATCCCCAAGCGCGGCCTGCGTGGCACGGGGCCGGGTGTCCCCAGGCGACGGCAGCGAATGCAAGGACGAGGAAAGTGGCCCGGCGCCTCAACCACAGCCACCCCCTCTCCCGCCCGGGTGGGTCGTCTGCCACCTCTGCCCCCACGCCCCCGCCGTCCCGTCCACCGCCCGCCACTGCATGACCTGCGGCCGGTGCGTGGACGGGTTCGACCACCACTGCCCCTGGGTAGGGAATGACGTGTGCGTGGGCGGCGGGGGCAAAGGCGTTCGCGGGCGGGCGCTCTTCCTCGCCCTGCTCGGTTCGGGGCTCGCCCAGGCGGCCCTCCAGGCCGCCTGTGCCGGCCTCGCCCTCTGGCACGGCTTCGCCGGGTCGGAGGTGAGGCGGAAGCCGGGCGCTGCCGCCCTTCCTCAGCCCATCCCGCCCTGGTGGGTGGGGTGGACGGCCGGCGCGGGCGCGGGCACACCGCCCGGGGCCGGCCCCTGCGGGGCGCCTTCCCGCCTCGCCGTCACCGCCGCGGGCGGGGCGGGCGCGGTCGCTGCCGGGGCGGCCCTGGGCGCCCTCCTCGCCTACCACGCCCTCCTGGCGGTCACCGGGCAGACGACGTATGAACGGGTGGTGGCGGGGCGGGCGAAAAAACAGAGGAGGAAGGGAGGCGGGGGGCAGGTCGCGCCGGAAGAAGGGGGTGGTTGAGGTAAGTGCTGTTTTCTCTTTCGTCCACCCCACCAGAAAAGAGTTCGCGGTGCACTGATCGAGGTGAAGAAGAGGACGCGGCACCCCGCGTGTGTGACAACCCCCACTCTCAAAAACTCTACAAAAAAAACAGTCTCACCCCTTCATCCCCTCACCGGAACGCAATCGCGGTGAGCACTACCAGCGCGACCACCAGGCCCGCCACCACCGCCAGCTGCGCCTTCAGGCTGGCCTTCTCCAGGACCATTACGATCTTGCGCCGGGCGGCGGCCAGGCGGGCGCCGGTGGAGTCGACATCGTCGGCCAGGGTGTCCAACGCCACGCTCTGGCCCTGCAATTCGTCATGGATCGCCAGCCCGACCTCCCCAATGCGGGTCACCGCCGCGGACATGCCGTCCAGTTGGGCGTCCTGGTGTGCCAAGAGCTGGGCGGCCCGGGCGTCCGCCCCCGCTAAGAAGGCGTCGTTGTCAGCGGCGGCCGCGGCTGCCAGGCGGCCGGCGGCCGTCCCGGCGGCCGCCCCGCGGGCCCGGGCGGCAGACGCGGCGGCCGTGCCCGCGGCGACACCGTCCGCCAGGGCGGCGACGGCCGACCGGGTGGCCGCCACCCAGGCCCGGCGGGCCGCCAGCTCCGGGGGCGACAGGGAGAAACGGGCCGGGTCACGGGCGGCAGCCTTGACCGCTTTCTCTACCTCATCGGTCTGCCAGGCCAGGGAGCGCGCTTCATCCGCGACGGTGGCCGCCAGGCGGGGGCGTTCCGCCGCGCCGGGGGGCAGGGCCTGCCACCGGGCGAGGGCGGCCTGGGCTTTGGAGAGCTGGATGGATGGACGGAGAAGGAGGTTGTGAGGAGAAAGGGACTCGCGGCGTGAGTGGTGTACATGCGAAAGGACAGGCAAGCCCTGGTCCACACGCCACCCGCTCGCCACCTACTCACAGATGCTTCAATGTCGTCCCTGACCAGGAAGAACGGGTCGGAGGAGATGGCCATGGTGGTGAAAGAGAGGCGTGAAGGAGAGAGTGCCGGCAGTTTCGGTGCGCGAGCGGACAGGAGAGACTCCCTCTCTGTTTTTTTTCGTTCACACCGCAGACTCCGAGAAAGGGTGAGGGGGGAGGGGCGCGTCCCTGGCCTGCCTTTTGCCAACGTGCGTGGCCAGGGCGCGTGCTGAAGGGCCCGCAGCGAGGAGACGAAGCGCAAAATGCTTCACACTGGCTTTTCGGCGGGCGGCTTGTTTTTTTTGTTTTGCTCTTGTCTCTTCATTTCAAACATGTCCGTCGCCGCCTTTGAGGAGCTAGGCGTCATGCCAGAGCTCATCGCGGCTGCCGCGGATCTAGGGTGGAGGTTAGTTTTGTGTGGGGTGGAGAGCGGGGGCGGAGAGAAGAAGAAGCCACAATTCTCGATGACCGCACCGAACCCTGGCTTCTCTTTCCTCATCAACCTCCTCTACTCTCTCTCTCTCTCCCAGCCTCCCCACCGACATCCAGGCCGAGGCCGTCCCGCTCATCCTGGGGGGCGGAGACGTCCTGGCCGCCGCGGAGACCGGATCCGGGAAAACCGGCGCCTTCGCCCTGCCCGTCCTGCAACTGGCGGCCGAGGCGCGGCGGGCACCACCAGCGGCGCCTGCTCCTGCTCTCTCCGCATCGTCATCTCCTCCTCCCGCGCCCGCGCTCGCCGCCCGCATGTCCGCCACCGACCGGGACGGCCTGCTCTCCGTCTCGCCAGACGGCCTGGCCATCCAAGCCCGGGCGGAGGGCGCCTGGGCGGGCGGGCGCGGCAGCCTGGGCGTGGCCAGCGGGAGCGGCGCGCGCGCCTGGTGGTCCGCGACTGCGGCCGATGACGGCTTGGCCCGCCTCGGCGTCGCCCTCCCAGGCGCCTCCTTCGACCTGGGCACGGACTCCCGGGGCTGGGGGTATGGCGGCACCGGTCGTAAGGCGCATGGCGGGTCCTTCGCAGAATACGGCGGGCCCTGGGGGAGGGGCGACACGGTCGGCGTCGCCCTCGACCTGGCCGCCGCCCCGCCCTGCCTCGCCTTTTACAAAAATGGCGCCCCGCTCGGGCCCGCCTACGAGCTTCCCGCCGCCTCTCCCGCCTTCTTCCCGGCCGCTTACCTGAAAAACGCGGAACTGCACTTAAAGTTTGGTGGGGCGGCAGACGAACTGCCGCCCGGGTTCGCGTGGCTGGACGCCCTGCCTGCGGCTGCCAAGGCGACTGCAGCGGCCGCCGGCGCTGGAGGAGAGGCGAAGAAGAACGCGGCCCCCCCTCCTTCCACCCCGCCCGTCGCCTTGGTCTTGGAACCCACCCGGGACCTGGCCGAACAGGCGGCCGACACCTTCTTCTCCCTGGGCGCCCGCCTGCCCGGCGTGCGGACGCTGTGCGTGACGGGCGGCACGGCGGTGGGGCCCCAAAAAGCGGCGCTGGCGGCGGGGGAGGTTGAGGTCGTGGTTGGGACACTCGGGCGGGTCCAAGAGTTGGTGGACTCCAGGGCCCTGTCCCTGGCCAGCATCCGCGTCATTGTCCTGGATGAGGCGGACAGGCTGCTGGACTCCTCGGCCGGCGGGTCGGGGCACGGCGTGGCCGCCCTGGTGGGGTCCGTCCCCAAAGGCGGCGCCGGCTCCACCCGCCTGCAGGTCTGCCTCTTCTCGGCCACCCTCCAGGCCGCCTGTGTCACCGCCGCGGCCGCAGCCCTGTGCGCCAACCCCATCCACATCGACCTGAAGGGGGGCGAGGGTGGCCCGGGCGGCGGCCCAGCGCCCGGGACCGCCCTGCCGGAGGGTGTGGACCACGTCCTCATCAGCGTCGACCCCCGGGCCGACCGGTCCTGGTTGCAGGGCCAGCCCGCCGTCCCCACGGACGGCGTGCATGCGGTGGACAGGGGCCCGGACGACACGCCACTCCTCTCCCCAGACGCGGACTCGCCCGAAGCCTGGTCGGAAGCGACCAAGCGGCTGAAGCCGCGCCTGGTCGCGCGCCTGGCGGATTCACTGGACATGCCGCAGGCCCTCATCTTTGTGCGCACCAACCATGACGCCGCCTGCTTGCAGGCTTTCCTGGACGGCCTGGCCCCGGGCGCCCCTCCCTCCGCGGGCCGCCGCCCGGACGCCGCCCGCGAGACGGGCGCGGAGCATCCCTACAGCTCTGCCGTTCTGGGTGGCGCTCTTGCCATGGAGGACAGGCGGGCGGCGCTGGCCGCGTTCAAGGCGGGCACCGTCCGTTTCCTGATCGCCACCGACGTCGCGGCCCGGGGCATTGACGTGGCGGCCCTGCCCTACGTCATCAACCTCACCCTGCCCCCCGCCGACCGGGCGGAAGACTACGTCCACCGCATCGGCCGTGTGGGGCGGGCGGGCGCGCGCGGGCTGGCGATTTCGCTTGTGGCGTCCCTGCCCGAGAAAGTGTGGTTTGTGACGAGGAAGGGGTACCGGCCGTGGGCGGCCTGCCCCATCAAGGCGGCCGACACGGCGACGACAGAGGAAGGCGGGCACACGGTCTGGTACGATGAGCGGGCGGCGCTGAAAGCCGTGGAGGCGCGCCTGGGCGGGGAGGTCCTGGAGCTGGGGCCGGACCTGTCCCTGCCGCCCGCCCTGGCGGCGCGCGCGGCGGGCGGGGCGGGCGGGGTCGGGTACGGCGGCAATGGCGGAGAGGCCGCCGCGGCGGTGGTGGCGGAGCAGAAGGCGCGGCTGGCGGCGTTGCGGCCGGCCGTGGAACGGCTGGCCGCGCTGGAGACGGAGGCTCAGGTCGCGTTTTTTGCGCTGCAGTCGTTTTTTAGAGTGCGCCCAAATCGATGCGAAGAAAACTCGCCGCGATGGCCTTTGCCGCCCTGAGCGCCTGGCTTGGCGGCGCGGTCGATGCCTGGCTCGTCCACGCACACGCAGCCCTGGCCCGCAATGTGGGACAGAGCGCCAAGGTGTGGGCAATGGGCGCCGAAAGCGGCAGCAGCGCTTCAACAACCCTACCCGGCACTCCCACCGCCGTTATCCTCGGGTACAGCCTTGCCCCCGACGGTAGCGCGGGCCCCGGCCTGGCCGCCCGTGCCCGAGCAGGCGCCGACCTGTACGCATCAGGGGCCGCCCCGGCCCTCATCTTCTCGGGCGGCCACCCGGGCGACGGCCTGCGAGGCGGGCGGTCCGAAGCGGGGGTCGCGGCTGGCGTGGCGGCCGCCCACCTGCGCCTGCCGTCCGTCCCGCCCGCCTGGCGCCTGGAGGAGGCGTCGACCTCCACGTGGGAGAACGCCCTACTCAGCCTGCGGATGATGGAGGGCGGTGGAGGCGCCATCATCGTCGTGACCTCGCCCTTCCATTTAGGACGGGCCGCCCGAACGTTTGCACGGGCAGCAGCCGTGGTGCTTGAGGGCGACGCAAAATCAGGCTGCGCCCGCCCCTTCACCATTTTTGCGCACGCTCCACCCGTGGACCGACCGACCAGCCCAGCACAGCGCGCGACGGCCACGTACGAGGCGGTGCGGGAGGTGGCCGCGCTGGCCTGGTACTGGGTGCGCGGGCGGCTGGCATGAAATGAGTGAAATGGATTGATTACACGCCCGGCGTATGGCAGGCCGCCCGCCGGGTACTAGAGGCTGATGCAGGACACGAGTCGCCCATCCTCTCCCGGTCCTCCAAGGGTGCTCATGAAATAAAGGAGGGGAGTTTTCACAAAAAGCCTTCCCGCCCCGCCTCCGCCGCCGCCCAATCAGCCGGGTCCGCATGCTCCCGCACGATGCGGGCCACCTCGGCGCCGTCCAGGGAGGACCGGGACAGCAGGGCGCCCACCAGCGCGTCCAGGGCGCCCCGGTTGCGGGTCAGCAGGCCTGTCGCCCGGGCGAGGCCCTCATCCAGGGCTGCCTGGACCGCCGCCCCGACCACGCCCCGGTCCGCGTCGGAGAGGGAGGAGGGGATGGAGTAGTTGAGCCCGCTCGGGCCCGGCACGGGCAGGGCCAGCGCGCCGGGCGCCGGCCCCGTCCCCGCCGCCGCGGCGGCGGGGCTGGCCAGCGCCTCCACTGGTACGAGGCCCGCGCCGACGACCAGCTTGTTGGCCACCGTCCGCGCCTGGGCCAGGCGCGGGGCGGGCAGGGAGGACCGATCGTCGGCCGCGTACGTCAGCGCCTCCGCCGCGTACCCGGCGAGCAGGGCCGTCAGCTGGGCTTCCAGGTAGGCCCGGCTGACCGTGCCCGTCTCCTCGCGCGTCGGGTCGGCTGAGATGACGGTCCGCCCCACCGGGAACCGGTCCCGGGGGACGACCGTGCTGAAGATGACGGGCTCCAGCCCCGGCGTGAGCGTGATGACGAGCGACGCGGCGGCCTCGATGAGGGCGACCCGGGCCGCGCGCGCGCCCGACGCGGCCGGCCGGGCGGGGCCGAGCGTGTCGTTCTCCACCGCCGCCAGCACGTGGTCCGTGGAGATGCGGTCCGCGCCCGCGTCCGCCGCCGCGATGGCGGCCGCGTTGACGGCCTGGGCGATGGAGGCGCCCGAGTAGCCGGCCGTCGCGGCGGCCAGGCGGGCCCAGTCCATGCCCGCGTCCTCGCACCGCCGCTCGTCCGGCTTGTCTGCCCGCAGGTACAGTTTCAGCAATTCCACTCGCCCCGCGGCGGAGGGGTGGGGCACGGCCGCGATGCGGTCGAAGCGCCCCGGGCGGACGAGGGCCGGGTCCAGGACGTCCAGGCGGTTGGTGGCGGCGATGACGACCACGCGCGGCCCGCCCGCCGCGGCCCCGCCACCGCCAAAGCCGTCCATCTCGGTCAGCAGTTGGTTGAGCGTCGCGTCCCGCTCGTCATTGCCCTGGGCGCCGCCCCGGGTGCGCCCCACCGCGTCCAGCTCGTCGATGAAGATGATGGACGGCGCCATGCCCCGGGCCTGGGCGAACAGGTCGCGCACGCGGGCCGCGCCGACGCCCACAAACATTTCCACAAACTCGGACGCGTTCAGGGACAGGAACGCCGCGCCCGCCTCGCCCGCGACCGCCCGGGCGAGCAGGGTCTTACCCGTCCCCGGTGGCCCGCACAGAAGCACCCCTCTAGGCACGCGCGCCCCAGACGCCGCGAACCGGCCGGGGCGGACGAAGAAGTCGACCACCTCTGCCAGCTCGGTCTGGGCGGCGTCCACCCCCGCCACGTCGGCGAAGGTGATGGGCCGGTCGCCCGTGTACTGGAGCTTGACGCCCCGCAGGCGGCGTTGGGCCTCCCGCATGCGGGCGCGGGTGTTGGAGGTGGTGTCATCGTCGCCGGCGGCGTCGCCCGTGGCCGGCCCACCACCCCAGGCCTCCTCCCGCGTCAGCCCACCAAACCGTTTTTCCTCGCCCACCTTGCCGCCCGCCGGCGGCGCCCTCCCTTTCGCGGCGGCGGGCGTGACCTTCACCGTGCTCATCCGGCGCTTGGCGTCCAGGGCGTCCGCGGGGTTGGCGGCGTCGCCGTCCCCGCCCCCACCAACCCCGCCCGCCGCTTTCAGGGCTGCCTCCCTCAACGCTTCTGCCTGCGAGGCCGCGTCCGTGTTGTACTCGTACGCCGGCCCGAACATGCCGCCCGCGCCGGAGGCGGCATCAGCGGCCGCCTGGGCAGCCGCCGCGGCGACCAGGGCTTCCAGGTAGGGCCGGGCCACGGCCCGCCCCTGGCGCGCGGCCTCGCCCTCAATCTCACGCGCGGTGAAGCCTTTGGCCGCCATCTCCTCCAGGGCGAGGCGGGCGCTGTCCTCGGCCGCCTCCGCCCGGGACGCCGCCTCCTTGGCCACGTCCGCCGCCCGCAGCTTGGCCCGGTCGCCCGAGTCGCCGCGCGCCCAGGCGGCCAGCTGGGCGGCCGCCCAGATCGAGACCAGCATCAGGTAAGGGGTCGCATCATTCACCCACCCCGCCCAGGCGGGGGGTGGGGGCCGGGGCGGGGGCACCAACCAGTCGCCCGACGCCGGCAGGCGCAGGGCGGGCACGCCGCACGCTTCCGCTGCCACCCAGAGGCGGACGTCGGGCGGGGGCATGACCGCCGTGGCGAGGGTGCCGTCCGCCATTTGGACGAGGGCGGCCCCATCGGCGGGCAGCGGGCGCATCACGCGCGACTCGTCTGAGGGGTCGGCCGGCGTGCCGGGGCGGTCCCGGGACCGGTCCTGGGTGTCGAACAGGCCGACCCGGGCGACCTGGCCGGCCCTGATGAGGCGGAGGAGGTCGGAGCGGGAGAGGTGCTGGGACAAAAAGGGAAAGGGGAAAGGGAAAAAGGAGGTTGAGAGGAGGTCGGGCGTGTGCGCCTCAATTGGCCCTCCCTCTCTCTCTCCTCTGCTCTCTCCTCTGCTCTCATCTTGCTCACCTTCCTGACCAGGGGCAGCCCGTACTTGGGATCAAACAGCCAGGTGGAGGGCAGGGCCTGGCCCGCCGCAGACGCGGCCTCGTCGGCGGAGGTGGGGCCGCCAGGCTTGGGCTGCTGGGGGGCGCGGCGCAGCAGGGATGGCAGGCCCCGGCGGGGTGGCGTGACACTGGGGCTCGTGGAGGGGGTAGGGCTCACGCCAGCCGCCAGTGTGCGGGGGATGGACGGAGGGTGTGTGTGGCGGCCGGCGGCGGCCCCACTAGAGAGAGGCCGCATCGGCGGAGAGGCGACGGCTGGCTGGCAGGAAAAGGTTGGAATGTGAGTTGGGTGGGTTGCGCACACACGCCCTCAATTGGCGCCTGCAAGAGGACGGGATATACGTATCCTCGCACGCTGCCAGCGAGAAAAGAGGGGCGCGCAGGGTTGGAGCCGGCCCGGCGACCGTACTCCCTTTTCTCTCTAAAATGGAAACAGCGTCTGTCTCCTTCTCCTCTTTCATTCTTCTATCTCTCTGTCTCGACTGCCCTGTGGCGCACAAACTACCCTATCCTCCCACCCTAGTGCATGCAACCCCGCACTAAGTTCCTGCTGGGAGGGACTGTCATTGCGTGGGCGGTAGGGCTGCAGGTGCGTGTGCATTGGGGGAGAGAGAGCGCAAAAAACCCGGCCTGTTGCGCTCTCGACCTTGTCTCCATCCTCATCACACCACGCACGCA
>Ga0315275_10004401_pt1 | contig 13156 bp, 8 predicted proteins | sample YL17G03_0_MG_FD_205557 | JGI IMG/M metagenome (GOLD analysis project Ga0315275, IMG submission 205557) | Sediment microbial communities from Yellowstone Lake, YNP, Wyoming, USA - YL17G03_0 | ecosystem: Environmental > Aquatic > Freshwater > Lake > Sediment | place: USA: Wyoming | collected... | reverse complement strand
ATCCCGTATATTTTGGCCCGATTCTTTTCACGACAGGTTTATATGAAAATGCCCCCTCTCCCTTTATCCCTCCCCCTCGAGGGGGGAGGGAAGGGTGGGGGTGATTTTCATCCTTACGTTGTGCCCGCGCCGGGCATGGGGGTTATTCAGGACGGCGGGTTTAAGATGACGTCGGGCTCCGGTTATTCCGTTTTTATGGTGATGATGCAGGAAGGGGATATTACCGCATTTCGACGATAAAGATAAATGGGTAAACAAATGAAAAAAATGATCATTTTTGCGATATTTGCGAGTCTGCTGTGGTCGGTTCCGATGGTTTCCGCCCAGACGAAGATGCGGGCGGAAGGGATGGCGGTCATCATGAACAACCGGGTGGACATCGCCCGGGAGAAAGCCCTGGATGGTGCGCTGCGCAGCGCCGTGGAAAAAGTGGTGGGGGTAATGGTGACCAGCTCCTCGGAGGTGGAAAATTTCCAGCTCAAGCTGGACCGGATCCTCTCCGAATCGAAGGGATTCATCAGCAACTACAAGATCATCTCAGAGAAACGGCAGGGTGACCAATTCGAGGTGACTGTCGAGGCCGAGGTGGGCCGGGAGCGCCTGAAGGATCGCCTGGAGGCGATCAACCTGATCATCGCCCGGAAGGCGAAGCCGCGTCTCATGCTCCTGTTCGCCGAGAAGGCTCAGAAGGACGCCATCGCCGAAGCGGCCATGTCCCGATATTTCATGGGAAAAGGATTCAAACTGATCGATGCGGAGCTCCTCCGGAGGCAGGGGGGCGGAAATCTGCCGCTGGATCCGAAGGCGGTGAGCCGGCTGGCCGGACAATACGGCGCCGAGATCGTCATGATCGGCGCGGTTGACGCCGCAACTACCTCCTTCAATGTCGGCGGCATCGAGATGCACAGCAACAAGGTGACGGTTTCCATCAAGGTGATTAATGGCGATACCGGAGAGGTCATTACGACGGACAGCAAGGGCGGATCTGCCCCCGGGATGAAGGGCGACCTGAAGAAGATCACGGAAGAGGCTGCGGAGAAGCTCGCCCGCCAGATGATGGAAGAGGTTCTGGAGAAGTGGTCCTCGGAGCTGACCAATACGGTGACGGTCAAGCTTGTCGTTTCGGGACTCGATTCCTATGAAACGCTCCAGCGGTTCAAGGACCTTCTCTCCACGGAAGTGAAGGGATTCAAGGAGGTGCAGCAACGGGCCTATCGCCAGGGAGAGGCGGAATTAGACGTGGAGATGCGCGGAAACAGCCGGAGTCTGGCGGACGATCTGATGGCCATGACCTTGAATCAGAAAAAAGTGAAGATCCTGGGAATTACCGCCAACCGGGTGGATGCGGGGGTTCAGCCTTGAGCCGCCCGGAGGCGAGAGATTGATGCCATGTCGGCTTGCGAGACGGGCACGGGTTGATGATAATACCCTTTCGGGGAAGATTGGAGGACGTGATGAAAAAGCGTAATTTACGGAATTTCCTGGTCGGTATTGCGGTTCTCATCCTGATTTACGGCTGCGCCGTAAGTGAAAACTACAAGATGGGTCAGGATCTGGTGAACCAGAACCGGTGGGATGAGGCCATCGGTTACTTTGAAAACGCTGTCAAAGAGGATCCGGCGAACACGGAATTCAAGAGTTCTCTCCTGCAGGCGCGTCAGCAGGCGGCAAAAATCCACCTCGAAAAGGCAAAACAGGCCCTCAATGCCGTACCTGCGAGGAATCTGCGCGCCTTGGAGCCGATCGTCAAGGAGGGCGCCATCGCCTACAATCTCGACCCCGGGAATCCGGCGGTCAAAACCTTTCAGGAACAGCTCCAGGGAAAGGTCGCAGCCCTGCAGGCGGAGGTCAAGGCCCTCTACGAAAAGGCGGAAGCCGACATTCTGAAGGAGGATTGGCTTGCCGCCGTGACGAAGCTGCGACAGGTCAATCAGATCTATACCGGGTATGAGGATACGGGAAGCAAGCTCGTCCGTGCGGAACAGGAGGGCGCAAAAGTCCTCTATCAGCAGGGCATTGAGCTCGGAAAACAGGAAGACTGGAAGATGGCGGCACAGGCCTTCAAGACCGCGACGGAGATCAATCCCAAGTATCTGGACGTTGCCCGGCAGCATGAGCAGGCCAAATCCCGGGACAATGCCGATTACGCCATCAACGAGTCGATCAAGGCGGAAAAGGCGCAGAACTGGGAGCGGGCGATCCTGCTTGCGGAAAAGGCCGCCGACTACCAGCCGGACAACCGGGAGCTGCTTGCCAGGCTGGACCAGTTGAAGATCAAGGTTGCACAGGGCTTCTTCGATGATGCCGTAAAACAGGCCAATCAGGGCCGGCTGTATGAGGCCATGAGAAAAATCGAGCTCGTCAAGACGTACAGCCCGTCCCTCCAGACTGATCCCATATTCAAGGAATTCATCAAGAATTTCTGTGCGAAGCTGATGGAGCGGGCGCAGAAGTACAGCGAAAAAGAACAGTACGGCAACGCGCTGCTCTGGTATCAAAAAGTGGAGACGTTGTCACCGAACTATTCGGAACTGTTCCAGAAACTTTTAGAAACGCGGGATCTCATCAACAAGCGGATCAAGAAATCGATCGCTGTTTTCGATTTTTCCAGCCCCAGCAACAACAAGGATGCGGGGAAGATCGCGGCGAACAAGCTCATCAGCTACCTCCACAAGAATGCCAGCGGGGATCTCCGGATCATCGAACGGGAAAACCTCCAGTCGATCCTCCGGGAGATGCAGTTAGGCCAGACGGGCCTTGTGGACATCAAGGCGGCGCAGAATGTGGGTAAGATGAGGGGGATCGACACCTTCATCATGGGGGACGTCCTCCACTACTCCGCCAAGACGACCGACATCCCGAGTATCAGCCAGGTCAAGGTCCTGGTCAATGAAGAGGACGTCCGCAATCCGGAGTTTTCCGACTGGCTCATCATGCATCCGCAACCGAAAACGGAAGACCTCAAATTGGCCCCGCCGCGGACGGTCAAGAAACGAGACTATCAGTTTATCTCCTACAAGCAGGGATCGGCCAAGATCAACGCGATGTTAGAGATCTCCTACAAATTGGTCGATACCTCGACCGGAGAGAACGTTGTCACGAACACCGTCTCCGGAAAACTGATCAAGGAGGACAAGTACTCGGATGCCGTGCCGGCCGGGAATATCGTCCATGACCCGCTGGAACTCCCGACCGATGACGAGGCCCTCGATGAGCTGACGAACACCAAGGTGTCGGAGATGGGACAGAGCGTCCTCAAAAATTATCAGAGTCTGGAGGTGGCCTACTTCAACGAGGCCCAGCAGCAGCAGAAGCGCAGAAACATCGAACAGGCCGTGGAAAAGTACATCGATGCGATCTACGATGAGAAATTGAAGGGGATTTCGACACCTGTTTCGCAGCAATGTCTTGAATCCATTGATCAACTCATTAAGCACCAGTAAACCATGATGGTTCGCATCCCGCTGCCGACCGCGGGATGCTCCGGGAGAAAACCCATGGGAAAGAGGTTTTTAGCAGTCATCGTTTTTCTGCTGTTGATCTGTCCGGCTGTCGCCTTGTCCGCACCGTCGCAAGTTCGGATCTCCGTCTTCAATTTCAGAACGGTCAATATGGAGGCCTCAGGTCTGGGCGCGACTGTGACGAACATGCTCATCGGTCTGCTGACGGAGGACACTGTCCTGACAATACTTGACCGGAAGGAGTTGGAGGCCTTTCTCAGCATGAACGATCTCCAGCAGAACGACCAGCTCGACAACGCGGTCAACATCGGCGCCCGCCTCGGTCTCAATGTGGTCATTGTCGGAAGCGTGGAGAAGAAGGGGTCGCTGATCATGGTTGTGTGCAAGGCGGTTCAGATCGAGCAGAAGAAGGCGATCCTGAGCGAACGGGTCGCGGCGGTCGGCGAAGCCGGGCTGGCCGGCGAGATGAGGAAGTTGAGTCTGCAGGTCCGAAACGCCATCGCGGAACAGATTCTCAAGGAAAAGAGCGCGGGAGGAGGGGCCTTCGGCGGACCTGTCAAGGTTGCAAAACGATCGGGGAACCGGAGTGTCCAACTGCTCTGGGAGCTGCCTCCCGGAGCGGCGGCCGCTGGTTATGAGGTCTTTCGTGCGGCCTCGGAGGCCGGGCCCTTCTCAATGCTTGCCCAGGTTGCGAAGACCGAATATGTGGATGAGACCGTCGAGAAAGACACGCCCTATTATTACAAGATCCGGTCCTACAACGACAGAGGGATTCAGAGTGAATTTTCACAGGTGGTCGAGGCAAAAACCGCCGTGACGCCGAACCCTCCCGTGATCCTCAAGACCGAGGGCCACGTGAAGAGCATTTCTCTTCTCTGGTCACCCGGCCCGGGCAGCGGGGACCGCCTCCGCCTCAAGGGATACCGGCTCTACCGCGCCAAATCGGAACAGGGGCCTTACCTTGAGGTTGCCAACCTCCAGACGACCAATCTCGGAGACGCCACTGCCGCCCTTGACCGGCTGTTGAAGGTGTCACATCTGGACAAAGCTCTCGGGGACGGCGAGGAATATTACTACCGCGTCACCGCCTTCAACGAAAAGGAGCTGGAGAGCGAGTTTTCCAGGTCCGTCAAGGGGTCGACATTGCCGACGGTCGGAGCGGTTGCCGCCGAGGGGGATCTTATCCGAGAGATCCGCCTCTCCTGGAGGCCTATTGATTCGTCCTTCATCCGAGGGTATCACGTCTATCGGAGTGCTGCGGATAAAGAAAATTTTGTCCGGATCAAGCGGGTGGACGCCCCTTCGGCCGTCGACCGGAAGATCGAATATGCCGACCGGGACGGTCTGACGGATCTGACCCGTTACCGATACCGGGTTACCGCTGTCGAAGAGGCGGAAACCGAGACGTCGCCCTCGCCTGTGGCCTCCGCCGTCACCCGGGGAAAACCGCCCATGCCGGAGGAATTCAGGGTGTCGGGTGGTCTGGTGAAGAGGGTGGATCTGAGCTGGAAGGCCTCGACCGCGGAAGAGGTGGAAGGATACAAACTCTACGGGGCCAAAGAAAATGAGGGGCAATTGCCGCTGTTGAAGACGCTTCCGGGGCGGCAGACGGACCGTTATACCGACAACTCCCGCGGGTATGACAAGTTAGAAGACGGCACGGCCTACCGCTACCGGTTGACGAGCTACAACCGGGTCGAGGTCGAGAGTGAGGCCGCGCCGTCGTTAACTGTCCGAACAAAACCGAGACCGGAGAAGGTCTCCGGGCTCCAGGGGGAAAGTGCGAAGGCGAAGGCCGTTCCACTGCGCTGGTCGCCAAATCCGGAAAAGGACATCGCGCAGTATCATATCTTCCGGTCAGGGGAGGGTGGGGATTTTGAGCGCATCGCCAAACCAAGGGAGGCCGCCTATCTCGACCAGGGTTTGAAGGACAACGCCTTGTACCGTTATCGACTCCAGGCGGAGGACAAGGATGGTCTCATCGGTGATTTTTCCGAAACCATATCGGTGCGGACCAAAGCGAGACCCGCGATACCGGAAGGAGCAACCGGCGGGATCGCGGATGGGAAGGCGGTCCTGACCTGGAAGGAGGCGGCTGAGCCGGATGTTGACCAATATACGGTTTATGAAAAGAAGCTCTTCGGGATGGAGAAGATCGCCACGGTCCGGGAGAGGAGATTTAGCGAAGCTGCGCCGACCAAGGGGAAGGTCAAGATCTACCTGATCACGGTGACGGACCGTGACGGTCTGGAAAGCGATCCCGCTCCCGAAATAACGATAACGGGTCTGTAAGGGGACACCTTGCGGCAAGGTGTCCCCATTGGAGAATACGCCATCGGCGGCGTGTCGGTTTTTAATCAGGGGGAAATGATGAAAGAAATGGATAACAGAAAGCGCAGATCGTATCGGTCGATCGTCGGGCTGATCCTGCTTGTTTTTTTTGGGGACACCTTGTTGCAAGATGTTGTTGGAGGGGACACCTTGCGGCAAGATGTCCCCATATTGTCGGCAACGGCCATGGCCGCGGAGACAGGGAAAATCGCGGAGACGGGGAAATTCGAGGTGGTTGCCGGAGGTGACGACAAGGCCTATCTGGTCGATAAGGTGACGGGCGCCGTCTGGGTGTTGACCTACCGGACGATGGCCACCGGCCGGGAACCGATAGCGATTCCCTTCAAGTTCATTCTGCGCACGCCGAAAAATCAGGGCGAGTTTCTGGTCGAGAGCGCCGGCGCCGATATGTCGATGCCGCCGAGCGCACGTTAGCGGCGCATCGGTATCCGGGTTTTGGGGACACCTTGCCGCAAGGTGTCCCCTTAAGAGGTTGATCGATGGTGCATCCCGTTCCGGACGGTGGTCTGGTCCGCGCCTACATCATCTCCGGGGCGGACGGCCTGATGGTGATCGATCCCGGCAGCGTGGGTACCGCCGAGGCGGTGATGGCCGTAATCCGCAGGATGTGCGGGAGGTCGATGGCGGAAGTGAGAGGGATCGTCGCCACCCATTTCCACTTCGACCACATTGGCGGGATCGGTCGACTGCTCCGGGAGTGCCCGACCGGGACGCCGGTTCTTTTTCACCGCCGGGTGAGGGATTATTTAGACGGAGATCGATCTCTCCCGCTGATGGAGAACTGGTTTTCCGCGTTTTTCGTGGCGGCGCTTAAAAGTTGTCGTTATGTCCGTCGGCCCTCCCATCTGTGGTTTGAGAGCCTCGCCGGGATCCCTCTGCCGGGTTTTGGAAACCGGTTCCCTCCGCCCTTCGGGAAAGAGCGGATCCGGTGGATTGGCGGGGACGGCCGGGTGCGCTACGGGATCGGTTTTAACGGTTGGGATGTGATCGAAACGCCGGGTCATACGGAGGACTCGATCTCGCTCTACCATGAAGAGAGCCGGGAGCTCCTCTGCGGCGATCTGATCCTCAATCTGGACCGGGACGGCGGCCGGCTGAACCATTTTTGCGAGAACAGGGCTACGATTGAAAAGACGTTCCGTTTCCTTTGCGGGAGCATCCGTCCACAGGTGATCTATCCCGGCCATGGGGAGGTCATTCGGGGCGGAGAAAATGTGCTGCTCGGAGTCCGAACTCTGAAGTGAGAAGGGGTATCGGAACGGTTCGTTTCGTTGCGGGCGATGGAGGACTCTTCGGGAGGTTTGCCATGAAATCGTTCTGGAGGAAAGAGACGGCGACGGCGCTCGCCTTGGTGCTGGCGATCCTGATCTGCGGCTGCGTGGTTGCCACAAAGCAGACCATCATCGCCCCCGAAATCATTTCCATGTTCGAGGGGACCTACAAGGTCGATCCCTATATGGAGAAAAACCGGCCGCTGACGGTGGCGGTTCTCCCCTTCCTGGATCAGTCCAAGAGCAAGCTGGGGTTCGAACCCGTACGCCGGGGTTTTTACAACCACTTCAGCTCTCTTCCCTTCAAGGACATGGAGATCACGAAGATCAACGACTTGCTGTCAAAGGCGGATCTGACGGATCCCGAACAGATCAACAAGACGGACCCCCGGAAATTAGGAGAGATCCTCGGGGTGGATGCCGTCATTTACGGGGAGATCTCCAATTTTGACAAGCTCTTTGCAGTGATCTATTCGCAGGTTTCGGTCGGGGCCGAGGTGAAGATGTATGAGACGAAGACGGGCCAGTTCCTCTGGAGCGGACAGCACGTCGTCCGAATCCATGAGGGAGGCTTCTCCACGACGCCGATCGGCATCATCGCAGTTGTGATCGCGACCGCGATGAACATGCGGGACATCCAGCTCCTGCGCGCCTGCGATGACCTCTTCCGGGAGATGGTCAAGACGATCCCGACGCCGCCGCTGGCCGCCGTGCTCCGGCCGCCGACGATCACCCTTCTCGTCCAGGATACGAAGAACCTTCCGAAAAAGACAGGGGATGAGATCCGCGTCGTTATACAGGGGACGCCGAAAATGCGGGCCGCGTTCGCGATCGGCGATTTCAAGAAGCGGATCGACATGCAGGAACAGGACGACGCGCCCGGGGCTTACCTCGGGGTCTACCGGGTCGTTCCGGGGGACAATATTGCGGGCGCCCTGGTTACCGGTCGTCTCACGGACGAAGCCGGAAACACGGCCGAATGGGTCGATGCGCTGGGAACGGTCACGCTCGACACAACGCCGCCGGAAAAGCCGAAAGGGCTCCGAACCGTCGGCCGGGACAAGCTGGTTCTGCTCACCTGGGAGAAATCGGCGGCTGCGGATCTGGCCGGGTACCGCCTCTACCGGAGCGTGACGCCCATTTCCGGCTACCAGGAGGTTGTCAAAACCGAATTCAACGAGTACCGGGATCCGGTTCCGGAAAACGGCGTGAAATACTATTATCAACTCATAGCCGCGGATCGCGCGGGGAATGAAAGCGAAGGATCGGAGACCGTCTCCGGCATGCCGGTCGCGCCGGGGCCGACGCCGGTTGCGGGGGCGATCGAGGCCGATACGACCTGGTATGCAGGGGCGAGTCCCTATGTGATTGAAAATGAGGTGGTCGTTCGGGACAAGGCGGTCCTGACGATCGAACCGGGGACGGAGATCCTCTCCCGCGGGGGCGCCCTCGTGGTCGAAGGAAGGCTTCGGGCGCAGGGGGACGGTGAACATCTGATCCTCTTTTCCGCGGCTGAAGGGGTGGAGCGTTGGGCGGGGGTCCGCTTCGCGAACGTGAAGGAAAAGGAGAATCTCGTCAAGTTCATCCGCATCCGGAAGGCGAAAGCAGGAATCTCCTGCGAGGCCTCTTCTCCCCGGATCGAGGCCTGCGAACTGACCGATAACGATACCGCGCTTGTGATCCAGGGGGCCTTTTCCGCGCCGATCGTGACGGGAAACACGATCCACAAGAACGGGCAGGCGGCGGTCATCATCTCCGACGGGGCGAAGCCGACCCTCTCCGACTACCGGATCCGGGACAACGCGGCGGAGGGGATCGTCGTCCTTTCCGCCGCCCCGGCCATTCTCCGCAATGCGATCGCGAAAAACCGGGGTGGCGGGATCGCCGTCCTGGGGGCGCAGGCCTCCGTGACGGAGAACAACATCACCGACAACGGCCCCTTCGACCTCGCGGGGGAGATGGCGGGCGAGGCGGTTTCGGCGTTGAATAACTGGTGGGGGACGGCGAAGGGTCTCGAAGTATTCGCCCGGATCCGGGGCCGGGTCGATGTCCGGTCGATTCTCGGCGCCCCCTATCCGGAGGGGAAGCCGGTGGAACTGCCGATCCTGGATACGAAACTATCCGGCCCCCTCAAGACGGACGGCTTTCTGATTCTCTCCCGCAGCCCTTACCGGGTGACGGGCGACGTGACCGTGGACGGGGGCGCCATCCTCCATATCGAGCCCGGCGTCGTCGTTCAGTATGATCGAAATACGTCGATCATCGTCGAGGACGGCGGTGTTGTGGCCCGGGGAACGGCGGACCTGCCCATCCTCTTCACCGCTTCCGGGGCGTCGCCGGCGCCCGGCTCCTATGCAAACGCCGTCCGCTTTACAAAACAGACCAAGGCAAACAGTCTCTTCAGCTATTGCATCGTCGAGTATGCCACGACCGCTTTCGATATCTATTACGGAACGCCGGAGATCTCCTCCTGTCAAATCGCCAAGAACGCCCAGAGCGGCGTTTACTGCCGGAACGATGCGGCGCCGCAGATCTCATACTCTACTTTCGAGGATAATAGAGGGGAGGGGGGCATCAAAGGCGTGGGGATGTCCAATCCCTCGATTCACTACAACAATTTTCTCAAGAATGCGGTCTTGGTCCAGGGGTTTTCCTCCATCTACATCGATGCCCGGAACAACTGGTGGGGCGCCGATCCACCGGATACCGGTCTGATCTGGGGGGATTTGGACAAGAGCATCAACATCAAACCCTGGCTCCCGGTCCCAGAGGAGAAGGCTTTTCGGGGAACGAAATAAGTTGGGGGAGGGCGGTTGAAGCGTTAGGTTGAAACGGGGAATCGACGGGGACGCGATGCGGCATCATCTCCCCATTGGTGATTTGAGTTTGGCAACAGATGAGAAACGGCTCATGCGATCAATAAGGAGGTCTCTATGAAATCAAGGCTTTTGGCGGCTGCGGCGATCGTTGCGGCCATGATTCTGTGTCTCGCGGGGGTGGCGGTCGGCCAGGATAAGGTCAGTGCGTCTGAATGGGTTGAGCAGATCGGGAACAAGGGGTCGGTCAATTGGACCGACGGCTATATTGAGGCGGTCGGAATCGGCTCCCCTCCGCAGCGCAATATCGGAACGCCCCAGGCGCGCCCCATGGCCCTCCGCGCGGCCCAGGTTGACGCATACCGAAACCTGCTCGAGGTGGTCAACGGCGTGCGGGTGGATTCGACCACCACGATCAGGGATTTCACCGTGGAGAGCGACATCATCAACACCCAGGTCCAGGGTATGGTCAAGGGTGCGAGGACGATGAAACAGGAGTACCTCTCCGACGGCACCGTCGAGGTGACCGTCCGGATGCCTCTCTCGGGCAATTTCGCCTCGGTGATCGTCCCAAGGATCATGGAGAGGAGACAGGCGGCGCCCCAAGCGCCTGCCCCTGCAGCGCCCCAGGCGCCCGCAGCATCTCCGGCGTCCGGAGGCGAGGTCTTTACGGGCCTTGTCGTGGACGCCCGCGGGATCCAGGCGCGGCCGGCCATGTCCCCCCGGATCATCGATGAGAAGGGCCAGGAGGTCTACGGATCCATGAACGTCGAGCGGGAATACGCCGTTCAGCAGGGAATGAGCGGCTATGCGCGCGATCTGACGGCGGCCCAGAGCAACGCACGGGTGACGAACAGCCCGATCAGTGTGAAGGGGCTCAAGACCGAGGGGGCGGGGCGGTCGGACATCGTGATCGCGAACGCCGACGCCGAAAGGATCCGTGCCAGTGGGGATAATCAGAGCTTTCTGAAGAAGTGCCGGGTGATGATCGTCCTCGACTAAAAAAACGCCTCAGAACCATGCGGCGAAACATCGGGTTGTTTGAACTTTTGACCGCAGCGGCCGGCCATAGGGTCTGTAACGGAATAACGGTTGCGTTAAGGCGCTCAGATTTGGGTCGGATTTGTCTGATCTGATTGAGCAAAACCGCGGGAATAGCAGCGCTATTTCGAGGATTTTGCGATTGAGGATCGGGCAAAGAGGACCTGAATCTGAGATGCATGAATGTAATCGTTATTCCGTTTCAGACCCTTAAGGCCGTGGCGGTCATTTTCTTATCGGGAATCGAGGGAGAAAAATTGCCGGGGAAAATCATCGTTCTGCCGGAGACGCTGACCCACCGGATCGCTGCCGGTGAGGTGGTCGAAAGACCGGCGTCCATCATCAAAGAACTGATCGAGAACGCACTGGATGCGGGAGCCACCGAAATCTCCGTTGAATTAGAGAAAGGGGGCTGTCACACCATCCGTGTGACCGATAACGGGGAAGGGATGGATCCGGAGGATGTCCCCCTCTCTTTTGCCCGCCACGCGACGAGCAAGATGAAGGTGTTCGAAGATCTTTATCGGATCCGTTCCTTCGGTTTTCGGGGCGAGGCCTTGCCCAGCATTGCCTCGATCTCCCGCGTCGAGATGGTAAGCCGACGGGCCGCATCGCCCGTCGGCACGCGGATCGTCATCGAGGGGGGGGAGGTGAAGGAGCTTTCCGATGCGGGCTGCCCGGCCGGAACGTCCATTCGGGTCAGCCGGATTTTTGAGCCGGTTCCCGTTCGACGGAAATTTCTCAAGAGCGACATGACCGAACAGGGCTACTGCCTCGACTGGATCACGCGACTTGCGCTCGCCCAGCCGGGAATCCGCCTTCGGATCTCGGCGGGCGGCCGGACGCTGATGAATGTTCCGGCTGCGAAAGATCTATCGGAGCGGATCTCCCTTACCCTGGGTCGGGAGTTCCGGGGCCAGTTAGCCCCGGCGGCGGGAGAGAGGGATGGTGCGACACTGAAGGGGTTCGTTTCCCGTCCGGAATTCACCCGCTCCAACAGCGCACAGATCTACCTCTACGTGAACGGAAGGTTTGTCAAGGATTACCTGCTGAACCACGCCGTCATGACGGCCTATCGGCGGATCATCGAGCCGAGGCGCTATCCGGCGGCCATCCTTTTTCTGGATTTGCAGCCGCGGGATGTCGATGTGAATGTCCATCCAACGAAAATGGAGGTCCGCTTCCGTGATCCGCGGGGAATCTATGCCCTCATTGCAGAGACCCTGGGCGGTGCAATCGGCGCCGGGAACGGGGAGACGATGCGGCATCATGTCCCTGTGGCGGATGAGAGATCGGGATCGTCGGATGCCGCGCGCACCACGTATTCGGCGCGTGTCGAGGAGGCCTTGAAACGGTACCGGATCTCTTCGGGACCGGAAAAACTCTTCTTCGGTCGTCCGGCATTATCCGGCAAAGAAAAACCGCTGACCCCGGCGGCGCCCGTTTCCGGTGAATCCCGCGCTGAGCCGAAACAGCCGACGGAAGGATATCGCTTTTCCGAAATGGTTTATCTCGGACAGGTGGCGGGGACCTACCTGGCTTTTGCCGGAGAGGAGGGGATGGTTCTCGTCGATCAGCATGCCGCCCATGAGAGGATCCTGTTCGAGAGGCTGAAAAAGCGGGCCGCAGAGACGAAAGGGCGCGAGCCCGGCCAGCGTCTGCTTCTCCCCGAAGTCGTCAGCCTTCCCCCCCGCGATCTTTCCTTCCTGATCGAATCCATCCCGATTCTCGAGGAGGCGGGGATGGAGGTGGAGGCTTTCGGCGGGGATTCCGTCGTTGTCAAGGCGATTCCCGCCTTTCTGTCGGACGCGGAGGCGCGGTCATTGATCGTCGATATCCTGGCCGACAGTATGGAAGGGGACCGCAATCTGCCGCTTATGGAGAGGCGGGAGAGAATTTTTACCGCCCTTGCCTGCCGGGCGGCCGTAAAGGCAAACCGGCCGCTGAACGGTCCGGAGGTCGAGAGCCTCTGTCGCGAGTTGGATACACTCCCCGGCGCCGCCACCTGTCCGCACGGGAGACCGTTTGCGGCTGCCATCTCCGTGGGTGAGCTGGAAAAGATGTTCAAGAGGAGATAGCCCAAGTATGGCCGGTGCCGACATCCCCAAGCCGAGATTGATCTGTATCCTTGGACCGACCGGCGTCGGAAAATCAGCGATGGCCCTGGAATTAGCCGACCGGTGGGGCGGCGAGATCGTCAGCGCCGATTCCATGC
>Ga0315275_10004397_pt1 | contig 13163 bp, 10 predicted proteins | sample YL17G03_0_MG_FD_205557 | JGI IMG/M metagenome (GOLD analysis project Ga0315275, IMG submission 205557) | Sediment microbial communities from Yellowstone Lake, YNP, Wyoming, USA - YL17G03_0 | ecosystem: Environmental > Aquatic > Freshwater > Lake > Sediment | place: USA: Wyoming | collected... | reverse complement strand
GCGGGGACGGGCGTCAGGTTCCAATCGGGCGGCGGCTTCTCCTTGGCTTCCTTGACGTATTGCCAGTACAGGTCCATGACCCACTTAGCGTCGGGGACCTGGGCCGAGAGTTCGGTCATCTCGCAGGAGAATTCGGGCCGGCCGGCGGAGCCGCGGTGGATCGCCAGTGCGCCGAGGATGCGGCCCTCGTCGCCGCTGGCCACGATGAGCGCCCCTCCCACCATCTCGGGCTTCGGGAGGACCGTCGGGTCGTGGCCGCTGACGATGACGTGGATGCCTGGGACCGACGAGGCCAGGTCGCGCGTCTCGGCGATCGTCTGGTGCGACAGGGCGACGACAACGTCGCAGCCGGCGAGTTCCTTGACTTCGCGCCAGGCGGCCTCGACTGGCGGCTCGACCTTGAGGCCCTTCCGCCATTCCAGCGGCGGGAACCCGTAGGCGCGGTCGGCGATGACCGCAAAGATGCCGACCCTCAGGCCCCCCACCTCGCGGATAACGTGGGACGGCGCGACCGGTTGGCCGGCCTCGTCGCGGACGTTGGCGCAGATGAAGGGCAGGTTGTGCTCGCGGGCGAGTTTCCGGAGCGTCTCGGCGCCCTGGGCGAATTCCTGGTCGCCCAGGCCGATGGCGTCGTACTTCGCGCGGGCCACGACCTCGACGAGGTACTTCATCTTGATATCATTCGGGCGGCCCATCTCCGGCATGAGGTCGCCGGCATCCACGATGCAGACGCTCTCGCGCGAGCGGCGATACTGCTCGATGAGGGCCTGGCGCTTGGCCAGACCGCCGCTCGGATTCGACGGACATCCGCAGGCCGCCAGGACACCCTGGTCACCGGTCGAGAAGAGGAGCGTCGGCCGCGCGTCCTTGGCGGTCGGCTCGCAGCCTGCGCCGAGCGCCGCCGCAGTCCCTAGCGCCGCCGCGAGAATCGCCATGAGCGGCGCGGCCCGGCCGCGGGCATGCCGCCTCTCGGCAGGGGTGGCATGGCCACGCCGTGCAGTTGCGTGGCCATGTTCTCGTAGAAGCATCGCATGGTCACCCAACTGGGTGACCATGCCACCCCCGTTAATCCAACCGTTATCTGCTTTAAGCACTCTCGCTCACCAGCGGCGGCAGGCTCACGTGATGCACCCGCTTCATGAACCGCTTGCCGCGCATTTCCTCCAGCACCGGGGCCGGCGGCACGGCATCGAGCGTAAGGGCCAGGCACGCTTCTTTAGTCTCCATCTTGCGGCCGAAGGTCATGCTGGCGATGTTGATGCCGTGCTTGCCGAAGATCATCCCGACCTCGCCGATGACGCCCGGGCGATCCTCGTTGAAGGTGATGACCAGGTCCCCTTCGGGCCTGAGGTCCATGTAGAAGTCGTCCAGCGCAGTGATGCGCGGATAGTGGGCCTGAAAGACCGTGCCGTAGACCGAATGCGATTCCTTATCGCCTTCGGCGACGACGCGGACGCTCGAGACGTAGCCGCGAGGGTCGGTGCTCGTCCGCTCGGAGATCTCCAGGCCGTTCTCGCGAGCCACGAGGAGCGCGTTGACCATGTTCAAGGGCGTCGAGACGACGCGCTGAAGGAGGCCCATGACGACGCTGATGGTGACCTGGTTGTAGGGTTCCTTGGTGATGTCGCCGGCATAGTTGATGACGAGGCGGCGGAGGCGTCCGCGCATGAGGCCCGCGAGGATCGCACCCATGCGGTGCCCCAGTTCGGCGTAGGGCCTCAAGGCCCCGACGGCGGCGAAGTCAATGGCCGGCACGTTCACGGCGCCGCGCAGTTCGCGCCCCGTGAGGTAATCCATGAGGTTGTGACATGCGTCAATGGAGACGTTGCGCTGGGCCTCGAGACTGGAGGCTCCGAGGTGCGGCAGGCAGAGGACCTTGGGATGGTCCACGAGCGCCCGGTCCTCGGGCGGCTCCTTGGTATAGACGTCGATGGCGGCGCCGCCGAGGCGACCGGAGTTGAGGACCTCCAGGAGCGCCTTCTCGTCAATGATGCCGCCGCGCGCCGTGTTGATGACGAAGGCCCCGTCCGGCAGGGTTTCGAGTTCGCGCCGGCCGATGAGGCCGCACGTCTCTTCCGTCAGAGGCGTGTGGACCGTCAGATAATTCGCCGCAGGCAGAAGTTCGTCGAGTTTGCTCACGAGGCAGATATGGTTCTCCAGGTCCGGCGGGGCGCCCGCCAGGAACGGGTCGTAGCCGATGACCTTCATGTCGAACGCCAGGCATCGGCGGGCGACGGCCTTGCCGATGCGCCCCAGGCCGACAATGCCCACGACCTTGCCGGCCAGGAGGTTCCCCATGAAAGACTTCTTCTCCCATTTTCCGGCCTTGAGGGTGGCGCAGGCGGGGGCGATGTGGCGACTGACGGCCAGGATCAGGGCGAGCGTCAGTTCCGCCGTCGAGAGGGTGTTGCCGTCGGGGGCGTTCATGACGACGATGCCGTGGCGCGTGGCGGTCGGCAGGTCCACGTTGTCCACGCCGACGCCGGCCCTGGCGATCGCGCGGAGTTTGCCGGGGTTGGCGAGGACGTCGGCCGTCAACTTGGTTTCGGAGCGGACGCAGATGCCGTCGTACTGGCCGATGATGCCTTTAAGTTCCTCGGGCTTCAGGCCGACCTTGACGTCCACCTCGACGCCGGTCTCGGCCTTGAGGATAGCGATCCCTTCATCCGCCAGTTTGTCGGATACGAGGATCTTCATCATCGTCTCCTCATGTGAAAAAGGACCCGCCCCAGGCGGGCAGGTTCGAGCCGGGGGCGGCAGCCCTCGGTGAAGGGCGAACCCCGGCGGCTCCCGCCTCTTAAAAGCGCTTAGGGCTACGACGCCAAAACCTTCATGGCGGCGGCAGCGCCGGTCCCGATCTGGACCTTGTACCCCAGTTTCGCCAGGGTCAACTCCAGCGCCCCGACGGCCGCAAGGATGTCCCACGCATCGGTGTAACCCATCGTGGTGAACCGGACGACCTTGCCCTTGAGTTTGCCCTGGCCTCCGGCCGGACGGACGCCGTAGTCCTTGACCATCGTCTTGACGAGGGCCTCGCCGTCCACGCCCTCGGGCACGAGGATGGCCGTCACGCTGTCTGAGGGGCTCTTGGAGTAGGTCTTGAGGCCGAGGGCCTTTGCGGCGGCCCTGATGGCCTCGGCTTTTCGATGGGTCTCGGCCCAGATTTTCTCCAGCCCCTCGGCCCGGATCATGGCCAGGGCCTTCATGGCGGCCCGGACCATCAGGTTGGCCGGCGTGTAGGGGTTGTCCCATTCGGGCGGCGCGAGGGCCTTCCGGTAGGCCTTCAGGTCCACGTAGTAGGCGTGGCCCTTGGTCGCATCAATCTTCTTCCATGCTTTCTTGGAGCAGGCGATAAAGCCAAGTCCCGGCGGCAGCATCAGCGCCTTCTGGCTCCCCGTGACCGCCAGGTCCACGCCCCAGGCGTCCATCTTGAACGGTATGGCGCCGATCGAGGAGATGCCGTCCACGGCCAGGAGGGCCGGCGTCCCCGCGACGACCTTCGCGATGGCCTCGACGTCGGAGACCGTGGCCGTCGAGGTCTCGCATTGCGTGATATAGACCGCCACGGTGTCGGGATTGGCCTTCAGGGCGTCGGCGATCTCGCGCGCCGAAACAGCCGTGCCCCACTCGATGTCCATTTTGATGACCTTGGCGCCGAAGGCCGCGCCGAGTTCGGACCAGCGTTCGCCGAACTTGCCGCCGCGCACGGCGATCATCTTCTCGCCGGGGGCCACCACGCACGCCACCGCCGCTTCCATCGCCGCCGACCCGGAGCCCGTGATCGTGTACACGTCCTCGGACGTGCCCATTACGTACTTCATGTCGCTGGTGACCTGTTCGAGCATCTTGCGATACTCGTTGGTGCGATGGTGGAAAATCGGCCGCGCCAGTTCCAGGAGCACTTCCTCAGGCACCGGCGTCGGACCAGGCGTGAACAGTCGCTGCTTGAACATGGCCTCCCTTTCCTTGCATCAGACGTGCGGCACGCAAGACCGTTCGCTGCCCCCCGAAAGAGCAACGGGATTGTAGCAACCGAGTGTTCCGATGCAATCCAAAACCGATGCGTCGGCTCGCGTTAAATACTGGCAACCGGGGACGCGGCGTGATAATATGGCTGGTATCATTTCCGGGAGATAGCCATGTCCCTTCTACGCCACCTCATTTTCGAGAATCCGACCACGCTACTGGTCGTTTTCGGGATCGCCGCCGTCATCTCCGTGGTCGCCTGGCAGCGCAATAAGTCCGGCCGCGCTGGTGTCGCCGCCGTCTTGTTCGCCGCTGCGGCGGCGCTGGTGGGCATCCTCGCCTGGGCCGTCGAGACCGACTATGAAAAGGTGGTGAGGAGCGTCACGACCATCGGTGATGCAGCCGAGGACGGCAGCGCCGACGCCCTCATCGAGCGGATCTCGCCGAAGTATCAGAACGGCCCTTATGGCAAGCAGGAACTGGCCGGCATCGTGCGTCAAGCCCTCGGGGTCATCCGGGCGATGCCCCAGTCGCCCGTCATCCAGATGGGCGAGGGCAAGGCCGCCGTCACGCAGGAGTATCGCATTGCGCCCGCGCCGGGAATGCGAATGGCCCTTGACGCCGCACGCCGGGACGTCACCTGGGAAGGCAAGTTCGCCCCGGACGACGACGGCGAGTGGCGCCTCCGGTCGGCCATCGCCACCCAGCCGCAGCGCATCCGTCCCGAGGAGGCCGTCAAGTACCTGCCCAAGGGGCGGTGACGGCCTGAGCCCGAGGCCAAGTCATAGGATCAGTTGGGCGGGGGTTCCGCAGGGATTTTTTTTGGTTCCACCGTCCGCACCTCGGTGTGAATCTTTCGTTCAATCAGTTTTTTCATCTGGTGACGCGGACAGCAGATGGTGCAGGTTCGCTCGGAGTTGGTACTTGATGTCTTCGGGTGTGTCGGGCGATTCAAAGATCTGCTTGAGGACAGGGCGGGCTATCGCCTCCAGTTTAGGCCGGTTGGGGAAGGAAGGATCGGGTTTCGGCGCGTTCGGATGGAACATCCAGAAGAGTCCCCGTATTGCCGTCAGCCGCAGGTCGGGATCCTTCATGAAGTCCAAGAGCCGCCGCAGTGACGGCTCTGTACGGACATGGCCCAGCCACTCAGTGGCAGAGTACTTACCTGGTTTGTTGGCGGAGATGATTGCCGTCAAGTCGTGAAAGGCTCGGTCGGGGTCGATCGCGCCTAGAATCTCCGTAACCTCATCGTAGTGGCCGGAACCGCCGTGATGCGCTGCGGCAGGATTAGTTAACCACGCCCAGAGGGGATTATAAATGTCGCCCTTGCGATCGCCGACGGCGATGAGGATCGAATGGGCCGGCACCAGCATCATATCCATCAAGTATGGGTTTGGTCCCGGCGGCGGATCAATCGCCCAGCCTACAAGTGCCGCAAGGGTCATGGGGTCGCGAGACCTAGCCAGCTCTTTTACCGCCTCGTCATGGAGGCGCGGGTCCATTCGTTGCGTCAAGCGAAAGAGCAGCCCCATGGGCTTGCCCTGGACGGCCTGGCCCCAGCCCTCTGCCAGGACTGCCGGCTGGACCTGCTCAATCGCTGTCAGCGTGGGCGTGACTTCGGAGGGCAAGAAGTATATGGCGCTCTGGCGGGCATTAGGGAGGATTTTGAATGGCACGTAATTTCCGGGGATCGATTCCGGCATCTTGTAGCACAGGAATGGTCCGCCCTTCGGCTCGTTCCGGCTAACCCTGGGGCTGAGTTTGTCCTCGATGGAGTAACCGCCCTTTAATGACACAGCGATAACGTCGCCCGGTTTGACGGCCTTGCCATTCAGAACCGACTCGACCCGTAACGACATTGTCTGGTCTTCGTGCTTCTCGTACTTTCCGACGAGGACCAACTCCGCCGCCACCATGTCTTTCCATGTCATGTGAGGATAGCGGTCCGCGTCGGTGGCTTTAAGCATACTGGGCACGACAGCCAGAACAGCGGTGGCCACAAGGAGAGCGGCAACTCGTGCAGCCAAACGACCTAACGGGTCCATGTGGGCCTTCCTTTTCACAAAGCAGCAAAGGTGTAAGTATCATTGTCCGTCGAGGTTGACGCCCTTGCCAACCAAGAGTTCCGCCATTAGGACTGCACCTGCCGAGCTGCATCGCCACGGCGAATCTTGTGCTGCCTTCTGATTTCGGTGTTCCTTGTTCGATATTCGCCGGGCCGTTGCCGCCCGTCATTCAAGCCGCAGGTCCCACCGGCGCACGTCATCCAGGCGGCCGTGGTCCGTCAGGTCGAACTGAAGGGGCGTCACGGTGACGTAGCGGTCCGCCAGGGCCGCGATGTCGGTCTCGGCCCCCTCCTCTTCGGTCCGCATCTCGCCGACCATCCAATAGTATGCCCCGCCGCGAGGATGGTTCCGCCGTTCCCACGATTTGCGCCAGCCTTTCAGGCTCTGCGGGACGACCTTGACGCTTCGCGGCGGTCCCTTCGAGAGGTCCGGGACGTTGACGTTGAGGAGCGCCGGCTGCGAGAGGTTCCGCGCGATCGTCTGGTCAATGAGTCGCCGGGTGATGCGCGCGGCCCCGTCGAAATCCACGGTCTCGGCGGGCCTCGTGCTTCGCAGCGGGCTGCTTCGCAGAGTAGCATCGATGCTGACGGACATCGCCGGGAGGCCGATGAACGCCGCCTCGATGGCCGCAGCCACCGTCCCGGAATAGAGGACGTTGATGCCGACGTTTGCGCCGAGGTTGACGCCGCTCGCGACAAGGTCCGGCCGCTCAGGCATCAGTTCATAGAGGGCCATCTTGACGCAATCGGCGGGGCTGCCCTCGACGGCCCATCCGACGCCCCCGTCGCCGAGGCTGACGCGGTGGACGCGGACGGGGTCCGAGAGGGTGATGGTGTGGCCGACGGCCGACTGGGGCGCCGTCGGGGCGACGACCGTCACGTCGCCGAGTTCCATGAGGGCCCGCCGGAGCGCGAGGAGGCCCGGCGCCATGATGCCGTCGTCGTTGGTCACGAGAGTCCGCATCCGGGGGTCCGCTCCTTTTAAGAGATGCGTCTATGCTACGCCCCCCGCGCGCCGCTGTCAAACACACACATGCGAATGGAGCCGCCGCCCAAATACATTTGCCCCGTCCGACCGATGTGGCATAATTGTGTACATTGGCCATGCGCGATGGTTCGGCCAGCGCCCGAGGTGGATCATGGTCATGCTCTTCCCATACCAGGTGGATGTCCCTATGCGGCGGTGGCCAATCGCCAATTGGGGGATCCTGGGCCTGATGTTGTTCGGCTTCATCATCGAGGTGGTTGCGATCGTCTCGTGGCGGGTCGAGATTACCCCTCAGAACACCCCCTTTATCCTCAACGGCTGGTCGCCGTGGGGCCTTGTGGGCCACATGTGGATGCACGCTGGCATCATTCACCTCACGGGGAATATGCTTTTCCTCTGGGTCTTCGGCAACGCCGTGTGCGCGAAGGTCGGTAACGCGCTTTATCCGCTGATATACGTGGTCCTGGGCGTGACGGCCGGCATGGCCCACTTGCTCTCAGGCGGAGAAACGGCCGTGGGCGCCAGCGGCGCCATCAACGCCATCGTCGGCATGTACCTGGTGCTGTATCCGGTCAACGACATTTCGTGTGCATATTTCATCGTGATCAGGTTTGGCCGGTTCGCCGTCAGCGGTTTCTGGATAATCCTGCTGTGGCTGGCATTCGACATCTGGGGCGCCGTCTCCGGCGGAGGGAGTATCGCCTACTTTGCCCACCTTGGCGGTTTTGCCTCCGGCTTCGGGCTGGCATTCCTGCTTATCAGGATAGGTTGGATCCAAATGGATCCCACCGAGAAATCCCTTCTTCAGATTCTGGGGATCGGGGAAGTCGCGCCTCGCCCAAGTCCCGTCGAACCGGCGGCGCCCGCCCCCGTCGAAGCCGAGGAACCCATTCCGCTGCGATGCAGTTGCGGCCGGCGCCTGAAGGCGCCGTCGCACCTGCGTGGCAAGACCGTCAAGTGTCCCGACTGTTCTCAGCCTATCCTGGTTCGCGAGCCGTCGCGGAGACACGGCTTGGGCGGGAAAAACGAGCCGTAAGGCGCCGGCGCCCCCTGTGGCAATCCCCATCCAGAGCCGATGATCGGGGCATCACGCGCTTGCAAATCGCGCCGCCGGCGCGTAAAGTACCTCGCCTTGGACTCTTGAAGGAGCGTGCTTATGGTCAGGCCGAAGAAAGTGCAATCGAAGCCCGCCGCCCGAACGAAGGCTCGCCGGCCGGCCGAGGTCCTGTTCGCCTCGGCCGACGTCGAGCGCCTCGATGCCAATGCCACGTTGCCGGCCAAGTTCGAGCGATTGCTCGGGCAACTCCCGATGGAGCGGGTGTGCAAGGGCAGCACCGTGGCGCTCAAGATTCACGTCGGCGGCGGCCTCGGGTACACCACGATTCCGCCGCTCTTCGTCCGGATACTCGTCCAGAAGATCAAGGACGCGGGCGCCCGGAGCATCTTCGTGACCGACGGCGTGGGGTCGGTGGCGAGCGCCGCGGCGCGCGGATACACGGCCGAGGTCCTCGGCGCGCCCGTGCTCGGAGCGGCCGGCACAGGCGACAAGTACTTCTACACGCGGAAGGTCCGTTATAAGACGCTGCGCGAAATCAAGGTCTGCGGCAACCTCGTGGACGCCGACGCCCTCATCAACTTCAGCCATTTCAAGGGCCACGGAGCCTGCGGCTACGGCGGGGCGTGCAAGAACCTGGCGATGGGCGGCGTCTCGGGCGGCACGCGCGGGGCCCTGCATCGCCTGGAGGGCGGCCTCGTGTGGGACCGCAAGCGGTGCATCGCCTGCAAGCGGTGCGTCGAGGCCTGCCGCCATAACGCCGCCCACTGGGACGACGCCGAGAAGCGCCTCACGATCTTCTTCCACAACTGCGTCTACTGCCGGCACTGCGTCCTCGTGTGTCCGAAAGGCGCGTTCAAGATCGAGGGCGGCGGGTTCGCGCCGTTCATGCACGGCCTGGCCCTGGCGGCCAAGGAGGTCCTGCGGACGTTCGACCCGGCGAGGGTGCTCCATATCAACGTCCTCACGCAGATCACGATGCTGTGCGACTGCTGGGGCTTCTCGACGCGGCCCTTGATTCCGGACGTCGGAATCCTGGCCTCCGAGGACCTCGTCGCAGCGGACAAGGCCAGCCTGGACCTGACGCGCGACGGCGAGCCTCTGCCGGGGAGCCTCCCGAAAGGCCGGGAACTCGTTCCCGGCAAGCACCTTCTGGAGCGCGTCCACGCCAAGGACCCTTACGTCCAGATCGCGCAGATGGAGGCGGTCGGCCTGGGAACCTCGGCCTATCGCATCCGCGAGATAAAGTGAATCTTCAGCCACAACCAAGAGGGGCCTGACCAACCTTAAGAAGAAGGAACCGATGATGAACGTGCGATTCACTCCATCGCGGCGCCGCGCCGCCTTTGTGTTGCTCGCGATTGTCTTCGCCGCCGCCGTAGCCGGCCCGGCCGCACTGGCGGCCGAGAAGCCGGTTCTCAAAAAGGGTGACCGCCTTGTCGTTGTCGGCGACTCCATCACGGAGCAGAAACTCTACTCGAAGTTCATCGAGGACTACGTGACGGTGTGCACGCCCGGCCTGGACATCTGGACCTACCAACTGGGCTGGAGCGGCGAGACCGCCGGGGGGTTCCTCAACCGCATTAAGCGGGACCTCCTGCCCCTTAAGCCGAACGTCGTTACGTTCTGTTACGGCATGAATGACGGCGGGTATCGCCGGTACGAGGAGGCGATCGGCCAGCGCTACCGAAACGCGATGACGATCATCGTCAACGACCTGAAGGCTGCCGGCGCCGTCGCGATCATCGGATCCCCCGGCTGTGTGGACCTCAACACGTACCGGACGCCCGCCGACGCGAAGGTTTACAACGAGACCCTGAGCCAACTCGGCGAGATCGACCGGCAGATCGCCAAGGACGCCGGCATGCCCTTCGCCGACCTCCACGCCGTCATGTATAACGTCATGAAGATAACCGAGGCCGACTACGGCAAGAATTACCACGTCTGCGGCCGCGACGGCGTCCACCCGGACCAGAACGGTCACCTCGTCATGGCCTACGCCTTTCTGAAGGCTCTCGGATTCAACGGCCAGATCGGGACGTTCACCGTGGACATGGAGGGCGGCGCTACCGCGACCGACGGCCACAAGGTCCTCTCGGCCAAGGCCGGCACCGTCGAGATCGAGAGCCGGCGGTACCCGTTCTGCTTCTACGGCGACGGCCAATCGCCCAACTCCACGCGTAGCATCCTGCCGTACTTCCCGTTCAATGACGACCTGAATCGGCTGACGCTGATCGTCAGGAACCTCAAGACGGAGAACGCCAAGGTCACCTGGGGCAAGGAGTCGAAGAACTTCAGCCGCGAGAAATTAGCCAAGGGGATCAACCTGGCCGCCGAGTTTCTGGATAACCCCTTCTCGGACGCCTTCAAGAAGGTGGACGACGCCGTCGCTGAGAAGGAGGCGCTCGAGACCATCCTCATCAAGGACCCGAAGACCGCGGTCAAGGTCTCCGCGGCCGCGAGGCACGAGGCCCTGGTAGCCGCCGTCCGTGCTGCCGTTGTCCCGGTAAAGCACACGATCGCGATAGAGGAGGAAAAGTAGCCCTCAGACGAGAGTCGGCCGCGATTCCGCGCGACCCTGGCCTCGAACCAAGGCGCGGCACCCTGCGGCGTCGCCGCACCCGATTTTGCGGTCCCCGGTTTTCGGTTGGCCCGAAGGGGTGGAATTCGCCGAGAGGAATCTTATACTAGACCGCCGCTGCCCCGCCCGGCACGCCGCCGGGCCGGGGTGTCGAAGGCAGGGGAAGGACCGTCTGATGCGAAGAAACATTGTCCATTCGGGGGCTGCGTCGCTCACCTACGCCATCCGGGAGATCGTCCCGGTCGGATACCGGATGCGCGACCTCGGCCTCGCGATGACCTGGGAGAACATCGGCGACCCGATCCAGAAGGGCGAAGCCGTCGCCCCCTGGATCCGACAGATCATGCACGAGACGATAGACCAGGACGCCTCCTGGGCCTACTGCGACACGGCCGGCGTCCCCGAGACGCGCGAGTTCCTGGCGGAGCACGTCAACAGGCGCGGCGGGGCGCGCGTCACGCCCGACGACATCATCTTCTTCAACGGCATCGGCGACGCCGTCGCCAAGGTCTACGGGTTCCTACGGCGCGAGGCCCGCGTCATCGGCCCGACGCCGGCCTACAGCACCCATTCGTCGGCCGAGGCGGCACACAGCGGCTACGAGCACCTCACGTACGAGCTCGACCCGTACAACAAGTGGATGCCCGACATGGACGACCTCCGGATGAAGGTCCGGTACAACCCGTCCATTGCGGCCATCCTCCTGATTAACCCCGACAATCCGACGGGGGCGGTCTATCCGCGCGAGGTTCTCCAGGAAATGGTCGAGATCGCGCGCCAGTTCGACCTCTTCCTCATCGCCGACGAGATATATACGCACATCGTCTACAACGGCAACCACACGCTGCACCTTTCGGAAGTGATCGGCGACGTCTGCGGCATCGTGATGCGCGGCATCTCGAAGGAGGTCCCGTGGCCGGGATCGCGCTGCGGATGGATCGAGGTCCTGAACCGCGGCCGAGACGACGTGTTCAACACCTACGTGAACTCGCTCCTGGCGTCCAAGCGCCTGGAGGTCTGCTCGACCACCGCCCCCCAGATGTGCATCCCGCGAATTCTCGGCGACCCGCGCTATCCGGCGCACCTGAAGAGCCGCGCCGCCACCTTCGAGGCCCGCGCCCACGAGGCCCACGACGCCCTCAAGGGCATTCCTGGCGTCCTAGTGAACTGCCCCAGCGGCGCGTTCTACATCACGACCCTCTTCGAGGACGGCGTCCTGAATGGCCGCCAGACCCTGCGCATCGAGAACCCGAAGGTCCGCCAGATGGTCGAAGGCCTCGTCAAAGGGGTCTCGAACGACACGCGGTTCGTCTACTACCTCCTCGGCGCGACGGGCATCTGCGTCGTGCCGCTCTCCGGCTTCTGCTGCAAGCGCGACGGATTCCGCGTGACGCTCCTGGAATGCGACGACGCGAAGCGCCGCTGGACCTTCGAGACGCTCGCCCGGGCCGTGCGCGAATACCTGGGCAAGTAGTGAACCAGCCAAGACCGGGGCCGATGCGACGTAACCCGTATCAGCCCGCTGTTCCGAGCCGCGACCGTAAGGGAGCGGTGTCTCTCCCCACGGCGTGACCGCTTCCTCACGGGCGCGGCTCTGAAACGACCGCGACGGCCAGCCGCCACAAAATGCGGTCACACCCTCGCCACGAGCGAACCCCGATTTGCCTTGCATCGGGCGGTGGCCGTAAGGTAGATTCCTTATGGCGGCAAGGATACCGAAAGGCGGTGCCCCGATGAATCGAAAGCAACAACTGAACCTGGTGATCGGGCTCGGCCTGGCGGGCCTCCTGGCCCTGGCGATAGTCGCGGCGGCCCAGATGGCCGGCACCGGGTCACTCCAGCAGCAGTACGAGCAGCAACTCAAGAAGATTGATCGCACCAAGGCCGACGACCTCTACCGCCTTGCACGGTGGTGTTTCCAGAACAGCTTGACGGGCGAGGCCAAGGCCCTTACCGTCGAGATCCTCCAGAAGGCCCCCGTTGACGTCCGGGCCAAGTACCTCCTCTACGTCCTCGTGAGCGGTGCCGGCAACGAGATCGTCACGGAGACCGGCGGCACGGAGGCCGAGGCCACCATCGCCGAGGCCGACGTCGAGAACGTCTATAAGAACGAGGGCGAGGCCGCCATGGCCGTCTTCCGCAACAAGATCCAAACCCTCCTGATCCACTCGTGCGGGGCGCCCAAGTGCCACGGCGGCAGCAACACGGCCGCAAAGTGGTCACTTATCCGACGCAACACCCTCAGCCGCAAGACCATTGCCGAGAACTTCCAATCCATCAACAAGTTCATCAATCGCGGCGACGACGCCCCCACAAGCCTTCTCCTCATGATGCCCCTCAAGGGCAAGGACGGCGGCCATCCCGAGACCGTCTTTACGCGCGGCGCCACCGACCCGGTTTACCAGTCCATTCTGACTTGGCTCCGGTCGCTGCGGACGCAGACACAGGGGATATGGGACAGGGCCAAGGACGAGAAGGTCCCCGCCACAACGAGGTAGCGGCGATCGAG
>Ga0315275_10004396_pt1 | contig 13165 bp, 12 predicted proteins | sample YL17G03_0_MG_FD_205557 | JGI IMG/M metagenome (GOLD analysis project Ga0315275, IMG submission 205557) | Sediment microbial communities from Yellowstone Lake, YNP, Wyoming, USA - YL17G03_0 | ecosystem: Environmental > Aquatic > Freshwater > Lake > Sediment | place: USA: Wyoming | collected... | reverse complement strand
TGGGTGTAATACAATTGGTTGTTATAATACTGCAATTGGTTATCAGTCACTTTATAATAATGAAACAGGTTGTAAAAATGTTGCGATAGGTGTTCAGGCAGGATATAATGAAACTGATTCAAATAAATTATATATAGCTAATTGTCCTGATTGTACATTAATTTGTGGTGATTTTGCAGGAAAAACTGTATGTATTAATGCTGCAGTTAGTGTTGTTAGTTTAACATGTAGTTCTGATGAAAGATATAAAACTAATATTCAACCAATATCACTAACACCCGTTAATATTGAATATAAACAATTTGAGCATATATCACAACCAAATCAAATAAGGTATGGCGCAATTGGACAGGAATTATTAAAAGTTAATCCGGAATTAGTAAGAATTGATGACAAGGGTAGATTAAGTATTGAATATACTGATTTATATGCAAAAGAAATTGCATACTTAAAATGCAAGGTTATTGAATTAGAAAAAAAATTAGATGATTTAACAATAAAATAGAAATAACATATAAATATTGTAATAATAGTATTTATATTAAAAGAAAACACTATGAATGAAATTTTTAAAATAATATTTGGCGATTATACATTTATTCAATTATTTGGATTTGTATGGTTTTTTATTATTGGATATGTAATAAATAGTTTAACAGAAACAACAGGTCGTGATATTAAAGGTAAAAATACACCCGAAAAATGGAGTTGGAAATTTTGGTTTCATGATAATTGGCGCAGATATGTTGTGACAATATTATCAACATATGTTTTATTTAGGTTTTACGTTCAATTTGTTGATACATCACTTAATGATTTTGAAATGTTAATGATGGGTCTTATTGGTGATAATATAGGTGCAACAGCAAAAAGAAGAATAGGTATTGTTAAAGCCAATAGGGAAAAATTAATGGCAAATCCAAATATTAATGGAAATGGTGATGTAACACCAAATGATGAAGACAGAGGATAATTATGAACTATTCAACATTTAATATTAATAATTTCTTTATTAAGAAAGATAGTACCCTTCCCATATTAAAATATCCCCTTATTCAACAGATAAGAGAAAAATACGATATTACGGATGACATGCTTGAGAATATTGCCGTAACTTTTTCAATGATTAATGCCGATAATGGTTTATATCGTATTGCTAATGTTCCGGCAAATTTTGTTATTAATAATGATAGAACTGAATATCCAGATGAAGAAAAATATACGCTAACATATAAATTTACTTTGGATAATACCAAAATAGCTGGTCGGTATAATGGAGAGTTTGTCATTGATTTTCTTAATTCAGAATATGGATGTGGAAAAATAAAATTACCAATAAATGGCTGTATTAACATTATTATATCAGATTCTTTAACTCAAACAATCGTTATTTAAATTTTTTTTATTAATTTTGCATATAAAGTTTTATGATTTTTTATGTTTAAAGTTATTATTGCCGGAAGCAGACGATTTAGAGATTATAACAGGCTTCGCATGGTTTGTGATTATATGTTACAAAATCAAAAAGAAATTGAAATTGTAAGTGGAACTGCATTGGGTGCTGATAAACTTGGTGAAAAATATGCGGAAGAACGTGGATATCAAATAAAAAGATTTGTTCCTGATTGGAGTAAATATGGGAGGTCTGGAGGATATTTACGAAATAAACAAATGGCTGAATATGCCGATGCACTAATCGTTTTTTGGGATGGAAAAAGTAAAGGTAGTAAACACATGATTGATATAGCAACCGAATATGGTTTGAAAATTAAAGTTTGCCTCTTTTAGTAAAATCAATTGACAAGAAGAAAATTTTGATTATTTTTGCATAATATCATTATGTTATCATGCAGGACTTACCGATTTTTGTTGTATATTGTGAGCGAATTTCAAGACGATTAGCGTATTACCTGAGATTTTCAATTAACGATCAGCTTTTGGGTCGAATCAAGGAGTTACCTTACGAAACAAGAAAATGGAATCCAAGCGTAATGGCATGGGAAGTTACAACACCATCGCTTCTATTGCTTATCAAGAAATACAGAAAATCAAATAAAATTCATTTTGATTTTGGTAATGAAGATAGTCGAAAAGTTTTTATTCAACAAATTAAAAAAATCGAAATAAGTGAAGCTGAAAAACGTAAATTTATTGCTGAATTAAACATAAAAAAAGAGCATTGGGTTAAATATAAGGAAGAACTTGAACGAGATTATGAAAAATATAGTGAAAATGTTCATAAATTTTTAAAGTCTAATGTACATTTATATCCACATCAAATTGTGGGTAGTTTATTTTTAAATGTGATTAGAAATGCATTATTGGCATTAGGGATGGGCACAGGAAAAACTTTGATATCAATAACTTATGCCGAAATGAATGGATTTAAAAAGGTTTTTGTCATTACACCAAACTCAGGAAAATATAATTATTATAATGAAGTCGAAAAATTTACAAATTCAAATGCATTTATTATAGGTAAAAAAAATAAATGTTGTATTGATGATGCAAAATATATTATTGTTAATTACGATTATTTTAATTTATCTGATTTTGATAAAGTAAAAAATAAATTTGATAAGTTAAGTATAAATAAAATTGATTGTTTAATCGTAGACGAATGTCATCGAATTTCATCAACTAAGACGAATACATATAAAGCATTTAAAAGAATATTTAACAATAATATTTTTAGAGACGGTAAAGTTTCAAAAATATTTATGTCCGGAACACCAGCAAAATCTCGTGCATACCAACTATACAGCGTATTACATCAAATATCGCCATTAGATTTTTCCACAAAAAACCATTTCAATAGTTATTATTGTGGCATGTCATATAATATTGATGGTTTTGGTTGGGAAACGGATATTAGTATGACTAAATTCGAAGAATTATTTAATAAAATTGCTCCCTTTACATACAGAAAAAAACTTGAGGAGGTTATTAAAGATTTGCCTGAAAAAACAATACAAAAAGTTATATTGGAAATGACACCTGAAGAATATGAAATATATGATGATTTGGAACTTGGGGTTGCTAATGAATTTATTAACAAAGAAATTACACATCCATTAAGTATATTAGGTAAATTACGAGAATATACTTCATATTTAAAGGTTAATAGTGTTAAAGAATTAATAGATTCGATTTTGGGGTGTGATGAAAAATTTGCGGTGGTAGATTTTTATAAAGATAGTTTGTATAAATTAAATAAACTATATATTAAAGAATCTGCACTACACACAGGAGATCAAACTGACTTGGAACGAGCTGAAGTGTTAAAAGATTTTCAAGACGAAAACGGAAAAATAAAGTTATTGTTGGGTTCTCAAGGCACAATTTCTGAAAGTATTTCATTAACGGCATCAAATAAAATTGGAATTATTACAGTACCTTGGACTCCTTCGGATGCAGATCAAATAGTTTCCAGAGTATTCAGAATAGGACAAAAAAATGCTGTTAATGCATTTTTTTTCGTTTATAAAAACAGTATTGATGAATATGTTTTTGATTTAATTGAATCCAAAAGAGCAGAAATTTCTCAAGTAATTGATGGAGAAGAATATGAATCAGATATTAATCAAAGCATAATCAATGATTTAATAAATATAATTAAAAATAAACATAAAAAAGAGTAAGAAATATACAAAATTTAAAGATGGGAAGTTTATATAAATTCGGTATTAATCCTTTTCAAGATTTTTTAATGTTTATTATAATGAATAATAAAAATGCATCAAAGGAGGAACTACGAGCAAATATTGAAAATGTTTTTGTTGATATTTTAAAAACTGTTTTAAGAAATGAAATGGATATTGTATTTTTAAATTTTAATATTGTTGAAAAAAATGATCATGTTATTGTAAAAGGGAATAATTTGATATCAGCATTATGGCTTAGTGGAATTTTTCCGAAAGATATTGAGATCATATTAAAAGATAAATTATTCATTTATGAAAATAAAAAATATTGTTTTGATGAAAAAAGAAAAAAATTAACACATAGTATTATTCATGAATAAAAAAAAATGAACATAATAACATAAAAAATGAAAAGTGATAAGTTAAATATTATTAGTGAAATTAAGGGTTTTCTCGAAGGCTATAACAGTGAGTTAAAATATATTGTGAATGTTGAAACAGACCCAAGTACAAATATAGCTGAATGCATCATACATGAACCGGGTCAAGAACCGAAGGTAAGAAACATTGAATATGTGCCATTTATGTATATGAAGGATTTATCAAAATTAAATCGTGAACTATATGAGGGTAAATCTGAGACATATATTGAGAGCATGAAAACCCTGTACGGTATAAAAATTACCAAATTAAAAACGGGTAATCAAAAAAGATTAATGGATGGTTATTGTTATAAATTAACGGGTAGCAGATCATTTAATGGTATTATAAATTATTTGAGTGATGGAGGTTATAATCCATATGAAAAAGCACGTGATGATAATGGTAAATACATCAGAGATAAAAAGGGCAAATATGTTTATTTATATCGTGATTGTTTTTTTGCATTAAAATTAACAGAACAATTTTTTGTTTCAACACAAACAAGATTATATAAGGGTTTTAATGAATATAAAAATATTCATAAACTAACATTTGATATTGAAACAACTTCATTAAGATATGAAATTGGTCGTGTATTTGCAATTGGTGTTCGTGACAATCGTGGTTTTGAAACAATATTGGAAGCTGAAAAGTTAAATGATGATGAATCTGAAATCAGATTAATTCAGGATTTTTTTAATTTAATTAATCATTTAAAACCTGCCGTAATTTTAGGATTTAACTCGGAAATGTTTGACTTTGAATTTATTTTAGGTAGGGCAAAATTACTTAAAATGGACATATCTCAAATTCCAACTGGATTAAAAAGTGATATTGTTTTACAAAGACGTGCAAATACGCCTGTTAAATATGGTAATACTCCTGATAAATATACATGGACTGATATGTGGGGATTTTCAGTTATTGATATTTTGCATGCGGTAAGAAGAACAGCAGCAGTTAATAGTGATATAAAAGAAAATGGATTAAAATATATAGCAAAATATGAAAAAATAGCAAAACCAAATAGAACATATATTGATGGTGAAGATAATTCAATTGGTAAGTTTTTTAATGAAAATAAAATTTTTCTTATTAATGATAAAAATGATTATATACAAATTCCCAATCAATTTCAGGATATTGGAAAAATTTTATACCGGCTTCAAATAAATAAAACCAATATTACGGATGAACAATATAAAGCAATAAGAATAAAATATATTAATGAAAATAAAGAATTTATTGATTGGTTCAGGAAAGAGACCCAATTAAAAAATTTTATAACATTTATTAGCGGAAAAAATCTTGTAAAACAATATCTTCTTGATGACTTATGGGAAACGGAACAAATTGATGAACTATATAATCAATCATCATTTATGTTAGCCAAGATTGTTCCAACAACATATCAAAGAATTTGTACCATGGGAACTGCGGGTATTTGGAACTTGTTATTAACGGCATGGAGTTATGAAAATGATCTGGCAATACCAATTCCCGATAAATTTATAAGTTATTCCGGTGGATTGGCAAGAACCTATAAAAAGGGTTATGTAAAAAGGGTTGTAAAAATTGACTATGACTCGCTTTATCCTAAAATTCAATTAACAGAAAATGTTTTTCCGATATTTGATATTACCGGTGTTATGAAAAAAATGTTGTTGTATATGACAACAGCTCGTAGTGTATATAAAGACTTGGGTAATAATAAAAAATTTAATGATGATGAACTTATATTGTTGCAAAAAATTGATCTGGAAGTATATATTAAATATACAAATGATAAACTTACATTTGCGGATATTAATATGTTTAAAATTAAACAATTACCTATTAAAATTTTGAATAACTCACAATACGGTGCATTGGGTTCTCATATATCATTTAACTGGTCAGATAATGTTTGTGCAGCAAGAATTACCTGTACAGCAAGATTACATTTAAGACATGCAATTCATTGGTTTAATCAATTTGATTGTATACCACTACTTGCAGTAACAGATGGGGTTAATTTTCATGTACCTGAAAAAACAAAAATAAAAATAACTAACGAGGGAATAATTGAGGGAATAATTGAGGGAATAATTGAAGAAATGTGGATATATAATGATAAAACCGGTATTGATGCGTTAATTGAAAAGTTCAATGAAGAAGAATTAAAACCACCTTTTATGTCAATAGCTAAAGATGGTGAATATATATCATCTTTTAATCTCACAAGAATAAATTATGCAACATTATCTTTAATTACCAATAAAGAAACAAATGAAATCCATGAAAAGATTAAACTAACGGGTAACACGTTAAAATCAAAAATAATGCCTGAATATATTGAGGAATTTATTGATAATGGATTAAAATTGATTCTTCAGGGCAAGGGTGTTGAATTTGTTAATTATTATCATGACTATTGTGATAATATTCGTTATATGCAAATACCATTAAAGAAAATTGCAAGTAAAAGCAGGATAAAAACAACCATTGCAGCATATAATAAAAGGGGTGTTGATAAAAATGGCAGAGAAAAGGGTATGCAAGCACATATGGAATTAATTATTAACAAAAGAAAAGAAATTGCAATTGAACTTTTTGAAAAACATAAGCATGAATTAACTTTTTCAAAATCGGAAAAGGATTTAACTCCCGAAGATAAAATGAAACTAATCAGTGATTATATGCCACCTGAACCCGAATTGGATAGTGTTATTTATTATGTTAATTGCGGGTATAAAAAATCACATGGTGATTCAAAAAAAATAAAAGATAAATTAACTGGTGATGATAGAATGTGTGCTAAATTAATTAATACCGAAGACCTTTTGGAAAATCCTAATATGAAGGGTGAATATAATTATGCTAAATATCTTGATGCTGTTAATAAAAGAGCTATTGCTCTTTTGGTTGGATTTGAACCGGAAATTGCCCAAAAAATTCCACCAATACTTATTCCAAAAACAGATGAATTGAAAAAAGAAATGTTTACTAAAGACGATCTAATGTTAAAAAACTTTAATTCAGATGATTTTGATGAATCAATGCGTTTAAGTGAAACTGAAGTTGATTTTTGGAATAAAACGGGATACGACCCAAGATTAATTTGGAATGGATTTAAAATGCGTGATGATAATAAAGTTTATTATGAAATATATGAGAATGCGCTGAATTTTTTAAATGAAAAAATGATTGTAAGTAATAAACCCAAAATTAAATCAATTAATGAAAATTATGAAAAGGATGATCTTGTGTTAATTAAAGACGATGGGGAATATCATGTTGGTTTATTTAATGGTGTTTATATTCAGATTATTCGAAATAATGTAACCGTTCCTAAAAGCGAAATTGAAATTGAACTCGATAAAAAAAGAGCCGAAAAGGAAAAGAAAATTGATGAATTAAAAAGCAATGAATTAACGGATAAATCAGAAAGAGATTTATATTTAGAGGCTTTGGCAAAAAAACGAACAGCTTATTTTATAAATTTCAAAAAAGATTATGGTATCCCAATGAATATGACAATGAATGAGGTATTTTCTGAATTTAAAAATTCAAATAACGCCTTTGATGAATATGTTGAAAGACAAGAATATGAATTGGAAGAAGATACTAATGAATCCTCTGATGATGATTTTGAAAATGATGATGATGAATATCAGGAATAATTAGTATTTATATGAAAATATACTGTCATGAAACTAAAAAAAAGAGAATTATTCGAAATCGTTGATTCAAACGGAGAATTAATAACAAAAAATGATACACCAACAACAGGTAGTGATTTAGAATCTCAGGCAAACAATACCACCGATTATAATGTTAAGGTTGGTACTCAACCATTTAGATATGATATGCTGGGTAAATTTGGTTTCACACTTTTACCCTTCTTTGAAGGAAAAGAAAATCAAGAACAGGTTGAGCTTCTTAACGATTTAACAGAATTAATGCATCAAAGATATGCAGAAACTCTTGAATATTATTATAGACATCCAAATAAATTAAAACCTGATTTCAGAAAATCAACGGAAGAAGCTCATGGACATGATGATGAATGTGAAAAATCTAATATAAAACGGGCAAAAGAAGCAATAAAAATAGTTGAAAAACATTTTGAAAATGCATTTAAACAACCCGAAACTCTTGATGAAACAAAAGTTGCTGAAGATAAAGTTATTGATAAAAAAGATGAGGACGAAATTTCAAAAAAATCTGAAGATGGGGATATAAAAGAAAAACAACTTAAAAAAATTGCCGGATTAATAAATAAATTAGATCAGGGTGATATTAATAAAATCAAAAATTTATTGGAAAAGAAATAATGGCAAAATTATCTAACAATATTGAATTTATTAAAAAAGCTAATATAATACACAATAGTTATTATGATTATAGTTTAGTTAGTTATTGTAGGTCGTCAGTTAAAATAAAAATTATTTGTCCAAAGCATGGAATATTTGAACAAATACCAAATAATCATTTAAATGGTAGTGGATGTCGTTTATGTGGTATTGAAACATATAAAAGTAAATTATTTAAATCAAAGTTAGAGTTTATTAACAAAGCTAATTTGGTACACCACAATAAATATGATTATTTTTGGGCGGTATATGTTGGTGTAAACAGAAAAATAAAAATTATTTGTCCAAAACATGGAGAATTTTATCAATTGGTTAGTAGTCATTTACGAGGAAGGGGATGCCCAAAGTGTAATGGTGGAGTAAATTTAACTCAAAATGAATTTATTGAAAGGGCGATTAAAATTCACGGTAATAAATATAATTATGATTTAGTTAATTATGTTAATTCTCAAACAAAAGTAAAAATTATATGTAAAAAACATGATATTTTTGAACAAAAACCAACACATCATTTAAGAAATCATGGTTGTTTGATTTGTAAACAATCTAAGGGTGAAAATGTAATTATACAATATTTGGTAAATAATTCAATTAAATTTATTTCCGAAAAAAAATTTAAGGGTTGCAAAGGAAAAAGAAATCAATTACGTTTTGATTTTTATCTTCCTGATTATAATGTTTTAATTGAGTTTGATGGAGAACAACATTATCTTGAGGGTTATTTTAATAAAAAATCATTATCTGAGATTCGTGCTAATGATAATATTAAAAATTTTTTTGCAAAAAGTAATAATTATAATTTATTACGAATAAAATACTGTGATATTAATAAGATTAATGATATTTTAGATAAATATGAACCAATTTTTAAAAAATAAAAAATATAAGCTACCACAAGAAGTCTTAAATTATGTACAAAAAGCACTTATGATGTATTCTAATAATAATATGGGTGTTAGAAGGGCTAAATTCATTGTTAAAAACGGTTTATTGACATATCAGGAACTTAAAAGGTTAAAAAACTTCTTTGATACATTTAATCCCGAAATAAATGATAAAAAGGAATATGTACTTGCGGGTGGTAATTTAATGAAATCCTTTATTGAAAAAACATTAAATGCAGATAGAAGTGCTGTTGAAAGATCAAAAAAGGTTAGACGTGACATGACCGCAAATCCTAATTCAGAGCTAATGCCTTATCAAACACCAAGATTAAACGAGAATAAAAAAAAAGATGAATTAAAAAAAAATGCGGTTGCAATAATAGTAAATGAAGATAATAAAATTTTATTATTAAAAAGAGCCGATGATTCAAAAATTTGGATGCCGAATAAGTGGGCGTTAGTTGGCGGGGGTATTGAAAAAAATGAAACTCCTGAAGAAGCCTGTAAAAGAGAGGTTAAAGAAGAAATTGGATTAGAAATTGATAAATTTATTAATTCATTTACAATTAAAAGACATTCAGACAGTATTGAACATATATTCACAAGTCGTTATAATGGTGATCCAACAGATATAAAACTTAATAACGAAAACACCAATTATGGATGGTTTGGTGTAGAAGAAATGGAATATCTGGATACAGTTCCGCATTTAGTTGAATATATTGTATTAACGTTTAAAAAATATGAATAATCTTGTATTTATATTAAAATAATTTGAATATTTAAAACAAAAGAAAATGAGTAATTTAGAAAAGGTTAGTGTATCTTTCAGAGAACAAAATATTGCCAGAAATGATTATGATAAGGGTGATGAATATACTGTTGGTCATCCAGATGCATTATCAACCGGTGATGAATTGGGTAAGGGTGAAATGAATAACAAAGTGGGTGGAGCTACAGATATTAAAACAAGGGAAAAATCTATAGCAAAAAACAAATATAATAAAAATAAAGAGTATAATGCTGGTACAGCATAATGTTAAGTGAAAGTAAAATATTATTTGATAAAATAAAAGATTTTCGTTATCTTTTAACTGAAGGTGTTGGTGATAATGACATTATTGATGCAATTCAAAATCACGAATATATTTATATTTATTATGCTGGTGATGAAAACAATAAAAGAGGTTATCGAACAATAAGACCATATGTTTTGGGTGTATCAACTGCGGGTAATAAAGTAATCAGAGCATGGCAGGATAGAGGAAAAAGCGTAAGTTATTTTATGGGAAACCGTGGAAATAAACATGATTATTGGGGGGATGATGATGGAAAAACAAAACCGGGATGGAGAATGTTTCGATTAGATAGGATTGAAAAGATTTATCCTACGGGCAGAAAATTTAATAACCCTGATGGAACAGTTAAAATACCACCGGAATATAAAGAAGGTTCAGATAAAAACATGACCAGTATTATTGCATATGTTTCTTCAAAAACCGAACCCGATTTTGTACCAAAAGAAGTTATTCCAACTACAGGTGAAAAAAGAACCAAATGGACTAATTTTAATCGTGGAAACCGAAATAATCGAAAAATAACTGCAAATGATGTAGCTAAATTACGGGATATTGCAAGTAGAATTTATAAAAAGAAACTTGGTAGTTTTTTGGTTGCAATAAATAATAATGATGAATTTGAACTTATTGATGTTAGAGATAAAGACAAAGTACCCGAATTGGCAATAGTTGGTAATTTACCTAATCTTTATAGTACTTTAGTTAAAACGAATGTACCCGCAGATAATAAATTTTTTGACACAACCAGAAATAAAGCAAAACAAGAAAAAGAAAAGGCACAAACCGAAATAAAGGAAACCGAATCATCAACAATCCCCATTGAAAGAAAAACTTTTTTCAAATAACAAAGTATTTATAAAAAATAATAAAATTTTATAAAATGGCAAAACCTATTTATTTAAATAATCTTAAAAACGAAATTGATTCCCGTAAAAAGGAAAAAAACTTAGTTTCATCAAGATTGGGGGAAGGAACAAGCGGTGAGAGTGCACCAAGAGATACTTTTTTATATAGTTTACTTGAATCGTTAAAAACCGGACGTGAAACTCCTGCAAGTACTTTAATAAAAACAGTAGATAATAAAACATCACAAAAATTAGGTGAAAAAACGAAATTTGTTATTTCAGAAAGAACCGAAGTTCCACCATCAACTAAAACATCAACAAGTACATTACCATTAGTTCGGGAAGGAAGTGGTTTAGATGCATCTGTGGAACGAGATGAATTAATGTTTGCTGAATTAGAGAAAAAAAGAAGAGAAACATTAGCTGATGCTATGGCGGAAGCAATGCATAAACCAAAACAATCATCACAACAACTGATTGCTGGTACACAATCACAACAAACTATTGATAATGAAGGATATTTAGTTGAAAATGTAAAAAAAATCGTTAATAATTATCTTGTAGAAAATTTTGGCGTTGTTGTTGAAGAAGCGATTAAAGATACGATTATTGAAATGTATGCTATTGAAAGAATCAAAATAGTATTACAAGAAAATAAGGAATTAATAAAAGGGGTTGTTATTGATGTAATAAAAGAAATTCAAGCGAAAAATAAATCAAAAGCACAATCTTAATCGTATTTTTTTTCATTTTTTTTGTAGTTAATTCTGTATTTATGATATATATCATAAATTTAAAACATGACATACGCCGAATTTCTTCAAAATTTCTTAGGTGAATTTCTTAAAATAAACTCCTTTGCTGGTAAAATAAGATATGCTAATCAATATTTAACAAGAATTGGTAGTGGTAGTGGTAGAATTGTATATGATATTGATGGTGAAAAAGTATTTAAATTAGCAAAAAATACCAAAGGTATTGCACAAAATGCTGAAGAATCCGGTATTGGCAGAGATAATTATTTTGAAGATATTGTTGCAAATGTATTTGAATCAGCAGATGATGATAGTTGGATTATTGCCGAAAAAGCCAAAAAAGTTGGTGAAAGGAGAATAAAAGAATTAACGGGTATTCCAAGTTTAAGTGATTTATGGATGTATATTAGAAGGTTTGAATTAGAAAACAAGGGACACAGAGAATTTTATGGAGTTGATGCCAATATAAAAGAAATACTTGATAATAATGATTTTGCTGATGATCTAAAGGAACTTATTGGTAATTATAATATAACTGCTGGTGATATGGGTAGACCAAGTACTTATGGCGAGGTATTACGTAATGGTCAACCAACCGTTGTTTTAACCGATTATGGTTTAAGTGATGATGTATATAATACACACTATAGCCCCCAAAGAAAAGAAAGATACCGTATGTATGAATTATATGATTGTGGCGATGGTAATGATGACATACTTTCAGACATTGGTAATGTTAGTAATGAGGTAAGACATGGAATGTGGGGATTAATACCTTATGATGTTGATAGTGGTAGTGGTGTAGTAAATGAAGATTTCATTTCATTTGTTCTTAACAGGAACAAATATCCAACCAGATCATTGCCAAGTATACCATATATTATTGATCGTTTTCATGAATGTATTGGAAACATGCGTGAAGTATTAGATCGTGTTGATAATAAAAATCAATTTTATGGTAACTTATTAGCACTTCAGGAATATCTTGTTAATCAAAATGCATATAATAGGGATCAATTATTAAAAGAAGAAAATGAAATTCCAAACCCCGATCCAAATAATACAATCAAAGTAAAACCAATGAGTTTTGATGATAAAGTATATGCAGATCAATTAGCAATTGAAGTAGCAAAAAAATTAAATTTAGGAACACCAAAATATTTGGGTGGAGGGGCGAATG
>Ga0315275_10004395_pt1 | contig 13168 bp, 10 predicted proteins | sample YL17G03_0_MG_FD_205557 | JGI IMG/M metagenome (GOLD analysis project Ga0315275, IMG submission 205557) | Sediment microbial communities from Yellowstone Lake, YNP, Wyoming, USA - YL17G03_0 | ecosystem: Environmental > Aquatic > Freshwater > Lake > Sediment | place: USA: Wyoming | collected... | reverse complement strand
TAGGGGCGACCTTTAGGTCGCCCGCTGGAGGCCTAAAGGCCTCCCCTACATTCCGAGGGTTGGACATGCATAATGTCGGTTTATTTTCTCAATGACCATCAGGCTGGGGTTGTGAGTCTGTAGGGGCGCACGGCCGTGCGCCCCTAGCGGCCGCGACCGGCACTAACCTCCTGAAACCTGCGGCTTTCGTCCCTTGACATGGGGAAGGGATTGTGCCATTCTTCACGTAGGGTAGCCAACCATCCTTGCGTTGCCTTGACAACTAGATAGGGTCAGCCATGACTACGCCCGCCGTCGAGGAGTACCTGGCCGTCTCCTTCCGCCTCCAGGAGGAGGGAGCGCCGCTAACCGTCGCTGCGCTGGCCCAACGGCTCTCCCTCTCCCACGCTTCCGTCTCGCTGATGGTCAAGCGGCTGGTGCAGGAAGAACTCCTGGAGCGATGCGAAGGCGAGCTGCGCCTCACAGCCGAAGGGGAGCGGCGGGCGGCGGAGGTGGTGCGACGCCATCGCCTGGCCGAGCGCTTCCTGTTCGATGTGCTGGGCCTCGCTTGGGACGACGTGCACGACGAGGCCGGGCGCTGGGAGCACGTCCTCTCGCCGGCGGTGGAAGAGCGCCTCGACGGCGTCACCGGCCACCCCGATAGCTGTCCTCACGGCCATCCCATCCCCGGCCGGGAAGCGGCCGTTGCGGTGGAGCTGCACGCTCTCTCCTCTCTGGACGCCGGGGAACGAGCGGTGGTGGTCCAGGTGAGGCGGGAGGAGACGTCCCTCCTCCGGTACCTGGCCAGCCTGGGCCTGCTGCCCGGCGCCCGCGTGCTGGTGGAGCAGGTGGCGCCCTTCGGCGGCCCGCTCCTGGTGCGGCTGGGTTCGGCGCGCTATGCCCTGGGCCGCGACATGGCCGGCCAGATCCTGGTGCGCAAGGGGGCACGCTAGTGTCGTCCTGCCACCAGGAGGCCGATGACTTACAGCAGCTGAGGCGTCGCCAACGCCGGCGGTGGGGGCAGAGCCACGACGGGCCGGTCATCGCTTTGGCGGGCAACCCCAATGTGGGCAAGTCAACCATCTTCAACCACCTGACGGGGCTCCACGTCACCACGGCCCATTATCCCGGCACGACGGTGGAGGTGGCCATAGGCAGCGCCCGCCTGGACGGGCGCGTGGCCACGGTGGTCGACCTGCCCGGGAGCTATGGTCTGGGCGCCGCCTCCGACGATCAGTTGGCGGCCCGCCGCGCCCTGCTGGAGACTCGACCAGACATCGTCATCGTCATCCTCGACGCCAGCAACCTGGCCCGCAACCTCTACCTGACCCTGGAGCTGCTCGATCTGGGGCTGCCGGTGGTGGTGGCCCTGAACCTGATCGACGAAGCGGGGCGGTCCGGCATCCAGACCAACGTCAAGCGTTTGAGCGAGGCGCTGGGGGTGCCGGTGATCCCAACGGTGGCTCACCGCGGCCAGGGCGTGCGGGCCCTGCTGGCCGTTGCTCTGCAGGAAGCGGCATCGCCGGACGGTGCGGGGAACGGGCGAGGGCGCGGCCACGGTCTGCACCACGGTCGAGGCGGGCGCCGCTGGCAACACCGTCGGGGAAGGCAGCCGCCGGCGCCCGACTACGGCGTCGAAGTGGAGGCCCAGGCCGATGGCTCGCTGGCCGCCCTGGAGGCGACCAAACACGAATGGGCGCCCGAAGGGCTATCGGCGCGAGGGCTGCTGCTCCTGCTGCTGGAGCGCGACGAGGAAATGTGGGCCCTCGCCCGAGGGTCGCCGGCGGGGCAAGAGGCCCTCCAACACGTCGAAGCCCTGGAGCAACAGCTGGGGCGGATGCTGCGTCAGCCACCGGCCCTGGTCATCGCCGGAGCCCGTCACGGGCTGGCGGCCTCTATCGCCGCAAACTGTCAGCGGCGAATGCCCCTGGGCCGGCGCCTGCGGGACCAGCTCTGGCGATACGCCACCGCCACTGCGACAGGCATCCCCATCGCCTTGGCCGTGCTGGCCGGACTGTTCGCCTTCCTCTACTACGTCGGCAACTTCCTATCGATCCAATTCGACCGCCTGTGGAGCGCCAGCGCCTCGCCCGTTCTGGACGCGGTCACCCGCTTCCTGCTGCCGGGCCAGGCCGCCGACGTGCTCCTATGGGGGATCGACGCGGGGATCAACGCCTCTCTGGCGGTGGGCATCCCCTACGTCCTCACCTTCTACTTCCTGCTGGCGGTGCTCGAGGACACGGGCTATCTCAACGCCGTCGCCTTCCTCAGCGACAGCCTGATGCGACGCGTGGGGCTGCACGGACAGGCGCTCGTGCCCCTGATCTCCGGGGCGGGCTGCAACGTCCCGGCCGTTATCGGCACGCGGGTGCTGACCTCGCGGCGCGAACGGCTCATTGCCTCCACGCTGGTGGTCATGACCCCGTGCAGCGCGCGGACGGCGGTGATCATGGGCTCGGCGGCTCGATTCGTGGGCCTGGCTCCCGCCGTGGCCATCCTGGGGGTGGCCACTCTCCTGATGGCCGGCACCGGCATCGCCCTTAACCGGCTGCTGCCGGGACGGCCCGGCGAGCTGATCATGGAGGTCTTTCCGCCGCGCCGCCCGCCCCTACGGATGATCGCGGTCAAGACGTGGTTCCGGTTCAAGGACTTCGTGATTCGGGCCACGCCCATCGTCATCGTGGGCAGCCTGGTAATGGGCCTCCTCTACGAGACGGACGCCATCTGGGTCTTCACCAGGCCCCTCTCGCCGGTGGTGGAGGGGTGGCTGGGCCTGCCGGCAGTGGCCGGTCTGGCCCTGGTCTTCGGCATTCTGCGCAAGGAGCTGGCGCTCCAGTTCCTGGTGGCGCTGGCCCTGATCGAGTACGGCGGCAACGTCGACAACCTGCGGCTGTTCATGGACCCCCGCCAGATCTTCGTGTTCGCACTGGTGACCACCATCTACTTCCCGTGCATAGCCACGGCGACCGTCCTGGGCCGCGAGGTGGGCTGGCGCAGCACGGGGGCCATCATGGCCCTGACCATCGGCCTGGCCGTACTGGTGGGCGGCGCCGCCAACCAGGTGCTCCTGCGGGTGTAGGCTCGTCGCCCGTTCGTTCCGCTCGTCCTGCCTGCCCGCCTCTGGCGGGAGCTTGTCGAAGGATGAGCTAGTGGAACGTGGCGTGTAGGGGCGACCTTTAGGTCGCCCGCTGGAGGCCTAAAGGCCTCCCCTACATTCCGAGGGTTGGACATGCATAATGTCTGTCTATTTTCTTTATGACCGTAAGGCTGGGGCACGAGGAGCCCAATCCAATGCTCAGTCTGCTGACCCACGACCCTTGACCCCTGACCCTTCGCCTCGCCTTGACGCCCAATCCGCGCCCGCGATACGATAGATATACCCCGCCCCCGTATTGATGGCCGATGAAGGACAAGCGCTTCGTTTATCTGGACCACGCCGCCACCACTCCCCTGCGAGCGGAGGCGCGTGAGGCTATGCTCCCCTATCTGGGCGAGCGCTTCGGCAACCCCTCGGCCTCATACGCCGGCGCCCGCCAGGCCCAGCGGGTGGTGGAGGACGCCCGCCGGACGGTGGCCGAGGTGCTGGGCTGCCGCCCAAACGAGGTCGTTTTCACCAGCGGCGGCACCGAGTCCATCAACGCGGCCACGAAGGGTGTCGCCTTCGCCCAGCAGCTGGCCCACCTGGGAAACCACATCGTCACCTCCGTCATCGAGCATCACGCCGTACTGCACAGCAGCCAGTACCTGGAGAAGTTCGGCTTCGACGTGACCTACCTGCCCGTGGACGCCTGCGGCCTGGTGGACCCCGCCGCGGTGGCCGAGGCGGTCGGCCCGCGCACGGGGCTGGTGAGCATCATGCTGGCCAACAACGAAGTGGGCACAATCCAGCCCATGGCAGAGATCGCCCAGGCGGTGAGGGCCCGCGACCTGGGCCGGCGCATCTTCCTCCACAGCGATGCCGTCCAGGCTCCCTGTTCCCTGGACCTGAACGTGGAGCGGCTGGGCGTGGACCTCCTGAGCCTGTCGGCCCACAAGTTCGGCGGGCCCAAGGGCGCCGGCGTTCTCTATCTGCGGCGGGCCACTCCCTTCCTGAGCCAGCAGTCCGGCGGCGGCCAGGAGCGACAGCGACGGGCCGGCACCGAGAACGTGCCCGGCATCGTGGGCACGGCCGTCGCCCTGCGTCTGGCGGCGGTCGAGCGTGAGGCCTACGTTCGACACTGCGGCCGGCTGCGCGACCGGCTGGTGGAAGGGATTCGGTCGGCCATCCCGGGGGTGGAGCTGAGCGGCCACCCGCGGTCGCGCCTGTCCAACAACGCTCACTTCACCTTCGACGGTGTGGAAGCGGATGCGTTGGTGACGGCCCTGGATGCGGTTGGCATCGCCGCCAGCGCCGGCAGCGCCTGCACGTCGTCGGTGTGGGAGCCGTCGCACGTGCTGGTGGCCATGGGGGTGCCCCTGGCCAGGGCCATCGGCAGCCTGCGCCTGACGGCGGGGCCGGAGAACACGGACGAAGACATAGACCACACTCTCTCCGTCCTGCCGGGCATCGTCGAGCGGCTGAGGGCAGTCCCCCCGCCTTCGCTCAGGGCAGGCCCGGCTTCCGCCGCGCATGCCTCGTAGCGTCGCCTCTCTGCTTTCGCGCGAGAATTTCGCACCGAAGGCGGACCCCGTTAACGAGAATGTGAAATTTTCCCTTTTTCACGCTCTTGTCTTTCGAAGCGAAATCCTGCACAATCTTAGCGCCTACCCGTCCTCATCTGTGTATTCGCTGGACGGCTATTACCGTTGGGAGGGCGCCCATGTGTGACCAGGATCAGAGCGAGGCGCGGGGGCGGGCATCAGAGCCGGCGCGACGAGGACCGCGGTCGGCCGACACTCGGCCCCGCAGCGACCACAGGTTCGGCCGACCTGTCGGCCCCGAGCAGGTTGAACCGGCCTGTCCGCCCAGCCCCCACCCCTCTTCTGGGCACGACGAGCGCACACGGGCGGAGGAGGCGCTACGGAGACGTGAGCACGAAATGAGCGTGCTCGCCGACAACGTCCCGGCGCTGTTTTCGCACGTTGACGCAGACGGCCGCTACCGGTTCGTGAACAAGCGATACGAGGAGTGGTTCGGAATCCCGAGAACAGAGGTCATTGGGAAGCACTACAGGCAGGTTCTAGGCGAAGCCGCCTACGAGCGGATAAGCGGTCACGTCCAGCAGGCGCTGCTCGGCGAGCATGTGCGCTTCGAAGATGCCCTCCCGTACAGAAGTGGCGGGACGCGGTGGGTCAGCGCTGACTACGTTCCAGATACCGACGGCGAGGGAGAGGTCAAAGGCTTCTTTGCCCTGGTCACGGACATTACTGGGCAGAAGCGGACGGAGGAAGCGCTGCGGGAGAGCGAGGAGCGGTTCCGCCGACTAACTGAAGCAAGCTTTGAAGCGATAGCGGTTCACGACAAAGGCAAGATCCTGGACGCAAACCAGACGTGCGCAACGATGTTTGGCCACGAACTGTCCGAAGTTGTTGGAATGCACGTGTTGGACTTTGCGGCGCCTGAATCTCGTGATCTTATCCTTCGGAGCATGCTCTCCCGAAGCGAAGAGCCCTTTGAGGCAGTAGGGCTGAGAAAAGACGGCTCCACGTTTACCTGCGAAGTCCGCGGCAAGGCCATCCCGTACCAGGGGCGCCGGGTCAGCGTGGCGGCAATACGCGACATCACGGAGCGCAAGCGGGCGGAGGAAGCGCTGCAGAAGACCAGGGAGGAACTGGATAGCCGGGTCGAGCGCCGCATGCGCCGGGGTAGCGCCTTCGGGCTGACGTTCCGCGAGCTCACGGTCCTCCACCTGGTGGTGGCCGGCAAATCGGACAAGGAGATCGGGGCCGTGTTGGGCATCAGCACCCTCACAGCCAGCAAGCATCTGGCCAACATCCTCCACAAGATGGGCGCCGCCGGCCGTACCGAGGCCGGCGTGCGGGCGGTGAGGGAAGGCCTGCTGGACTAGCGAAGCAAACCGTTCCGCTGGCGCTTGAGAACCGACCGTCTGTCGAATCAATGCATCCCCCTTTCCGGCCGGTGTTGTGCTTTCCCACGAATCCCCTGTATGATGTTTAGTAGGATGTCCATCGGTCATAGTCGCAGCGTTGATAGTTCGTCCAGGGGAAGACCAGATGCCTGCTGAGGATTGGCAGGCGGGATTGCAGCGACGAGGGAGGGGCTGGGAAGTCAAATGCCGCAAGGGCACCCGTACGGGCTGACCTTCCGGGAACTGACGATCCTCCGCTTCATGGTGACCGGCAAATCGAATAAGGAGATCGGGGCCGTGTTGGGCATCAGCGCCCTTACGGTCAATAAGCACGTAGCCAATATCCTGCGCAAGATGGGCGCCTCCGGCCGTACGGAGGCCAGCGTGCGGGCGGTGAGGGAAGACCTGCTGGACTGACGAGCGGGCAGCCTCGCCGACGATGCCTAGGAATCGGTATCAAAATGCCGACGAATGGATATGGAGTCACACACACCGCCCTTGACAGGCAATTCGGGGGAGCGCTAAGCTCCTATTGAAGTCCCCCCCCATCAGAAACGCTCGACTCGCCTATATGGCCCTTGGGAGCTGACTGTGGATCGAACGTTGGACCCGAAGAAGCAGCCCATGCCTTCACCATCTCCTGGCGCCCAGCCGTCACCCGAGACTGAGGACGATCCCTTCAACATCACCGATACCCAAGGAGTATCCCACCGCGGCAGCGTCGTCGTCCGCGCGTGCCGGACCCGCGAGCTGGGCTGCCTGGACGAGGGCTCGGGCGAGGAGTTCCGCATCGTCCTCCTCCGCGAGCCTCTGGCCCAGGGAGCGCTCACACCGGAATGCGGCGTCGCGGTCTGCGCCTTCCACAGCGCCTTCTCCGCCGCCCAGGAGGCCCTGCCCCCGGACTCCACCGCGCTGGCCGAGGAGGCCCAGGCCCAACTCGCCCCGGGCGCGTCCGAATCGGAATGACGGCGCCCGCGCCCACCGTTCGTCTGATCCTGGGGCTGGGCAACCCGGGCGAGGACTACGCCAACCATCGCCACAACGTAGGCTTCTGGTGCGTCCAGCGCCTGGCCCAGCGATGGGACATCCAGCTCAAGGGGGCTCGCCACGCACGGCTGGGCGAGGGCCACATCGCCGATGTGCCCGTCATCCTGGCCAAGTCCCGCACCTACATGAACCGCTCCGGCAACGCCGCAGCCGGGCTCCTCCAGCGCTACAGCCTACGGCCGGAGGAGATGCTGGTGATCTGCGACGACCTGGAGCTGCCTGTGGGGCGCATCCGCCTGCGGCCGCGCGGCAGCCACGGTGGACACAACGGCCTGCGCGACCTGATCTTCACGCTGCAGAGCGAGGACTTCCCCCGCCTCCGTATCGGCATCGACCGGCCCCGCACGGCCACAGGCGAGCGGCTGACCGACCCAGACGTGGTGGCGGCCTACGTGTTGCGGGAGCCGCGACCGGAGGAGCGCGAGGCGCTGGACGGAGCGGTGGAGTGGGCGGCGGAGGCGGTGGCCTGCCTGCTCAGCGAGGGCTTGCGCGCGGCGATGAACCTCTGCAACCGCTAGCCTTTCTGTCTCCCTGAGGCGAAGCGAAGGGTCTCTGCGTCTCGAATGTAGGGGAGGCCTTTAGGCCTCCATCGGGCGACCTAAAGGTCGCCCCTACACTCACGGCCCATGCCACGGCTCCCTCGACCACTCCAGTTTCAACCCACGAAGAGCACCGCGCGCCTCCGTTTGCCACGCTGAACCTGCCCCGCTAGAATGATCCTGGAAGGGGCCCCGACGTCGTTGGGGCCCCTAGAGGCGTTATGAACCTGTCCGGTCTGCTGCCACTAATCGAATCGATAGCGGGGCTGGCGCCGGTGGTGGGGCGCCTGCAAACGCGCGAGCGGGCGCGCCTGGTGCTGGGGCTGCCCGATACCGCCAAGGCAGCGACGCTGGCCGCCCTGGCCCAGCAGTTCGCGGGGCCGTTGCTGGTCCTGGCGGCGCGACCCGACCGCGCCCGCGCCCTGGCCGAGGAGTTAGCCGTCTGGCTCCCCGACACGTCGGGGCGCGTTGCCCTCTTCCCAGAACGCGACCCTCTGCCCTACGAGCGCCTGGCGCTCGACCTGGAGGCGGTGGCCCAGCGCCTGCGCGTGCTGGGTCTGCTCGCGGGGGAAGCATCTAGGCCCATCGTCGTAGCCTCGGCGCAGGCGGCGGCCCAGCGCACGGTCACGCCGGCGGAGCTGGCCCAGGCCACGGAGACGCTGGCCGTCGGCGAGCGTCTGGCATCCGACGATTTCCTGCGCCGCCTGGCGCTCAGGGGGTATCGCTTCCTGCCGCTGGTGGAGGAGGCGGGCCAGGCCAGCCGCCGCGGGGGAATCGTCGATGTCTTCTCGCCCGCCGCCGACGCGCCGGTGCGCATCGAGCTGGTGGGCGACCGGGTGGAGAGCCTGCGCCTGTTCGACCCCGCCAGCCAGCGCTCGGTGGCGAAGGTGGAGTCGATAACCGTGGGCCCAGCGCGAGAGGTCATCCTGCCGCCCGCCGGCCTCGATGACCTGCGGCGGGGGCTCGACTTCGCGCGCTGCTCGGGCCGAGTGTCGGCCGACCTGTCGGCCCCGGACGCGGCCGAGCGCTTCCAAGAGGAGCTATCGACGCTGGAGGCGGGCGGCGCCTTCGCCGGCGATGCGTTCTACGTGCCCTTGCTGGCCCGGGGCACGCTGCTGGACTTCCTGCCTTCGGGTGCGGTGCTGGTCTGCGACGAGCCGTCGGAGGTGGCCGCTGCCCTGGACGAGCTGGGGGCGCAGGCGCTGGAGGTGCGGGCCGAGCTGGAGGAGAAGGGCGAGCTGCCCACTGGCCTGCCGCTGCCCCACCTGACCTGGTCCGAGCTGGCGCCCCGACTCGACAGGTCATCGCGGCGCATCGATCTCTCCCGCTGGGCTACGGGCCCGGACGGGCCCCCGTCTGGGGGCGAAGACGCAGACGCGCGTAGCGGCTCTGTGCGCCTGCCGTTCGAGCCGGCGCCCGCCTACGGCGGCCGCCTGCGGAACGTCGTCTCAGAAGCCATCGAGGGGCGAGGGAGCGGCCGCCGCTGCGTCATCGTGTCGCAGCAGGCGGCCCGCCTGGCCGACCTCTTCGCCGAGCAGGACGTTTCGGCCGGGCCCAGCGCCGCTGTGCCGGAGCCACCACCGCCCGGCGGCCTCGCCGTCGTTCAGGGCTCGCTGCCCGGCGGCTGGATCGTGAGCGGCCCCGATTCGGAGGAGGTGCTGCTGCTCACCGATACGGAGATCTTCGGGTTCACCAAGCAGCGGCGCGCGGCGCCCCGCCGCGGCATCGACCGCGGCGCCTTCCTGGCCGAGTTGAAGCCCGGCGACTACGTGGTGCACGTCGAGCACGGCATCGCTCGCTTCGCCGGCATGGCCCGCAAGGCCTTCGAGGGCCACGAGCGCGAGTACCTGGAGCTGCACTACGCCGAGGGCGATAGACTCTTCGTCCCCATCGATCAGCTCCATCGGGTGAGCCGCTACGTCGGCCCCGGCGAGCACGTCCCTACGCTCACACGGCTGGGGAGCCAGGAGTGGGCCCGCACCAAGGAGCGGGTGCGTCGCGCCGTGGTCGACCTGGCCCAGGAGTTGCTGGCGCTGTACGCCGCCCGCGAGGTGCTGTCCGGCCACGCCTTCCCTCCCGATTCGCCCTGGCAGCTCGAGCTGGAGGCCTCCTTCCCCTACGTGGAGACGCCCGACCAGCTCCTGGCCATCCGGCAGGTGAAGCAGGACATGGAGCAGCCGCGACCGATGGACCGCCTGGTCTGCGGCGACGTGGGCTACGGCAAGACGGAGGTGGCCATCCGCGCGGCGTTCAAGGCGGTGCTGGACGGCACGCAGGTGGCGATACTGGTGCCCACCACTGTCCTGGCCCAGCAGCACTTCCAGACCTTCAGCGAACGTCTGGCCGCCTTCCCGCTGCGGGTGGAGATGCTCTCGCGGTTCCGGTCGGAGGGGGAGCAGCGCCGCGTGCTGGCCGACCTGGAGGACGGCTCGGTGGATGTCGTCATCGGCACGCACCGCCTGATCCAGAAGGACGTGCAGTTCAAGAACCTGGGGCTGGCCATCATCGACGAAGAGCAGCGCTTCGGTGTCGGCCACAAGGAGCGCCTGAAGAAGATGCGGCGCGAGGTGGACGTGCTCACGCTGTCGGCGACGCCCATCCCGCGCACCCTGTACATGTCGCTCAGCGGTATCCGCGACATGTCGACGATGGACACGCCGCCCGAGGAGCGCCTGCCCATCAAGACCTACGTGGCCGAGTTCGACGAACGCCTGGTCCGCGAGGCGATCCTGCGCGAGCTGGACCGCGGCGGCCAGGTGTACTTCGTGCACAACCGCGTGCAGAGCATCGACTCCGTGGCCCGCCGCCTGCGCGAGATCGTGCCCGAGGCGGAGATCGGCGTCGGCCACGGCCAGATGGCGGAGCACGAGCTGGAGCAGGTGATGCTCGACTTCGTGCGGGGCAAGGTCGACGTGCTCGCCTGCACGACGATCATCGAGTCGGGCCTGGACATCCCCAACGTGAACACCATCATCATCAACCAGGCGGACAAGCTGGGGCTGGCCCAGCTCTACCAGCTGCGCGGCCGCGTGGGGCGCGGAGCCCACCTGGCCTACGCCTACCTGCTCTACGACCGCAAGGGGCGCCTGACGGAGACGGCCCAGCGCCGCCTCCAGACCATCTTCGAGGCGACGGAGCTGGGGGCGGGCTTCCAGATCGCCCTGCGCGACCTGGAGATCCGCGGCGCCGGCAACCTGCTGGGCGCGGAGCAGAGCGGCCAGATGGCGGCCGTGGGCTTCGAGCTGTACTGCCAGATGCTGGCCGAGGCGGTGGACCGCCTGCGAGCGGCGAAGGAAGGCCTGCCGCCACCGGCGCGCGTGGGGCGGGAGGTGACCATCGACCTGCCGCTATCGGCGCACCTGCCCGAGAGCTACGTGCCCGACCTGAACCTGCGCCTGGCCCTCTACCAGCGCATGGCCCAGATGGAGAGCGTGGAGCAGGTGGAGGAGCTGGCCCAGGAGCTGCGCGACCGCTTCCAGGCGCCGCCGCCGCTGGCCCGCAACCTGCTGTACGTGGTGCGGCTGCGGGTGCTGGCGATGCAGGCGGGGGTGGAGTCTATCGCCAGCGAGGACGCACAGATCGTGGTGCGGTTGAAGGAGGGGCGGCTGCTGCCGGCTGAGGCGCTACGGGGCCGCCTGCCCGAGGGCGCGCACGTGGGGCGGACGCAGCTCCGGCTGGAGCGACGGCGATTGGGCCCGGCCTGGCCGCAGGCCCTCCAACGCGTGCTGGAGGAACTGGCGGGGACCTGAGGTTGTCTTGGTGGGCGAAGACAGATACGATCTGCGGTGCTGGGGCCGGTAGCTCAGCGGTAGAGCCCCGGATTCTTGATCCGGGAGTCGTGGGTCCGAATGCCAGCCGGCCTTCCAGCCAGACTCGGTAATCCCCTGTTCCTCTGAGGGGCATTCCACGGTTGGACAATCAACAGGAAGGTGCGTTATGAGAAAGGATTTCTTTGACGTTCCACGAACCTACTACACCACGTCATACACCAAAACCCAGGTCCCCATGTTCTTCTACAAGGTTGCGTTGCGCGTCATCAATTACTTCGTTGAATATGACCGGGTGCTGCCGGTGTTGAAGGGGACCGGGTTGCTGCCGGTCCGCTTTTTCAATGGGAAGGCCCTCGCCTCGCTGACGTTATTCAACTACCAGCAGGTGACCGTGGGCGCCTATGACGAGGTGGTGGTGGCGGCCATCGTGTATCCGGAGGCGCTGGGGCCGCCGTCAATGCCGTTTCCCAAGCTCCTGTTTGCCAAGAAAGAGAAATGGTGGAAGAACATGGGGATGTATGTTATCGAGATGCCGGTGACTATCCCCGGAGCGAGGGCCGCGGGACGCGAGATCTGGGGCTTCCCGAAGTTCCTCACCCAGATACCGCATCGACTGTCCGGGGACCATTTCGAGTTCGGTGTGGTGGACCCGGATACGGAAGAACCCATCGTGGCCGTGAAGGGGGAGATTGGCGCGGGCTTTTCGGCCAAGGCATTCGATCTGGTGTCGTTTACCAACTACGACGACACGATTTTCAGGGTCGTGACCGAAGTGGACGGCAAGATCAGAAACTCCACCTGCAAGCGGATCGAAGTCAAAGTCGGACCCACCAGGCACCGCATGGCGGAAAACATCCGCGCGCTCGGGCTGGATACCGCCAAGCCCTTTAGCATAATGAGTTCCGACTACCTGCAAACACGGTTGAACCCCGGAAAGCCGGTGGCCGATTGGAAGTCTCCGGCCCTCCCTTACCAACACGAACAGGAAGTGGAATTCTATAGAAAACAGAAAGAGCTCCTGGGAGAACAGTCATGACGAAAGAGCAAAGGAAGACAACTCTTGTCACCGGCGCGGGCGGATTCATCGGCGGGTTCCTGTGTAAGAGGCTTATCGATGAAGGTTTTTCCGTAAGGGCTCTGGCCATGCCGGAGGAAGGTGCGGATCACCTGGAGAAAATGGGGTGCAGCATTGTCAGGGGCGACCTGACCAAGCCGGATTCCATCCGCGGCATCTGCGATGGTGTTGAAACGGTGTATCACCTGGCAGCCCGGGTGACATACTGGGGCACCCGAAAAGACTTCTTCGATGCCATCTACGAGGCCACGAAGCATCTGCTGGAGGAGTCTTCCGGCAGCAGCCCGCGGTTCGTTCTTGCCAGCTCCGTGGTGGCGGTCGGGTTAGGACGGAAGCATCTCAGCGGTTACCGCGAGACGGATCCGACGCAAAAGGTCGGTATATTCTACGGGGACGCCAAACTGGACGCGGAGAAGCTGCTCTGGCGGTACCACAATGAGGGAAAGGTCACCGGTACGGTCATACGACCCACGAATGTCATCGGACCGGGGAGCGTCTGGGTCCGTGATGCGGTGGACACCCTGAAGAGACCCTTCTTCCCGCTCATCGACGGCGGAAAGTGGAGCGCCAGCCTGTTGTACGTGGAGAACCTTGTGGACGCGTTCTTCCTGGCGGGAACGAAGGACGAGGCCAAGGGCCAGACCTATCACGTCATGGACGATTACGACGTCACGTGGGGCCAGTACTTCTCCGATATCGCGGAATTCATGGGGAAACCGATCACCAAGACAACGTTCCTGTCGATTCCCT
>Ga0315275_10004394_pt1 | contig 13168 bp, 11 predicted proteins | sample YL17G03_0_MG_FD_205557 | JGI IMG/M metagenome (GOLD analysis project Ga0315275, IMG submission 205557) | Sediment microbial communities from Yellowstone Lake, YNP, Wyoming, USA - YL17G03_0 | ecosystem: Environmental > Aquatic > Freshwater > Lake > Sediment | place: USA: Wyoming | collected... | reverse complement strand
TTGATCCGAACAAGGTTGCGGCGGCTGTCAGGGCGTTTCCGGGCCTGGAGAAGCAGCTTGAGCTGGTCGGGAGGGGGAGCAGGAACGAGGTTGCAGAGTGGCTCAGGCCGGTGACGAGTATTGATAACCGCTCGAGAATTTCGCGGGAAGTGCAGAGGCAGGTGGCGATGGAGCTCGATTTCCTCCGTAAGATTGCCGAGGAGGAGGGAGCAAAGAAGACAGTTGCGGCGATTGATGGCGTGCTGTTATGGAGAGAGACGCGGCTTGAGAAGCTTACTGAGATGATACAAGAAGAGATAAGGAAGTCACAGAGCACGGCCAGCGGGTCGGTGCGCGGGCGGACCTCCAGCGGTTACAGTCCGCGGGGGAGGACTTCAACGAACCGAAGGGGGACCACGTCGGAGAACGGCCCTTACCAGCAAAGCGAGCCTGTTCAGCCTGAGCCTGAGCCGACGCGTCGGACGCGCTGAGCGGGACTCGGCATAACAGCTCAAAAAGTCAGTCAAATTGACGATTTGCCATTTGAGATTGCTTCGTCGCCCCCTGCCGTCGCCGGGTGCCTAAGCCGGGGGTGGGGGTGTACAATGATTTTTCTTCTTTGTGGAAGGGTCTTTAATAATGGGTGGGTTGGCCGGGATGGTGGCAATAGTGACGGGGGCGAGCAGAGGGATCGGCAGGGCGATTAGCGTTGCGCTGGGGGGCGATGGGGCGGCGGTCGTTTTGGCGGCGCGGACGATTAAAAAGTTGGAGGAGACGGCTGAACTGGTGAGAAGGGCGGGCGGAGAGGCGGAGATTGTTGTTACCGAGCTGACCGAGGAAGATTCGATCAGGAGGCTCGTCAAGGCGACGGAAAAGAAGTTCGGGCGGCTGGATATAGTCGTGAACAACGCGGGCGTGACTCATTCGGCTAAGTTGGAGGAGACGGCGACGGAGGATTGGGAAAGGTGTATGTGGGTCAATGCGCGGGCGCCTTTTATTCTTTGCAGGGAGGCGCTGCCGTTACTGCGGAAGGCCGAGGCAGGGTGCATAATTAATATTGCATCGGTAGTAGGGGTCAAGGGCTATCCGCTTCAGAGCGCCTACACCGGCTCGAAGCACGCGCTGCGGGGGATGACGATCTCGCTGGCCGAGGAGCTGCGGGGGTCGAACGTTCGGGTGCATTTGATTTGTCCGGGCGGGGTGGATACGGATATGGTGGGTAACGTGCGGCCTGACATCAGGAAAGAGGAGTTGATAGCGCCGGGCGAGATTGCGGAATTGGTCTTGTACCTTGTGACGCACAAAGGTAATGCGGTGATCGACGAGCTGCACATCCGCCGGGCGACGGCGGCGCCGTGGTTTGTTTCCTGACAAGCGGTGGTGTAAGTCCTGGCGGACAATCCGACAAGAAAGGGTAACAATGCGAGCGGTTATTCAGCGAGTGTTGGAGGCGAAGGTTGAGGTCGGCGGCGAGGTCGTCGGGCGGATTGGCAAGGGGTTGCTGGTTTATCTCGGCGTCGGCAAGGGGGACGGCGAAAAGGATGCTGAGTTTATGGCGGAGAAGCTGGTGAACCTGCGGATATTCGCCGATGAAGCTGGGAAAATGAACGTGAGTGTGCGGGACGTCGGGGGAGGGATTCTTCTGGTGAGCAATTTTACGCTTCACGGGGATTGCCGCAAAGGGCGTCGGCCGGGGTTTGATGGTGCGGCCGAGCCGGGGTTGGCGGAGAAGCTTTATGAGAAGACGGCCGATCTAATTGCCGCGCAGGGAGTGCCGGTTGGGAAAGGCGTCTTCGGGGGATATATGCACGTGAGCAGCATAAACGACGGCCCGGTGACATTTCTGCTGGACAGCGGCTGATCGGGACGCCGGCCTCAAATCAGTCAAATCCATGAGCGTGAAGGCTTTTCACCATTGACAGCCGGCATTTTGCGTTGAGGAGCTCAGTGTAAACAGGGCGGGCGTTGCGGCGAGCAGCGAACCGGAGGATTAGTATTTCTTTCTGAATCTCGCGGCGGGGATGTTGAGGAGCTTTCGGTATTTAGCGACGGTTCGTCTGGCGAGGTTTTCTATGCCGGCCTCGGCGAGCTTCTTGCGGATTTCGTCGTCGCTGAGCGGCCTGGTTTTGTCTTCGGCATTTATAATCTGCTGGAGTTTTGCCCTTATCGCCTCCCAGCTTCGGGCCCGGCCGTTGGTGTCTTCCATTCCACCGCTGAAGAACTTTCGCAGGGGCAGGACGCCGGCGGGACACTGGATGTATTTTCCGGCGACGGCCCGCGATACGGTGGCAAGGTGGACTCCGACCTCATCGGCGACCGTTGACATCGGCAGGGGTCGAAGATACAACTGGCCCTTGTCGAAGAAATCCTTCTGATGTTTGACGACGGCCTTGGTGACTTTGAGCAGGGTGTTTTTTCGCTGCTCGATGGCGTCTATAATCCATTGGGCTGAGCGGATGTTGTTCAGGAGGAACTTCTTTGTGTTATCGCCGGTGGCTGTGTCCTTTGCCATTCGTGAATAGTAGCTGCTCACCCTGAGTCTGGGGAGATTTGCGTCTGCCAGCCGCACCGCGTATTCGTCCGGGCCTTCGGACGGCTCGACGATTACGTCGGCGGTTACGGGATGGTTTCGGTCGAGGCCGATTTGCAGGCCCGGTGAAGTGTCGAGCTTGCTCATACGCTCGACGGCGTGATTGACCTGTTCGATGCTGCAGTGCATCTTCTTTGCAATGTCGGGCAGGCGGTTTTCGAGCAGGGCGTCCATGTGGTCGTTGACCAGACGCATTTCAAAGCTCATATCGTCGGCGCTCTGGGCCATCTGGATGAGCAGGCACTCCCGCAGGTCCCTTGCACCGACGCCGGGCGGCTCCAACTGCTGGACAAGCTGGAGGGCTTCCTTGAGGTCGTCGAGCGTGAAATCGTTTTTGTCTTTATTATGCAACTGCTCGAGGCGGACGGTCAGATAACCTCTGGCGTCGATGTAGTCTATGATCATACTGCCGGCGTCTTTGACGGGCTGCTCGGCGTCCGCCAATCCCCACTGCTCGGTTAGATGTTCATGGAGCGACTGGGGGGGCGCCGCGGCGTTCTTGAGGGCTTCGAGCTTTCTGTCGGGCTCATCGCTTCGGGCTCGCGGACGATAAGGCCCCGCCTGGCCCATATAATCCCCGTAATCGTGGAAATCGTCGCCGAGATTGCCAAGCCGTTCGAAGTCGTCGGCCTTGTTCTTGTCGGTGTTGACGACGAGGTCTTTTTCGCCTACGTCCCTGCTTACGTCTTCGGGGGGTGGTTCTTCGGGCGGTTGAGGCTGTTCGGGGGCTGCCGGCTCGACCAATTCGAGCACGGGATTGCTGTTTAGCTCCTGTTCTATTCTCTCCTGGAGGGCGAGGATGGAGAGCTGGAGAATCTCCATCGACTGGATCATGTGCGGAGCGAGCTTTAGGCGCTGCTCCATCCGCAAATCACCTCGCATCTCCAGCTTCATAGGACCACCCGGCCGAATTTCCTTTTCCAACTATTTAACTACATCTGCTCTGCCCGTCTGCGTGCGTAATATCATAAGCGCACAAAGTAATTTCGTCAAGATTTGAAGGGCGGTTGAGAAAAAACAAGAGTACGAGAATTGCCGCCGAGAGGGGAAATAACAGGGCGGAGCGCAAAAGATTTCCCTGTGTTTGTTGCCGAGACCTCGGCGGTCGGCAGCAGCCTGCAAAGGCTGACATTCGCTCTGTATTGCGTCACAAAATCAAGGCTCTACAGGGTCCATCCTTCTCTGTACGGGCAGTGGACGTATCGGCTGGCCTCGGTTACGTTGGTGGAGGCCATTTTTGGGCCGTCCCAGTAGATTTTTTGGCCGGTGCGAACGGCGATGTTGCCCAGCAGAAGCACTTCTGTAAGCGGCCCGGCGAAATCAAAATTGGCTGTGGTTGGTTTGCCGCCCTTGCAGGCCTCTATCCATTCCTCGTAGTGGCCCGGCGAGCGCGGGATGGTTTTGGGCGGGAGTTTGTACTGCTTCATTTTTTCCTCGGGAACAATCCGCGGGCTCTCTGCGCACCAGCCGGGAGCGAGGATTTTTCCTTTATAGCCGACAAAGAGCGATCCGCCGTCGTTGTCGCCGAGCTTGCGGTCCTGTTCGAGCTCCTGGGGTCGGGGCGGCATATTTCCGCCGTCGTACCACATCATCGTTACGGGCGGCATATCTCCACGAGCGGGGAATTCGTATCGGACAATCGATTTGGTCGGGCCGGTCTCTTCGTTGCAGCCCTCCTGCGAGACGACCTCGACGCTGGTTGGATAGCCGAGCTTCAGCGCCCGGAAAATCGGCGAGGAATTGTGGATACCCATATCGCCGAGTGGCCCGGTGCCGAAGTCCCACCAGCCTCGCCACTTGAAGGGGACATAAGCGGGATGATACGGCCTATAGGGGGCCGGACCGAGCCAGAGGTCCCAGTCTAGCGTGGAGGGGACCGGCGGCTTGTCTTGCGGTCTGCCGACGCCCTGTGGCCACCAGCCTTTGGGCCTGTCGGTCCAGGTATGGACCTCGCGGACCGGGCCGATCGCGCCATCCCATATCCATTCGCACAAGAGGCGAATGCCTTCGCCGGAGTGTCCCTGGATGCCCATTTGCGTGGCGACCTTGTGCTCGCGGGCGGCCTCGGCGACCTTGCGGGCCTCATAAATGGTATGCGTCAACGGTTTTTCGCAATAGACGTGCTTACCCATTTTGATAGCGGTTATGGTGGCGACGGCGTGGACGTGGTCGGGGGTCGAGACAATTACGGCGTCGATGTCTTTTTGTTTATCGAGCATTTTGCGGAAGTCGCGGTATTGCTTTGCGTTCGGGTAGCGTTTGAAAGTCCCGGCGGCCTGCTTTTCGTCCACGTCGCACAGGGCGACGATGTTCTGGCTCTCCACGCCGCTCAAATCGTCCGCCCCGCGTCCGCCCGCGCCGATAGCGGCTATGTTCAGCTTTTCGCTGGGAGGGGTGTTCCCGGCGCCTCCCAAAACGTGTCGCGGGACAATCGTGAACGCGGTCACGGCGGCCGCAGCTCCCATAAAATCCCGGCGCGACATATTCTTGTTTTTGGCGCCTCTGTTACGCTCTTTCATGTTCGTATCTCCTCGACGAATAGAATGACGCCGAACCCCACGAAGATGGCGGATTCGGCCTTGAGAATCATCATGCCGTCGTGTTCTTATGTCAAGTGCAATCCCCCGCCGACAGCCTATTCCTTCGGGAATGGAAATCCCCAGGTCTCTTTACATTCGCAAACGTCATCCACCCACTGCCAGAACCCGCCGGCCACATAGAGCTTGTTGTCTATGACGCCGGCGGCGCCGCAGCATCGGCCTTTCGGCATCGGCGCAACCTGGCCGAACTTCTCGGCGGCCATATCAAAATATGTCGCCTTATCGCTTCGTGTATTCGTGACCTTGCTCCACCCGCCGAGGATAAAGAGCTTCGAGCCGATTGCGGCGTGGGTCGAATGCTGGCTGAGATACCACTTTCGCTGTTCTATCCGCGGTATATCGAGCTTGACCCACTTATCCTCCGCTACAATATACTTCAGAACGCCGTCGGCATAAGTCTCAAGGTCTGTCTCGCCGTGGACCGCGTAGATGCAGTTGTTGTAGCTGCCGTGGACGATAAACCTCGCGCCCTCCGGCATATCCGCCATTCGCTTGTACGTGTTCTTTCGCGGGTCATAGCGGAATGTGGTCCTATCCGCCCTGCCGTCCGACCGCAGCGTGCGTGCCCCGAAGATATAGATGTAATCCCCCACCGTCACTGCGTGGCAGTACGAGCGCGGGTGCGGGAGGGGCGCTATCTCACGGTAAAGTTCCGTTTTTGGGTCATACGCCCAGGACAGGGTTGTCATACTCCTGTCAATGGCCTTGTTGTCGCCGCCGAAGATGTAAATCTTGTTCTTATAGACGGCAATTGCTGGCCAGCCCTTTTTGTCCGGCATCGGCGCTGCCTCGGTCCACGTGTTCGTCGCAGGGTCGTAAACGTGATGGAGATTGACTGCTTCGGCTTTGTCCTGTCCTTCGGGCGTATGCGGGTTCATATTGACCCCGCCGAACAGATGGAGCCTGCCGTTGACTACAGCGGCTGCGCCGCCGAATCGGCCGACAGGAACGTCCGCCAGGACTCGCCACGCGCCGCCGCTTATCTGCTCATCGAGCTTTGCCCGCTCGCCTGCCTTACTACTGATCGCCGAGCACTCGCCGGCCAAAAACGCGCCCACCGCAACAGCAAACACACTTAAAATCACATTTCTTTTAGCTTTCATTCTTTCCCTTCCAATAGAACAACTTGCCGGTTTGTCGTCGAAGCTCGTGCTCTATCCGAGCTCGCGCTTGGCGGCCTTGACTATTGAGTCCACTTGTTTTGCCGTCTCAGGTTGCAACGGTTCGGGCTTATGGCTATCAAGGATTCTCTTCACTTCGTCTTTGATTCGCTCTGCCATAGAGCGCTTGCCGCCGCCGGCCCAGGCGTCCCAGCTTTCTCTCGTCCAGGCCGTACCGGGCAGCCAAAGCTCTTTTCGAAAGTGCTCGACCGTGTGCTCTTCGGCAAGGAAATTGCCGCCCGGGCCCACCTGCCGAACCACCTCCGTCGCAAGGGTATCGGCGTTCACCTCGAAGCCCCGCACAATCCGCCTGACGTACTCCATAACTTCATTGTCGAGATACAGCCACACGAGACTGCCTGCATGGTCGGTGCCGCATATACCGCAGTGTCCGAATGTATCGGCGCCGGCCAGCGCTCCTGCGAGCAGGCTCGTGCCCTTCTCGACGCCCGCCTGGGCGTCAGGCACTTTGGCGTCGGTCAGGCCGACGTTGATGTATGCGGGAAAGCCATAGTGCCTCGCCATCTGGACCATTGCCACCGCCATCAGCCCCTGCTCCGGCGACCCAAACGAACAGATGCTCGTCCTCGGGTCCATAATATGCGGTATCCCTCCGTAGGTGATCGGCGTCCCCGGCGCAAATAGCTGTGTCACCACGACGCCAGCCAGTATCTCTGCGTTTTCCTGGGCTAATGTCCCCGCTACCGTCCCCGGCGCGGTCCCGGACGTCATTGCCATAGGCCCAATGCTGACGGGTTGGCCTGCCTGTGCGAACTCCTTTACGATATCCAGGCCGTCTTTGGGCAATTGCAGGGGGCTGATTGGCTCGAGGAACGCTTCGACCATCGGCTTTTCGCGCAGCGCTGCGTCGCCGCCTGCGACCGTGCGGTATATCTGAAGGATATACTTGGCGGTTCTGCCGTTCTTTACCCAGCAGCGCGTGGGCTTGCCCGTGCCCTTGACCAGCTCGCCGGTAAGATATACATCGCGCCAGGCCTGCGACACCTGCTCGGGCTGCGCCATTGAGCCTACTATGGTGATGTTGCTCAAGGCGTCGCCGAGCTTTATGGCCTCGCGCGCATCCCGTATTGTGGCTGCGCGGCGCTCGCCGGAATCCGTATCGATCCAGCTATATTGGCCGGGACTGCTCATCAGCACCAGATCGCCATACCCGAACCTTGCCGTCCGCTGCGGATCCCTGCCATATAGGACGTACTTCTTCCCGGCCTGCTCGATGCTGTCCATCACAAGCTTCTCAGGCAGACGGGCAATCCTGCCGTCTTTATCCACCCTGGCCCCGGCCTGGGCCAGAAGCTCCAGTGCTCCATCGTGATGCACCATAATTCCGGTGTCACGGAGTATGAGCAGGGCGGCGTCGTGGATACTTTGTATCTCCCGCTCGGACAGTATCTTTACGCTTATCCTGGCCATATTGCAGTTGGCTCTCCGAGAACCCGGTTTACGCCTTGTGCTTGGTTTTGAGCCAGAGTTCAATCGGGATTTTGACTCCTTGAGGGCGGAAAGGCAATTCGACCTTTCGACCAGTCCCGGCTGATTGGTAGCCGGCGTAGAGCACTTCCTGGACGAGTCGGCCGTCCTCGCCGGTCGCCTGCGGCTCTTCTTTGCCGCGGACGCAGCGGGCGAAGTGTCGCATCTCCTGCGGGAAGCCGTAATTCCACAGCTCCTCATAGACCGGATACGTCCAGCCCTTCGTGGAGGGGGCCTTCTCGACGGCGTAGCCGTAGCCATATTCGCTGTAGGTCGGAAGCGCGTTGCCCATGTGCAAATCGGCGTAGGTGACGCCGCCTTCGCCATAGACCTCGATGCGGTCTTCCATTCCGCCGCGGCGCGCCCAGCTATCTTCGACGAGTCCCAGCGCGTCATTTTCAAACTCGATAACGCAGATTGAGTTGTCCTCGCCTTTGGTCTTGTCGGCGTGGACGTAGGTTCCCATCTGGCAATAGACGTTTTTGATCTTGGGCCGGCCGAGGAACCAGTGGCAGAAGGCGATTCCGTGACAGCCCATATCCATAAAGACTCCGCCGCCGGATTTTTCGACGTCCCAGAACCAGGCTGCGTGGGGGCCGAAGTGCTTCTCGCTCTGCTTGACCATATAGACCCTGCCGAATGCGCCCTGGTCGGCCATTTCCTTTGCCTTGACGTATTTGGGCGTGAAGAATAGCTCCTCGGCGTAGAGCAGCAGGACACCCTTTTTCCCGCACGTATCGATCATCACATCCGCCTCTTCGAGCGTCATGCACAGGGGCTTTTCGCAGACGACGTGCTTGCCTGCGTTGGCAATGTCGATTGTCATCCGCGCGTGCAGGTGGTTCGGCGCGGTGATTGTGACCATTTCGATGTCTTTCTCGGCGAGCATCTTCTTGTGGTCGGTGAAGACGCGGGGGATATCGTACTTTTTGGCAAGCCCTGCTGCGTGGCCGGGCGTCGGCGAGGCGACGGCGACAAGCTCGGCCGCTTCCGGCACTGCGCGGAGCGAAAACGCATGAATGTCCGCCTCGAACTGTGAGCCGATGATTCCGACTTTGACCGGTCCTTTGTTGGCCATACTTCTGCCTCCATCGCGGGTTCCATCTTAAACGCTGCATCCGATTTCCGACACGGATTGACACGGTGCTATTAGACATGGATTTACGCGGATTTGCACGGATTTTTTTGCGGATGGAATGGTGGGCAGAGCCCACCCTACGATTTTTGATCTGCGCTGGACGAGAAGTTATTCGATCTCCTGCCTGCCGAGGATTGCGTCGGTTAAGATTTTGCCGGAAGCGTATTCGATGGTGCTGCCGGAGGGCAGACCCCTCGCCAGGCGGGTGATTTTTACGCCGAGCGGGCGAAGCAGGGAGCTTATGTACAGTGATGTGCCGTCGCCTTCGAGATTGGGGTTGGTGGCCATAATGACTTCTTTGACCTCGCCCTTTCGGACGCGTTCGACCAATTTGTCGATAGTCAGGTCGCTCGGCTCGATTCCGTCTAAGGGGGCGATGTGGCCGCCGAGGACGTGATAGACCCACTTGCAGGCCCCGGTCTTTTCGAGGCTGATGAGGTCCTTTGGCTGCTCGACGACGCAGATGGTCGACTTGTCCCGGCGGGGGTCGGAGCAGATTCCGCATATACGGTCTTCCGCGAGGCTGTAACAGACCTCGCAGCGTTTGATCCTGCTCTTGACGGCCCGAATCGCCTCGGCTAAGGCCAGGGCATCGTTGGCGTTGGCCTTTAAGATATGAAAGGCCAACCGTTCGGCGCTCTTAGGCCCTATCCCCGGCAGCTTGCCAAACTCCTCAATCAGCTTGTTCAGACTTTCAGTATATACGGTGCTCATAGTCTCTACTTGACATCCAACACAACGATTAATCCTTATGATTGCCACTATAAAGCATCCCGAGCAGTGATGTCAACGCCCCAGACAGCCTGGGAAATAATGTGCCGGGGAAGTCCAGAATCCTCTGGACGCAGCCGTCGTTGCGCATAAGATACTGGTGCGTCACATTGCTGACGGGGGACGTTGTTATGACTAAATGGCAGTTAATCGCAAAGCTCACTTTGACGGTGTTGGGGATATGTGCTCTTGAGCAGTTTTTGACCTACGCTGAATATTCCGGGGCAGATTGGGGACAGAATTATTATTTTGGTGCGATGAGCCTGGTCTCTTTCGTGGTGGCATGTTGGCTGCTGTTTTTGCCCGACGGATGGGCGGAGAGAATAGCCGGGCCTATCGGCGCAAATGAGCAGCCTGTGGGGAGGATATCGGTTGTGGGCGGTTTTCGCATCGTATTGGCATTTTGCGGGTTGGTGGTGTTGCCGGACAGAATGGGGTTCTTGGTCAAAGCGGCCGCGTTTATCGTTGTGGCGCCGAAAATCATCGTCAACATGATTGTCTATAGGCACATAGATCAAGTCTTTTACATGGCGGGCTCGGCCTGGGTTCGATTGGTTATTAATATTGCCAAGACTGCTCTGGGCATATATCTGGCCCTGGGAGCCCCGCGGTTTGTGCGGTGGCAAGCAAGGGATTCAGAAGCTCTTGGAAACGAGTGTCTCGAGTCCAAGGCTTGAAGAGATTCAGGGGGTATCCAAATGAACGATTTGCGCAAACTGGCAAGAATCATACTAATTGGACTGGCCGTATATATGCTGGTCACGTGGGGCATCACATTTATCGCAGCACTGCCTTATTTTGTCTTTGCGGATTCACAGTGGCGTCCCATTGGTTTTGGGCAGTTACTTTCGGCGCTTTCGGGGGCTGTCTACGTGGGTGTGGTATTCTACGTTCTTGTGCGTAAAGCAGACCTGTGGAGTGCTAAGATTGTCGGTTTCGACGAACCACGGGAGACCCGTGTTTGGTGGGTTCCGTTCGCATTTAGATTGACGATGATCTTCACAGGTCTATTGTGCCTGTATTGGGTAATTCCAAGGATTATTTCAGGCTTTGCACGTTACTACTTCTATTATCGAAAATACGAGGCTTCACGCGGAAACTTGACATTGTATGACGTTGTCGGATGGATTATTCAGTTGGGTTTGGGGATATATCTGGTTTGCGGAGCGCCGCATTTTGTTCGTTGGCAGGTCAAGAAAACGCTTGAGCATTGTAAGCGATGGGAGGAAGCCGATAGTATCTCTGACCAAGAGGCCGGGGTATAGCGTGCAGGATGGGGGCACTAATCTTCTTCGATGCCGGTTATTGTTGCGTCGAGGCCGAGGAGGACGGTTTTGACGGCGGGGTCGTTAATCAGCTCGTTTCTTTTCTGGCCGAAGGTCTTTGCGTGTTGGACGGTGGGCTTGGCTTCCGGCGGGGCGTCGGTCACCTCGAAGCTCAACGTTATCGGCGTTGAAAGCTGCTCGCTTAGCAGGGCCTGGATTTGCTCGATTCGGCCGTTGCGCTGGCACATTTCCTTTTGCACCTTTGCAGAGGCGGGGAGTTCGAGCGTCAGTTTGCCGTCCTCGAATCGGCTGGGCGCTGCGGCGCTGAGCAGGCCTGCGGTCCCTCCGCCGAGCCTGTCGGCGATAAGCTTTAGGATGCCCTGCCAATTGTCGGTTATTGATTGGATGTCGTTGGCGTCGTGAAGCGTGCGGCCAAGAGCTGCCGGATGAATGTCTCGTATGTCAGGTTGCTCCATAAAAGTCGCCGGCGGCGCATCGTCTATTTTGTCGTCCGTATCCGGCGGAGCGCTATTGGCATCTTGTATTGCATCCTCCATGCCAAGCTCAGGGCGAGCCTCCGTATCGCGTGTTTTCTGGCTCGAGGCCTGTGGCTGGCGGCTTGAAAACGGCGGTTTGCCGCTAAGGTCGCTTTTTAGGCTTGTCGGCTGTTTTTTTTTAACGGTATTTGCGGAACCGCCCTTTAATTGCGCCAGGAGCTTATCGACGTTCATAAAATGTTCGCTCAGGGCGAATCGCAGCAGCGATGCCTCCAGCAGCGCCCTGGCGGTGTCACTGTTTTTGATGGACCAGCGGAGCTTCTCGAGCGTGGCGATGTTATAAACGAGGGCGGCGATGTCGAACTTCTCGGCCAGCTCGCCGGCCCGTTTTCGCTGCTGGGCGGTGAGAATCACAAGCTCGCTGTCGGCGCCCGCCGATTTTATGACCATCAGGTCGCGCGTATGGTCGATGAGCGAATCGCCGATCTGGACTTCGCTCGTGCCGGCACTGATGAGGTCGTTGACGGCGGCGAGTGTCCCGGCGGCGTCGCTGTCGGCGATTTTGTCGATGAGGGTCCAGACTTTTTCACTGTCGGCGCAGCCGAGGCACTCTTCTAACAGCGAGCCGCTGAGCGGCTCGGCGCCGGCGCTAAGCAGGCGGTCGAGCAGGCTAAGGGCGTCTCTCATCGAGCCGTTGGCCATTTTCGCCAAGGGCAGAACCAAATCGGCTTCGTATTTAATCCCCTCGGCCTTGAGTATGGATTCGAGCTGCCTGGCGATTATGGGCGGGGTGATATTGCCGAAATCGAATCTCTGGCAGCGAGATTGAATCGTGGCAAGAACCTTGTTCGGCTCGGTCGTGGCGAAGATGAACTTGACGTGGCTGGGCGGCTCTTCGAGGGTCTTGAGCAGGGCGTTGAACGACTCAGTGGTCAGCATGTGGACTTCGTCGATGATGTAAATCTTGTGCCTTGCGCGTGCGGGGCGATAGATAGCATTTTGGCGAAGCTCGCGTATGTTGTCGATTCCGCGGTTTGAGGCGCCGTCGATTTCGATGACGTCGATGTCTTCGCCGAGGTTTATGGCAATGCAGCTCTGACATTTACAGCAAGGCTCGGTGGTGGGCACATCGGCGGCCAGGCAGTTCAGCGATTTTGCGAGGATGCGCGCCATAGTAGTCTTGCCGACGCCTCGGGTGCCGGTGAACAGGTAGGCGTGTGCGACCCGGCCGGTCTTTATGGCGTTCTTCAACGTCCGCGCGATGGGGTCTTGACCGATGATCTGGTCAAACGTCTGAGAGCGATATTTTCTGGCTAATACGGTATAACTCATAGTCAATTGATTATTGATTAAGGATGATTGATTATTCGCCTGCCTCACCGGCGCCGGCGAATTCAGGGCTCCTATCCTTGGATGTTTTCCGTGACTTCACAAATATCGACGTAAGCTCCTTGCCTTCGGCAAACAGAGGTGCCACGCAGCTCTCTTCAAGCAGCTTTTCATAGATGATGAATTCCAGCCAAAAGCAGGACTCATCAACCTCTTCAATAATCAATTATCAATCATCACTAATCAATAGAAAAAAGATGGCCGGGTTTACCACGGCACCACCAAGCACACGCTTATGGCTGCTCGGTTCCCCGCCTGACCAGGTTCACGGGCTCGGTCTGCATGGGACCC
>Ga0315275_10004389_pt1 | contig 13175 bp, 9 predicted proteins | sample YL17G03_0_MG_FD_205557 | JGI IMG/M metagenome (GOLD analysis project Ga0315275, IMG submission 205557) | Sediment microbial communities from Yellowstone Lake, YNP, Wyoming, USA - YL17G03_0 | ecosystem: Environmental > Aquatic > Freshwater > Lake > Sediment | place: USA: Wyoming | collected... | reverse complement strand
GTGCCGAATCCGAATTCTCTGTCTGCCATTTTAATTCAGTGAATAGTGAACGGTGAACGGTAAATAATGAACAGTAATCAGTGAACAGTAGTCAGTTATCGGTGAATGGTCGAAAGGCGTAAGGGGTGAGGAGTCAGGAGTGAGGAAAAACAAGCGGGTGCAAGCCTTTACCCCTCACCCCTCTCCCCTCACGCCTCACGCAGTTCGCTAGTACGGCAGCCACTTTGGCCGCTTGGCGGAAATAACCTTGGTGTTGACGCCGACCCAGTTGAGGCCGCCGAACAGCCTGCCGTGCTCGATCTTCACGCAGCGGTCCTGCACGACTTCGAGACCCGCCTTGCGCGCTTTCTCCGCCGCGCTCTCGTTCATCACGCCGAGCTGCATCCACAAGACCTTGGCGCCGATGGCAATTGCCTCGGTGGCGATCGGCTCGATGTCCTGGCTCTTGCGGAAGCAATCCACCAGGTCTATTTTCTCCGGAATATCCTTCAGCGAGGCATAGCATTTTTCGCCGAGAATCTCGGGGTAGGACGGGTTGACCGGGATGATGCGATAGCCGTGCTCCTGCATGTATTTGGCGGCAAAGAAGCTGGGCCGGTACCAGTTGGCGGACAGCCCGACCACGGCAATGGTCTTGCACTGCCGCAGGATGCGGCGCAGGGTGTTGATGTCGGTGGTGTCGCTCATGCGTGATTTGTGTTCAAGAAAGCACTGCGCGGAAAGCCGGCAGTTTATCACCGGCGCCGAATCCTTTAGCCTGTCTTCAGTATCGCCTGCCGTTGTTCCTTCGGCAGCTTGCCGATTTCCCTGACTGCCGCATAAAAGCGCTTGAAGTCGCCGCCGTTCTCGGCCAGCACGCGGCGGAAACCCGCCACCAGCTCCGAATAAGTCGCGACCGGCACGAGATGGGCATTGTTCAGTTCCTGGGCGAAGAAACGATCGTAGCCGCCAAAGCCCCCCCAGGAAGCCTTCAGCGTTGGGTACTCGGCTTTCATGGCGGCGAAGGTTTCCGCCTTCTTCCGGCGCTTCTCCTCCGCGGACGCGGCGCTCGCATACAGCGTACTGAGCCTGTCGCGGTACTTCATCACCAGGTCGATGAAGGCGCTTTTGCGTTGTTGGGCCAAGGCGAAAGCGGTCCGCTTCGCGGGATCGCCGTCGCGCGCCAGCCAGCGATCGACGCCTTCCAGTTCCACGGCGACGGCAAACGACTCGTTGAACACGGTGTCTCCGGAAATGTAGACGATTTGATGCGCAAGCTCGTGGAAGATCAGCCGCGCAAGTTCGGCATCGGGATAGCGGATGACGGTATTGAGCACGGGGTCGTCGAACCAGCCCAGCGTGGAATAGGCGGGAATGCCGATGACGAATACGTCGAGGTCCTGGCGCCGCAATGCCTGACCGAACTGCTCGGCATGGGCTTCGCTGAAATAGCCGCGGTAAGCAACGCAACCGGCGAACGCAAAGCACCACTGTTTCGGCGCAACGGAGAATTCCGCGGCGGCGAACACGTTCCAGACCGCGAACGCTCGCTCCAGGTCGGCGTATTTGCGGTAACTGCCGTTGTCGGGCAGCGCCAGTTCGGCGGACGCGAAATCCCGGATGCGCAGCACCTGCGTCAGGCGCTCACGTATCGGCGGCGGCGTGTGCGCGTCTGCGATGACCTGCGGGATCGGGCGGCTGCGGTTCCAGATCTGCATCTGCCCCTCGACAGCCTGATAGTAGTAACCGAGGTTCGTGCAAGCGCAGAGTCCGCTGACCAGCGCGAGCGCGACGGCCACTCGGGTCATTGGCCGAACCTGCCGTGCTTCAGAAACGCGCAGACGGCCTGCGCGACCGCCGGCAAGATCAGCATCGCGGTGTGGCTGGTATGCAGCACGATCGAATCGGCCGCCCCCGGCACATGGGTTTCGTCGAGCATCACGACGCCGTCGTTCGGCTTGCGCAGCGGTGCGACCAGTCGGCCTAGGCCGATGGCAACATCTCCCGCGATCACACCGAGCTCGACGCCGTCCGGGATTGACGGCCTGGGCTGACGCAACCATTCCCGAAGCGTGCGCCCGAGCATTCCGCGACCGGTCGCGAATCGCGCCATGCCCTGCGCCGCCGCGCTGTTCGCATACGGGCTGCCGAGCAGTACCACGCGATGCACCTTGACCTGCGGGTGAGTGTGCAACATGGTCATGATCAGCAGGCCGCCGAGGCTGTGACCGACAAGGTTCACCGGTGCGCAGGAGTTTCCGCAGACCGCGGCGAGTCGTCGCGCATTCTCGCGCAGGCCTCGCCGCACGGATTGATAACCATGCCGGGTTACCGCAAAGCCGCAGCGCTCCAGCCGCCGCGCGAGCGGCAGCATGGCCAGGCGATTCATCCACAGACCGTGGACAAGCACGATGCGTTCGCATTCAGTCCGCTTCATCCTCGGCTTCCAGGATGTCGAGCCCGCGCTTGAGCGCCGTCTGATAGCGGGCTTTCACCTTGGCTATTCTTTCCGCCGGCCAGTCGTAGAAACCCTTGCCGCTTTTCATGCCGATCTCCCCGGCCTTCACTTTCGCCGCGAGCTTCACGGCCGGCTCTGCGTCGTTGCACAGATCCGGAAAGACCGTGCGCGAGGCCAGGTAGTTGACGTCGAGGCCCGACATTTCCTTCTGCAGGATCGGTCCGGCGGCGACATAACGAAAACCGAAACCGTAACGCACCGCCATATCGACGTCCTCCGGCGTGGCGATGCCGCGTTCGATCAGCGACCACGCTTCGCGCATGAGCGCATGCTGCATGCGGTTGGCGAGGAAGCCGGGAATGTCCTTCGCCACCATCACCGGCTTGCGGCGCAGACGTTGCATCAACTCGAACACCGATTGCGCCACGGCGGGATCGGTGGCGTCCGAGCGCACCACTTCCACCAGCGGCACCATGTGTGCCGGCATGAAGAAATGCAGCCCGAGCATGCGGCGAGCGCCCTTCAGGCCGTCGGCGATCTGACTGATCGGAAAGCTCGAGGAATTGCTGGTCAGAGGAATGTGGGCAGGCGCGAGCGCTTCGAGTTCGGCGAAAATGCGCTGCTTGAGCGGCAAGTCTTCGTTTACGGACTCGACCACGATGCCGGCTTGCAACCACGGCACATCGCGCGGTGCATCGTGCAGCACGACATCGGGCCGCAGGACGCCACCCAGTTCCGCCACCGATCGTGCCAAGCGTTCCGGCAGCGAATCCCGGGTTTTCCCCGGCCGCTGCACGATGTCCACGCCCATGCCGCCGGCCGCGAAAATCGCCGCCACGTCGGCCCCCATGGTTCCGCCGCCAATGATCACGGCCCGTTCATGCACCATCTCGTTTTACCTCTGCTCCACTTCAAGTGTTGCCTTGTCGCGGCTCGGTTGCGGACGCCGCATTATAGGAGGTGTGGGAATGCCGGAGTTCGCGCGCTCTTTCGAGGGCTGCCCGCTCAGCGCATCGGTTCGAACAGCGCCTGAATATCTGCGGAGGTCAGGGGCAGCGAGGCGCCCGCGTCGCTCTCGAGCACGCCCCGGGCAAGCGCGGCCTTGGAGGCCTGCAGTGCGGCGATCTTCTCTTCGACACTGCCCGAGACAATGAGCTTGTAGACAAACACCGGCTTGTCCTGGCCGATGCGATGCGCCCGGCCGCTCGCCTGGTTTTCCACCGCTGGATTCCACCACGGATCGTAGTGAATCACCGTGTCGGCCGCTGTGAGGTTGAGTCCGGTGCCGCCCGCCTTGAGGCTGATCAGAAACAACGGCGCTTTCCCGGACTGAAATGCCTTCACCGGGCGCTCGCGATCGCGCGTCTGCCCGGTGAGCTTGACGTGGGCAATGCCCAGCTTCGCCAGTTCCGGCTCGATCAGATCGAGCATGCTGGTGAACTGGGAGAAGATCAGCACGCGCCGACCCTCCGGCAGCAGTTCCTGCAGCATTTCGATCAGCAGTTGCAGCTTGGCCGATTCCTTGACGTGCCTGGCGGCATCGACTTTGAGCAGCCTCGGGTCGCAGCAGATCTGGCGCAGCTTGAGCAGGGCATCGAGCACGACAATATGGCTTTGCGCAATCCCCCGCGCCGCGATCTCCGCGCGCACCCGCTCGTGCACCGAAGCGCGCACGGTCTCGTAGAGCTCGCGCTGCGCGCCGGCCAGTTCCACCGGTCGCAGGATCTCGGACTTGGGCGGCAGTTCGGGGGCGACTTTATCCTTGGTCCGGCGCAGGATAAACGGCCGGATGCGCCGCACCAGATTCTCCCGGCGCGCGGCGTCTGCGTGCTTCTCGATGGGGGTGCGGTAAACGCGGCGAAAAGTCGTGGCATCGCCGAGCAGTCCCGGCATGAGAAAGTGAAACAGCGACCACAGCTCGCCCAGATGATTTTCCAGCGGCGTGCCGGTCAGGCACAGGCGGTGATCTGCGCGCAGTTGCCCCACCACGCGCGCCGCCCGCGTCTGCGCGTTCTTGATCTGCTGCGCCTCGTCGAGGATGACGAGGTGGAATTGCTGGCCAAGCAGCGCTTGTTCGTCGCGCCGCAGCAGCGCATAAGTCGTGAGCACGAGGTCGGCTGCGGCCATCTCGCCAAAGGACTCCTTGCGCTTGAGGCCGTGCGAGACATGCACGCGCAACTGCGGAGCGAAGCGCGCCGCCTCGGCCTTCCAGTTTGGCACCACGCTGGTGGGCGCGACCACGAGCACCGGGTGCGTGAGCCGCCCCGCCTGCTTTTCGATGAGGATGTGCGCCAGCGTCTGCACCGTCTTGCCCAGGCCCATGTCGTCGGCCAGGATGCCCCCGAGTCCGTATTCGCGCAGAAACTGCAGCCAGGCGAGACCTTGTTCCTGATACGGCCGCAAGTTCGCACCGAAGTTTGCGGGCGCCGTTACCGGCGCGATGGCCGTGAACGCGGCCAGCTTGCGGCCGAGCACGCGCAACGCTTCGCCGCCTTGCCATTTCAGCGCAATCGATTCGTCCAGATCGGCGAGGCGCAGCGCATCCAGTCGGGGCAGGCGCAGCTTGCCCGCCGGGGCCGCGTCCAGCAAATCGTGCAGCACCGCGACCAGCGGTTGCAATCGCGCGAATGGCACCGGCAGTATGCGGCCGCTTTCCAGCCGCACGAACAGATGGCCATCCGCTGCCGCGTCTTGGCCCTTGCCGCGGCTCAGCAGTTGCGGGCGCTCGCGAATTACCGCGAGCAGCAGCGGAATCAAATCAACGCGGCTTCCTTCCACCTCGACTTGCAGACTCAGGTCGAACCAATTGCCCCCGGATTCCGTGACTTCGGCCAGCCAGTCGCCGGCCTCCACCGTGGCATGGCGAAAACCGTCGTCGAAGTCGATGCGCCAACCCAGCGTGCGCAACTGCGGCAGCCGGCGCGCCATGAAATCGAGCCACGCCGGCTCACCGGCGAGCGTGTAGTCGTGCTTGTGCGCAGCGGGATACAAGCGCGCCGCGTTCATGACCTTGATGAATCCGGCCTCGGCCAGCGCCGCGTGGGCTTGCTTTTCGAGCGCATGATCGCGCTTGATGCGCAGCACTTTGCCGTCGCTGAAACGCGTCAGCAAGCCCGGGCTGTCGCGTCCGGCGCGAGCGCCGGCATAGTCGAAGGTCAGCGCGGCGATGTCGAGATATTCGTCGCGCCAGCCGTGGCGTCCGCGGAAGCCTTCGAAGACCTGAATGGTCAACATTCGCAGACAGGGCACCGGCACGATGTCACGTCGATCCACCTGCTCCGGAACGATGGGCAGAGGCATGTTGGCCATCCCCGGAGCGCACGACAGAGCCTCGCGCGCAACGGCAGCGTGCTCCGGCGCGATCTCCGGCGCCTGCAGGAGCATGGCGATGACGGGCGCAGACAGCCCGGTGTCAACCGCGCCGCATTCGCTGCTGTTCGCATCCACGTACCATGGCGGGGACAACGGTAATATTGCTGTCGCACCGGGCTCGGTTTCGAAGACGACGCGCTGCGTGCCCGAATCGGCAATCGCCCAAGTCACCCTTCCGCTGCGGTCCGGCCTCTGTTGCAGCGGCGCGGACTCTGTATGCGCCCAGTGACATCGGCCGGTCGCCAGAACGGCGCGCAGAATCTCCGCGCCCGATTCGCCTTGCAGCCGGAATTCTCCGCCCAGAGCACTGTCGCCCGCGATCAGCAACATCCGCAAGATGCGCTGATCCTCGCCGGACACGAAACGCGGCGGCGCGCTCAGTGCCTGACGGACGTTGCTCCAGCGCGTCGGCCGGCCATAGCCGCCGCTCTTGAGTCTGCGCGCGGACACCAGCTTCAGAGTTGGCTTCGATGCCGCGGACGGCGCACCCGCTTCGATTACATAGAGCAGGCGCTGCGGACTGTCGACCGCGGCTTTCGCGCGCTCCCCGTCTGGAGTGGCGATGCGCTGCGCACCTTCCAGCCACAGACTCAAATCGAATGGCACAGCGCTTGGCTGCGGCGCGCGCGGTTTCCGTGCCGGTGCTGCGTGCGCGGATTGCCCGGTGTTCTCCTGGTCCGATTTGCCGTCCAGGGCCTTCCAGAGCATGGCGGCGACATGTTTGCAATTGACCCGCACAGGACAGCTGCACAATCCGTAGATGATGGGGCCGTGCGAACCCTTCACCAATTGCGCGTCGACGCGATAAGGCTCGGGGCGTGAACCTTGCACCGCGGCGGTGTAGCGTTTCTTGTCGGCGAAATAATGCAGATCGCTGACCAGACCTTCGTCGGCGTAGTGCTTCCCGCGGGCAACATGAGCCGCCGACAGATCGCGATTCAGCGTTGCGAGCGTGAAGGGCCGGTTGGTCATGGCGGATTATAGACAGTATGGGAATGCTAGACTTCGCGCCTTCAATTTTTCGCGGACCGCCATGCCCTTTCCGATAGAAACCCTGATTGCCGTGCCGCTGATCGGGCTGCTGGCCTACCTCATTCTCGGCATCTCCGGCTTCGGGTCGGCGCTGGTCACCATTTCGCTGCTGGTTCACTTTCTGCCGCTGCAGACGGTGGTGCCTCTCGTCGTCATGGTGGATTTTCTGGCCACCGTCTTCAACGGGGTGAAATTCCGCGAACATGTCGAAGTGGCCGAGTTGAAGCTGGTTATCCCCGCGGTTATCGTCGGCGTTCTGTCCGGCGTGACGCTGCTCGCCACGTTGCCGAAGCACGCCGCGTTGCTGCTGCTCGGTGCATTCGTAACCGGCTATGGTGTATACCGGCTGGTGACCAGGCCATCGGCCAAGCCGGTTTCGCGCTGGTGGGGCATCCCGGCCGGACTCATCGGCGGGTTGATCGGTGGGTTGTTCGGTGTGGGCGGCCCGATTTACGCGACTTACCTGGCGGCGCGCATTCATGACCCGGCGAAAATGCGCGCCACGCTATCGGCGGTGTTCTCGTTCAGCACCGGGCTGCGACTGACGGTCTATCTGATTTCCGGCCTGTTGTTGCAGTCGGAGGTCTGGTGGGCGTTCCTGCTGCTGATGCCGTCGATGCCAGTCGGCCTCGCCATCGGCCACCGCCTGCACGCGAGACTGACGCGCGAGCAGGTCGGCAGGTTCATCAGCATCCTTCTTGTAGTCAGCGGGGTATCGCTGCTGTTGAAAGCGTTCTAGATCGAAGAAGCACGAAATCCGGAAAGGGGCAGATTTTTGCTCCGGGTGCTTTCTCGCACCCGGTCGAAAGCAAGTTCGGAACAGCTACTGACAATTTCCTCCCCAGATTCCTGTCGTGGTCTTGCCGTCGTCCACCACCGCTTGCCACCATCCTGAACTGGTCTTACCCGCGAATACACCCGTCCCGCCAGTTTGCTTCCAGGTGCCTCGTTCGGCACCCGGCTCGATACCCCCCGTATCGCTCCAGCTGTCGCCGTCCTTGTTCTTGCGCGCGCACGCGTAAGCCAGCCGCATTTTCCCATCGGGCGTTGTGAGTACGTAGCCTCCGCACTGTCCGACGCCGTTTTGAGGAGAGTTGTCGCTCGTCGCGCTGCCCTTTGCCACGAATATCGTCAGCGTGTGGCCCTTCCCCAAGTCGATCGTCTCCGCCGACTGGGAAACATTGGTCCAGCGTCCGGCACAGCTGTCCGCCCACGATACCGGCATGCTTGTCAGTGATATTGCCACCGCATACAGAAGCGTTTTCACGGTTTTCATGATTTCCGATCCCTTTGTTAGATAAAGATACAGCGCCGGATCTGCGGTCGGCGCATCCCGCCCCTCCCTAGCGGTCCAGAGGAGGAGGCGTTAGTCGGGGGAAAGGACGCCGCAGGAGCACCCATAGCTCCTGCATGTTCGAAAACGGCCGTTGCTCGCCGGAGCGCGCGTCCTCGACCACGCCGTTGAGGCTGCGTGCCCCTTGGCGATAGACGCGAACGATGTAGCTCCTCGGCTGCCGCACCCGCCTCTGCTCCGCTTCATGTGTTCCCTTGTCCCGGATCAACACGCGAACAGCCTAGCGGCAGGCCGGTAATAAATTGCTAACTTTTTGGGAAATCAGTTCAGGCGCAAGGCCTCGAACAGGCGCTGCGTTGCAGAAGAAGGCGGCACGCCAAGAGTGACAGACAAGGTTTCGCGCAGGCGCCGGTAGGCGCTCATGGCTTCGGTGCAGCGGTTGAGCTTTTCGTAGCAGCGCATCAACCCCTGGTAAAAAGGCTCGACAAGAGGGTCTGCTTCGATGCCGCGCAGGTAAAGGTCGATCGCCGCTTCGTGACGAGTTGCCGCCTCAAGGGAATTGCCAAGCTTACTGATCGCTTGTATGAATTTTGCACGCAAGCGCTCTCGCGCCGGCACGGCCCATGGCGCATAGTCTTCCTGGATTAGGAATGCGCCCCGATACAACGTCACAGCCTGTTGCACTTGTTCATCGTTACCGGCCGCGCGATCGAACCTTTCTTCGAACGCGATCGAATCGACCCAGCAATACTGCCGATCTAGCGTAAGCTCGCCGCCGGCCTGCCGGATGGCCGCGACATTGCCGAGCAGTTTGCGCAATCGATGCAGGGTCGTGGTGAGCGAATGGCTCGCGGCATCGCCGTCCTGGTCCGGCCAGAGCGCGTCGAGCAACTTTTGTTCGGAAACATCCCGCGCACCAAACGCGATGATGACCTTGAGAAGCGCGAGAACTTTCTTGGGTGCCTTGCGCGAATAGCCCGGAGCGGTACCGTCGATCAAAAGCTCGAAATGACCCAGCGTGTACACCTTCATCGGCCATGGCCAGTCTTCGATGTTTTCCGGCCGCGGCGCTACAGCGAACTCGCGAGCAAGAGCGCGCGCCATGTCCGCTTCGATTCCCCGCGCAAGGGCAAGGGGCAGCAGTTCCGACATCGCATTGCCATGCCAGCGGAATCTCTCTCTGGCACGGACATCGCGGGCGCATTTCAACGCCTGGCATAACAGTTCGTCGCGTCTTGCTTCTTTTCCCCGCCGCTGCGCCAACCAAGCTTCATTGAGCGTGATAGCACCTCGATAATTCTCAGCGGTTTGCCCTGCGGCTTCCAAGCCGGCTCGGGTCAACAGTTCCCCCGCTAGATCTAACTCGCCGGCCGCGATCGCCATATTTGCCGCGACGATGCGTTGAACCATGATGCTACCGAATGCCCCAGATTCCTCGCTGCTGCGCAGAGCCGATAGAGCCATAGTCACTGCGACATCCGTTTCGCCGCGTTCAAATGCAACGCTCGCCTTCAACAAAAGGAATATCGAAAACCGAAATCCGCTCGGAGGTCTGCGTAGCGCTTTAACGCGGTGCAGAGTCGCCTGCGCTCTGTCAAGCATTCCCGCGCGCCGTTCGCATAGCCCCCGCAAAGTACCCGAAAAGAAGGCAACTTCATCGAGTCCCTCTGCGAGGGCTATCCCATCGGCCCTATCGACGCACTCGAAGGCCTCGCGATGGCGACCATGAAAATAGTGCGTGTATGCCTCTCGGACGTAGTAATAAGCAGCGCGAGCTGATGTCAGTTGCGGTGATTTCAGCAAGGGGCGGGCTTCACGAATTGCAACCCGAACAGCGGGGAAATCCATAGTCACGAGGTAGTACGAATGTACCATAGCCGCCACTCCGACTCTCAGATTGACGTCCAGCGGTGCGGAAAGAAGTTCTTCGACACGTCTTACACTCTTCTCGAGCAAGGCGTGCTGTGGCACGCGGTAAGTGGCGCCGATCATCAACGCGGCATGCACCATAAGCTCGTCTTCGCGCGAGGGCACATGTACACCGCTTTGCAGCAATGCGGCCGCACGGTTGATCCAAATGTCCATCGCACGAAAGTCATCAAACTGGTAGAACAGTGCTTCGATCACACCAGCCGCAGACAACAGCTCTCCCGTGGCATCGTCGCGAGACTTGAACCCGTCGAATGCCGCTTGGAGACTCTCGCATGCCGCTTTCGGATTCACTGCGGTCCTTGATCGTCCGAGCCAATACAGCACCCAGGGATTTGCCTCCACTCGTTCAGTCGGCAGCAAGGCCACCCAATCGTCAACTATCTGGCGGCGACCTTGGGCGATCAGTACGGGCGCTTGGTCCATCAGGCTTCGTTGCGCCGCGTCCCAGTCCCGCGTTTCGATTTGCAGCGCGAAGGCGTTCTCGATCTGGCCGTCCGCTTCAAGTGCCCGCGCAGTGCGCGCGGCCACGGCGTTCCACTCCTCAGCCGAAAAAGCTTCCAGCGCCCGGGCCTTCAGAAAGGCGCGAAACAGGGCGTGAAATTGAAAGGTGATCTCGCCGGCAACGCTGCGGTCGGTAAAAAGATGCCGGCGATGCAATTCCTCGATGTGCTCAATGGCATCTGGCTTACCCGTCACAGCCTCGGCGAGTGCCGCGCTCACCCGAGGCAGGAAGGCTGTCTTCATCAGCACTTCGCGCATCTCGTCGGAGGCAGTGTCGAAGATCAGGCCGGTGAAGTAGTCAAACACCGTGTCCAATGCCTCGCCTTGTCCCAGCGCCTCCAGGCTTGCGCCGCCACGCAGGCGCTCGAGCATCAGCGTTACGCCCGCAATCCAACCGGTCGATTGATCGTGCAAGGCGCGAAGTAATTTAGGTTCAGTGATGCCCCGGCTCCCGGCGATCGACGTTGTTTCCTCCGCTGTGAGGCGAAGGTCTTCCCACGACACCAGCGCGATCGACTGATTGACCAGCGCGCCTGCAAATCCGGCGGGCGGATCCGCACGGCTGAGGACAATAATGTTCGACCCCTGCGGCACTTCGGCGAGCGCCACCACGAACGGAACATGCAGTGCGGAATCGGCTGCGATATCGTGGTAATTGTCGAAGACGAGGATAGCTTCATCGGGAAGTCGCGCAAAGCCATTGCGCAGAAACCGCCGCGAGAATCCGGGCAAGTCGGGCAGATATTCTGGGGTCAGCAGCGGCAGCGGCTTGGCTTTCCTTTTGGCAACCGCCTCAATGGCCTGCTTCAAGTAAAAGAAGAACGTGGCCGGATCACTGTCGCCCGGGTCGATCTGGTACCAGATCGCGGGCACACCGGCTTCCTCCAGATAACTCGCCGCAAGCGTGGTTTTGCCCGCGCCGGGCGGTCCAACGATCCAGACCACCGGGTGCTCGCGCTTTTCGTCGAGAAGTCGAAACAACCTTTCCCGCGCCACCGCTTTGTGCAGTCGGGGCCTGGTCAACTTCGCGAGTTGTTGACGTTTCATGGCTGTAGTCGGGTCTGCGCAGCGGTGGCCAGGCCCGCTACCCGCAAACGGGCGACTGCGTCGCTAACGTGTCCGCGGGCCACCGCTTTGTATAGCCGAGGTCTGGTCAACTTCGCAAGTTGGGGACGTTTCATGGCCGTAGTCAGATCCGCGGAGGGGTGACCAGGCCCGCTCCCCGCAAACGGGCGACTCCGTCGCTAACGAGTCCGCGGGCCACCGCCTTGTAAAGGCGCGGACGCGTGAGCTTGGCAAGCTGTGGCCACTTCTTTGGCAATCCTTGCTCCCGGGGCGAGATGACGATGCCATTGTTGCGCGATCTGCGGCAAAAGAAAACGCCCGGCATTCGGCCGGGCGTATGCCTTGATCCCTGACGCCTGGAACCGGCTCTCGTCAGTTACCAGTCACTTGTCACCTGTCACGGATTTCACGGCCTTTCCATCTTGCACGTCGTGGGCAGCGTGGTGTCCTTTGCCTCGATGCGCATGTCAGTACGAAACCCGAATCCGCTATCTTCCAGGTCATATTTCACATCGCCGCCGATCTTGGTAAACGTTGCAACGTAAACCGGCTGCATCAGTTGGTGGTCATCCGACCGCATCCAGAGTTCGCCGGTCGGACCCTGGTAGCGCGTGTTCTCGAGTGCGAGCGCCACCTTGAGCGGATCGGGTGCTCCGGCACGCTCCATTGCCGCTACCCACATGTCGAATGCGGACTTCGCCGGCAGGAAAATGAAGTCCTCGTCGAAGCGCTTCTTGAACCGTAACGCGAATTCCTCCAGCGGACTGTTCGGGATATTGATGTGCCAGGCAACAATTGTCTTGACCCGCCCCTCGCCGGCCTTGCCGATCGCCTTGGGGGTTCCGGTGAGATAGGCATAGTTGGTATAGAAGGTGGCGGGCAGCCTGACGTCCGCCGCGGCCTTGATCAGCAGCGCGAGATCCATGCCCCAGTTTCCGGACACGACCGTATCGGCGCCGCTCGACCTTATTTTCGCTATGTAGGGGGCAAAATCCTTGACCTTACCTATCGGATGCAATTCGTCCCCGACAATCGCGACGTCCGAGCGTTTTCTTGCGAGCATCTCCTTGCCCACCCGGCTCACGGTTTGACCGTAGGCATAGTCTTGGTTGATAAGATACACGCTGCGGACATTCTTCTGGCTCACCATGTAGGTCGTCATGGCGGCCAGCTTCATGTCTACATTCGAATCGAATCGGAAGTGCCAGAAACTGCACTTTTCATTAGTCAGCGTGGTGTCTGTTGCGCCGAAATTCAGATACAGAATGCTGCGCCCCGGGTCACGCGCGTTGTGCTTAGTCACCGCCTTGGAGATAGCGGGCGCTATGGAAAAGAATAATCTCATTCTGCCGCGGTGCCTGACGCGCTATACTTGATCCCATGAACAGTGTCATTGACCTTGAGAGAAGGATTTTGGCGCTCTCGCCTGCGGAACGGGAGCGCCTAGCGACATTGGCTTGGGAAAGCTTGGTTCGCGACCCCGGTGCGGCGAGTGATCGCAACATCGACCCAGAGGGCATTGAAATTGCCGCGCAGCGCGAT
>Ga0315275_10004388_pt1 | contig 13177 bp, 18 predicted proteins | sample YL17G03_0_MG_FD_205557 | JGI IMG/M metagenome (GOLD analysis project Ga0315275, IMG submission 205557) | Sediment microbial communities from Yellowstone Lake, YNP, Wyoming, USA - YL17G03_0 | ecosystem: Environmental > Aquatic > Freshwater > Lake > Sediment | place: USA: Wyoming | collected... | reverse complement strand
GCAGCTGTTGCCCCTGGCCCACGTGACGAGCATATTCAAGGTTGTGCTGATAACGAGCGGGGACCCAACGGGCGATATGATGGCCCTGCTGTCCTATTTCATCCTGCTGGCCGCGCTGATGGCTTATATTATTATGAAACGGAATGATATCAGCAGCTACATTTGATTGATGTTGAGAGGTGTATTACCCATGAAATCCGTCATATACGCCCTGATTCTGGCCCTTCTAGCTCTTCCGCTGTGCTATGCGGATGTCGGACCGTCACCGGACCCGCCCGATGTCGTGGTCCATCTGGTATCCGATGGCGCGCCTGCATCCGGAGTGAGTGAGATAACCTACCACTGCATGGGGACGAATGTCACGGAGCCATCCAATGCCGTCGAGCCCTATATGATGGCATGGAGCTGCAGCGGAGGCACATGCACGAATGAAGGCGCGGCCTACTATAAGTTCAATCCGTGCTTCAATTTCCCTGGGGGTTATTTCTCCTATGAGTTTGATGGGAAAGAGGTGCGGAGCGAGGACTTTGATGTTGGGGGCTGCTCGTCCAGTTGTGTCATAACCATAGACGCTGCGAGCGGGCAGGTGGAAAGCGTGAGGGTAAGCGAGATACCATCGCTCTGCCCTCCGGGATTGCTCCTGCCGCTGCTTCTTGGCGCTGCGCTGTTCCTTTCGAGGAAGTGATGCCGCACGCATTCGGGCAAAACCGCAGCAAAACGCAACCCACTTAGTTTTTTGAGTTGAGTATCTGCCATGAGACCCTACATAGGTGTGATACTGGTCATGGTCCTGCTGATTCTGCCCATGGCCTATGCTGACATCCCTTACCAGCCTGGCGATCCCATCTACCAGATATCGGACTTCATAAGGTCTGCACATCTGCAATTCGCGGTGGCATTAATCCTCACAATCACCATAGAGGCCATAGTGCTGTTCCTTATCCTCCACAAAGAACGCAAAGCGAGCGATATAGCCGTCAATGCGGTGGTCGCGAGTACGCTGACCCTGCCGTTTGTGTGGTTTGTGTTTGGTGGGTTGGCGCTGCCATGGGCTGTTAAGACAGGTATGGCGGAGGGATTCGCTGTGCTGGTCGAAGCAGGGTTCTATAAACTGGCTTTCAGGGGCATGGCGCTCGAGAAAGCGCTGATGGCGAGCTTCATCTGCAATGCCGCATCCTTCATCATCGGGCTAATCATCCTTTGATATGGCCTTGTCCATGGATGAAAGGCAGTATTTTATCTCTTAGCGCAGTTTAATGCCCATGCAAGATTTCAAGGTCACGCCCTGGGAGGTCTCAGGGCAGGTCGATTACGACAGGCTCATCAGGCAGTTCGGCACGACCAGGATAGATGATGCGCTCAGGGAGAGGATGGTAAGGCTGTGCAGAGGCGACGAACCCCACCACATGCTGAAACGGGACTTCTTCTTCTCCCACCGGGACCTGAACCTCGTTCTGGACGATTATGAGAAGGGGAAGGGCTTCTTCCTGTATACCGGCCGCGGTCCGAGCAAGTCCATGCATATCGGGCATCTTGTGCCCCTGATATTCACCAAATGGCTCCAGGACACGTTCAAGTGCAACCTCTACATAGAGGTGACCGATGACGAGAAGTTCCTTTACCGCAGGGAATACACCTGGAAGGAGGTCCAGCAGTATACCGGCGAGAACATACTGGACATAATAGCGGTCGGTTTCGACCCGGACAGGACGTTCATATTCAAGGACAGCGAGTATGTTAAGAACGTCTATCCGCTTTTGATGCGGACGGCCAGGAAGATAACCGGTTCCACCGTCAAGGCGGTGTTCGGATTCGACGACTCCACCAACATAGGCATGTCTTTCTATCCTGCCTATCAGGCCATCCCGACGTTCTTTGAGAAGAGAAGATGCCTGATACCTGCGGCCATAGACCAGGACCCGTACTGGAGGGTGCAGAGGGACATCGCAGAAGGCATGGGATTCCAGAAGACAGCAGCCATACACAGCAAGTTCCTACCGCCATTACAGGGCATAACGGGCAAGATGAGCTCCAGCGCAGGCCAGGAGACCGCCATACTGCTGACCGATGACGAGAAGACAGTGAAGAACAAGATAAACAAGTACGCTTTCTCCGGGGGCCAGGCGACCGTGGAGGAGCACAGGAAGCTGGGCGGCAACCCTGACATAGACGTGCCATACCAATGGCTGGACATATTGTTCGAGCCCAGCGATGCTAAGATGAAGCAGATAAATGACGACTACAGGGCAGGGAAGCTACTGACCGGGGAGCTGAAGGCGATACTCATCGACAAGGTGAACGGCTTCCTGAAGGAGCATCGTGAGGGTAGGAAGAAGGCAGAGAAGACTGTGGAGCAGTTCATGCACACTGGGAAGCTCGCCAAGAGCATGTGGGAAAGGACTTATGAGTGATATGGGCAGAAGAAAGATACCGACTGGGACTGCATTGCCCAAGGCCCTGGCATGCGCCATGCTCGAGGACAACGGCCGGCTTTTGTTTTTGGTGCGGAAGGACGCGAACGGAATCGAGCGGATCGAGTTGCCGTGTGTTCTTGTGCCTTCCGGAAGGAGCCCTTTCGCTGACATAAAGGATGCTTTCCAGAAGATGACCGGAATAGATGGTGAGTTCCATGAGATAGTGCTGGAAGGAAGGCATAATGCCGGCTACAGGAGAAGGAAGAACTGGGTGCCAGTGCTTGTTTTCAAGGTGACCGCCAAGAACAGGACCGCTAAACCATCTGCTGAATTCTCAGGTTTCAGGTGGCTTTCGCTAGAAGACGCGCTAAGGCAGAGGATTGGCAGGAACGCTGAATGGCTGAGGAAGCTAGAGCTGGGTAAATAGGAACGCCAGGATGATTGCCGAGATTCCGAGCAGAAGGATTCCGAGGCCTACGCTCAACAAAGCCCTTTCCTTGAGCGATTCCGTTGCATCATCTGGTTTCATATCAGTGAATATGAGCGGGAACTCAGTGGTGCCCTTGAGGGGTCCCTGCGGGTCTTTGTCTGCCTCTGCTATGACGCAAATATCCATCCCTTCATGGATGACGTCTTCGGTTATCCTGATGAGGCCGACATTGTTGTGCACGAGCAGCCCTTTCACATCTGGATGCTCCTGCAGACGGGTCAGCACAGAACCCTCAAGAGGCAGATAGGATGATTCATTGCGTCCCAATATGGAAAGGGCGAACGAAACAGGACGGTAGATAAAACTTCTTCTGACCAGCCCGGTCCAGTTCTCGATGAAATCCTTCCTATGGGGGATAGTGCCGGTCATGATTATCGGCTTAGAAAGTTTGATGTATCCCACCGACCATTCCTCGATCTGCCTGTTGCCGACCATGAAAGGCGTACCATACTTAATAGAGAAGAATGGATGCCAACGGCCATTCTTGTAGACTTCCAATAGCGTATCGAAAAAGACGCAGTCGCTGCCGATGGCCAGGCTCTTTATGGGGTCCTTGCACTTTACCTTGCCGCAGACGACTGGGGTGCCGGACCTGCTGAGCCGGCCCATGCCACGGAAGATGAGATAGGCGCCTGTGATTGAGGCGACAGTTGGGAAAACAAGACTGAACAGCAGGACGTCGACAGGTATCATGCTAACACAGTCTGAACTTGAAACCGTAGTGGACAAGGCCCTCTGGATCATCCCGCTGGATTACTCGGAACACCTGCTCCACCCTTGAGCCAATCTTTACGTCATCCTTGTGGGCATCCACTATCTGGCCCGTGAGCCTGGCGCCCTCGTCAAGCTCTATGACCGCCAGGATGTAAGGTACCTGGTCCTCGAAGCCCTCTGGCGGGGCGGTCACTTCAGTGAATGAGAAGACCTTGCCATTGCCTGAGAACTGGATTTCGCTGAGCTTGCCCTTGCGCCTGCATTTCGGGCATATGGAACGCTTCGGGAAGTATGGCGTCTTGCAGGTCTCGCACCTGACGCCCACCATCCGGTAGCGCTCGGGTATCCTTCTCCAAGTGAGCGGAATTGCTTCTTTCATATGAATCCCACCTCGAACTACTTCTTTGACTTTGCGTAGTCGTCTTTAAATTGGGCGATGCCCTTGTCGGTGAGCGGGTGCCTAAACATCTTCTCGAAGACGTCTGCTGGCATGGTGGCTATGTGGGCGCCGAGCCTGGCTGATTGCACCACATGGATTGGGTGGCGGATGGAGGCGACAATCACTTCTGTCTTGATTTCATAGTTCGTGAAGATGTCCATGATTTCCTCTATCAAAGCCATACCATCCTGGGAAACGTCGTCCAGCCGTCCCACGAATGGCGAGACATAGGTGGCGCCTGCTTTTGCTGCCAGAAGAGCCTGGCTGGCAGAGAAGACGAGCGTGACATTGGTCTTGATGTCTTTTTCCGAGAGCATGCGGACAGCCCGCATGCCTTCCTTGGTCATTGGTATCTTCACGACCACGTTTGGCGCCCATTTGGCGAACTCCTCGCCTTCCTTGACCATGCCTGCGGCATCATCGGCGATACCTTCGACAGATATGGGCCCTTTGACGATTTTGGCGATTTCCTTGATGACGGTCTTCTGGTCCTTGCCGGACTTCATGATGAGCGTTGGGTTTGTTGTCACTCCGTCGCACATACTGAGCTCTACCGCCTTCCTTATAGCTTCCACATCCGCCGTGTCCATGAAGAATTTCATAACATCACATCTGGTTAGTAGGATTAATATCTAATGCAGGTGCAGTTCTCTGAGGCTATTGGGCATTGCTCGCTGCAGCTGGGGATATTGTAGACAGGGCATACCCGGGTCGTTTCATTATACAATATTCCAATATAATTATCGAACGTCATAGTATTAGGTCCATCAAGGATTAAGATTATGAGCAAGGGTACGGTAAGGTATATGAAGATTAGGATTATAGCCGAGGTGAGAAAGAAGCTGCTCCAAAAGTATAGCGGTAGATTCTTTGATGTTTTGGGTTTGCTGCGATTGATGAAGTAATCGGCCGCATAGAGAAGAACGCAGAGGCTGATACAGATGATGGCGGATCCGAGGATGAGTGCTCCGGTGTTTGTACATAAAGGAGGCAACGCCATTTTTTCACCGTTTCATCTTTACCGCTTCTTCAGCCGCTTTCACTATTCCTGCCGCATCAAGCCCGTATTTCTTGAACAAATCAAAAGCACTCCCAGACTCGCCGAACGCGTCCTTCATGCCGACCCTAACGAGCGGGGCAGGGCATTTCTCGCATAACACTTCTGCTATCGCGCTCCCTAATCCCCCAGTTATCTGATGGTCCTCAACACTAACAATAACCCCGCACTTTCTCGCGTACTCGGTGATAATGGTGCTGTCTATCGGCTTTATCGTGTGCATGTCTATGACTGCCGCATCAATCCCTTTCTTCTTCAGCTCTTCAGCGGCCTTCAGTGCCTCATAGACCTGCAACCCGCACGCGAAAATCGCCACGTCCTTCCCATCGTGATAGACATTCGCCTTTCCGAGCTCGAACGGGGTGTTTGGTGTGGTGAAGACGGGCGCGTTCTCGCGGGAGGTGCGGATATAGGCGGGGGTTTTGTGTTTTGCGGTTTCGAGTGTTGCCTTTTTCGCCTCTTCCACATCGCACGGAACCACCACCATCATGTTCGGAAGCGAGCGCATCATCGCGATGTCCTCAAGCATCTGGTGTGATGCGCCGTCAGGGCCAACGCTCAGGCCGGCATGGGATGCATGCACCTTGACATTGGAGTCGTTATAACAAACAGAAACCCGTATCTGGTCGAAGTTCCTGCCAGGAGAGAAAGCGCCGAAAGCCGATATGAATGCCAGTTTGCCGCAGGAAGCTATGCCTGCAGCCACGCCTGCCATGTTCTGCTCTGCCACACCGACCTGGACGAACCTTTGCGGGAACTTCTCCGCGAACCAGTGGGTGCGCGTGGATTCTGAAACATCAGCGGAAACGGCCCATACATTCTGGTCCTTCTCGCCTAACTCGAGCAATGCCTTGCCGAAACCGTCGCGGCTGGCTTTCTTGGCTATCGCAGCTCCGAACATGTCTGGGACGAGGTGCATATCGGTCATTTTCCCGCCTCCAAAGCCGCGCGCGCAGCCTCAAGCTTCTTGATGGCCTTGTCGCCCTCCTCCTTGTTCGGGGATTTTCCATGCCAGCCGTATTTGCCTTCCATGAATGACACGCCTTTGCCGGGCACAGTGTCCGCGATTATCACTGTGGGTCTCTCATTGGCAGGCACAGAGCCGAATGCACCAAGAATCGCGCCCATATCGTTGCCGTCAACCTCTATGACGTTCCAGCCGAACGCCCGGTATTTGTCCGCGAAAGGGTCTAGAGGCAGGACGTCTTCTGTTGTCCCGTCTATCTGTATGCTGTTCCTGTCCACTATGACAATCAGGTTGTTGAGCTTGTACTTATAGGCGAGCAATAACGCCTCCCAGACCTGGCCTTCGTTGTGCTCGCCATCCCCTGTGACAGTGAAAACGCGCCATTTCCTGCCTTCGCGCTTGCCCACAATAGCCATGCCGACCGCCATTGATATGCCCTGACCAAGCGGGCCTGAGGAATTTTCTATTCCGGGCAGCGCACCTTTGTGCGGATGGCCCTGCAAAGGCGAGCCGAGCTTGCGAAGGGTCGTGAGCTGCTCTTTCGGGAAATAGCCTGCATTCGCAAGGGAAGCGTAAAGCACAGGGCAGACATGGCCATTGGAGAGCACAAGGCGGTCGCGGTCCTCCCAGTGCGGCTTCTTCGGGTCATGCTTCATGACATTGAAATAAAGCGCGGTGAAGACGTCAGCCAGCCCCAATGAGCCGGCAGGGTGGCCGCTCTTGGATTCCACAAGCATGCGTATGATGTCCTGGCGTATGGTGTTCGACATGTACTTCAGCGCTTTCACGTCCTCGAGCTTAGTCATGCATATCACCCGCACTACTCGCGTTCCTGCGTCTCGCGCCACCAGCACCGCTCGCACCACCAACAACACCACCCGCACCACCACCCAAACCACGTACGCCGCTCGTTCCGTGTTTTGCGCTCGCGCCACTTGTTTTTTGTTTTGCGCTCGTATCGCTCGATGCGGGTTTTGTGGTTTTTTGTTTCGTGGTTTTGGATTTTGTGTTTGCGGATTTCGCGCTCTTGATTAGTCCGGCGATGGCTTTTTTGGTATCTTCAGCAGCGAATATCGCGCTTGCAGCAGCGAGTATGTTGGCACCGCATGAATAAGCATGGGCCGCGGTCTCGTTGTTTATGCCGCCGTCCACCTCTATATCCAGTTTCGGGTAGAGCTTGCGCAGCTGTTTTATCTTGCCGCACATGTCCTTGATGTAGCTCTGCCGTGAGAACCCGGGATGGACAGTCATTATCAGGACACGTTCCGCTTTCGGAACAAGACGGAGCGCAAGTTCGAGCGAGGTCTCCGGATTTATGGCGATGCCCAGCTTGCCGCCGGATTCCTTCACCGCCCGCTCCACTGCCTCGAACGACTCCACTGTCTCTATATGGACCAGATGCATGTGCGGGCCGGGAACCTGGGCTATCCACCTCTCTGGCTCGCGCACCATCCAATGGAACTCGTAATGGGCTTCAGGGAGCGCTTTCAGGTCGTCTATGCCGACAGTCGTATTGGGAACGAATTTGCCATCCATGACATCTATCTGGATCTCCCTGACAAGACCGCGGACCTGGGCGATGCGGCGGATGAGGTCGTCTCTTGTCTTCACCAGTATGGCTGGCACTACCTCTGGTTTCATAATCCTCCCCCTCTAGAAAACGAGCCGCAAGCCCGTAAGAGGAATATGCATCCAGGATATATAAAGATTGCGGAGAAGACGGCCAGGCAAGCCCATGCGCGCGGAAAATTCCGGCAGGAAACGCAAACCATAGGAATAAGCTTTTAAACATTTAGTGAAAAAAAGATTCCCAAGATGTAAAATGACTAAACTCGAACACATACACATAACTGTGAACGCTAAGGTCAATCCGTCTTTCAAGGCGTTGCCGCGGGATGAAGCTCAGCGTTTTGTGGATAGGTTGCTGAACGCCATCGATATGAAGCCGCTAGGGCCCCTCAACTGGGCCGACGCGGAGGATCTCGACTTCCCTGGCCAGAGCTATGTGCAGATGATAACGACAAGCCACTGTTCGCTGCACTTTTTCTCTGACACGAATGAGATATACTTCGACCTCTATTCATGCAAGCCGTTCGACAAGGACAAGGTCGTCTCCATGCTTGATGAGAAATTCGGCCTTGAGGAATGGCACGGGGTCCTCTACACCAGGGCGACCGGTTCGAAGCCCAAAATCAGGATGATAGGCAGCCAGGCAAAGGAGGTTATGGTGGCCACAGTCCGAAACTGATTCTCTTTTTGCTTACCAATAATCTTTGCGCCTGCCGCAGTTTATTTTAATCTACCCCTAGAATGCATACCATGTCAAAATTCATGATTGCGATTCTGGTCTTTGGATTGATACTGGCGCCCCTGGCGTTCGCTGGCTGCGCTGCAGATGCCTACAGTAAGGCGTGCGCGTCCTGCTCATTCGATCAGTATGGTAAGATTGACTCATCATGTTCGGGCGGCTACAAGGCGAGCGGGACAGCATGCGTGAGCGCCAGCTACCCGATAATGGCAGCCAAGTACGCAGATGGTAAATGCCCGCAGGTGGATTCATGCGCATCAGAGCTCCAATCGTGCGTGGCTCAGTACAACACAGGCAATGATAAGGCAGACTGCCAGGAAGGGTCTGTTGGTGTGTGCTATGCAGCAGCCGACCAGTGCACAAAAAGCGCCGCGGTCAAATGCGGCGAGATAGAGCAGCAGTGCCAAGGCTCATCAGCGGGTTTCATACTGCTGTTCGCTGGATTGCTGTTCGTCAGGATGAGAAGCTAGAAAGACGATGTCCCTGATGCTGTGACGGTAGCCCTACAGCAGCGCGACATCAGGGCATCAGTTTCCGCGGTTTCCTTTTTATGCCCTTTTCAACGAGCGAATGCGAGATTATCGGAAGGGCTATTGTCGCATCGCAATAGCACTGTGAGAACAGCCCCTCGGGGGTTTCCTTCCCCCAGGAAACGGCTTCCTCGAATGTCGCACCTGAAAGCCCGCCCCACTGGGGTGAGTCGGTGGTCACCTGTATCGCATATTTGTGCGGATAGTATGTCTCGTCAGTCCCTTCCCGGTCGCCCATCGTCTGTTTGCCCGGTATCTTCCGGTCCTCGTAAAGCAGGTCGCTGGTCACTGCGAAAAGCTGTATGAAGTCCTTCGGGACGCCGCCGCCGATATAAACAACGCCGGTTTCCTTTGTCTTTTCAGCCAGGCTCATGAATTCCACGTAATCCTTCACCCCATCAAGAATCAGGTCGAATTTTTTGCTTTTCGCTATGAGCGCCGCATCCCCGTAGGGGCTGTCGACTATCGCGGGGCAGAAAACCGGGACATTATTCACCGCAGCCGTTGCGACGATGCTCTTTATCCCTTTTTTCCACAGCCATTTGCCGAACAGGTACAGGAATTCCCTTGACGAATACCTGTTGTTCTGCTTCAATGTGAGCATGAATTCCGCTATCATCTCGGTCATGACCATATAATCCGATTCTTTTCCGTAAACGTCGTAATACCGGTTGAGTCCCTGGTCGAACATCTTCCGGTCATCTGTGATGTGCGGTCCTTTGTAATAGGAATACCCCATCGCCTCAATGATGTCCTCGGAGATGTTTGCGCCGGTGGAGACCAGGATGTCTATGTAGTGGTTCTCGATCAGCCAGTTTATGATCTTCCACTGCCCGGTCGTTGAAAGGGAGCCGGCATAGCCGAACAGGATTGTCACATCTTCATCGGATATCATCTTCTCATAGATGCGGGTGACTTCAGCGAGTTTCTTGCCCTGGAAACCGGTCTGCTCCATGGCATTAAGGAGCTGGCTTATGGATTTCTTTCCGACTTCAATCGCCTTTGTTTTTTCACAAATAGGATTTTTTTCATTCATGCGCTTTTATCGCGCAGTAAGTATATATAATTTTCGGCATCAACGAGGGTTTGTACGATGTATAATCATGCGGCAGGCAGTAGGATTTATAACAATAAAGGGACTAATGGAATCGCATGCACTGGCACAGGCGTAATGTCTTGTGAAGGTATCTCTAAATGGAAGAAAATCTATGCGTTGGGTGTCCCGGGAACTGCTGCAGTAAAAAAAGCGGCGATAAATTTGTCACAAAGGAGAACATAGCCGAGATAGAGGCTGCCGGGTATATGCGCTTTTACCATAAAAAGAAGGGTTCCAAGTTCTGTGTCCTGAATAAGCGGGGAGACTACTGCATATTCTATGACACGCAGAAGAACGGCTGCACCATATACAACATCCGGCCCGCAGACTGCAGGATTTTCCCGTACGATACAATCATGAGAGATGGCAAATACTTCTGGATCCTGTGGGAATGGGAAGAAAACGAATGCGTCCTGAGGAAATGCCTGGACCATGAGAAGCATCTGGAGGCCCTGGAACGGGACGTGATACCGAAATTCGCAGGATACCTAGGACTGTATTCCATGTACACTGAAGAGATAATCAAAACCAACAAAAAGAAGTACCGGATTCTAAGGGAGATAAGGTTCCGGGGAAAGCAATAGACCAGCGGCATGTCAGAATGACGATACTCCGGACGCCACCATAGCCGCGCCACAGCAGCTCTTCATGAGTTCGGTGGCTACCCGCATCGCATCACCCATATTCTCACGGGGGGCCGAAGACGGGAAATATATCAGCATCAGGACGTTCTTCGCTTCAAGCGTGATGCTCGTCCGCTTTGAATCAGCGACAGGGCCTCCGAAGACAGAGACAGAATCCCTGGACAGCAGCCGGCCCTCGCCATTGACCTGCTTGCCTGAGATGCCCTCATAGCCGTCGCCGGGCCGGCCTGCAAGGAGCGTTATCTTTTCGCCGGATATCCTGTCCATGTCATAGACACCGCAGGGGCAGCCGCTCCGCAACGAAACGATGTTGTTCACGTCCACGACGGCATTTATGCGATATGCCCCTTTCCCGTCAACAACGCGGCGCATCAGCGCCTCGCCTGATGGTCGTTCCTTGGTGGGGTCGGTTCCGACTGCGTGGAAGATTGAGCGGATTCCTTTCACGACCCCGTTCTCGGATATGTCCGCGGTGGTCTTGAAGCCGGAGCGCACCTCGGTCATGGCTTCGGAGAGCGCGCTGTCCAGAGCGGGGCTGGATTTGTTGTTCCTTACCCTTGTGAAAACCAGATAGGCAAGCGAGAGGCCCGAGAGTTTGGCCGCGGATGATGGCTCAACAACCAGGATGAGTTGGGGCATTTGTCACACGTTCTTGTAGATGTGGATGACTGCGGTCGCGCCGCTCCCGCCCACATTATGGCTCAGAGCGATATTGGCATCCTTGACCTGACGGCCTTCGGCCTCCCCCCTGAGCTGCCAGACACACTCCACTGCCTGCTTTATGCCTGTGGCGCCGACAGGGTGGCCGCATGCCTTGAGACCGCCAGATGTGTTTATAGGGATCTCACCGCCCAGCGCGGTCCTGCCTTCCAGGGTCGCCTTGCCCCCCTGCCCCTTGGGGAAGAAACCCAGGTCTTCCACAGCCATTATCTCGGCTATTGTGAAGCAGTCGTGCACCTCTGCCACGTTTATGTCCTTGGGGGTGAGCTTCGCCATTTCATAAGCCTTTTTGGCAGCCACTTTGGTGGCCTTGAGGCATGAAAGGCTCTCGCGTGAATGAAGCGCTATGGTGTCGCTGGCCTGCGCGCAGGCGATTATCTCCACCGGCTTCTTGACAAAGCTTTGGGCCATGTCCAAAGGAGCCAGGACCACGCCTGCCGCGCCGTCTGTTATGGGTGAGCAGTCGAATATCTTGAGCGGGTCTGCCACCATCTTGGAGTTCATGACGGCCTCCATGGTTATCTCGCTCTGGAACTGGGCGTACTTGTTCTTGGCTCCGTGTTTGTGGTTCTTCACTGCCACTGCGGCCATCATCTCCTCCGTGGTGCCGTACTCCAGCATATGGCGCCTTGCCATGAGGGCATAGATTGCCGGGAACGTGGCTCCGAGGAAAAGCTCCCACTCCTGGTCGCCTGCACCTCCGAGTATGTCGCTGACCGTGTTTACCCCCAGGTCAGTCATCTTCTCGACGCCACCGACGACTACAAGGTCATGCATGCCGCTGGCGACAGCCATGACGCCCTGCCTGAGGGCAAGGCCGCCTGATGCGCAGGCGCCTTCCACACGGGTGATTGGAATCGGATTGAGGCCCATGTAGTCCGCAAGAAGGCCTCCGATGTGCTCCTGGCCGACAAGCCGACCTGATGCCATGGTGCCTATGAAGCCGGCGTCTATCCTGTCACCCGATATGCCTGCATCCGTTATGGCCCTGATGCCCGCCTCTACGACCAGGTCACGGAAGCCCTGCTCCCAGTGCTCGCCGAATGAGGTCATGCCTGCCCCTATGATTGCTACGCGTCTCATGAGAATTACACCCGGATGGATATTGTGAAATGCGGTTTAAAAAGGATTGACAACCAACGTTCGACGGGAAACGTTATGGCGATTTCCGCTCCTTGAGCCACCATCCCTTGAAGAGCGGAAGCGTCAGGGTGGAGAGAACGAAACCGAGGACCGGGACGAAAGCCACTAGGAGAGGGTATTGCGCGTTTATCGCGACAAGAAAAGCTGCGGACACCAGATAGGTGCCTATGGCGATTATGGCACGGCGCGTGATGCTCGTTTCCCATGCCTTATCCGCTTCCACGCGAGCGTTGCGTTCTTTTATTTTCCCGACCTCGCGTTCGAGTTCTTCCGTACTGGCCATGGAAACGGGTTGGTAAGAAAATGATTAAAAGCGAACCTCCCATTGTAAGGATATGGGAGTACTAATCAACAACCCTTATTCTGAAGAGAAGCGGGAGGAATGCGGCATATTCGGGATACTGTCCAAGAAAGGAGAGGATGTCACGCCACTGATCTACAAGGCGCTCATCGCCCTCCAGCACAGAGGCCAGGATGCTGCGGGCTTCGCGGTCTATGACGGCAAGGGCATCGAAGCCAGGCGAGGGGTCGGCCTGGTTAATGAGATATTCAAGCCAGAGGACCTTGCCGTGAAGGGGACAATAGGTGTGGGGCACACGAGATACCCGACCATAGGCGAATGCAGGATGTGCGACGTGCAGCCATCGGTCTTCAA
>Ga0315275_10004387_pt1 | contig 13178 bp, 11 predicted proteins | sample YL17G03_0_MG_FD_205557 | JGI IMG/M metagenome (GOLD analysis project Ga0315275, IMG submission 205557) | Sediment microbial communities from Yellowstone Lake, YNP, Wyoming, USA - YL17G03_0 | ecosystem: Environmental > Aquatic > Freshwater > Lake > Sediment | place: USA: Wyoming | collected... | reverse complement strand
GATCACGTCAACCAGCTGGTGGGTGAGCTCAAGCAGCTTAACCACTTCAGCACTCTGCCCTGATTGCGAAACTGCCAAGATTAGATTGGCTGGGTCAATCAACGCGTGGGCATCATGGATCAACTCCGCTGTTTCCAGCCGGATAACCCCCACCGGCAGGTCAAATAGTCGCAGCTGCAAAGGGTATAGTCCATGATAAGACGAGCCCATGCCAGTCAGGATCACTCTGCGATACTTCCCAGAATTCAACTGATTGAAAACCGTGGTGAGGGGTGGCAAATTACTCAAACTATCCAGCGTAGACAATAAGGCTGTGGGTTGGTCAAGCAGATCATTCAAGTATGAGGTAGCCATGTGAATTCTCAAGTGCAGAGTGAAATCGTTTGAATAAAAGCACAATAAAGATTAATCAAGCTGAGGCATACCGATTTAGCCACACACGGGCTGCGCCTACCAACCCACTTTGTGTACCCAGGGCAGCTGGAACTACATGAACTTTCTCATGCGGTACCAGCCCACAATTATTATGAATGGCGGATACGATCTCCTGCTCGAACAGGGGAAAGGCTTGCATTAAACCACCACCCAGGGCAAGGCACTCAGGGACAAAGAGGGTGACAAGGTTCGCCAGGCCAATGGCTAAGTAATGGGCGGTCCGCTGCACAGCTGCCAGGGCATCCGGCTCACCATGTTCAGCCAGAGCGCAAATCTCTTGTGCGGAAAGGGGTTTTAAGCGTGGGTGCTGAGCCTGTGCCCAGCGTTCCAGGGCTGGTCCGCTTGCCAGACTTTCCCAGCAACCATGGGCTCCGCAGAAACAAAGCGGTCCCGTGGGATCAATAACGTGATGACCAACCTCAGGGTGAGCAGAGCCGACACCACGATATAACTGCCCATTAAGCACCAGTCCTGCTCCAATGCCTGTGCCCACCGTGACCAGTAGAAAATTATGCGTGCCTCGACCCGCACCGCAGGTCCACTCACCCAACGCAGCCGCATCCGCGTCATTCTCAATAGCCACACTCACTCCCAGGCAGGTGGAGAGCATCTGGACAAGGTTGGCACCCTCCCAACCTGGCATGAACTCCACCTTCCCGATCGTGCCAAGCTCTGGAAAAACTGGTCCTGTACAACCGATACCGACTCCATTAAGCGTCCCACCCGCTTCTTGAACTGTTTTGCGCAGCATATCGGTCATGCGTTGGATGGCAACATCTAGCCCAGAAGCTGGGTCGGTGGGGCAAGACGTGGATGCCAGAACATGGCCATCATCATCCACCACACCCACCGCGATCTTTGTACCACCGATATCGATCGCCCCAATCATTCTTTCAATGCTCCCGCAGTCATGCCCTCAATAAATTGGCGTTGCATAAACAGGAAGACGATGATCATTGGCAGGGCAGTCAACACGGTGCCAGCCATGATCTGCGCTTGGTTGGAGGTGTTTTTCATCTGCAAGAGTGCCAGGCCTACGGGAAGAGTGAATAACTTTTCAGAGTTGATGACAATGCGCGGCCACAGGAAGTCATTCCAAGTGCCCATGAAGGTAAAGATGACCAATGTGGCAACGCCCGGTAGTGCCAGAGGCATCACTACCTTGCGGAATACACCAAACTCACTGCAACCATCGATACGCGCAGCATCCAACAGCTCATTGGGGATAGTCATCAGGAATTGGCGCATGAGGAAGATACCAAAGATACTGGTCAGGTTAGGGATGATCAGTGCCAGGTAGGTGTTATTCCAATGCAGGATCGTCATGATTTTATACAACGGGATCAGGTTCACCTGGAATGGCACCATCAGCGCTAAAAGCATGACGAAGAAGATCTGGTCGCGCCCTGGGAACCTGAGCTTGGCAAAGGCATAGGCGGCCAGGGTGTCAAAAAATACATGCCCCAGCGTGACAACAACTGCTACGAAAACACTGTTGGCGAAGTAGCGTGGGAAGGGAATGCGGGTCAGCACCTGGATATAGTTCACCCAAACGAGTGGGTTGGGGATCCACTGTGGTGGGTTGCTGAATACAAATCGTTCCAGTTTTAACGAGGTGCCTACCGACCAGTAGAATGGCACGATCATCATGACAGAAGAGACGATGAGCATCAGGTAAAGTGTAAAACGACTCAAAGAGTGGCGGAAGGTTTTTGGATGAGCAGCCATATACCACCTCTTAAGCTTTCTCGCGCGATATGCGCATCTGAAGGTAGGAAAAGACTACCAGTATTGCAAATAAGGTATAAGCCACCGCCGATGCGTACCCAAGACGATGATTCATAAACCTGTTGAATAGATAGTACACAATTGTCGTGGTACTATTCACCGGTCCGCCTGAGGTCATTACGAACACCTGGTCGAAGACCTGGTAACTGCCAATGATGCCGATGATATACACGAACAGGATGACCGGGCGTAGGAAAGGCAAAGTTATGTAACGGAATTTCGCCCACCCACCAGCCCCATCCATCATGGCAGCCTCATAAAGCTCGCGCGGGATGGATTGCAGAGCAGCCAGAAAGACGACTGTCTCAAAACCAAATCCCTGCCATATGGAAGCAATTGCAATGGATATCATCGCCACATGTGGGTCAGATAACCAGCCGATTTTGTGTAACCCAAGATTCTGCAGGATAGTGTTAAATAAACCGTTCTGGTTATACAACATCACCCAAATGGTTGAGACCACCACCAGGGAGGTCATCACTGGAAGGTAGTAGGCGGTGCGGAAAACCGAGCGTAAGCGTATGTTCTGGTTTAGCATCAAAGCAGTCAGCAAACCCAACGTGGGACCGATGGACATGCCCAGAAGGACAAATAACGTTGTGTTCATTAAACCCTTGGCAAATATCTTGTCATCGGTGAGCAGCTTTATATAATTATCTAAGCCTACAAATTTCGCAGCTGTCAGACCAGTATATTCGTTCAGGCTCCACCAAAAGGAGATGATCATGGGAATAAACAAGAAAATGATCAGTGAGAGCACCGGAACTGCGATGAACAAGTAGGGAATCGTGTATTTTTGGACTGAGCGCTTGAACCGGTGAGGAAGAGAAATTGCTGTCATGGGTGTCCTTTCTAACCTCTTGGCATCCTATCATTTATTTTTATCTGCTACATCCGAGTCGTTGCGAGGCGGTAACCCAACGCCTCGCAACGATTTGGTTGGTTTGTTGATAGGCTTTCAGGATCTTAGAGTAGTGAATTTATTGGTCGAGTAGTTCCTGTGAAGCCACAGCTGCATCATCCAATGCTTGCTGTACGCTCTTCTGACCAAGGGCGACCTCCTCCAAGGCAGTGCTGAACAATGCGTCAATGTCGCTCCATGCTCCCACGTATGGGAAGTGGATGGCGGACCCCATAGCTTCTAAGAATACAGAGAAGGCTTTCTGCCCACCAAAGTAGGGGTCTTCCACATTCACCTCTGGGCTGGAGAGGGCTGCGGTTAATGCAGGTGCAGCCCCTGCATATGTGTACACACCGACCTGGTTCTCCAATTCCATAGCAAATTGGATGAATTCCCAGGCAGCTTCCTGTTGGGTGGAGGTGGTGGGGATGGCAAGGCCAGTTCCACCCAGGTACGAGCCAGGTTGCTTGCTGTATGGATGCATTGCCACACGCCACATTCCCGCCATTTCTGGAGCAGCACTCTTCATAATACCCATGTTATATGGGCCATCAGAGAACATGGCAATCCGTCCATCCTTAATCCCCTGGATACGCTCACCCTGATCAGCAGTCCAATTGATTGCTCCACCATCAGTCAATAAACTATTATAAAATGTCATCGCCTCCACGGCTTCGGGGCTATTGAACACTACCTGGGTATTATCCTCGCTGAGTAAAGAGCCTCCATTTTCATAGATCCACTGCGAGCCGTGAAAAGTTTCGGGGAGAAATTGATAACGATAGTTTTCTCCTTCCTGCAATGCTTTGGCAGCAGACATCAGCTCATCCCAATTGGTAGGTACCTTGATGCCTTTTTGTTCAAAAAGGTCACTTCGGTAATACAATGCATACACATCAAAATCATACAAGGCAGTGATAATCTGGTCATTATAGGTAATAGCGCTTAATGCTCCTGGGGTGTATGCTTCTTCCCATGGAACCCCGTTAAGCGTGCCTCCCGAGAGAGTCTTTAAATCGGTGAATGCCCCTAAGGAGGCATAACCCGGGATCCAAGTCATATCTACCGTGACCACATCAGGCGGTGTTCCACCGGTAAGCACAACGTTCAGTTTCTCAAAGGTAGTATCCCAGTCCAGGGCTTCATAATTGATCTTGATATTGGGATGGGCAGCCTGGAAGGGTTCGATAAGCGGCTTGATCGGCGTTGCTTCACCGTAATAATCCCACACGGTGATGGAAACAACCTCAGCAGGTGCTTCGGTAACAGCTGGAGCCTCCGTGGTGACAGGCGCTTGAGAAACGGCTGGCTCAGTCGTTCCAGCTCCACAGGCGCTGAGCAGCAATCCCAGAATGATCACTAAACAGAATAACATTTTCTTAATATTCATAGCATCTCCTTTTCTCAAATTGGTTTTGATCGGTTATTATAGTCAGGCGCGATGATTGGTCAATTACGTCTATTGCTACTCCTCCTTTCAGATTATACAAACCATTCCACAATGGCACCGCTGAATCCATCCAGTGAAATTTCAAAACCTTGGCGGTCGGTCTTTTTCTCCAGATAGCCAGCTGGGTTGATCTGGCGAATGTTTTTCAACAATAACCGGCTAGATACTTTCACATCCACCGCATGTGGACCATGATTGGCAAAAACCGCATAGCCGCGCTTCTCTCCCACCAGAGCAGAAACTTCCACCAAGGGCTGGTCGGTGGAAAATACTGCATTTACCCCCACCCACTGGCTAAAGGCACGGTATAGCCGGTAGGAATTACCCTGTCCCTCAAATGCAGCCGGCGTTTGTGCCAGGTAGCTTTCCAATGGATATGTGCACAACAGGGTTTTACCCTTCCCAACTTGATGACTTACCAGCGCTGGTCTGCCATCTTGGTCAATCGCGATGACCTGCCCAGCTTTGACATCCAATGTTGCAGCCCAGTGTTTTGGGTTGCTAGGATCAGCATGATAGTGGAAGGTTTCACCAGGTTGCAGGTCTCCCAAGGAGGCCACAACTTTCAATGTGACAGCTTCGACAGGTGTATGGTCTGCCAGTAGTGCGCCAAACAGACCCTCCATTTCCGGGATGGCGACATCCGCACACACTGAAGCAAATAGTGAACCACCCTGCTGTACATAGTCTTTGGCGGTTTCCCAAAAGCCGGTGTGTACATGGACAAGGTTATCGGATGTGCTGGTTAATGGGGCAGGAAGAAGCAGCATTGGTATGTCCTGCCAGTCTGTATATTCACGCGGAAAACCGATTTTCAGCCCAGCCTGCCTGGCTAAAATGAGGCTGCTAAGCCAGGCACCCACCAGCCATCGGTTAGTTTCACCCTGTTCACGTTCAGCCCCACCTGTGACAGCTCCACCATCCTGGGTGGAGACGTAAGGTATTACGCTGTTAACTTTCAGACCCAGACGGGAAAAATCACCATGCGGCTTGGACCATTCAAATGGGACGATTATCCCAGCAGAAGTGGTTTCTGGCTCGAGGTCAGTCAAATCCATTTGTTTAAGGACCTGGCTGAAATTGCGTAGCTCCACACCCTGCGGGCGGTCCTGACTGTCCCAGGTGGTCAGCCCAAACTGGGTTTCATGGGGGGCGCGCAGATAGGGGGCACGCCAGTAGGTCTCAGGGGCGGCATCGGTGAAGCACCATAACAGGAATCCATTCGCGCCGGCTGCCAGCGAGGAATACATGGTCGTACGGTCAAAGGCCGCGATCCGCTCAGGGGTATATTGGGCGGAAGATGCTCCCAGCTCATGGATCATCACCGGGTGACCTGCCCCATTTCCGAGCAGCGTCTGCAAGGTGCCGCAATAGGTTCCACGCGTGGAAAGCATTGGGTCGGGGAACAGACCCGGCTCATAAATCGAATACGGATGGGCGGAGAAGAAATCGACTTCATCCGCGATGAGGTCAGGGCGGAAGGGACCATGGGATAAATCATCCATGGAGATTCCCACCACCAACGGGGTGTCTGGGTCATTCCGGCGAATGGCTCCAGCGATCAGCCGCGTCCAATTGATCGCCATGGCATCCGTGGTCTGCCCGGAGACGATCCAGAATGGTGGTTCATCTGTCAAATCCCAGGCGAGGATGGCTGGTTCCCCTTTGTAATGGCTGGTGAGTGCTGCCGCGTGATCTGTCTCCAGGCGTAGCATCTCGGGGTCAGCATGCGGGTGGCGCCCATGCCGCCAGGGCACATCCCAATAGGCCTCACCCACCTCACCACCAATAAATAACGCCGGGTGCAGGTAGATCTGGTATTTATGTGCCATCTTCACCAGAAAATCAAATTGAGCAAAAGCTTCGGGGTTGTAATCTCCCGGGCGCGGCTCGAACCAGGCCCAAAATAGGTCAAAACGCATGGTATTGAAACCCAAATCTTTCATCTTGGCAAAGTCAGCATCGATGCTGGCTTCATCCCATTGTTGAGTCCAGTCCAGGGCAGCCTTCGCAGGCACCCAGTGCGCCCCCACGGGGATGAAGCGACCCTCCTTGTTAGAGAAATATGTACCTTTTAAATTTGCTGGCGTAAGTTTCATAATATATATCTCTTTATTCTTGAATATTGTTCGATGCAAGGGCACGATCATTCTGGCGCAAACCAGATATCGTGCCCACACTATCGTTGATTAGGTTAGTGTCACGTGAACCTCAAACCCGACTTCGAATAATCTTTGCCAGGGGAGGTTAATATTTTCCACTTTCACCGACTTTACAACCCCGGCGTTGATAAAAAGCCTTTCCAGCTCACTCCCTGCCAGTAACAGGCGTTCCCGAACAAGTTTCTCCACCGGCTCAAGCATAGATGAGGGCAGTCGCTCCATACTGGCGGGGAGATTCAAGGCTGGCAGGTCTTCCAAGAAAACCTGACTGCGCACACGTGCCTGGTAAATATAATCGTCCAGGAAGCGCATTAATAAGAACTCGTAATGTGCCTGTGTCTGATCTGGGTCGGTTCCGTTTCGCTGTGCAAGCAGTCGTAGGACAGCATGTGCCAGCACGGTACCCAGGGTGTTGCCGGCTGTGTTCCAGCCCGCATAAGCGGTTAAACGGACGATTTCCGGATGCTGCATGAGCAGGTTACCGAGCGTTAAGTCAGAACCATTGACGAATGCTACATCTGCCAATGCCACTGGATGTTTACTTTCAAGCTCCACCAATAAGAGACGCACCAACTCCTCCGGACTACGCTCTGGGGTTTCCATCTCCCGGCGTGTGATCCTGTAGATCGGGTCTGCTTTGACCTCCTTCAGGTATGGTAGCTGTTCTGTCGGTAGCTCACCCTGGGATGTTTCCTCTCCTTTCAAGATAAGCCATTGGAGACCAGCATCGCCCTGGGCATGAGCGGGTGCATTCACAAATAATTGAAGGTCAGCCAATGCAGGCGAGGCCGCAATCGTTCCACCCAGGGGTGTCAGGTGAGCTTTTATCAGCTCGTGAATTGGACGGTCTTCATATGATGTAATTAATGAGGCTGAGTGGATGGATGAATAGCGCACAAAGATGTTCGGTCTAAATTTTGCCTGTTTACAGACTGCACTGGCAAGCAGCAGGCCACCAATTTCATCTGCACCGGGATAGGTGATGGCTCGATCGGTTAGGTTTTTCCTACGCAATGTGGCTTGTAAGTTACGTGCTTCAGCAATGTTCCAGCCGTAATTGGCAGTATCATCCTGGGGAAGCAACAATAAATCGAAGGTTCCCTCCTCCAACCAGTCAATCATACGCAGATTGACCATATGGTTACGCTGCCTGCCTGCCAGGTAATCTGCATACACTTCTTCTGGAATGCGTTTGGCCAGATCAGATCGCTCTGCTTGCTCCTGCGGGGATGCTTCAACCAGGCTGATCTTGTGCTCCAAATAGGACAGGCGAAACATCGCACTGCCATAAGTAGCCCAATATTCTTTTTCCTCCTCACTGGAATTGGCGCGAGAGATGCGCAGGATCACACTGGAGGCCAGGATGGGAAGCTGGGGTCGCTTGCTTTTGATTTTCTTCAAAACCGACAAACGCTCGAGTACAGTATCGAGCGGCTCGCGTGAGGTGCGTGAAGGGATCAGGCCTCCATATGCCAATGTATCCAACGCGATGATGAGCACATCAGCAGATTCGGCCTCTCTAGCTACCCATTCAACCAGGCGCAGGTGTTGTGAGGCTCTCCAGGGGTTACCCAACCATTCACGGGGCGGCAGGTGCAACTCATAACCCACCAGGCGAGCCATATAGGTTGGGTAATCATAATTGACTGGTCGATCATCCATCGGAAGCAGCACCATCAATGGTTTCATGGGTGCGCCATCTGCTGGACAAACTGGGCAGTGATCCACTGGGGGCGGGTGATCGCACTACCCACCACCACCGCGAAAGCACCCAACGCCAATGCCTGAGCTGCCTGCTCAGGGGAAACAATGCGCCCCTCGGCTACCACCGGGATATTAATATTCGATATTAAACTTTGCAGCAGCGCAAAATCAGGGGCATCTTGAGAAGGAGAATTTTTGGTAAATCCAGACAGGGTGGTAGACACAAGGTCTGCACCAGCATCCTGGGCTGCCAAACCTTCATCATAGGTGGAAATATCTGCCATCACCGGGCAGTTCGTCCGGTCATGAATCAAACGAATGCGCTCATTCAGGCTGAAGCCATCCGGATGCGGGCGGGAGGTGGCATCGATGGCAATGATATCCGCCCCAACCAGCGCAACCTGAATGGCGCTGTCAATGGTCGGCGTTATGCGCACGGTAAATCCCGGAATATCCAGCTTGAAGATGCCAATGATGGGCAGGGTAACTGCCAGGCGAATCGCGGCAATATCCTTTGGACTATTGGCACGGATACCAACTGCTCCACCTTGCGCGGCAGCTACTGCCATGGCAGTCATATGCTGCGAGCCATGCAGCGGCTCATCATCCAGCGCCTGACATGAGACGATGAGTCCCGCGTGCAGTCGCCTCAATAGGTCAGGCAACTTCTCCTGATGGGTAAGCTGAACGGGATTGGATGGAGGTAGCGTCATGGTCGGGTCAGCTGCATTCTTCACCACGCCTGAAGCTGAAATAAAAACGGCATTGATCACCACACGTCACTGACCAGGAAAATTCGATCGGCTCGCCTCCATTGGAGTAAGCCTGCACCTTGCTCAGCATCGCAGGTGCACCAGATTGTGTCTCCAGGTATTGGGCTTGGTTTTCATTCAATAACACAGGCTCAAGGGTTTGGTCCATCACTGTCACTTTGGTCTGGTAATGCGTACACAGCCACTCATATAGCGAGCTGGAGGTCAGTTCGGTGGCATTCTCAAGACCTGGGAAGCGTTTCTGGGAAAGGTAGCTCGTCTCCAGTAATACGGGCTCATCATCCGCCAGGCGGACGCGCACAATCTCAACCACCGGATCCCCCAGCTCTAATTTAAGCATCATAGCCACCTCAGCCTCGGCTGCCAAAACACGCAATGAGACGAGACGGCTACTGGGTTTTCTGCCAATCGCACGCATTTGTTCGGTGAAGCTTAGCTTGTTGGGAGAAATTTCAGTGATATTTGGATGAGCAACAAAGGTGCCAACACCATGCCGGCGGATCAGCCAACCCTGTCGGGTCAGGTTATCCAGGGCATTGCGCACCGTCAGTCGAGAGACGCCATACAGGTTAGCAAGCTCCCACTCGGAGGGCACGGCTTCGCCCAGATTTAGCTGGCCACTTAAAATGAGCTCACGCAGGTTTTGTTCGATCAGGTCATAAAGCGGGTTTTTGACCTGGCGATTGATTTTAAAGAGATCTTTGGGTTCGGTCATCGTAAGATCCATTCGAGACAATAGATGACAAGACGACTAGATGTCAATACATCTAATATTATAGACCGAAATAAATGAGAGTCAATAGGGAAATTAGTTATTTCCATCGCCCCTTGACTTTTCCCCCTCCCCAAACTACACTATCTTAAGTGATAAAAACTCCACTTATAAAGCCATGGACTATACCAGTCTAAACGATGATACCCTTCTACGACTGATCACCCAGGCGGACGAGAACGCACTGAGTGCGCTTTATGATCGCTACAGCCGGCTGGTGTATAGCGTGTCATGGAATACCCTTTCAGACGCTGGGCGTGCGGAGGAGGTGACCCAGGATGTGTTTGTTCGGGTGTGGGAGAAAGCCAGCACCTATAGCTCCGAGCAAGGTCGCGTTGCCACCTGGCTGGCTAGCATCGCCCGTCACCGTTCCATTGATCTCTTCCGACAGACCCGCTCCCACCACGAAAATATGCAGGTCGATTGGCAGGAAGTCGAAGCGATTGACCTGCCGGATGGGCAAAACGTCGAATGGGAAGTGGATCTTGCCCAACGCCAACAACGCATCCGCTGGGCGGTAGCCCAACTCCCCACAGAACAGAAACAGGCACTCGGGATGGCATTCTTCCAGGGACTTTCACATCCCGAGATTGCGAGTGCTTTGGGCGAACCGCTCGGGACGGTGAAGACACGCATCCGCCTGGGTATGCAAAAACTCCGTGCGCTCTTACAGGATGAAATACCGGCTTAGAAATCCACACAAGTGGATTGTGCGTATATTATATAGGAGCATTATAGAATGTCAGCAGATTTTGAAAATCACGTCATAGATTTACTGCCAGCATACACGCTGGATGTCTTGACGGATGAAGAAACGAGCCTGGTAGCTGAGCACCTGACAGGCTGCGAAATATGCCATGCGGAATATCAGCGCCTGCTACTGGTTGCGAATGAATTACCACTCGCTTTAGTCCAGACCGCACCTCCCCCCAGGGTTAAAGAAAATCTGATGAGGGCAATCCATGCACGCCAACCAAAAGAAACGACCTCCACTAAACCGAACTTCTGGAATAATCTCAGCGAAATCTTCCGTATGCGTCTCCCCGCGTGGGGCTTGGCACTCATCCTGGTTTTGGCGTTGGGTAACTTGTTGCTTTGGCGACAATATAACCCATCGAACAGCCAGACAAACACACCCATGCTTTTAATCGCATTGGCGAGCACAACCGATGCACCCATGGCTTCTGGCACACTGATCATGGACCAGAACGGCGATTATGGCACGCTGGTTGTGGATCAATTGCCAACCCTTGACGCACAACACCAGTACCAGGTTTGGCTGAACCGTGGTGGAGAGCGTATCAGTGGCGGCTTATTCTCGGTGAACAATGAGGGATATGGATCCATGGAGCTATTGGCACCCGATTCGCTTACCCAATATGATTCGATTGGTATCACGATTGAACCAAAAGGAGGCAGCCTCGGACCGACCGGTGCTAAAGTGCTGGGTGGCGATTTGCCCAACTAATAGAACTATATAATATCAACAGCGGAGTGAATCTCCGCTTTTTTTTATTCAAAATAAATCCAATTTTTATCTTATTACGTATATTTATATAGATGTTCAAATTTCATAGGAGGAACAAGCTAATGAATACTAAAGTTTACAAACCAATGTTTAAACCGGTCACGCTGATCGGTCTGATGGTAGCAGTATCAATGCTCCTGGCGGCCTGTAGCACTTCCGTTCAAGCCAACCAGGCAGCAACTCCAACCACCCCAGCTGTTGCCCAACCAGTGGTAGCTGCTCAGGAAGCTGTAATCAACTTGGCCACAGACCCCACCCTTGGAAAGATCCTGGTGGATGGAAAGGGCATGACCCTGTATATGTTCACGAAGGACGACCCTGACAGAAGCAACTGTGATGCAAGCTGCCTGGCAAATTGGCCGCCTTTGCTGACCCAGGGAAAACCATCATTAGGTGAAGGTGTTGATGATGCACTAGTCGGATCAGCCACGTTGGCTGATGGCACCAAGATTGTCACCTATAACCACATGCCTCTATACTACTTCATCAAGGATGCCAAAGCAGGTGACACATCTGGTCAGGGTGTTGGCAGTGTATGGTACACGGTCACTCCAGATGGTAAACCAGTCGGACTCCCAAGTGGATCCAGCCCGACAGCTGCACCAGTAGCTTCAGCGACTGAACCCACCATCAACGTGGCCTTAGATCCGACGCTGGGTCAGTTTTTAGTGGATGGCAAGGGAATGACCTTGTACATTTTCACCAAGGATACACGCGACCAAAGCAATTGCAGCGGTGACTGTCTGGCTAATTGGCCTCCTCTGCTAGCCCACAGTATCCCGGCATCGGGACCAGGTGTGGATGCATCACAGATCGGTTCTGCCATGTTGGCTGATGGCACCCAGATTGTTACCTATGACCATCATCCGTTGTACTACTTTATAAACGATGCCAAACCTGGCGATATTACCGGGCAAGGCGTGGGCAGTGTCTGGTTCGTGATTTCTCCATCTGGAAAAGAAATTGAGGGACCTGTTGGATCTGTTGATACTTCCAATTCAGTCCCCGCGGCTGCTTCTGGTGAGCCCACAATAAATCTAGCCACAGATCCCATACTTGGACAGATCCTGGTGGATGGCAAGGGAATGACCTTGTATATATTCACCAAAGATGGTCCTGATCAAAGTAACTGTGACGCGGCTTGCCTGGCAAAATGGCCACCTCTGCTCACTCAGGGCAACCCCACATTGGGTCCGAGGGTTGATGATTCGAAGATCGGTTCAGCTCTGCTGGCGGATGGCACCAGGATCGTCACCTACAATCATATGCCGCTATACTACTTTATCAATGATACCAAGCCTGGCGAAACCACTGGTCAGGGAGTTGGTAGTGTATGGTATGTGATCAATCGTGATGGAGAAATCATCGGCAATTAGCCGGTTGGTAGGTGACCTAAATCGATATAGAATACTGGATCGCTTCATTGTTAGTGAATAACTAAAATAACCAGCCTCCCGAGACATAATAACTCCGGGAGGCTTTCTTATTATTAATGGATGTGGGGAGAATACATATGATTACCCCAACATATTGAAAATCGTAATACTTTTAAATGTAACCCGGAAAATATCAAGCCTTTTAACCACCTGAGATTAGGGGCTACTCATAATTACCCCTCCCCCATTTGCAAACCGAAATGGGGGAGGCGGGAGGATCTATCAACTT
>Ga0315275_10004386_pt1 | contig 13178 bp, 12 predicted proteins | sample YL17G03_0_MG_FD_205557 | JGI IMG/M metagenome (GOLD analysis project Ga0315275, IMG submission 205557) | Sediment microbial communities from Yellowstone Lake, YNP, Wyoming, USA - YL17G03_0 | ecosystem: Environmental > Aquatic > Freshwater > Lake > Sediment | place: USA: Wyoming | collected... | reverse complement strand
GAGTTTTCCGAACTTCTTAGGATTCATGCCCAGTTCTCTGGCCATTTGGATGTGAGCATCGGAAAGATGATATCGTCTTCGAGCATCAATCCATACTTGATACTTCTCAGGTATGCTTTTCCTGCTGATCATGTCCTCTTCTAAACGTGTCCTTTCGAATGCATTTTATCCGCCTACGCAGAAGACCACGGGCTCTGCCCGTGGATGAATGCGTGAGAGGTGTCGGTGCTAATCCTGAGCCGAGGTATCACTGCTTCGGCGGATTTCGCCACTGGCGGATAATCCTCCGAAGCCTTGGTGCCTGCGTACCGAAGCGCTTCGGCGCCCATGGGCGTAGGAGGGTGTTCTTGTGGAGGTACCACGGGCTTTGCCCGTGGGGCTCCATCTTCCGCAGAACCTTCGATCATATCGTTTCTCCTGAAGCTAGCGTGGTCCACTAAATCCGGGGCCAAGAATCTGAGCTAGAGATCGCGCTATATTGTCAAGGGCGGATTTATCCGGGAGGGCGATGGTCATCCTCAACTGTCCGTCTTTGTCTCTTTCCAGACACTCGGAGAGGCGGTCCGTCATAGGATGGGGTCTCATGCCTCTTGAGAGTTCTCACCGCCAATCACCTTAGGCTTTGGCGGGGGAATGGAAGGAGGGAATCAATCCCAAAAACTGCTTCAAGATGCGGGCGGTGGCACCCCAGATGGCATGTTTTCCGTATTGATAAGTGAAGACAACCTCTCTGGGCTCACCCTCGACGAGCTCTCTTGCACTAAAACATGCAGGATCAAACAGGAAAGAGAGAGGAACTTCGATTAACTCGTCGATCTCCCGCTGGCTCAGCCGGAAGGGATAAGGGTAGCCAAAATAACCCACAAAGGGGGTTACAACGAACTTGGTACTGGTCACAATATCATCCAGGGTCCCAATGATCCGAACATCTTTTTCCTTCAATCCAATTTCTTCGAAGGTTTCGCGAAGGGCTGTCTTTCTCAGATCTCCATCCTCTTCATCGAAAGCTCCACCCGGAAAGGAAATCTGTCCCTTATGATGTTTCACCTCCTCTGTTCTCCTCGTGAAGAGAATGTGGCAGCTGTCCTCCTTATTGAACAGCGGAACGACCACAGCCGCACGAACATAGGCGGGGCAGTTGATCGCCTGCCTTTCTCTGGTGTTGAGGATGTTTCTCAGCTCTTCAATAAAATGACCACCACAGACTCTCATCTTACGTTTGGGATCCAACCCTTCCATTCTTGAAGTACACCATTAGGCCGAAGTCTCCTGAAGGAATTGATCGAGCGTCATGACTCTCAGCAGCGGATAGAGAGCCGTCTTTCTGTACAGGCTCAGGCACGTCTGATGTATCTCCTTTTTGTGGCTGGCTGTGCAATCCTCCAAGATAATGGCGTTGAAGTCGTGGCACACCCCATCTATCCCCGTCGTGAGCACGCAGAATTCAGCCGTGACACCCGTGACGACAATCGTATCCACTCCGAAAACCCGAAGCGTTTGATCGAGGTCTGTCTTGAAGAAGGCGCTGAAACGTCTCTTGGGTAGAAAGATATCGCTTGGCTCCAGTTTCAGTTCGTCCATGACCTCCGATCCCTTCGTTCCCCGGAGAGAATGGGGTTTCATCTTTCCTGTAAAGATGAAATCCTCTTTCAAGAAACTGTCGCAGGCAAAGATAATGGGGAAACCCCTTCTTCGACTTTCTTCCAAGAGTCTCTGGAGGTTGGGCAAAATCGCTCTTCCCTCCTGTTTAATCTGATACTTTGACTCTTCCTTGAAAGTATCCTTCACCATATCGACCACAATAATCGCCGGTTTCACAGTGTTCACCTCTTAAGAATAGTTATTGATTCACCACAGGGGCACACCTGCCTGCCGGCAGGCAGGGAGGTCACAGAGTATCATCCTAAAAACCTATCAAGTCGTTTTTCTTTCAATCGGGAGGTTCCGATTGAAAGAGAAGTCTCAACCCCTTCGGGGGTTAAACAATAATGATGAACGTCCCTTGCCTTGAAGAAGGTTTTCAGTTTATCGGTAACTCTCCCGATAAACTGAAACCGTATGTTCTCCGTGTTCTCTGTGTCTCCGTGGTGAAAAATCTCTAATCCTTTAACCTAAAAACACGTATCGCATTTTCTGTTGTCGCTTCAGCCACCTTTTCAAAAGAGACCTTTTTGATCTCTGCCACCGTTTGGGCTGTGTATCGAACATAACTAGGCTCATTTCTCTTCCCCCGGAAGGGGACGGGCGCCAAAAAAGGAGCATCCGTCTCCACCAGGAGTGACTCCAAGGGAAGCTTCCGGAGGATCTCCTGATAGGGGCCCGCATTTTTAAAGGTAATGCTTCCAGGGATGGAGATATAGAATCCCAAGTCCATGCACTGCTTTGCCATTTCGTAGTCGCCGGAGAAACAATGAATGACTCCTCCATTGTCCTGAGCCTTTTCCGATTTCAGAATCTCCACGGTTTCTTCATGCGCGTCGCGGTCATGAATGACGATGGGAAGTTTCAGTTCTCTTGCAAGACCGATCTGCTCTCGAAATCGCTGGAGCTGAACTTCTCGGGGAGAATGATTTCTGAAAAAATCTAAACCGATTTCTCCATAGGCTTTTACTCTTTCGCTCTGACACAGTTTTTTCAAAATGGAATAGGTGTCTCCGTCGATGTCCTTGGCATTGTGGGGGTGAACGCCCAGGATCGCAAAAATAAAGGGATGAGCTTGAGCAATTTCCAGTGCCCGCGTCCAGTCCTTCTGCTCTGTCCCAACGGTCAGAATGGTTTCGACACCAGACTGCTTGGCTCTCTGGATTACGGCTTCCAGATCCCTCTTGAACTCTGGCATCTCAAGATGGGCGTGTGAATCGATCAGCATAATGAATCATCAACATGAGATAACAAATTTGTGATGGCAACTTCCAACGTCGGTGGAGACGCACTTTGCAAAGGGTTACCGTTTGCTGCCAGCCGCCTTCACCTGATTGAAATAATCGGTCAACTCCTTCGCGACTTCTTTCGATCGAATCACGAGAGAGGCTTCGTGATTGTGGGTCAGGGCGTAGTAGGTCCAATTGGTGCTGCCCAACAGCGTCATCTGTTCATCGACAATCATCAGCTTTGCATGAGTCGTTTTCTGCGGAGAATCGAAAATAACGTCCACCCCTCCGTCGGACAAGATCTTACCTGAGTGTCGGTTCCGTTTCGAGGTTCGGTCCGCATCCTCTCGAACCTCCAGAATGACCTCTACCTTCACACCCCTTTTCTTTGCGTCGATCAATGCCTTGATGAGGAGATTGGAGGGGGTTGTGGAACGATCCTCATAATATCCCATTTCAAACATCATCACTCGGATCGAGGTCTTGGCCTCCTTGATCAACTTCTGGGCAACCGGAACGTATTGCGTGTCTGTGACGATCTCAACAGACTCCGCGGGCAGTCCAAAAGAGGATTGAACGTGGAAAGCAGCAATGGGCAAAACCAGAAAAAGAGCAAAGACTATTTTTCGCATCGAGTAAGATCCTCATGATGACTGGCGCGACGAAGGCGATCCATGATGGCAAGACCTAATCCCGTTTCTGGCATGGGTTCCGCCACGATGAGATCCAAATGGGATGCATCCAGACGCCGAAGGGCGGCAAAGAGGTTGGCCGCGGCCTGCCTGAGATCTCCCTGTTCTGAAAGAACCTCCACGTGTTGAAAGGACAAAGCCCCTTGGGGTCTTCGAAAAGAGAGGAGCCCGACCCGTTTATTCCGGTACGAATCCCCTCCTGCATGCTGGCCCACCACAATGGGGGTTCGTGGTGCATAATGCTTCGGCAACCTCCCAGGCGAGATAGGTCTGCTTTCTTTCGAGGTGTTGACTTCCACGGGCCCGATTACCGATTCAATCTCCTCAAGTGAAAGGCCACCCGGTCTCAACAGCCGGGGCTTCTCTTCGAGAAAAGAGAGGATCGTGGATTCCACCCCGATCTGACAAGGTCCTCCATCAAGAACCAGCTCCACTTCATTGCCCAGTTGTTCTCGGACATGTTGCGCAGTCGTCGGACTCAAATAACCAAAGAGGTTTGCACTCGGCGCAGCAATGGGACTACCCGACTCCCTGATTAAGTCCAAGGCCAGAGGATGATTAGGCATCCGGACAGCCACGGTTGGAAGCCCGGCAGTCACAATATCAGGAACTCGTTCTTTTTTCTGCAGAACCAGGGTGAGCGGACCTGGCCAGAACCGATTCGCCAATGTCCATGCTTCCGCCGGGACGTCTACAACCAGTTTTTCGATATCTTCATGTCGAGCCACGTGAACAATGAGAGGATCGAAGTGGGGTCTTCTCTTGACTTCGAAGATGCGGGCCACAGCAAGAGGTTGAAAGGCATTGGCTCCTAAGCCATAGACCGTTTCCGTCGGAAAGGCAACGAGGCCTCCCTTCTTGATGATCTCAGCGGCTTGGCGGATCAGCTTATCCTGGCTCATGTCTCATTATCTCACCCTCCCCCTCATCCCCTCCCGTTAAGGAAGGGAATAATCCATCATGAAACAGAGAAAACAAAAAATTCCTTCTTCTCTTATGGGAGAGGGTTAGGGTGAGGGGGACTTTTTGAGGTCCTTTGATTTCTTTTCCAAAGATTCTCTTGTCTTTTTTCTGAAATCTTCTAACCTCTTGGCGATCTCTGGGTATTTGATCGACAGGATTTCGCAGGCCAGGTAGGCGGCGTTCTTCGCTCCATCAATGGCAACGGTAGCAACGGGAATCCCCTGGGGCATTTGAACCGTGGAATAAAGAGCGTCCACTCCGTCCAGGGCCCCTGACTTGATGGGAACACCGATGACGGGCAACGTGGTGTGGCTCGCAAGAGCGCCCGCGAGATGGGCGGCCATCCCTGCCCCTGCGATCAATACCTCGATGCCTCGCTGACGGGCTGTTCGGGCATAATCTGCCGTCTTGTCCGGCAGCCGATGGGCAGATAGGATCTCCATCTCAAAGGGAACCCCTAGTTCTTTCAGGACTTCACCAGCTTTTTCCATCACTGGCAAGTCACTCTCGCTTCCCAGGACGATTCCGACGACAGATTTTTCCATGGTAACTCCTTTTTCAACCGTGCTCAAACCCATAGGATTGCTATGTGTATTATACAGGCGCTCTCAACAAATTTACAAGAAGGCATGGAAGATTTCATTTGCCTAAGTTACCGACGGTATTGAAAGAATCTTGATTTTGCGGTAATCCCTCAGTTACGGTTGCAAGTATACCTTAGGTCCAGAGGGTGGACTATTCACCAGGAGCGGTCGAGCGGCGGAACCTTTTCTTGTTGAACAGATGCCTGCGATGCCTAACCCTAAGAATAATTTCTGGAATGCACCACGACGATTCGCCCAGTCGTATCAAATAGAATCGCCGTGCTGAACCGCGAGCAGTGTACCTCGAAAATGGAATTAAGCTTGATAATCTCCATGACAGTAATCATTCGAGTCAAGCATTCTTCCATGTACAGTAATATTTGCGTGGTACACCGCGAGGAAAGAATTGACCGCCCTCTGGACCTATCGCACCCGAGCATAACTGTGGGATTACCAGGATGAGGATTTCCGCTTGACGAGGGAGGATCAATCCGAGGGGTTGTCTAATGGCCAGTTTGATTAATGAAGCGCCTCCCATGCTCGGCCATACACGCCCATGGGAAAGCCGCGGAAAATCTGCTTTTGCCAAGTTCGGACAAAGTTCCTTTTCGAGAAGAAGAATTTGAGAGAATCAAATTGGTGAGTCGGTCACGCAGATGACAAGGTGTTCAGAAGGGAGCCTAACCATGAGCTTATCTGAGAGCCTGCAGGTGTACAGCCTTTCTCGCAAACCCTATTTAAATCGCCAAGGCCCCAACCGTGGATACCACCGGTAGTGAAGTGAACATTCGATGGTCACATCACCAGCCAGCTTTTTCGCTGTTTCTTCAATTTCTGGGATGTCCCCCTGGTGATGGACGACTCCCCGGACCACCAGCCCTTGCTCGGCCATCCCCTCTTCTTTCGGCTCAACATCCAGAACTGAAATCCAAAACTTAGGGTTCGTTGTGATAGCAGCTTTCACCTTAGCCGCTAGCACTCTTATCTGTAAGGCTGTCCGCCCCTTTGCGGTGTTCTGCTTTTCTTTCTGAAGGAGACCCTCTTTGATCTCTCCAAGGGTCTCCTCGAAGGTCTGAATCCCCGTATCGAACACCCTGTCGTACTCGGCGGGGTCATCCCAGTCTCTCCCGTATATCAGATGGATGGCGCCCGCCATTTCACGATCAGCCTTCTCGATCAACCAGCGTGCGTTCTCACTGTTCACTCCTTCCCGTTGCATCACCCTTTCGATTCGCTCTTCCATAGGAGCGATCACGCGCACCCGGAGCGCGTGCGGAACACCCTTGAGCAGGAAATTTCCCCCTCGACCCATAATAACCACATTGTCCGTCAAGGCATGATTCAGAAAATAGTATTGGTTTAGTGCCACGAAACCCCTGAAAGACCAATCGTACCGTTCCCAGATATCAGGATAGTTTTCGTCGAAATATTTCGCTTTCTCTTCCCACTGCTTGCCTTCCGTCCTCATGTCCTCCAGAATTCTGCCCCGATCGACGTACTCATAGCTCAACTGCTGAGCGATCTCCCGTCCGATTTCCCTTCCGTTGCTCCCGTACTTTCGAGCTACCGTTAGAATCGCCATAAAACTTTTTTCCTTTCCTTTCTCTGGAACAGAGAGAAAAAATCAAGGGGTGACTTTTCTCAACAGATAGCCGCACCCATAGAAAAAGTCAGTCTCTTCTGCCTGGGATTCATTTTTCATTTTGCAAAAGGGAGAACCCAAACCAGCATGGCTGGAACATAGCAGGAAATCAAAGAAATAATGACATAGGGCACTGAATAACCCAAAAACTCTCTCAATCCTACTTTCCTCTGATCTTCTTTCTCCCCTAGATTCTTGGCGACGAAGAGGGCCGGGGCTCCCGCAATGGTCAAATTGCTCCCCAAGGTTCCAGCCCAGAGAAGACACCAGTAAAGGGGCCAGGGATTCATCCCATGTTCCTTTCCGAGATCCCTGACCACATAAAGCATGGTAAGGATGTAAGCATCGTGTTCCACAATTCCTACGACAGGCGCGGTGACCCAATAGAGCAAGGTGCTTCCCGCAACAAGGCTCGATTTTATAAGCGGAGTAATCGCATTGGCGATAAGTTTGATCACGCCTGCATGTTCAAGCCCCCCTACCAACGCAAAAAGCGACACATAGAAAAAGATAGCCCTCCAGTCAAGCTCTGAGAGGATTTGCTCCACGGTCGGCATTTCCAGGGTGAACGATTTCTTGAAGATTTCGAAGAACAGGATCAGGACCACCGCTCCGCACACCGCGATGAATCCGAGGTAATAGCCAAAAAGGGGGCGAAGGGCCATGGCAACGATCGTCATGAGAAACACGCTGCAAACGACGATGGCAAAAGGCTTGTCTTTGATATGGTCGAGCGGTTTCTCTTGTGCCACGGTCGCAAGGTCCATGATCTTTCCTTGATATATCTTTGAAAACTTCCAATAAAAGAAGGCTACCGTGATGATATAAGAGATCAAGAGGATGAAGAAGGAGGAAGGTCTCCCGGAGTGCCACAAAAATCCCCCAAATTCAATTCCCGAAACGCTGTGGAGCATTTGGGGAGGCAAGTCTCCCAGAAGCATAGCGGTCCCCATGAAATTGGCGCACAGCCCAACGAATAGAACTGGACCAAAGGACGCGAAATTGAAACGACGGCAGGCATGAAAGACCACGGGGGCAAACATAAGGACGACGACCACATTGTCGATCAACATGGAAACAAATCCTGCCAGCATTCCGATGAAGGTCACGAAAACGGCCACGCGCCCTTTCGACCATCGCAGGATGAGGGAGGCCAAGAAATCGGGCACACCTGACTTCCCGAAATAGCCGGAGATGATCCAGATGCTGAGCAGGATCATGATGACGTTCCAATCCACGAATTGAAAAGCCTGGGCCTCCGTCATCACACCCAAGAGAATCATTAAGACGATTCCAAGAAGCGCGGCGATGACACTGTCAATCCACCCGCCAATAACAAACACAATACTTGCAAGAAAAATCACACCGGCAATGATTTGAATCGATTCCATCGTTTATTCTCCTGGATTCTCAGATCTGCTGGAACAAAAAGAAGAAAGGACGGGGAAGCTACCCCGTCCCTGGAAATTCCTTCTCCAAAAAGAATCTTGGAATCGCTGATCAGATGATTCCTATCCCTTTTAGCACAGAGAGCATGACGGCTGCAGCCATGACGGAACCCACTTGTCCTCCAGTGTTGGCTCCCATGGCATGCATCAGGAGGTAATTTTTGGGGTTGTATTTTTGACCTTCCCTTTGAACGACTCTTGCTGACATGGGGTACGCGGATATCCCAGCCGCTCCGATCAGAGGGTTTATCTTTCCTCCGCTCATCACTTTCATCAATTTTCCGAAGAGGACGCCGCATGCCGTATCAAGACAGATCGCTAAGAACCCTAAGGCCAATATGATCAGGGTCTGGGACTTTAAGAAAACCCTGCCATCCATGGTGGCCCCAATGGAGATTCCCAGGAGAAGGGTCACAATGTTAGCAATCTCGTTCTCCGAAGCCTTCGTGAGACGGCTCACGGCTCCGCTCTCCTTCATCAGATTTCCCAGCATGATCGTTCCCAGTAACGGTAACCCTTTCGGTGCAATCAGACCTCCAATCACCGTTACAACCAAGGGGAAGAGGACTCTGGTCGTCTTCGAAGCTGACTTTCTCACCACCCCCATATTGATCATCCTCTCTTCTTTGGTTGTGAACCACCTCATAATCGGGGGCTGAAAAACTGGAACCAGGGACATATAGGAATAGGCCGCAACAGAAACAGCCCCTAGGAGGTGCGGGGCGTATTTTGACGTGACGTAGATTGCCGTCGGTCCATCACAGGCACCGATAATCCCAATAGATACAGCTTCCAATTTGGTAAAACCTAATGCCAGAGCTAGGGCCAATGTCAGAAAAATCCCAAATTGTCCCGCCGCTCCCAGAAGGAATATCTTGGGGTTTTCGAGAAGAGGCCCGAAATCGGTCATGGCACCGATACCTACAAAAATAAGGAGCGGAAACACCTCCGTCATGACACCCATATCGTAAATGATCTTGAGAAACCCTCCCTCTTCCATGAGTCCTGTCAAGGGAATATTGACGAGGATCGCTCCAAATCCAATGGGCACGAGGAGTAAAGGTTCAAAGTCTTTCTTAATGCCCAGATAGAGAAGAAAGCATCCAACGACTATCATAATTGGATTCGACCAGTGAAGGTTGGTAAATCCGGCAATCAGTCCGTTAATTCCACCTGCAATCGCTTCCCACATAGTCTTTGTTCTCCTTCCGCAGAGATCTTTCCGTTGATGTCGCCTTCTCTTACTCTTCTTTCTTGTAAGGAAAAGCCTTTTTCAGAAGACCCATCAGGAGGCTCAAGATCCAAAGTGTTAAAAGCGTGCCTCCCATGCCCACAACAATCATCGTAATCGCAAATGTCCAGTTGTCCATAACACCCTCCTGCATTTACGCGAGGGAGGCCATCAATTAAATGGCCTCCTCAACGAATAAATTTCTCGGGATGAAGAAAAGGATTAGAAAATAGATGGATAATAGCAGAGGACGAGCAACGCAATGCATTAGATTATGGCTTACTTTGACATCACTGATTTTGCAGCGCTTGAAATCGATTCCATATATACCACCCTCTTCACACAAAAGCAATAGAAAAGTGATTTTTTTAACAAATCAGAATACCGAAACTACTCTAAAGACTTTAGATACCTACGCTCTCTTGTTTTTCCGGCCTTGAAACTCTTTGGCTTGAAACATGAAGGCTTCAAGACGGGTCAAGGTGTTGGTTTGCTCCTGACCGTCGTAGGCCATGTTCAGGATGGGAATGTTGCTGTTCTCCTCACGGTATCGCTTGAGTAGGGTGCTGACGATCGTTCCAGGCATGCAGGTAAAAGGCATAATATTCACGACCCCGCTGGCACCGCGCTCCGCGAAATCGATGCTCTTTCCGATGGAAAGAATGGCTTCTCCTTCAAAGGAGGAATCGAGGTAAGGCTTGGCCATTCTGAAAATCGCGGTCGTCTTTGGCTCTCCGTGATGTCGGAGGTGACCCTTGAAGAGCTTTTCAAGATGGTGCTCGTCCTTCTTCTGGTAATAGTCCGTGATAAACACTTTCAGAAGGTTGGACATCGATCTTTTTCTCAGGCTATTCCTTTTCGAGACCGCGTTGACGTAGAGAATCCATTCGGTTAAGGGTGCAATCCGTGCCTCGCCACCGAGTTGTTCGATCTTTCGAATGACGTCCTCGTTGCTAAAACGGTTGAGACGAACAAAGATCTCACCGACAATCCCGATCAAGGGTCTCGTACCCAGATCCTTCACCTCGACCTGCTCGAAGGCTCTGATGCTTTGGGACAAGACCCTTTTTAGATCCTCTCCCTCAAGAATGGCTCCGCACACCTTATCCAGCGACTCCCGATAGGCCCGATCGGTCTGGCCCTTTTCTTTCTCATAAGGCCGTGTCTCAAGAAGCTTCTTGGTCAATAGATCCACCGCCACGATTCCCTGCCATCCCAGTCGAGTAAAACGAGAACTCAGGATGCCTAGGTCGTGATAGAGCGTCTCATCCTGATTGGGAGCATAGATCGGAACGTGCTCGAAACCCAAATCATCCAACACGAGCCGGTGAAAACGATGGTATTGTCCGAAACGACAAGGCCCATTTCCAGCGGGCATGAAAAAAGCAGCTCGTTCATGATCGAAGTTCGGATCCTTCACCAGCTTGACCATGTCGCCGGTTGTCACAATGCAGGGGTAACACTCTTTGCCTGAGGTGAGTTTTCTCCCCCAGTTTTGAGTCTCTTCATTGGATTCAGGGATGACGTCGGCATCGACTCCGCAGGCCCTGAAGGCAGCGGCGACTGCGAAGGAGTGGTCGCACATATAGGGAATGTAAATCTTCTTGGTTCGGTCCGATTTAGCAACTCTTCTCTTCAAAGGGACAACGTGGGCATGCTTCACGTGCTTTAGACTATCCAGAAACGCTTCGCACCGGGTGATGGCTCCAGCGTCTGCACTGTGTTCATCGATCTCAAGCTGAAGATAGGGTTTCCCTTTCGACAGATCCCGGAAGAAGTGACTAATAAAGGAGTCGGGGCCGCAACCGAAGTTGGTGATATAGACAGCGAAGAGCCTGGGGTCTTCGCGAATAATCATTCCTGCCGCCAAGATCCTTTGCCCATAACGCCAGTACATCTCCTTGATCTCATCTGTTGGGGTGACGTACTCAATGGGAAGGAAGTCCATGGGAATGGCAAGAACACCCAGGTCCTTCAGTTTTTTGGGGATTTCCAGATTGACACCGGAATCGCAGGAATTGTAAGGTCTACCCACGATCACCATCACCTTTTCATCGGGTCCAACCTGATCGAGGACCTTCTTGCCCCGGTTGAGAAGAGACTGATAGAACAGGGCCTGGAATCGCTCGGCCCTTTCATGAGCCCTCTGCACTCGCTTCGAACTTCGTCGGAGTAATTTCCCAAACTGGATCAGTTCCTTTTCGAGCGTTTCCTTCCCAAAACCACAGTGGAGCACCGGTTGAAGCACCCGAACCTCAGCCTTTTTGAAATCCATCGAGGAATGAATCCCGTAGGGAAAGGACTGGGCATAAGGACAGGCCGTGCTGATCGGAATGTCGGGATGGAACGGTTTCAGATTGACGATGCTTGGGAGGAAAATCTTCTTCACGCCTTTTTCGAGCAGGTTCAGGACATGGCCATGACTCACCTTGACGGGGAAACATGTCTCCGCGACAACATTCTCGACTCCTTTTCGGATCAGCTCTTTGTTCGTCGCATCCGACAGAACGACTCGGTAACCGAGCTCTGTAAAAAAGGCCCTCCAGAAGGGGAACATTTCATGAAAATAGAGAATCCTCGGTATCCCAATCTCGGGCGCATCCTTGGGAAGCGCTTTCTCTCCCTCGTAGGGGGCATAGAGTATTTCCTCCCGCTCGGCAAAGAGATCGGGGATTTTCGAATCCTTCACGCGCTTGATCACATCGTATTTTTCACAGCGACTTCCATAGAAGAGCGGTTTTTCTCCTTCCACGCTCACTTTTCGGATCAGGCAGAGGTTCGCACACCCTTTGCACTCGAACGACGAGTGTTCATAGCGGCGTTGGCTCAGATCAAATCCTTTGAAGCCCGAACGCTCCCACGTTCGCTCTTCCTTGGCAAGGATAGCTACTCCGATCGCTCCTGTCACGTCATGATTTTCAGGAACGATGATCTCTCTTTCGAGAACCTTTTCAAAAGCGGCTACCACCCCCTGATTAAACGCGGTTCCCCCCTGGAAGAAAATGCGCTGGCCGATTCGCCGATCTCCAACGACCCGGTTGAGGTAGTTCTGCACGATCGAATAGCTCAGTCCCGCCGTCAGGTCATCCTTGGGAGCCCCGCGTTGCTGGTGATGCACGAGATCGGATTCAATGAAGACGGTGCACCGCTCGCCCATCCTCACCGGGCTCTGAGCTGAGAGAGCCAGGGCGCTGAATTCATTCTTGATCGAAATGCCCAGCTTTTCCGCCTGCTCTTCAAGAAAAGATCCCGTCCCTGCGGCACAGACTTTGTTCATCTCAAAATCGACGACCACGCCTTTATCGATACTGATGTATTTGGAATCCTGCCCCCCAATCTCAAAGATCGTATCCACGTCGGGATCGATGTGGATCGCGGCGGTGGCCTGAGCCGTGATTTCATTTCTGACGAGATCCGCTCCGACAAAATCGGCCGTCAGGTATCGCCCTGACCCTGTCGTTCCGACGCCCCGAATATCGACTCGATCTCCAATCTCTTCGCCGATCTCCTGGAGTCCCTGTCGAACCGCCTCAATGGGGCGACCCGCGGTCATCAGGTAACGTTTTCCAAGAACTCTCTTCTCTCGGTCGATCACCACCAGGTTCGTGCTGATGGAACCGACATCGATCCCCAGATAGGCCTCGATCTTCTTCTCCTGGAACACCCCGGAGAGATCGGGTCCCTTTCCATCCTGCCGGTGGAGGTGTTGAGATGAGAGTTGGAGCGGGCTGATCGGAGTCTGTTCTTC
>Ga0315275_10004385_pt1 | contig 13179 bp, 14 predicted proteins | sample YL17G03_0_MG_FD_205557 | JGI IMG/M metagenome (GOLD analysis project Ga0315275, IMG submission 205557) | Sediment microbial communities from Yellowstone Lake, YNP, Wyoming, USA - YL17G03_0 | ecosystem: Environmental > Aquatic > Freshwater > Lake > Sediment | place: USA: Wyoming | collected... | reverse complement strand
GAACAGGACATTCAAGAGGGAAAGCCAACGGTCGGATTCGAACCGACAACCCCTGGTTTACAAAACCAGAGCTCTGCCGTTGAGCTACGTTGGCGTAAGGGCAAAAACGCGGTTTCTGCTTCAATATCAAAAGTCGTCTGTGTACTACAGTGTACCACAGTGTACCAAAATACGCCAAGATACGCCAAGTTTTACGCCAAGTTTTCAAGCTGTTTTCCCCTTCACTTGCGTTGCAAATCTCGGCAGTTTGTTGACGGCTTCCTGCGCCTGTCCGTCCAGTATGTGTCCGTATCTGCCCATCGTCAGCCGGATATCCTTGTGTCTCATAATTTCCTGCACCGCTTTAGGGACAACACCCTGAGCCGACAGGTAAGAGCCGCAAGTGTGTCTAAGGCTGTGAAACAGCAGCTTGCCCTTGTGGTTCTCGACCTCAACGCCGGCGCCTTCGCAGTCCTCTGCTATCATCTTTGAGCTTCTGTCGTGTATCGGGAATAGTTGCACGTTTGGCATTTTGCCTTTGACGTACTCTTTCAGAAGCGCTCCAGTCTCCGGGGTGAAGTGCTGAGTCGCTTCGGCTTTGTTTTTCGTAGCGCCGTCAACACCGCCCTTGACGAAAAGACAGGAGTATTTGAAGTCTATCGAAGCGACAACCAGAGACTTTAGCTCTCCACGACGCAAGCCGCTTTCGACGGCAACCAGATACAACAGATACCTTTGACTGCCCGACAAGCCGTAACGATCCGGCCCTGTTCGTGCCGCTTTCAATAGTCGCTCAAACTCGTCAAGCTCGAAGGCCCGTCCGTAGTTTGTCGGGACTGATACGCTGTTTATCTTGAGCATTTTGTCGGCGCGCCCTTGCTCAAGCATCCACTGAGCAAACCGTCGAAACGTCTGGACATAAAAGTGCGCCGTCTGCTGGCTCATACCATCCGGGCGAGACTCGATGTAGTCGTTTACCTTCTCGGCTGTAACATCCCGCCACGTCTCAAAGCCGCAACCGGCAATGAGCTTGCGCACCCTTGCGGTGAAGGTCTTTGCGGAAACATCCGTCGTCGTGGTTTTCTTTTTCTTGTCCGACTTGCTCTCTTGATAGACGGCTTGCTGAAAGTCCGGCAGGTAGTCGAGCAGGCGTTTGTCCGCGTCTCTTGTGCTGCGCGGCAACAAGCCGATGTCACTGAGCCTCTCTTGCAGCTTCTTCGGTGCGTATGTCACAAGGTACTCGACAGGCTTCTCGCCCGGCTCGCCCTGAGTCTTGAAGCCGATAAGACTCTGCACCGCATCGCCGAGCTTCTTTGAGAAGTCCTTGCTCTGATCCGCCGGTAAGCGCAGGACTTGTCTAAACCTTTTCTCCCGCTTGTCAACAACCTCTATCCACCATCGCTTGACTTGCTGCCAGTGGCCCTCTTTGTCTTTGTACTTTGGCTGATACAGTCTCATTTTACACCTCGCAAAAAAAGTGCCCCGGAATTGTGCAGGAGCTTAGAGTAGAACCTGTCCGGCCATTGCTGGTTTGGAGTTCCGGGGCGTTGTCAGCATAAATGAGATGTACTCTAAGCATTATCACGCTCATATTATCCCACAGGTTTGAGCCTGTGTCAACTGTTTTCTTTTTCTTGAAGTTTTTCTGCCGCCGGATGCCAGAGGATAACACAGCCCGGAGCCCGTGAGTCAATTCGAGCGTGCCTGGCCTTTGGAACGACGCAGTCGGCCCTGCCAACTTTGAAAGTAAGTCCATAGTCGGAAAACAGCCTGTTCACCGCTTCAAGAAAATCGTCTCTTTCGGCGACTACCTGGCCGATAAGTTCGGTCATTTTCGCTTCGCAGGAAGCCCGCTTCGCTTCGCAGAAAACCTGCAGGCCTTTGTCCAGCTTCCGCCGCTCCTCGTCGAGCTGAGCCTTCTTTGCGGGCAGCAGCTCATTTTGAAAAGTCGTACAGATCGCCACGCTCGTAGCGAGTTGCGCTCGCAGCTTCGTAATAGATGTCCGGTATTTCTCATAAGAGTTTGTATCAGACAAAAGACTTTCAGAAGCCCGCGAATTCAGGTCGGCGATCCGGGACTCGAAATTCCTGACGTCCCCCATTTCCTCAGCCAGCCGCTTTTCAATCTTCGTTATCGCCGACGTGGAGTCCTGGACGTTCTTTGCAAAGACCTTGACCGTCGCTTCGGCCTGCGGTTTGAGTTCATTGTAATAGTCCATAGGTTGTCCCTTAATAAATATCTACCCGCCCATATTTCGCGCGTTTTGCATCTCGGAGCCAGAACAAGAGCTGCTCCGTCATTTGTAACTTGAAGTCCGTCAGGTGGCCGGGCAAATTTTGAACAGCGACAAGCGTTTCCATCATTGACCGGGGTGCCTGGAATTTTTGCAAATCATCCCGAAGTCTCGGCAACACCGTCTCCCATTCGCCCTTCGCCGCCTGAAGTTGCAACCGTAACAAATCGAGTTCGTATCGACAAATATCGCCCGGAATTTCATCATCACGATACCCAAACTTGTTCAGCTGAGCCATTATCCCCTCGGCCTCCTCGACGCGCCCACCCTGCTGTTCGTCTATGTGGTCGAGCGCGCGTTGCATTGCCTGGTCAAGTTGAGTCAAAGAACTGTCGTTCTGACCGGCGATCTCGTGTAACCGACCGATGGTGCGAACAAAGTCCGCGTGCTGCGGATGCTGGCACATATAGGGGTGCTCCGGGTTGCTCATTTCCGCGTAGATTTTGTTCAGCACCTGCCCAGCCTTCTCCGGTGTATCAATGCCATCAAGACTCGGTAACTCATAGCCCTTCGTGTCCATTGTCAAAAACCTCCAAAGTCAAAGAACTTCAATCTATTGTTCTCAATATCCTTTTCCCTCCCCGCCAAGTGGCCATCTAAGGCCTACGTCACGGCGTAGAATCGACGAACTCCCCTCAACGGGTGTCAGAGAGCACCCCCTTTGACCATCGGCTGCCAAATTGCCCCAAAGTCGCTCAATTCAAAATACTCCTTCTGCTCGTTCGCCATTGCTTCAACTCCTATTCTGGACAAACCTTGTCGTAATATCCCAAAAGCCAAAAACTTATCGGGGTGCATAGGTACGGATTGAGCCGAGGTCGCTTGGGGGGTGAAGGCCATCCCCGCCGGCGATCTGCCCGGCGTTCAATAGCGCAGGCAAGGGCGTCCCTGTCCCGTTGCTGCCCCCTTGTTTCAGTGTCGTTTCGCTGCTGTTCCCCGGCAGCTCTAATATCCCCGGTGACGCAGGCAAGCGCAGGCGTAGCGTCGCAAGCAAGGCCGCCTCACGCTGCTCGGATGCGTCAAGCTCCGCCCGCCTGGCAGGTTCCTCGAACACCGATATCAGTCTGTCGCTAAAGAGGCCGAGCCGCTTCCCCATAAGCTCATCACACCGCACGGCGGTTGCAAAGTCGCCCTTCTGAATTGCCCGCAAGCGGTCACTTACGAAATTGCTCATCACCCTATCCTCCGAGAAATCGCTTTCGGCGTATATCTCTTTCAGCCGTGCCTTGACGCAGGGGCGCTTTAGTGCCCGCCAAGCTGCTGTGCGCGCCCCTTTTGCGGAGAAGCCTGCTTTTTTCGCGCTCTCGGTCGCCTGGCTGTAAGTCTCCGACTCCGGATCAGCATACGCTCGACAGAACCGCTCCTCGACAGGGCTACAAATTCGCTGTTCCTTCGACGCTGTTCTGGCTGTCTTTTTGTCTGCATCGGTTGTCATAACCAGTGCTCCCAAAATAAGTCTTTACGTTTCAACCACTTATGCGCTCATAGTCGAAACTTGGCGTATTTCTTAGCGCTTTGTCCCCCTTTTTTGCCCGCTTCCGTTCCCCGTGATATCCTCGGAGCGCCTCCAGGACGCGCGCCCGGTGCATATTCCTCTCCCTCTGTCCCGGAAAACCAGTTTTCGCGCCCTCGATACTACCTTGTTCACCCCCTAATAATCCTTCTGTTTTCGTCAGCTTTTCCATAAACCGTTTTCTCGCAACACTTTACCAGCTTCACGGTTTTCCGAACCTGTCTTCCTCGCCTTGCAACGGCGACTCGGCTTCCTGTGGCCGTAAAAGTCTTTCACCGCCGCCACGATTCCGGCCTTGTTTTTATCCTGAAGTTTGTCCATATCGCCATATTCTTTGTTACCGGTTACCGTTTGTTACCGGTGTTTTCCCCCCCGCGCGCGCCCGCGCGAGAGAACTATGAGCAACTTAGGACAACTTAGAGCATCTAAGAGCATCTTAGATTCTAAGGCGCTCTAACTTGTCCATTGTTGCTCTAACTTGCTCATCATCTTTGTTGGGAGCATCTATCATCTCGGTATATGTACAAACCACTGTCGTTTTTCTCCGATATATTCCAAACAGGACGTGACGCCCGCCTCTGGTTTTGCCCGTCGCAAGGTGCTTTCACTAATGCCCTGCGCCTTAGCCTGCTCTGAAACTTCAGTCGAAGCCAGCGACGTACCGGGCGGCAAGACTTCTTTGAGCCAAGCGACAGCCCGGTTTTTCTCCACCGCTTGAACTCCGCCGCCTTGTCCGAGAGCCTCGTCAGACGAGAGAGTTATCGGCTCATCTTCAAAGCAGACTTTGCCGTCGATAAGCTCAAAGGCCAGGCCGGTGGGGTCGATTAACACGTTGTGCTTTGCAGGGGTCAGCAACCGCCGGCGGCTTTTGGCGTCGTCGGGGTCGGTCGATACGAGCCAGACGGTGCGTGCAGCAGCCAGAAAAGCGATACTACCAATAGCACGATAGACAGCCTTGCCGGTGGTGTTTTTGTTCAGGTGCGACACGCCAACGACCGCGACGCCGCTTTCCTCTGCAAACTGAACCAGCGGAGCAAGGACGCTCCGAACATCACTATCGCGGTGAGAGTCCACATCACGGCCAAGATACGCGCTCAGCGGGTCGATGATAACGAGTTTGCAATCGTTGCACCCACGCACGGCCTGCCGCAAGGCCGGTAGGTCTCGCCCCAAGTTGAAATAGCCCTCGTACTGCCTGTCATTTTCGTCCTTCAGCCGAACGCCCTCGAGCGCAAAGACTTTGCTTGAATCCGCCCCAAGCCAGTCAAGCCGGGGCCGGATTGTCCGCGACAAATCGTCCTCAGCAGAGAGAATCACGACTGAGCCTTCTGGCGCTCTATTGTCGGGCAACGAGTCACAGTCTGGCCAAGCGCCGCCGGTCGAAATTTTCGCAGCCATATACAGGCTCAAAAAGCTCTTGCCCAAGCCGGGGTCGCCCACAATCAAGGTGAGCATCCCCATCGGCACGCGGTTAAACCAAAACCAGTGAATCGGCAACGCTTCGACATCGGCCAGGCTCTTGAGAATCGCCTGAGAGTCGGTGCTGCCTTCAATAGCGCCGTTCAGCCCGGCGGCAATCGCCTGAACCTCAGACACGGCTTCGCCGACTGGCTCGTTTCCGTCGGCAATTTCCTGCATCCGGCGAAGGCTCTCACAAAGCCGCCGCCGCTGTGATTTTTCCCTCACCAGATTCGCATAATAGTCGGCACTTGCCGCTGACGGCACACCCTCAAGAATTTGCCGAATATAATCCACCCCGCCGACGCGCTCGAGCTGGCCCTGCACGTCCAGGGCATCCCGGAGAATCAGTCCGTCCAAAGCCTTGTTATTGTCGCGGTGCAATTGGCAAATGGTCTTGAAAATGGTTTGGTGTTCCGGCAGGGCAAAATCCGCGACATTCACGATAGATAGCACACCGTCGATGCAAGATGAATCAATAACCATCGCGCCGAGCACGGCCCCCTCCGCCGCCCGTGAAACAAGTCGCTCGGCCGTATCGGTTAGCACTTGCCACCCCCCCGGCCGACATACGGCTTTGCCCCCGCGCTAACCCAGGCCCGGAGCGCGTCCGTCGGGTAGAGTCGCCGCCGTCCGAGCTTGTGGCAAGGTACGTCGATTCGCCCCGACCGCACCATTTTGAGAAACGTGCTCCGGCAAACGCCGAGAAGCTGAGCGGCGTCAACATCGGAAACGAGAAAAGGCTCAACAGGCATAAGCCCCCCCATCCAAGACTGTCAGCTTTCTCTTTGAGAGTCCCCGCTCCGCCTCGGTGAGCTTCTTGGCCGTCTTGCCCCGGAGTTTGATAACCACGCCAAGTCGCTCAAGGCGGCGCTTCGCTTCGGCGGCCCGCGCGTAATTTCCTCGACTGGCCTCGGCCTCCATAACGGAAAACCAAACAACCGGGCTATCCGCGTAATTGACGTTTTTTGCCTTCATCTACAAGGTGCGGCAAGTGTCGCCTGATAAATGGAGACAAAAAAAGGAAGTGTCTATAACAACAGGACTTACGAAATGAAAAAAAACAAAAAGTGTCGCCTGAATGCGCCTGAAAAGCGACACTTCCCTACCGGTAGTCCCTCTCGTCGTCATAGGAATATGTTTTGCCCTTCTTGTTGGCCTTCACCGTGTTGTACGCAGCCATAAACTTCAGGCAGTCATAGGGTGTTGTTCTGCTTAACTCAGCCTTTTCTGCAAGGTCTGAGATTGAGCAGTCGGGGTTTGTGGTTAAGACAGCCAGCAGCTTTTGCTCAGCCGAAAACTTGTCTGTCTGCTTTCGCTTGACCACCTTCTCAATCTCAGTCAGCCAGCCCCCAACGTCCAACCAGTTGGCCGGGACACGTGGCCTCTCCTTCTTGGCCTTCTCTAAGAGCGCATTGGCCGTCCTGCATAGAGACTCCAGCACTATTCTCGCAAGCTCCGGGTGTTCTTCCCTGTAGTCCGTCCAGAACGACTCAACATCCTTGCCTACTGCTACTGCCTCACGGATCGTCTTTGCCTTCCAAATACGTTCTCTGTCCGCCCCGCACCTCTCCATAACATCAACTGGAGACAACAAGCCCGTCAGCAGCGTTCCGGTTCGCGGCGTTTGGTTTGTCTTGACTTTCCGCCGTAGAGCGGAAATATAACGGGCTTTGGATTTGTGTTCCATTTTGCACCTGCTTTTTGGACGGTCGGGGCGGTGGTGCAGGTGCAACTGACCACCGCCACCGAGCCATCCGAATATATGCCAAGTTTTACGCCAAGTCCTTCGTTTTCAGCTCAAAAACGTCCATTTTGCTGGTTTACAAAACCAGAGCTCTGCCGTTGAGCTACGTTGGCGTAAGTTTTGGTATCGAAAGTGGTTAGAACCCTTCGAACTATAAACGGTTTTCGGCTTATTGCGGCCGTTGCTTAAATGATAATCGAGGCGGGCCGGCTCTGCAAGCACAAAGAGGGGCGGACCCTTCAATAGAAGCTGGGCTGCGCACGGTGTGGGTCAGGCCCAAAAACACACGTGGTAACTACGGGATTTTGGCCGAGATAGCCCATTTTAGAGGGATTTTTCTTGACTTGCCTGCCGCAAAGATGTATTCTAACATCAATCGTTTCGTCCGGCGTTGCAGTTGTCTGAGGAGCAGGTGATGTGCGGTCCTCCTTGTCTGTATGCGGTGTTGTTCTGTAGGTATTCATAAACGGGCGTTTAGTCTTGCGCCGTTGGTATGTCAACATCTTTGAAAGGAAATGAAAAATGAGAAAGAAAAGAGCAGAATCAATCCTGACCTTGTGCCTTGCACTGACGGTGCTTTTTGCGGGATTAAGCGCCGCCGAGCCTCTCGGCACAGCATTCACTTACCAGGGTAGTTTGACAGACTCTAACAGCCCGGCGGATGGGCTGTACGACTTTCAGTTTACGCTCTATGATGGTGCAAGCGACGGGAACCAAATTGGAAGCCCGGTCATTGTCTATGAGTGGGACGTGATTGATGGCTACTTTAGTGTGCCACTGGATTTCGGTAGCGGTATCTTTGACGGGAATGACCGGTGGTTAGAGATTGGGGTGCGAGCGGGTGAGCTTGGTGACCCGAACGTATATACGCTCCTGAGCCCGAGGCAGAAGTTGACAGCGACGCCATACGCATTGTACGCCAAGACTCCTGCGGGACCGCAAGGGCCGAAAGGTGATACCGGCACCACCGGCCCACAGGGGCCTCAGGGAATTCAGGGGGCGAAAGGTGATACGGGCGCTACTGGGCCGCAAGGCCCTCAAGGGGCTCAAGGAGTAAAGGGTGATACTGGCGCTACTGGGCCGCAGGGACCGATAGGACTGACTGGGCCTGAAGGCCCACAGGGTGAGCAGGGAATCCCTGGATCACAGGGAATCCCCGGCCCGCAGGGTCCCAAAGGTGATAAGGGTGAGCAGGGAATTCCTGGGGCGCAGGGAATCCCCGGTCTGCAAGGACCCAAAGGCAACAAAGGTGATACGGGTGCGACCGGCCCGCAGGGCCCAATAGGACTGACAGGTCCTCAAGGGCTGAAAGGGGACACGGGGGCGACCGGTCCGCAAGGGCCAATAGGGCCGGAGGGGCCGCAAGGACCGGAAGGGGCAGAAGGAGCGCCCGGTGATTCACATTGGCAGATAAGTGATTCAAATACGTACTACAACGCCGGCAACGTCGGCATTGGGATGAGCAGTCCTGATAAGAGGCTTACCGTGATGGGGACCATTAAGGGCTCCAATCCATCCACCCAGAATCTGTCCGCAGGAGTTATGGGCAAGGCAACCGGCGCATCAGGTCTTACTTTTGGTGTCTGGGGTGATAGCAGCAGCCCGAATGGGACAGGCGTCTATGGCCTTCACGATGCCCCTATCGGCATTCAGCCGGGAGTGAGTGGTGTAACCGACTCAAATTCAGATGGGGCAAGAGCCGTCGCCGGCCTGGCAACCGCTGAGTCAGGGGTGACGTATGGGGCCTTCGGCGAGAGCCAGAGTATTACCGGCATAGGCGTCTATGGCGAGGCCAGCAACGATGGAAATTCCATAAACTATGGCGGCTATTTCAAGGCGGCAGGCCGCGAGGGCAAGGGCATCCGCGGCGAGGCAACAGGCGCGTATGGCGTGGGCGTCCGCGGTTTGGCCAGCGATAGTGTCGGTCATGAAAACTATGGCGGCTCGTTTCAGGCAGCAGGCTTGTCGGGGCGAGGCGTCTATGGCGAGGCCACTGATAGCGGAGCTGTAACGAACTACGGCGGCTACTTTAAGGCAAATGGTGCATTGGGGAGGGGCGTCTATGGCGAGGCCACGAGTGGTAGTAGCGCGTTCATAAGCTTTGGTGGCTACTTTCAGGCAGCATGCAAGTATGGGAAGGGCGTCTATGGCAAGGCCACAGGCAGTTCGGGAATTGGCGTCGAGGGCAATGGCGAGGACTATGACTTTTATGCGTCTGGCCCCGGTACAAATTATGGATCTTCTTCTTCTATCCGCTGGAAAAGTAACATCCGACCAATTGATGAGCCGCTCGACAAGGTGATGAATCTTCGTGGCGTGTATTTTAACTGGGACACCGAGCACGGGGGAGGCCACGATGTCGGTATGGTTGCGGAAGAGGTCGGCAAAGTCCTGCCCGAGATAGTGAACTACGAAGACAACGCCATAGACGCTACCGGTATGGACTACAGCAAGCTGACACCACTTCTGGTCGAAGCTGTCAAAGCACTCAAAATCCAGGTCGATCAACTGCACAAAGAAAACGTGGAACTGCGTGATCGTCTGGTGAAATTAGAGGCGGCGGCGGAACCGGGCCGGTTCTAAGATAAGGAGACATGCTATGAGAACTGACAAGATGCGATTCGTTATCTTGTTATGGGTGGTCTTGACTACGTTGTTCGTCTCAACATGGGCAGGTGCAGACTACGAAATAAGCTGGTACACAATTGACGGCGGGGGCGGGACGAGCCGCGGCGGGCAGTACGTCGTGACGGGGACGATAGGCCAGCCGGATGCGGGCTACAGCGCTGCTGGCGGCTATGAGCTTTTAGGCGGGTTCTGGCCGGGCGGGCCGTTGTGCTTTGTCGAGTTCGGCGACTTTGCGCGGTTCGCAGAGTTGTGGCTTATCGGCGACGTGAGCGGCGACCTGGACAATGACGAGGATATTGACTTTGCCGACCTGCAATCGCTTACGGACTACTGGCTGCTGGATTGTCCGTACAAATGGCCGCTGAGATAACGGGGCGCCTCAGACTTGTTCGTTGAGCGCGATCATATTCTCTGCGATGTCCAGGACCTTTTTTCGCAGCGCCTGTGGCGCGAGGACCTGGACCTGGTCGCCGTAGCCGAGTATCCACCAGGTGATTTCGCCCAGGCCGTCCACGCGGAACTCGATCGTGGCTGAGCCGTCGTCGTTGAAGGTGACTTGCTGGGTGCTGTGCCACCGCACCTCGGCGACGTTTTGGGCCACTTTGGGCAGGAATAGCAGCTTGACGTCGTAGAGTTGGCCTTCCGGTATCATCGACCAGGCCCTGCCGAAGTGCTGCTGCGGGTCGAAATTCTCGCCGTCGGTGAAGCGTTTTTCCGTGATCTGCAGCGCCTTGATGCGGTTGAGCTTGAAGGTGCGGATGCTCTTGTGCATACTGGAGTGGCCGAGGACGTACCAGGCCCGCTGATTGTAGAAGAGGTGATAAGGCGCCAGCTCGACGTCGATGACTTTGCGTTCGGCCAGTGCGTGGTAGCGGATGTTGACCTTGCATTTCCTGGTGAGGGCGTTTTGGAGTTGCGTGAAGACGGTGTCGAGTCCGCCGGGACGGTCAAAGGCGGCCTGGGCGCCTGCCCTGGCGGAGATGTTTTGCAGGGCCGCATTACAATAGCGCCTGATATTGGGCGGCAGGTTGTTCTCTATCTTCAGGGCGGCCAGCAGCGCCGATTTGGTGAACGGCAACTGTATCTGGTCGCCCACCTTGTGGGCCAGCAGCAGCAGGCTAAAGGCCTCTTTGAGGTCCAGGGCCACGGGCGGCAGGAAAAACTCCGGCTCAATGATATAACCGCCGGTGTCGGGGTCGTAGCGATACGGCACTCCGATTGTCTGGAGCTCTTTGAGGTCGCGGAAGATCGTTCGCCGGCTGGTCCCGAACATCTTGGAGAGGTCCGAGACGGCGTAGCTCTTTCCCGCCTGCATCGTTGTCAGGATATGTATTATCCTGCTGATTCTGCTATGTTTCATAGCGTCCTCCCCCACCCAGCTTTATTGTTCCGGTCTGTTATCTCCTGCAAAGTCCGAATCAGAACGCAACATCGGCTCCTTTGGCTCCGGCAACTGCCGGGAAAATTCCGGATAGTAGTATGTCAAAGTCAAATCTGTAGGTTGTCATTCCGCACTTGATGCGGAATCCAGATCGTGAAGACCACTGGATTCCTGCTTTCGCAGGAATGACAACGCGTAAATTCAATCTTGACAGAGTACTATGTTGCACTGAGTACCCGATTCTACACCGTGTGCGCAATCTTGTCAAAGCCGCTTGGTGGTGCTTTGGCAATTTCTTATCCGTTACAGGGGTCGTTATAGGTCGTAAGATGCGACGCCGGACGCTACAATGGAGCTTCAATTTGATGGGCCGGGACAATTTAGCGTTTTTGATTGACAGTGAGTGGCGGCGTCTGCTATAATGGGTGTATGATTAGGGGTGGAATCTCGCCGTGTGGCCGGGATGCCGGTCGCGCCTATAGCAGGGTGAGAAGATTAGCAGGCCCACCCGGCGTGTTGGTTCTCTATAAGGGAAAAATGATGAAAAGCTTCTCTTTACGCAAGATAGCTCTGGCGGTTATCCTCGCGGTGCTGGTTTTGCTGCCTTTGGGCTGTGCGATGGACCAGGGCGGCGAGACGGCGGCCGAGGGCAGCAGAAGGCATCGACGGGTCCTGCGGATCAACCGGCAGGGGATGCTGGCCGACATAGACAGGACGCTGCTGCTCGATAAGCCGAGCAAGCTCACCGGCGACCGGATACCGTAACAGGTATAGTCGGACGCCGCGGATACGGGATCGCGTTGGTCTTGCGCGATACGGCAGACGGATAATGCACGGCGAAAACAAAGGGATTTGATGGTTCGACGCTGCTCGCCATCGATCCCGAACAGGGTAAAGGGATTGGTTTGTGCAGACGCTGGTTGATTATTTGAGCCGGGTGGCCAAATACGATTGGTGGGTTGTCGGCGTAGAGCTTTTTCTTATCGGCCTTATAGTCTATTGGGTCGTGGATTTCCTCGAAGGCACTCGCGGAGAAAGGCTGTTCAGGGGGGTCATACTGATTCTGGTGGCGGGGGTCCTGGTGCTCAATTTGGTTGTCGAGCGTCTGGAGTTCCTTCGTCTTCAATACCTGTACAAGGGTTTTCTAATAGCGGTCCTGATAATAGCGGTTGCGGCGTTCCAGCCTGAGATTCGCCGGGTTCTTATCCGGATAGGCCAGCCTCGCTTTTGGCCGGGGTCATCGCGGCGTCCTTCGCAGGCGAACGAGCAGGTGATCCTGGCGGTTATGGAGCTTTCGGCCGACCGCACCGGGGCGATAATTGTCTTTGAGAGAAGAGTGGCGCTGGGCGAGTTCATAGAGACCGGCATCCGCGTGGACGCGATAGTGACCGTCGAGCTGCTGAGGACGATTTTCTATCCCGGCACGACCCTTCACGATATGGCGGTGATAATCCGCGGCGACAGGCTGATTGCGGGGAAGGTTCAATTGCCTCTTGCCGAGGCCGGGAGTATGGATGGGATTGCGCTTGGCTCGCGGCACCGGGCGGCGGTAGGCATAACGACCGGGTCGGATGCGGTCTGCGTGGTGGTCAGCGAGGAGAGCGGGACGATTTCGGTAGCCCAGAACGGCAGGCTCAGGCGGAATATGGACGAATCTTCGTTGCGGACATATCTGGCGGGGGCGGTCTGATGGGGGTAGCTGGATTGAGAAAGCTCAAGTACGGCAAGATAGCGATAGTGTTGTTCTTGACGGTTCTGATCTGGGTGTGGGCTGATTTGGCGCTGGACGAGGAGCCGCCGGCCAGGTCAGCCGTTATTGTAGTTGATGAGTCGGCGGACCAGGAGCTTTGGGTGAGCTTCAATCAGGCTCGTCGGGCCAGGATTCAGGTGGCTCTTTCCGGTCCTCACTCTGCGTTTGTCACGTTGGACGGCAAGCTGCGGTCGGAGGGCAGGGAGCTGGAGTTTGTGTTTAACGCGGTGCATCAGAAGATGTCCACGCCGGGCGGTCATGCGCTGCGCGTGCTTGATTTTCTGCAGAAGGATAAGGGTCTGAAGGACCTTGGCCTGAAGGTCAAATCGTGTGAGCCGGAGGTCGTTGACGTCAACGTTGTGGCCCTTGTCCAAAAGTCGCTGCCGGTGGAATGTTTTGACGAGGACGGTGTTGCTTTGAAGGCCGAGA
>Ga0315275_10004384_pt1 | contig 13180 bp, 5 predicted proteins | sample YL17G03_0_MG_FD_205557 | JGI IMG/M metagenome (GOLD analysis project Ga0315275, IMG submission 205557) | Sediment microbial communities from Yellowstone Lake, YNP, Wyoming, USA - YL17G03_0 | ecosystem: Environmental > Aquatic > Freshwater > Lake > Sediment | place: USA: Wyoming | collected... | reverse complement strand
CCTACTCGCCCCCCGATTGCGCGGATGCGAAAGCCCGGGTCCGCACCCCATGCTTTTCACCGATCCACCATCTTTTGTAGTTTCCTAATTTGAAAAGGTGCGCTTGAGGAAGTTGTGCAGGGGGTCGGAGCTTTAGCTCCGACATGATCGGGCCACACGCCGGCGGGGGCTTTAAGCCCCTGAAGCCTTGGGGCCTGAAGGCCCCGTTGGAAGTTTTGGCTATTGTCGGACCTGAAGGTCCGACCCCCTTTCTGGAATTCACTCCCCCATTTTAGGACACCACCCAGCCTCTCCGTAATCGGCCCAGCAAAGCCGTCATTGCAAACGCATTTTGAAAGCGCTTTACTATGGGTCGCGCCCGGGGGCAGAAGATGACCACCCGGTCAGATTCATCGCGCTTCAGGGAGTGGAGACCCATGAGAAGACGAGATTTCGTCAAGAGCCTGCTGGCAACAAGCGGGGCGCTCACCTGCCCGCCTGATTTCTTGCGCGGATTCCCGGCCGCAGCGGACGCGCCGGAGGTCAAACGTGTGCTCGTGATGTTCAAGTGCCACCTGGACGTGGGATTCACGGACACGCAGGCACGTGTCATGCGCAAATACTTTGACGAGTATTTCCCCCGCGCCATGCAGGTTGCCACGGCCATGCGCCAGTCGGGCACGGACCGATATGTTTGGACAACGGGGTCGTGGGTTTTGTACGAATATCTGGAACAAGCCTCGAGTGACCAGCGCCAGCGCGCGGAGCAGGCCGTGGCAGCGGGCGATTTGGCTTGGCACGCGCTGCCTTTTTCGTGGGAGACGGAGACCCTGGATCGTTCCATGATCGAGGGCGCCTTAGGGTTCTCGCAGTCGCTCGACCGCCGTTTCGGCCGCACCACCCTCGGCGCAAAGATGACCGATGTGCCAGGCCATTCGCGCGGGCTGGTGGGCCCGCTGGCCGCGAATGGAGTAAAGCTTCTTGACATTGGCGTCAACAGCGCCAGCACTCCCCCGGACGTACCGGCGCTATTTGTATGGCAAGACCCGGAGGGAGCATCCCTGACCATGATGTATCACCACAAGGATTACGGAGGAATTGTGCAGGCGCCGGATTCCGATCTCGCCGTAGCCGTGGAGATGCGCAGCGACAACGAGGGGCCGCATTCGGTGCAAGAAATCACCAAGATTTATGCCGACTTACGGAAACAATTCCCCCATGCCCAGGTGACGGCCGCGAACCTCAGTGAGATTGCGGCGGCGGTTGAACCCTACCGCAACCGGCTGCCGGTGGTAACCCAGGAAATCGGCGACACGTGGATCTACGGAGTCCCCAGCGACCCCGTAAAAGTGGCCCGCTATCGCGAGGTTGCCCGGCTGCGCAAAGAATGGCTGGCCCAAGGTAAATTCCGTGTGGGAGACTCCATCGACCGCGCCTTGTTGCGCCGGTTAGTGCTATGCGCGGAACACACCTGGGGCGTCGATACCAAACGGTTGGAGGACTATCAACATTACACGCCCAAAGACCTGGCGGCGGCGCTCGACTTGCCAAAGTTCCGCGTGGCGGAAACAAGCTGGGCCGAGAAACGGAAGAACATCGACGATGGCATTGCCAACCTTCCAGAACCTTTGCGGAGCGAGGCTCGCGATCGATTACGTGCCTTGCAGCCCGTCGAACCCGACCGCGCCGGCCTCCATCTCCATCCCGCCGGGTCGGAGATGGAGACATCTCACTGGGTGATCGCGCTTGATCCCCAAACCGGCGCCATCCAAAAATTGCGGGCGAAAAGCACGGGACGCGAATGGGCCTCCGCGGCGCGCCCGCTGGCGTTTTTTACTTACCAGACGTTGTCCAAGGCGGATTACGATCGTTATTTTGCGGACTACCTCGTCGCCAAAACCTCGTGGTCTGTGGCGGATTTCGGAAAGCCCAAGATTGAGGATTTCGGCGCGCAGAGCCGCGTGTGGACTCCGACGCTGGCAGACTGCTGGTCCGGGAAGGTCGAGGGTGGACATCGGCTTCTGGCGCAATTACGAATTGACGACGCCGAGGCGGAAAAATCCGGTCTGGTCGCGTGGCCAGGAAAAATGTTTCTCGACTTGCTCCTGCCCGAGGCCGAGCCGGTTGTCCGGATGAGTTTCCTTTGCTTCGCCAAAGTGGCCAACCGGCTTCCCGAAGCCATGTGGCTTAGCTTCCTTCCCCAGGCCTCGGAGCCCAACGGATGGATGCTGGAGAAAGTGGATCATTTAGTATCCCCGTTTGACGTTGTCCGCGGGGGCAATCGTCAGATGCACTCGGTTTCCCGTGCCCTGCACTACCAAGATGCACAGGGACGTCTCTCGATTGAGACGCTCGATGCACCTGTGGTGGCGCTGGGGAAGAAGTCGCCGATTGGTTATTCCCCGGCTCAACCCGACATCGCCAAAGGCATCCACTTCAGCCTGTACAACAACGCCTGGGGGACGAATTACATCCAATGGTTCGGCGAAAACACGAGCTTTCGGTTCGTTGTGCGGGCGTGATTTCGAATGATTTGAGCAGGCGGGCCTTGGGTCAGCGACAAATTAGAAATTTGCCTCTTCGCTTGCGTTGATGACCTAGCCTGTGGTCGGAAAACAAGACTCTTCCTTTCCAATAAGGCAGGGGCGCCCTCATGATCTGTACCAAAGGTTTGTGTAAGGCGTGTTTGTGCCCCTCTGAGCTCTCACGCGGGACATCACTTTGCCGGGCCATGGGAGTGGTTTCCAGCAGCTTCCCCCACCTACCTAAAACGCATCAGGACTTTGGCCAGGGCCCGCAAGTAGATGTTTTCCGACGCCGGGTCGAGGTGAGTGGAGGCCACTTCGTATCCACCTTGCGCATAGGCCTGTTGCTCCGGGAAATAGCCAATGTAACCGTTCGTGTAGCCCATCAAGAACGAATAGTTGGCGGGCGACGCGGCCTTCACCTGCTTGCCGATTTGACTGAACATCTCGCCGGGAAAGGTCGTCCACATCAAGTCACCGATCCGGACGATGGTCGTCGGAACCCTGACACCGGTGGCGGTGAAATCCTGAAACAGCTCCCGATAACACCGGGGCAAAAGGATCTCAGTCGTTTCGATCTGAACGGAGGGCTTGACCCAAGGCTCGGGCGAAAGCTGCCGGTACACGCGCGCCACTTCGCGCCCGATTTCTTCGCCGAGCGCCCAGGTGGTTTCGATGGTATCCGGGTTGCCGTCCAGGCCACCCACGACACGCGGGTTGATATCGCCCGCGGCTCCCTGCAAATAGATGGCGCCCAGGCCCGGAAACTGCCTTTCCACGTACTCTTGCATGCGTCCCATCCATTCGCCGGAGATCTTGCTATTGCGCCCTCCCATCGAGGTCCCATGGCAGGCGTAGTGAATCATCACCGCCAGGGGGTGGCCCGCCGCCGTGTCCACGCGTACGATTTGCACCGCGTCGTCAATCGGACCCAGGGGGTTCGCGCCCAGCCGCACCACGCCGCCAAACTCGTGGATCAAGACGGGATGATCCGTCTTGTGCTTGCCATAGGATTGACTGGCGTCGTTCTCGTCAAACGTCAAGGGCGAATCCACATCGGCGGGCTTTACTTGACGCCGGTTCATGGCGATTCGCGAATACCCGGTGCCCGCGGCGATGCGCACGGGCTGCAGGTTGGCCACGGCTTGGGCGGCAGCTTTCACCAACCCCTCCGTGAATTGGCGGTCCCATTCGGTTTTGGCCTCGGCATTCGGCGAGGGAGCGGCATGGTTGTGAGCGTCACCCAGAAGGACGTTCGCCACAGGAATGCCCGTCGCTTCCGAGATCGTGCGGCGGAAAACGTCGTGCCCCTGGATCCCAATGACGTCGGCCTCAACAAAAGCCACGCGAACGCCGGAGGCTTCGAACACCAGGACTCGGGCGTACAAGCGGTCCTTCCCCCAAATCCCATTCGAAGGTGCGCCGCGCAAATCATAACCGCCGAGCATCACGGGTCCGGCAGGCGTGACATCGACTTTCGCGTATCCGGCCCGCACGTCCTGCGCGCGGCCGGCAGCCGCGCCAATCAGCAGCAGGTTGAGTATGCACAGGAGTCTCATGGGGTGAGTCCTACACAAGTATTTTCCCGTCTCCATTGTCGGTCTTCGCATTTGGCTCAAGAACCTCCTTGGATGACCTCTCCGAGTTTCTGTAATAGTCGTACTGAGAGTCTATATCACAGCTTGAGGCTGTGCGATTTGTTTCGTCGGAGCCAGGGGGATATAGGCCGACGATGGATAAATCGCGCCGTCCTGTTTGCCGATCTGGCCCGGCGGACGAGTTGTCACCAACTCTGCGACTGGGCCCTTGATTTGTGTTCTCCCAACATCTCCGGAAACCTGATGACGGAAATAGATGCATAGAACCGCGAATCCATCCGTGTCGTTGCAGTCCTGCCGTGATGGCCGCGTGCTCTATTTCGACGAGGCCACCTGGACGGTATCACCTACGCCGCACGCGTAGGGGCGCGCCGCGCCGATCATATCAGCAACGCTTCGATGTATGCGTTGTCCTGGTCGTCGCTGTGATCCGTATCGTCGCCGAGAACGTAGCGATACCGGAATGGCGGGCCGAGAGCAACTGGCCGGTGCATCCAGTCCGTCGGGTCGGTCCACAGGACCGGCCGGTCACCCATGGCCTTGGTAAGATCCTCAAGGTCCCAACGAAGCGCAAAGCCGGGAATCACCGCATCGAAGATGTCGGTGTTGATGGTGTTTTCGAGAGCCGCGCGCAGGCTGTAAGGCGTCCGGTCCAGCCAGACCTTACCGATTCGTGGGTCGACGGCCGCCGCCAGCAAGACCCAGACGCCCTTCACCGCCCGAGCCGTGGCGCGAATCGAGGTCGGATCAACATCGGCGCGCGCGGCCAAAACATCCACGCCGCGCAAGATGTCGTGCGCGCGCATCGCGGGCAGATTGAGCCCGATCTGATTGGCGCGTGAGTTGGTCAGCCAATCGCCGAGGAAGGGCCGGTTGTCGTATCCCGCAAGAGAGTCACGCGGTTCCAGTTCGAGGACCACGCGGCCTCCCTTGGCCATCCTCTCCGCGATCGAGCCGGTCGAGGGAATCCACGGGTTGCTGGTCTTGTCCGCCACAACCAGCACCGCAGGTCTTCGTCCGGCGGACTCAGGCAGATAGAGATTCCCTTCGATTTCAACTCCCGGCTCGCTTTCGAACCGGATGCGCTGACGCCGCCCCTCGGGGATGGTCGCTTCTTCCATCACCTTCACTTCCGGAGGGGAGCCGCTCGTCGGAACGTTCAAACGGCGCAATTCTGCAAGCAACTCAGGGATCGCTCCCTGCCGTTTCTTCGCGCGGAAATCATCGAGGATCAATTGATACAGCTTCCGGCTGCCCGGCTCATCCTCGACGTGGCCGGAGCGCGTGACCAGAAGCTCGTGGTTGGCATGGGGCGTTATGGGCTGTTCGTGAAAATCACCCTGGCCGTCTTTCAGCCAGCGGATCATCCACTCATAGACGGCTTCTCGACTTACCAGGGGAGTGCCATGGGGCCCCGGTCCAACGAACAAGGCTACCTTGTCCTCCGCGCCGTAAAGTTTGTACCAGCGGCGAGCTTCCTCATAGGTGAGCTTGACACCCGGCGGGGTGAAGTAGTCTTCCTCGGTGGCCTGAATCAGCCAGGGCGTGGGAGCGGACAATTCCACGAAATCCGCGGTGTCCAGGCCGCTGGCGAGAAAGCCAGGCCAGCCCATTTCAGAATCGGGGTCAGGGCCGGCGAAGAGCAGCCGGTAGGAAGTGGGAAAACAGGCGGGGACAACCGCCTTGATCCTCGGGTCGAGAGCGCCGATGAACGCCGTCAATGCTCCGCCGCCCGAGCAGCCTGCGGCCCCGATGCGATCGGGGTCCACGTCCGGCCGGCTGACCAGATAATCGAGCGCCCGCTTCGCGTCCCAAACAAAATAGCGAGCCACGCTCTCGCCCACCAGGATGCTCTGCGCCCCCGCGTGCAGGTGTTCGTTGACGGACCAGCCCGCCAAGGCCCCGCCCACGTCGCGATCGAAGGTCTGCTCTCGCTCGCCTTGACCGATGGGGTCGAACGCCAGGGCGACAAACCCTTTCAATGCCAGATTGCTCGCCAGCCTCTGAGGTTCGGGCTTCCCCTCTTGCGTGTGCCCGGCCTGAAGAAGAATTCCAGGATAACGCCCGGGCTGGCTGGGCCGATACAGATTGGCGGTGACGAAGAATCCCGGCAGGCTCTCGAAGATCACCTTCTCGATGGTGTAGGACTCATGCGGGATGCGGCCGGTGATGCGAGGATGAAGCGGGCCGTGGTAGTCGGGCAGGCCTCCCAAAATCTCCAGGAGTTTCTCGCGGACCACTTTTTTCCGGCGCTCCGCGTCGGCGACGGTGCGGATTTCTGCGATGGCTTTCTCGCGGCGATCGAGGTGCTCTTGCGCGATCCGGTCCATCCACTGGAGGAACGGGTCGGGCTTGGTTTGTTGCGCCGAACCCGACGCGACAACAAGAAAAGTCGAACTCAGCAAGGCGATCGTGGTGAGCTTCATGGCGCACCAGCTCAATGCCCGATGTTGTGGCATTGATCGCAGGAGAGAGTCGCTTTGCGCAGCTTGTGGCAATCCACGCAGGCGAGCATCGAGATATCTTTCTCCTGCCAGAGAGATTCCCGGTCTTTCACTGGGCCGTGGCACACCGCGCATTCCACCTTCGCATCGAGGTGCTTCTGATGGCCAAAGAAGACGTAGCCGGGAAGCTGGTACACCCGGGACCAGGCGAGGGATTGACTATCCTTTTCGAGCTGCGCGAGCTTTTGAATTGCCGGGCTGTCCGTCGAGATGCTTCGGTGGCAGGTCATGCATTCTGCGATGCCGGGGAGTTGCAGCTTTTCGCCGGTCCCCACGGCCTGATGGCAGGCGGCGCATTCCAATCCGGCCCGGGCGTGACGCTGATGACTGAACGGGACGGGCTGCTCCACCGCCTTGGCGGGCGCGGCGATGGCCTGGGGTTCGCGTCCTGGGCCTGCAGAAATCGTTCTGGTCTGGACTTGTGGCTTCACGCTGACCGGTCTGCCCTGTGCTTTGGGAAGCAGGGCGTACGCCGCGAGGACGGGCGTGCCGGAGGCAGCGGGATTGAAATATCCGCCCGGCCCGACTGCAATCACCACGAACTGCTTTTTCGTTTTCTTCCCCAGATACGTCATGGGAGTGGCGTGTCCGTTGGACTCGAGCTCGGTGACCCAGAGCTCTTTTCCGGTTTTCGCGTCGAAAGCCCGGAAGCGGTGATCGTTGGTGCCGGCAATGAAGACCAGCCCTCCCGCGGTGGCGATTGAGCCTCCGAGGTTGTAGATGCCGGTCTTGGGAATCCCTTTCGCTTCCAGTTCATCCACAACCCCAAGCGGAACTTTCCATGCGATTTCGCCGGTTTTCAAATCGATGGCGTTCAGATCTCCCCAGGGTGGCTGCTGGCAGGGATAATGGTGATCATCCCAGAAGCGCGCGTATCCTCCCCACTTGCTGGAGCGGACGTAGGCCTCCGGCGAGCCTTCCGGCTGGGGTTTCATAAACCCGACGGCCCCCACTTCGCTGACGTTCACGAAGAGATATCCCAGAGAGGGATCGAACGAAGCCCCCGACCAATTTCCTCCGCCAAGGGTGCCCGGCATTTCCACGATGAGGTCCAGACCCCAAGGATTGTAAATTCCCCCGGGCAGGGCGGCGCCAAAGTTCTCGAGGCAGTATTGACGGGACTCCGGAGTGACAGTGGTAATGTCGCCCATCGTCACGGAGATTTTGGCAAGCGGCGGAGGCTTGATAGGAAAGGGTTGGGTGGGCCAGGTCGCTTCCCCCGGGACTGTGCTCTGTTTCACCGGCCGCTCTTCCACCGGAAACAGCGGCTTGCCGGTCAGGCGGTCAAGCACAAAGACGAAGCCCATCTTGGTCACTTGCGCTACAGCCGGGATGTCCCGCCCATCGCGGCGCACGGTGACCAGGCTGGGCGGCGCAGACACGTCGTAATCCCAGATGTCGTGATGCACCATCTGGTAGTACCAGATGAGCTTGCCCGTTGCGGCGTCCAGGGCCACGAGCGAGTTGCCAAAGAGGTTCTGGCCTTTGCGGTCCGCGCCATAGAAATCGTAAGAAGGTGATCCAATGGGCAAGAAGATCATTCCCCGCTCAACATCCACCGTCATGATCGTCCACACATTGGTCCCTGAGCGGTCTTTCCACGAGTCGCCTTCCCAGGTTTCGTTTCCCACTTCTCCGGGCCGGGGGACGGCGTTGAATCTCCAGACGAGTTTTCCCGTCCGCACATCGAAAGCGCGGACCGCCCCGCTGGCTCCTTTCGACGGATGCTCCTGGACCTCTGACCCGGTGATAACCAAGTCTCGGTAAATGGCAGGCGCGGAAGTGACGTCATAGGGGGCTTTGGGGTAGTTGTCTGCAACGCCTTCGCGGAGATTGATGGCGCCGTTCGAGCCAAATCCATGGCAGGGTTTGCCGGTCTGAGGGTCCAGAGCGAAGAGGCGTCCATCCAGAGTGGGATAGAAGATGCGCTTGTCGATCTTGCGGCCCTCACCTGCGCAGGGGACCGGCGATTCTCCCTCCCAGTAGGCAACACCGCGATTGGGCACAGGACGCCGCGTGCCACTCTCGCCGGCAAAGGGATCGAATACCCAGAGTTCTTTTCCTGTATCTCCATCCACCGCAATAGCGCGGCTCGTGGGAGTTGTGAAATAGAGCACACCACCAATCATCAAGGGGGTGCTTTCAAAAGCCTCGATCCCACTGTTTGGACCCTGAGCGACCTCGTAGGCCCAAGCTCGTTGGAGTCGTTGGACATTCGTCGTGTTGATCTGCTTGAGGGGAGAAAACCTCATGCCCCCCGGATCGTGGCCGTAAGACCGCCACTCGTGACCGGCCGAAGCAGAGGACGCCTGTCCGAAAACCGGACCGCATGCCAGGAAAAGCCCCGCCGCAATGTAAATGAGCCGCCGCATCAGGTGACCGGGCCGAATGCTTGCCGGAGCGAATGAGAGTCTATATCACAGCCAAGCGGTTGCGGAATCCGATTTGTCGGAGCCGCGAGGCGGTCGGCCGAGGGGCGCGCCATCCAGGAGTTCACTGCTTCCCCCGAGCCCAGTTTCCCGGCCCGGCGCGGTGAGGTAAACTTCCGCGGGCTCTGGTCCGCAATCTCGGTCAGCTCCGGTGCCGCGATTCAGACTGGTGCCGTTCCAACTTGATAAGGCGATTTATTTCACTTCCGTCTTGCACAGCATCGACACGACATCGGGTTTGCGGAGATTAGTCGGAATAAGTTGGAACGGCACTGGCTCTCGCAATGAGGAATCTTCACTGCGATTCCATCGAAACAGTAGACTGATGGTTTGCGCATAGGTTGAAATGGCTGCACGCGGAATCGCTTGTCTCCTTCTTGCCGGACTGCTGTCCGCGAGTGCCCCGCTTGCCGCGAACTCAACCGCGGGAACGCCACAGGTGGAGGGATTCGTGCACGATCAGAGTGGAGCTTCTGTCCCGCGGGCTGAAGTTATCTTGACCGGAACGGGTTACCGGCAGGTTCAGACTACCGATCGCGAAGGAAAGTTCGCATTTGTTTCCGTCCCGGTTCGGACGGCCACCATCACCGTGCGCGCATCCGGATTCTCTACGGTCCAGCGGGGGTGGAATGCGCAAGCGTCATCTCCCGTGGAGATTGTTCTCCAGCCGCTCTCCCCGGTCGAACGGATTACGGTCACCGCGACTCGTACCGAGCAGCGAGTGAGCGAGACGGCGGCCAGCGTCACCGTGCTGACCTCGGAAGACCTCGCCGCGAGCGCCGCGCCGACGCTCGATGACACGCTGCGTCAGGTGCCAGGCTTCGCGCTCTTCCGCCGCACGGGGAGCCGGACCGCCAATCCGACCTCACAAGGCGTCTCGCTGCGCGGAGTGGGTGCGAGCGGCGCCAGTCGCGCGTTGGTGCTCTCGGACGGCATCCCTCTGAACGATCCCTTTGGAGGCTGGGTTTACTGGGATCGGCTCCCCAGAGCTTCCGTTGGCTCTATCGAGGTGGTGCGCGGCGGCGCTTCCGATCTCTACGGGGCGGGCGCCCTGGGCGGCGTCGTCAATATCATTCCGCGCCGAGTTCAGAATTCCTCGTTGTGGCTCGAAGCCGCCTATGGGAGCGAGCAAACTCTCGAGGCATCGCTCGCCACCTACCTTCGCAAAGGCAAGTGGCTGGCCAGTCTCTCTGCCGAAAAATTCCGAACGGATGGATACGTCCTAGTCGACGACCGGGATCGCGGCGGCGTCGATACGCGCGCGGGCTCCGAGCATTTGACGGGAGAGATGACCCTCGAGCGCAAGACCTCGAAGCGGTCGCGCGTCTTCGCGCGGGGCTCGGTTCTGCAGGAATCGCGTCAAAACGGCACGCCACTCCAGACCAACCGAACCCACTTCCGCCAGTTCGCCCTGGGCGGCGATTGGCAATCCGAGGCGGCGGGGGCATTTTCGATCCGCGCCTATGGTGGTCCGCAGGTCTATGACCAAAGTTTCTCTGCAGTCGCCTTGGACCGCGCGAGTGAAACGCTCACACGCATCCAACGAGTTCCCGCGCAACAGGTCGGGACCTTCGGCCAGTGGTCACGGACGGTCGGATCCCGCCAGACCCTGGTGGCGGGGTTCGATGGTCACGAGGTCCGCGGGAGGAGCGAAGAGCTGGTCTTGACAGGGGGCCAGCCCTCCATCGCCCAAAGCGCAGGAGGCCGGCAGCACTCGGCGGGCTTTTTTGGCGAAGACATCATCCGCCTGACGCCACGCTGGATGATTCAAGCCGGGCTGCGCTACGACCACTGGAGCAACTCTCGCGGCTTTCTCGACAGCCGGCCGCTCGCGGCGCCCGGTCCGGCTCAGGCGACTCGCTTCCCTCTGCGCACGGAGCAAGCGTTCAGCCCGCGACTCGCCGTCCTGTACACGCTGACGGAAAATGTGGTACTCAGCGCTTCGGCCTACCGCGCCTTCCGCGCTCCCACGCTCAACGAACTCTACCGCTCGTTCCGGGTGGGCAACGTCCTGACGCTCGCCAATCCTGCTCTGCAGGCGGAGCGGCTCAAGGGCGGCGAAGTCGGAGCGAGTGCCGCGGCCTTCGACCGGAGATTGACCGCGCGGGCTACCTTCTTCTGGAGCGAGCTTTCGCAACCCGTCGCCAACGTGACCCTGGACGTTCAGCCCAGCCTGATCACGCGACAGCGCCAGAACCTGGGCAGCACGCGGTCGCGCGGCGTGGAGTTGGACCTCAGCGCGCGCATTTCCGGCGCGGTGACGCTCTCCGGAGGCTACCAGTTTGCGGGCACGACCGTGCTGAGGTTCCCGGCCGATCCTGCGCTCGAAGGGTTGCTGATCCCTCATGTCCCCCGCCATGTTCTCGCCTTCCAGTCCCGTTACTCCCGCGGCCGCTGGATGACGGCCGCCCTTCAGGCGAGATTCTCCAGCGCGGAATTTGACGACGACCAGAACCGGCTCAAGCTCGGTCGGTATTTCGAATTGGACGCTCTGGCCTCGCGTTCGCTGGGACACGGCGTGGAGGCGTTCGCCGCCGCGGAAAACCTGCTCAATCAACGCTACGACGTCGGGCGCACTCCAGTCAGGACTATCGGCCCGCCCCTCCAGGTTCGTATCGGACTAAGGGTTGCCATTCACTGAGGCCAGTAAGAACAATACTCCCTGTGTCCTCCCTCAGCTGAAAACGGAGTGCTCCGCGCGATGACGTCGCGGACATCAGGCCGCTGCTTTTTCGTGTGCTTTGTTGCTCGTCGGTAACGCACAGCCTTCAGGAAGAAGCTTCGGCACTCTGGAATGCTCTGGGTGCTCGCTTGACATCGAAGCGGATTTCGGGAATTAGGCTTATGTCGGAGAAAGTGGCAGGAAACCACAATCGCGATGGGGGGTAGCAATAAATCGAAGAGACTTCCTGGAGAGCGCGATGCCAACTGCCGCGCGGCTAAGGCGCCATGGGGGAAAAGATGGAGTACAAAGAGCGGTTCGAAGAGGACGAACCACGACGTGGCGGTTCGTTGAGTTGAGCGCATGGCGTTAAGGCCGAGTGGACAAAATGACCGATGACTGAGCGACACCGGCGACCATTTGTTCCTCGTTGAGGTACAATCTGCCTTCGTCAGATCGTTGTTGCCGTGATGATCCACACAGTTTACCGCCAACTCAAGACCGCGGTTCCAGATTCTCCAAACTTCGGGGGAGGTGTTTGGTGCGACCTGTAGTATGCGCTCTATTCCTATTCTTTATCGGCGTCACCGCCTCGGCAAGCGACCTCAAGCCACCCAGCAGTGCCGAGCTTTGCGGGGACTGCCACCGCGCCATCCACGCCGGCTGGAAGAAGTCGGCCCACGCGACAGCCATGGAGAGCCGGCTCTTCCAGGACGCCCTGAAACTTGCCGAGTCGGATTTCGGCGCTCAGAGTCGCAAGGTCTGCCTGGGTTGCCATTCCCCGGTGGCCGTCCAGACCGGGGACCTTGAATTGATCAAGAAGGTAAGCTGGGAGGGAGTCACGTGTGACTACTGCCATTCCATCCAGGAGGTCACGGAGACCGGCGGGAACCCGAAAGCGCGGGTCGAGTTCTCTCTGGTGAAGAGCGGGCCAACGAAGGATTTGACTTCCCCCGCGCACGGGACGCGTTTCTCCGCCGTGCATACTTCGTCGTTGGCCTGTATTACCTGCCACGAATACCGCAACGCGACGGGCTTCGCGGTGCTGACCACTTACTCGGAGTGGAAGGAAAGCACCTACGCGAAGAACGAGCAGGGTTGCCAATGGTGCCACATGCACACCGTGGCGGGCGAGGTGGTTGACCCGCGCGTCAAACGCTCAACGATGTCGGGCATCAACCTGCACGAAATTCCGGGCAGCCATTCCATTCAACAATTGAACAAGGCCATTAAGGCAGACCTCATCACTACACGAGAAGGGGGCCAACTTTGGGTTCAGGTGAAGGTGACCAACCAGGGAGCGGGACACTACGTGCCGACGGGCTCGCCGCTGCGACAATTGTTGATGGAGCTGCGCGCCGATGCTTACGGTGGCCGCCGGTTCCGCGAGCAGACGAGATACACGCGCACGGTTTCAGACCGCAGCGGCTTTGTTCTCGATCGCGAGTCTGCTGTGTTCGTCAAAGCCGCTCAGGTGGTGAAG
>Ga0315275_10004382_pt1 | contig 13181 bp, 10 predicted proteins | sample YL17G03_0_MG_FD_205557 | JGI IMG/M metagenome (GOLD analysis project Ga0315275, IMG submission 205557) | Sediment microbial communities from Yellowstone Lake, YNP, Wyoming, USA - YL17G03_0 | ecosystem: Environmental > Aquatic > Freshwater > Lake > Sediment | place: USA: Wyoming | collected... | reverse complement strand
TCCTCTTCGTTTCGTCTCGCTTCTCGTCCAACCGGGCCTATTCCCAGCTCTTCACCGTGCCCGTCAAGGGCGGCGAGGCCGGGATGCTGAAAGTCCCCTACGCTTCGAACGCCGAATTCTCGCCGGACGGCCGGTTCATCGCCTACAACCCCTTTCCCGAGGCTTTCACGCAGTGGAAAAACTATCGCGGCGGCAGGTTCTCGCGGATCTGGATCTTCAACGCCGCGGACTACGGTATTGAGAAGGTGCCCCAGCCCGAGGGGCGCTCGAACGACGTCGACCCGATGTGGGCCGGGAATAATGTTGTCTTCCGCTCCGACCGGAACGGCGAGTTCAACCTTTTTTCCTTCGACATCGCATCCAAGGAAGTCAAACAACTGACCCAGTTCAAGGATTTCCCGGTCCTCTCCGCTTCGGCCGGGGCCGGGCGGGTCGTCTTCGAACAAGCCGGCTCGCTCCACCTCTTTGACCTCGCCCAGGGCCGGAGCCGCAGACTGATGATCGGTGTCGCCACCGACCTTTCCGAGCTTCGGGAGCGCTATGCCAAGGGCTCGCAGTGGATCTACGCCGACGGGGTGTCGCCGACCGGCGCCCGGGCCGTCTTCGAGTTCCGGGGCGAGATCGTCACCGTCCCGGCCGAGAAGGGCGACCCGCGCAACCTGACCCAGACGCCGGGAGTCCACGAACGCACGCCGGCCTGGTCGCCGGACGGCAAGTCGATCGCCTACTTTTCCGACGCGTCCGGGGAATACGAGCTTCACGTCCGGGCCCAGGACGGCAAGGGCGAGGTCAGAAAATTCAAGCTCGGCGGCGCGGGCTTCTACGGTTCGCCGAACTGGTCTCCCGACAGCCAGCGGATCGCCTTCGCCGATAACTCCCTCACCCTATACTGGATCGACGTCAAGTCGGGGGCAACGAAGAAGATCGCAGCGGAATACCTCTACATTCCCGGCGGCCAGTCGGCCATGGGTACGTCCTGGAGCCCCGACTCCAAGTGGCTCGCCTACACCCTCGGCACGCCGACCTTCTTCCGCCGCGTCCACGTCTACTCGCTCGACCAGGACAAGTCCTTCCCCGTCACGGACGGTCTGAGCGACGTCGACGAGCCGACTTTCGACGCCGAGGGCAAGTTCCTCTGGTTCCTGGCCTCGACCGATGCTGGCCCCGTGAATCAGTGGTTCGACATGTCGAACGAGGACGCCCGGCGGACCTCGGCCCTCTACCTGGCCGTCCTGCGCAAGGACCTGCCCAATCCGCTGGCCCGGGAGAGCGACGAGGAAAAGTCCAAGGATGAGAAGCCGGATGCGGAAAAGCCGGCCGGCAAGGCGGCCGCGGCTGCTGACAAACCCAAGGCCGGCGAGCCGGCCAAGGCCCCGGAGGCCTTCCGCATCGACTTCGATGGACTCGATAACAGGATCGTGGCCGTGTCCATTCCGGCCGGAGTCTACAGCAACCTCCAGGCGGGCGAAAACGGCAAGATCTTCTACCGCAAGGAGGACCCGCCGCCGACGTCGACCTCGGGCGGCCCGGGCGACTCCTCCATCCGCGTCTACGACCTAGCGACCCGCAAGGACGAGGCCGTCGGGCCGGCCAATTTCGGTTTCCGGCTGACGGCGGATCGCAAAAAGATGCTCGTCGCCTCGAGCGGCGCGTGGAGCATACTGCCGACCGCCGGCAAGCCCGAGCCGGGCAAGGGCAAGCTGAATGTCGAGGCCGTCGAAGTCCGCGTCGTCCCGGCGGCCGAGTGGCCCGAGATCTTCGACGAGGCCTGGCGCATCAACCGCGACTTTTTCTACGACCCGAATTTCCACGGCGCAGACTGGAAGGCCATGAAGGCGAAATACGCCGCCTTCCTGCCCCACCTCGCCTGCCGGAGCGACCTCAACCGGGTCATCCAGTGGATGTGCTCGGAGCTCGCCGTCGGCCACCACCGTGTCGGTGGCGGCGATTTCATCGGCCAGCCGGCTCGCGTCTCGGGTGGACTGCTCGGTGCGGACTACGCCGTCGAGAACGGGCGCTACCGTTTCAAAAAAGTTTACGGTGGGCTCAACTGGACGCCCGAACTTCGCGCCCCGCTCGCCGAGCCCGGCGCCGAAGTCAAGACGGGGGAGTACCTCCTGGCCGTCGAGGGCCGGGACCTCGTCCCCCCCGACAACCTCTTCGCCCGCTTCGAGTCGACGGCGGGCAAGATCGTCGAGATCACGGTCGGCTCCAACCCCGATGGGACGGGCTCGCGGACGATCAAGGTCGTGCCCATCGCTGAGGAGGGGGCGCTTCGCAACCGCGACTGGGTCGAGGGCAACATCCGCAAGGTCCACGAAGCGACGAACGGCCGGGTCGCCTACGTCTATGTCCCCAATACGACCACCCTTGGCCACGTCTACTTCAAGCGCTACTTCTTCCCGCAGGCCGACAAGGAGGCCATCATCGTTGACGAGCGCTTCAACGGCGGTGGCTCCGTCGCCGACTATTATCTCGACTGGCTGAGAAAGCCCGTCTCCGCCTACTGGGCCATGCGCTACGGTGCGGACCTTAAGACGCCCAGCGCTTCAATCCAGGGCCCCAAGGTCATGATCATCAACGAGACCGCCGGCTCGGGCGGCGACCTCCTGCCTTACATGTGGCGGAAGTTCGGCATGGGCAAGCTCGTCGGCACGGCGACCTGGGGCGGCCTCGTCGGCATTCTGGGTTTCCCCGTGCTGATGGACGGCGGCTCGGTAACGGCGCCCAACCTGGCCATCTGGACCGAGGACGGCTTCATCGTCGAGAACGTCGGCGTCCCGCCCGACATCGAGGTCGAGCAAACGCCGCGCGACGTCATCGCCGGCCGCGACCCTCAGCTCGATCGGGCCATTCAGGTCGCAATGGAGGAATTGAAGGCCAGCCCCCCGGCGAAACCGAAGCGGCCGGCCTTTCCTGTGCGGGTGAAAAAATAGGCGGAAATAAGAAAGGGGACACGCCCTAAAGGGCCTTTACCGGGCCCTTTAGGACGTGTCCCCTTAATCCGGCAACTTACTTCTTGGTTTTGATTGCCTCTTTGAGGCCGTCGACGAGCTTGCGGACGAGCGTCTCGTCGGTCTTCTTGCCCTTGGGTGCCGAGATTATGAAGGTCATCGTTCCGTTGTCGGGATTGTATTCCTGCCCGGTGAGCTTATAGCCGTCGGGTAGTTCCTTCTTTAGTGCTACGATGGCCCGTTCGAATGCCGCCTTGCCGGCCTCGCCATTCTGGCCGGTGAACATCAGGTTGATTGATCCGTCTTCCTTTTCGTTGATCCCGATGATGGCCTTCGCCTTTTCGGGCAGGTCCTCATCCTCATCCTTGTCCCCTTCGGCGACCCAGACGGCGAGGTCGCCCTTGGCTTCGTCGCCGCGGATCTCTTTGATGACGGCGATCTCACCGGACATATGATCGAGCTTGCCCTCGAGGTGCTGGAGTTTCTCTTCGTTCGCCTGGAGCTCCATTTCGAGCTTTTCCAGCGACTTCTGGAGCGCGTCGATATCTAATTTTTTGGCCTTGACCGCCTCGACCTGCTCCCGGATCTTACGGACCTTTTCGAGCAGTTCCTCGTCCCTGACGAACGAGTACATGTGCGGCTTAGCTCCGGCTACTGCCCAAACGGCGCCTTCCTGGCCTTCCTTGCCGGGTTCTTTGACCGTCCAGCTGAGCGCTGGGCTGCCTTCCTTGTCGCCTTCTTTGACGATCGTGTAGGCGCCGCCTTCGCCGACCTTCAGGACCTTGCCTTCCTTGATGAACTCGAGCTCGCCGCCCTTGATCTCCAGGCGCAGCGGCTCTCCCTTCAGGACCTGGACGTCCTTGCCGTCCGAGCTCAGCACGAGCACGTGGCCGCCCTCGCCGCTGGTGATGGTCAGCGGCTTGTCCAGGGTCAGTGTCTTGACCTGGTCGCCCTCGGTTATCGTGATCACGATCGGCGTCTTCGCGCCGCCCTTGGTCGTGACGACGATCTTCTTCTCGATAACGGCTTTTTCTTTTTCGGCTTTTTCCGCCGCTTTGGCCTTCTCCGCCGTCTTGGCCTTTTCTTTCTCTTGGACGACGGTCTTCGTTTCCTGGGCCTCGGCCGCGGGCAGGGCGATGTCCACGGCGAGCGCGGCGGGCACCGCCGTTTCGACGACGGCCGCCTTCTCCGCCGTCTTCTCGACACCGACGGCCGGACGGGCCGTCCCGACGAAGGCGACGGCCAGAACGACCGCCGCTGCCAGCATGATCTTCGTTTTCATCTTGACCTCCTTGAATGTCAGCTTTTGTTTGAGGATGGCCGCCAGGCGCTCGTGGAACGACGACCTCCCCAGCATTCCGAGCAGGGCCGCCGAGGGGTTCCAGCGGAACCCGGCGGAGCGCCGGAAGGCGAGGAGGCTGGCGGCGTATGTCGACGGCCTGATCCCCGCGCGAAGGACCAGTTCGTCACAGGCGATCTCCTGCTCCTTGCGGAGCTCGCGGTAGACGACCCAGCAGAGCGGATTGAACCAGAAGGCGGCCAGGCTCGTCCGGACGAGGAGCATGACCAGGAAGTCCGCCCGCTTGACGTGGGAGAGCTCGTGAAAAAGGGCCGAGGAGCGTTGTTCCTCGGTCCAGGCGTCCGCCCCGGCCGGCATGAGCACGACGGGCTTCCTCCAGCCCCAGGTCAGGGGCACGAGGACCTCGGGGTGGCTCTTGAGACGGATATCGCGCCGGAGCGAGACGAGGGCCTTGAAGCGTTCGAGGAGGACCCGCCAGGCGGGGTCGCCGAGCGCCGTTCCCTGCGCGGTCAGCTTGACCGCCCCGGCCAGGCCGACGGCCAGTCTTAGGAAGAGAACGATAAGTCCAGCCGCCCAGAGGACAGCAAGAATGGAATGAACGGTATTCGGGCTCAGAGTCCGTTCCTGATCCCGCGGGTCAGCGACGGCGTCGGGATGACGGGAAGTCACGGCTCTGGCCGTTCCGTCCGCGGTCGATGCGTCGGAAAGTTCGGGACGCCGGAACGCCCCGGGCGGCGGACCTTGGATGCCCCGGATCATGGTCCGCGCTCCGGTTACTCCGGGCGGGGCCAGAGTGACCGTTCCGGCTCCCGTGCCTGCCTGCCGCGCCGGAAGGAGCGACGTCCGCCACCCGACCGGGGCGAGCGAGAGGAGGGGAAGGAGGAGCAACCCGATGAGGGAGAAAGACAGCACGAAATGCCGGAATGCGGCCGGCCGGCGCCTCGAAGCCCCGGCGGCCAGGAAGGCCAGCGTCAGGACGGCCGTCGTCTTGAGGAAATATTCGGCCATGAGGCCGAGCGTTCCGGCAGCGGTGAATCCGCCCATGTCAGCGGCCCTCCTTGCGGGCCTTTTCGATGAGTTCCGTCAACCGACCGTAATCGGCCTCCGAAAGGCTGTCCTCGGAGATGTCGAGCAGGGCGGCCACGACGTCCTCGGTCGAGCCGTCGAAAAAAGTCTGCATGAGATGGCTGAGGGCGCTTCGCCGGGCCTTCTCCCTCGGCAGGAGAGGCGAGTAGATGTAGCGGGGGCCGTCCTGCCGATGGGCCAAGTGGCCCTTCTGTTCGAGGACGCGGAGCAGGGCCCGGACGGCCGAATAGCCGGGAGGGGAGGGCAGGCGCTCGAGCACCTGGAGGGCCGAGACCTCCTTCATTTCATAGACGATGTCCATGATCTGACGTTCCCGCCGGCTCAGGTTTCTTTCCGTCTTCATGCCGTGCCTCCGTTTGTCCCTGCCGATGACCTGCTAAATATTTAGCATGCTAAAATATTAGCACTTGGGATCAGGCTTGTCAAGGGGATCTGCTGATTTTTTAGCATCCACAGGTATCCAAACCGCTCGGCCTGGCGAAAGGTTGCGTGTGGCGGCAGATATTTCCCCGAGGCTCCGGCCCCTGGAAGGGGACGGCTGAAAGGGGACAGCCCCCTAAAGAGGGGACAGTCCCCTTCTTCGTTCCTTCTTCGTTCGCCCTCTTTGGTTTCTTGACGGGCGGCATCCGCGCGACTAATATGGTGCGGGGCTAAATGAAATACCGTACTCTCGGGCGAACGGGCTTACGAGTCTCCATAGTCGGTCTCGGCACCTGGCAGCTCGGCGGCGAATGGGGAAAGGACTTCGGCCAGGCTGAGGTCGATGCCATCCTCGATCGGGCCGCCGAAGCCGGCATCAACGTCATCGACACGGCCGAGTGCTACGGCGACCACCTGGCCGAGCGCCTCGTCGGCGACTACCTCTCGCGGCATGAGCGCGACCGCTGGATCGTCGCGACCAAGTTCGGCCACGGCTTCAACGGCTTCATGGACAGGACCGACCGCTTCCGGCCGGAGGAGGTCAGGGATCAGCTCATTGCTTCCCTCAAAGCCCTGCGGACCGACAGGATCGACCTCTACCAATTCCATTCCGGGAGCGACGAGGCCTTCCTCGACGACGGCCTCCAAGCCGTCCTCGACGAGGCTCGGCGGTCGGGCATGGTCCGCAACCTCGGCGTCTCCATCCGCGGAGCGGGCAGCGAAACCCAGGTCCGGGAGGCGTTCGGGCGCGGCTACGGCGTCCTCCAGGTCGTCTACAACCGGCTAGACCCGCGGGCGGAGTCCGAAGTCTTCCCCTTTGCCCGGCGATACGGGTTGGGCATCCTGGCCCGCGTCCCCCTCGGGAGCGGCCTGCTCAGCGGGAAATACGAGGCGTGGGACAAGTTCGACGCCGGAGATTACCGTTCGACGCTGGGCAAGGAGGAGATCGCGCGCCGAGTCCACGAAGCGGACCGGATCGCCGACGAGGAACTTCCGCTCGGTGTTTCGCGGGTCCGCTGGGCCCTGGCCTGGTGCCTGCGCGACCCGGTCGTGGCGGCGGTCATCCCCGGGGCCAAGTCCCCGGATCAGGTGGCCGAGAACGCCTCGGCCGCGGACCTTCTTTCCGACAGGATGCCCTAGCCCGGACTATTCCTAAGAACGCCGGATTTTCTTAGGGGGGACTTACAGAAACCCGCTAACTAACGGCCCTATTCTCCAGGAACTTGATGACAGATCGGCGTTCTTTTGAATAATCCAGCTAGGGGAAAGGGCGAGCGCCCTACTTATCGACGAGCGCCGGCGGCGCGGGCGCGGCCGGCTTGATGCATTCGTCCCGGAACCGCCGGGCGAACTCGTCGACCTCCTTGGGCGTGAGCGCCGTTTTGCCTTCGGCCAGGTAGGCATTGAATATCCGGTTGAAACAGGACTGGTAGCGGAGCCTGCCGGTCAACCCTTTTTCGTCCGTTTTGGGCTCGTCGTAGAGCCGGACCGAAACGAGGTCCTCGCGGTTCTGGGTGAGGCTGTAGACATAGTTGGCGGCGGCGTAACAGCTCTCGCTAGTGGCCTCGAGGTCCTCGTTGGCGTTGAGGTCGAGCTTGACGTCGAGTGCCAGGTCGAGGAGGCCGCCAGGCGTGAGTTCGCGGGAGTAGAGGAAGTTTTCGCCGTCCATGCGCTGATTTAGTATGCCTCCGTCGCAGGCGCTGCCCTCTTTCCAGGTCCCGATCAGGCCGAGCCAGCTTCCGTTCTTCTGGAGAAGGAGGAGGTTGTCGATGTCGTCCGTCTCGCCGGCGTTAAACGTGATGGATAAGATGTAGATCTCGGCCCCCCCGCCCGCGGGCCCGGCAAAGGCGGCGTAGGCGAAGAAGGGCGATCTCTGGTTGGCCGCGTCTTCCTCGAAATCCGTGATCCACCAACCGGGCTGGTCCTCCCATTGGCCGGCCTCCAGGTTCGTCTTGAAATCGGCCAGGTTGATCTGGCCGTTCGCGGACCGGTAGAGGGCGCTGACCGCGGCGGGATGGATGGCCCGGCCGCGGAAGGCGAAGTCGCCCGGGACGTCTTCCGCGACCTTGGTTTTGCAGGCGGAAAAGACGCCGAGCAGGGCTAATGCGGCAAAAGCCGCCAGGATCTTCGAATTTTTCATCGTTTCGCTCCTCCCGACACTTTAGACGGCCTCCCGGCTAGTCTCTTCCTGAAAAGCGAACCTTTTGAGGGCTCGTTTCGTAACAATGATAGACGCGCGAATACTATCTTAGCTGGAAATGGAGACCGAATTGAAGAAAACCTTCCTGCCCCTGTTGACCGTTGCCATATTTGCGATCTTCCCGGCGGTTCTCCGGGCCGAAACTTTGTCCGCCGCGCGCCCTGCCGTCCAGGCTGAAACACCCGTCCTAACGAAAACCGCCACTCCACCGGTCATCGACGGCGTCCTCGACGACGCCGCGTGGTCGACGGCCCTTAAATACGACGGCTTCAAGACCTTCAAGCCCGATTACGGCAAGGACGCCAGCCAAAAAACCGAAGCCTACGTTGCCTACGACGCGGAGAACTTCTATTTTGCATTCCGCTGCTACGACAGCGAGCCGTCCAAGGTCAAGGCCGCCGTCAGCAAGCGCGACAACGTCTTCCAGGACGACATCGTCTTCATCAACCTCGACACCTTCAACGACAACCAGAGCGCCTTTGTCTTCATGCTCAACCCGCTCGGCATCCAGGGCGACGGCATGCTGACCGTCAACGGGAACATCGAAATAAGCTTCGACGCGGTCTGGTACAGCAAGGGCCGGATCGACGACCAGGGCTGGACGGTCGAGGCCCGCATTCCTCTCCAGAGCATCCGCTTCCCGAACCGGGACGTCCAGACCATGCGCATCCTGTTCATCCGCTTTTTCACCCGAACCTCCGAGCAGGTGGCCTTCCCTCCCATCGATCCGGCGAAAGGGTCCATCCTTAGCCAGGCCCAGCCCTTCCAGGTCTCGGGCCTCAAGTACAAGCGCGTCGTCGAACTCTTGCCCGCCTTCACCTTCGGACGGACCCAGGAGGCGAGCGAAGGCACCCAGGGCGCACTTGTCAGGAACAAGGATCTGGACATCGACGACGTCAGCCTGACCGGGAAGCTGGGCATCACCTCAGACCTGACCCTCGATGGGACGGTCAACCCCGATTTCAGCCAGGTCGAAGCCGACGCCGGTCAGGTGGACTTCAACCTCCGTTACTCCTTGTATTACGAGGAAAAACGGCCCTTCTTCCTCGAGGGGAACGACCTCTGGCAATTCGGCGGGGCCATGGAGGAAGCCCCGTTGATGGCCCTCGTCTACACGCGGAATATCGTCGACCCGACCTTCGGCTTCAAGCTAACCGGCAAGATCGCGCCGCGCGATACCGTGGCCATGATCTATGCCCAGGACAAGATTCCTGGCGACCCGGACGACCCGGAAATCGGCCACCGCACTCCGGATTTCATGATCGCCCGCTACAAGCACTCGCTCAAGGACGACGCGTTCCTGGGCGCTTTCTATACCGGCCGTGAGAACGGCTCGGGCTTCAACCGCGTCGGGGGCGTCGACGGCCGCTTCCGGCTGAGTCCGGTCGCCACAGCCTCGTTCCACCTCTTCGGCTCGCTGACCCGGGAGCCGGGCGCCGAGACGACGAACGCCGACCACGCGCTCTCGCTCACCTACAACTTCGGCAACCGCAAGGTCTACCTCGACCTCGGCTACCAGGACATCTCGGAGGGCTTCCGGGCCGACGCGGGCTTTGTCTTCCGGACGGGGCTGCGTCGGTTGGCCGTCTTCGGCATGTACAACATCTATCCGAAGTCGAAGTTCTTCCAGAAGATCGAGCCCTTCTACTGGAGCTATCATCTTTACGACACGATCTACGACATGTGGGAGACCATCAACGTCTTCGCTTTGCGCTTTAAACTGCCGCGGAACACCATGGTTCGCTTCGACGGGCTCCTCGGCAACGAAGTCTACGCCGGCGGGAGGTTCGACCAGAGCGGCTACGGGTTCATGTTGGAGTCCCAACTGGCCAAACAGGTCTATGTTCAAGCCCGCGTCCGGCAGACGGGTAATACCTTCTACGATCCGGACGACCCCTACCAAGGCTATGGGACCCAGGCCACGGCGGGCATCCGCTACCAACCCATCGATCAGCTCGATTTCAGTCTGAGCGTGAATTATACCGACTTCTACAGGAAGTCGGACCGGACGAAGATCTACGATTACCTCATCCTGCGCAGCCGCAACACCTTCCAGCTCAACAAATACCTTTTCGTCCGCGGGATCGTCGAGTACAACGATTTCCGCAAGCGGATGACGCTCGATGGGCTCCTCTCGTTCACCTACATCCCGGGAACGGTCGTCCATTTGGGATACGGCTCGGCTCTGGAGAAGCAGGAGTGGGACGAGGGGTTGCCCGGGTTCGCTCTGAGCCGCCGTTTCCACGAGATGGCGCGCGGCTTCTTCTTCAAGGTCAGCTACCTCTGGAGGTTCTAGATATGAAAAAGTACTTCATCGGGCTCCTGTCCGTTTTCCTCGTGCTCGCCTCGATCCTGGGCATGCAGACAAAAGGGACGAAGGACCAACGGTCCGGGCGGTCCGGCCGCGGCTCTGGCCCGTCCATGTGGGTCTGAGCTTCCGTACGCTTGCCGTCTTCATGATTTTTGGCCCTCGTCTGATGATCTCACGGAGCCGGTTTTTCGCGAATTACACAGCCAAATTGAAACCTTTTAGAAGGGGCGTTCGTCTATATTGATGGAGACAGAAAGATGACCAACGCAACGCACGACGCTTCGAGGATAAAGACGCTCCGGCTTGCCGTAAGGCCCGGAGCGTCGGCGATCAATCAGCTGGGCGCGGCTTTAACGGGTCGGCGCCGGGAGCGCGCTGCCCTGATCTCCGTGGCCGGTTTCTTTTTCCCCTATCTCCCCGGCTTCCCGGTCTTCGCTTATCCGGGGAGAAAGCCCCTGGCGCCGATGTACGTCCGCCCCCGCCATTAAATGTGGTCGGACCACAGCAACTGAAATAAAATCAACTTTTCCGGGGCCAAAAACATAGGATGTGACTTCTGCAACGGCCGGCGGGTCCTAGCTAGGCTCGGTAAAGCCCGAATTCTTCGACGAGCTCGGCCACCCGCCGGACGCGGCTCTCAAGTCCGTCGGGGGGCACCTGGTCAGCGACGCCGAGGACGTAGCGGGGGCTCGACGTCATCACGCGCAGGACCGCTCGCACGTGCCGGTCGAACTCGGCCTCCGGAACCTTGTCCGTGAAGTAAACGCCGGGAAGGCCGCCCCAGAAGACCGTCTCGCGGTCGTGCCCCCGCCCCCGTTCTTGCTCGGGCTCCGGCTTGCCTTTCTGCTCCTGCCAGCCCTCCCGTTCTTTAGCTTGCGGCCGTGCCTGCAGCCCTCTGCCGCGCCACTCCTCCCAGCGTTCAACTTCGAGGTCACCGACGGGCGCCGGGGTCATGGCTTCGACGAAGGTAAAGCCGGCTCCGCTGACCTGCCGGAGAAGCCCCTTGAGCGTGCCATCCAGGTGGACGCAGGAGTACTTGCCTGCCGCCCCGATCCGCCCGCTCCACGTCTCGTGATAGTCTCTCATGTAAAGTTCGTAAAACCGCGGCCCGACGACCTCGGAGGAAAGGTTCTCTGGGATCATCAGGACCTCGGCCGGACATTCCAGCGCGATCCACGCCGCCCGGTCGTGGGCTCGACGGACCGCGGCAAGCGTCGCCTCGAGCTCGCCGGGAGCGTCGGCGTGAATTTCGGTCACTGCCGCGATGCCCGCGTCGAGGGCGACCATTTGCATGAACGGGCTCTTGGGCAGGTAGCAGACGACGATGCCCGTCCCGCCGACCTGGCGGGCGCGCTTTTCGGCGAAACCGTAGTCGGGCTCGAACCGCGTGTTCTCGAACATATCGGCGTAGGCTTCGAGGTCGGCGGCCGACTTGACGAGGTGCTCCGTCGGGGCCTCCGAAAAAGACTCCGGCAGCCACGTCCAGGTCTCCGTCAACGTGCCGTGCGGCGTCTCGACCCGGCGGCGGCGCGCCGCGCCCTCCCGCCATTCCGTGACCCGGCAATTCTCGATAATGGTCTTGAACGGGAAGTAGCCCTGGAGGTAGAAGCCGACCCGGAGGTCCCGGTGCCATTCGATATAAGCGTCGCTTTCCTTGAAGCCCGCCGGTTTGAGGCCGCGCCCGATGAGCGACGTTGCCCAGTAGTCGAGGTCCCCGAACCAGGGGACGCGGTCGGGCCGGCCGCCGGCGAGGAGGGTTAGGACGCGCTCCCTTTCGGTCATCATGCGCCCGAAATATAGTCTCGGCCCGCCCCGCGTGTCAATCGCTCTAAAGTAATAACGCATTACTTGACAGAATCATTACTTCATCTTACTATAAGAAAGGACAGATCGCCCAAGGGAGATGCCGATGCTTTGCAAACGGACCTATAAAAACCAGATCACCATCCCTAAAAAAGTGATGGATAAATTCGACGGCGTCGAATACTTCGAGGCGAGGATCCGGGAAGGAGCCATCGTCCTCGAACCTGTCGAGGTCAAGCCTATCGACGAGAGCAGGCTGGCCAAGGCCAGGAAGAAGATCGCCGCCCTGGGGCTGACGGAACGAGACGTCGAGGACGCCGTCGCATGGGCCAGAAAGAAATAAGGGTCGTCCTCGATACGAACGTCCTCGTCTCGGCCCTGCTTTTCGCCGGTCCGATCGGCCGTCTCGTATCGCTTTGGCGGGAACGCCGGATTGTGCTCCTTCTGTCCAAAGATGTATTCATCGAATACCTGCGCGTCCTCGCTTATCCGAAGTTCAAGTTGAGCGGGGAGGAGATCAAGGCCCTCGCCGAAGAGTACGTCTTGCCTTTCGCGGAGATGGTGACGGTCGCCGAGGCGCCGGTGGTCATCCGCGAAGACCCGGCCGACGACAAGTTCCTGGCGTTGGCCGCCGCCGGGCGTGCCCTTTATCTCGTTTCGGGGTACAAGCATCTTCTGGCTCTGTGGGAATATCGTGGCGTCAAGATCGTCACGCCGCGCGAGTTCCTGGATTCGGCGGACCTGAAATAGTCGATTCCTAAACTGTTCCTGAAAATCCAGCGCTTCAATTCGCGGGGATATCCAAGGGGACATGTCCTAAAGGGCCCATAAAAGGCCCTTTGGGGCGTGTCCCCCTTCTTCACGATCCGCCCGCCTTACGTCATGCTTTTTTGCTAGGGGACATGTACTTCCGGTACGTGTCCCCTTTGTTGCACTTCAGTTTATTGCCATCAAAATCCGGTTTTAAGGTCTGATGCCAAGCTGGAGTGCCGATGTAATGTTTTATAAATCAATGGGATGCGCCAGCCAAGCTACATTAATGGCATTAATGGTAAAATAAAGGCCGATGGACAAGAAAGAGCCGGCGCAGACGGGGCGCAGAGCCAC
>Ga0315275_10004381_pt1 | contig 13182 bp, 17 predicted proteins | sample YL17G03_0_MG_FD_205557 | JGI IMG/M metagenome (GOLD analysis project Ga0315275, IMG submission 205557) | Sediment microbial communities from Yellowstone Lake, YNP, Wyoming, USA - YL17G03_0 | ecosystem: Environmental > Aquatic > Freshwater > Lake > Sediment | place: USA: Wyoming | collected... | reverse complement strand
ACAAAAACAATAAGTAAGAGAACACTAATGCAAGCGGGGATAAAGGCGAGAAAGAATATTAAGCGAAATTGATTATCTAAAAAATGAATTGCCAAAAGAGCAATCAGTGGGCCCACCACCGCTCCCAAAGTATCAAGTGCGCGATGAAAACCAAACGATCTTCCGCGAGCCGAATTTTCTGAACTTTCGGAAATCAAAGCGTCTCGGGCAGAAGTGCGTGTTCCTTTGCCAAAACGGTCAATAAACCGAGCAAACAAAACAAACGGCCAACTATAAGCTAAACTTAAAATTATTTTAGAAATGGCTGAAAATGAATACCCGGCAACAATAAAGGGTTTTCTTTTTTGGAATTTATCGGATAACCAGCCGGAAACAACTTTTAGAATACTGGCGGTCGATTCCGCAATACCCTCTATCAAACCGAAAACAGCCACCGGCGCGCCCAAAACACTGGTGAGAAATATTGGGACGAGGGGATAAATCATCTCGGAGGCCACATCGTTAAAAAAACTTACCAGTCCCAACACAAAAACATTTTTAGGAATACCAAATTTATTTTTCATAACTTTCTTCAATTCTACCAAAAAAACCACCCAGACAAGAAGGCGGTTCTTCACACATAAATTGACGCCCCATTCCTGACGGGGACGGGTCGGTTTCACAGGATTCATCTGCTCCGCCTACGGGACGATGTTAGAACCTGTTCGGCTATTTCTGATTTTTCTTTAAGATAATTATGTTCAAGACAAATGCAATAGTGAAAAATATTGCTCCATAAAAACAGGCTGTAAAAAATGGGTTAACCAGACTTACTGAACAACCCGTAGTGCAAGTGCTTTTATTAATCCAAGCCAAATATTCTTTTCCAAAATTTACCCAGGCGAATAATGTGCCGCCAAGTAAAACTATAAACTGCACTATAATTATTTTTTTCATATTTTTAGAATTACTTTATTAATATAATGACCTTTGTCTTATTTTAAAATTTGCTTTATAGAATCATTAAATATTTAACCAGAAACTGTAGATAGTAAGCTCCAACAATTACAAATATTGAAGCGACTATATACCGTATCGATTTTTCCGCCCTCTGGATAATCCCAAATAATTTATTTATCTTTTGAACGCTGAAAGCGATTAAGAAAGAAAAAATAATAACAGGCAGGCCAGTCCCGAGGGCAAACAAGGGCGGCAACAATAAACTTTCGGAAGATTTTAGAACCAAAGGGATTAAAACACCAAAAAACAAAACTCCGCTATAGGGACAAAAAGCCAGAGCGAACAGGGCCCCTAAAAGCAATGAACCCATATAGCCCCTGGTCGCCAGCTGTTCTTTAATGTTTTCTATTCTTTTATTTTTAAAGCTAAAGCTAGTTTTTATAAATCCTGACATTACCAATCCGATAATAATCAAAATTGGGCCTAGGACCTTATCTCCCCAGCCTTGGAAGATTCTGGAAATTTCAAAAGATGATAAGCCGAAATAAATTAAAGTTGCTAAAATCGTATAGCTGATTCCCCGTCCGATCGTGTAAAACAAACCGTTTAATAGCGTATTCTTAGCGGTTTTTACCTCTTTTGATATATAAGCGATGGCGGTGATATTGGTAGCCAGAGGACAGGGGCTAATTGAAGTAAGCACCCCCAGAAGGAATGCGGATAAGATATGGATATTATAATTATCGATCAACGCATTAATTAAACCCATAGATTTTATTTGCCTAGGAGATTATTAATCCTACCCTCGAGATAATCTTTGAACTGTGCCACATTGCTAACCAAGCTCCATACTTTAATGTCTTGTTCAATATTATCTGCTCCGTTTTTAATGACATTAAGATATAGTGCCGATCCGTTTGCTTGAAATTTTTGGGCCAGTTCTTTGTTCTCCGGCAAATCAATATTAATCTCTCTGAATTCAATTTGTCCTGATTTAAGCTCGCTTTGAAACCGTTCGTTTACCGTCTCGCCGGCTAATCTGCCAATGGCAATACAGGTAGAACAGCGCATTGTTGCGTGAAAAAGAAAAACCTGCACCTTATCGGATTGCGACTTATTTATCGGCGCAGATTGACTAAAATTGTTTTTATTTCCAACATCGCTTATCTGTGCATTCAACCGCTGGTTATTAATTTTAACTGCTGCTATTATTGTAAAAAAAAGAATAACAGCGACTCCTAAGATAATTTTTTTATTCATAAAATGAAATTAAATAAATATCCCGTAAAAATTATTCCTATCCCGACAATCCCTGCGAATATAATAATTAGTTTTGTTTTCATAACCCTTCGCAAAATCATAAATTCTGGCAGAGACAAACCAGTTACTGCCATCATAAATGCTAAAGTAGTTCCTGTAGCCACTCCCTTTTCCGTTAATGCACTCACCAAAGGGATAATACCGGCGGCGTTGGAATAGAGCGGAATACCCAGCAGTGTGGCCAGCGGCACGGCATACCACTTATCGCTTCCGGCATAACGGGCTAGAAAATCTGCAGGGATATATCCGTGGATCCAAGCGCCAATGCCTATGCCCGCTACTACATAAGGCCAAACTTTTTTTATGATGTCGATCGTGTAATTTTTAGCGTAATCCCGCCTCTCCTTCCAAGTAATTGTGTCAGTGTTAGCGCTCACACTCAGCTTTGTCTCTAAGACGAACGGCTCCAACATTTTTTCAACTTTCATTTTGCCAATAATGATACCTGAAACTATGGCGATGATAAGACCGCTGGCAATGTATAATAAAGCTATTTTTGCGCCAAACATTCCCCACAGCATTACCAAGGCCACCTCGTTAATCATCGGCGATGCGACAAGAAAAGAAAAAGTCGCGCCCAGCGGTACGCCCGCTTGTACGAATCCCAAGAAAAGCGGAATAGCCGAACAAGTACAAAATGGAGTAATGATCCCCAGCGCTGCGGCCAGTACGTTTCCGGTATATTTATTTTTTCGCACCAAAAGTGCTCGAATCTTTTCCGGCGGTAAAAAAGAACGGGTAAGCGAAACCGCGTAGATTATCCCCGCCAAAAGAATAATGATCTTTATAGTGTCGTATACGAAAAAATTAACCGCGCCGGCTAGCATAGTTTCGGGAGCAATGCTAAAAAAATGATATGTCAGCCAGTCAGCAAATAATTTAACAGGGTAAAAAATATCCATAATTTAAAAAATTAGCAATTCCCGCCGCAGGAACAACCCTTTGCGCTCTCTCCGCCGGAATGGCTAGCGTCACCGATAATAGCTTTCTTTATTTTTTCTATGTCCGTTACCGAACCGGTCAGCACCGCCTTGCCATTTACGGCCACAACTGGTACCTGTATAACCCCCATCGCTAAGATCTTTTCAATATCATCGATATACTCCACTTCCTCTTTTATGTTAAGTTCTTTGGCAGCCTGCTTGGTCAATTGAAACAGTTGATGACAGGACGAACAGCCCGAACCCAAAACTTGAATTTTCATATATTTATTTTGTTAATTTAAAAATTTATTTAACAATGAATTAAACCTTTTTATTCCCTTTTTATTAATTGAATAAATAACCCTGAGCCCTTCCTTGCGGGAATCTATCATACCTGCCTCTTTCAGTGTTTTTAGATGATGGGAAGCAAGGTTTTGGTTAATGCCCAAATCCTGCCAAATATCGCAAACACACCTCTCACCCTTTTTCAAAACGCAAAGGATTCTGAGACGATTTTCCTCGGCGATTATACCTAAGAGATTAGCTGTTTTGCCAATCTCTTTATTGTATTTACTATTTCTGCAACACTTATGTTTCATACTATATCAATATATATTGATATATTAGCAAACGCTAAATAAGTGTCAATAAACAAAAATCGCCTTTGGGCGATCTTTGCTTATTGAAAATCAATACCGAGTTCGAGACCCATCCCCGGTCATGACGGGGATGGGAATCTAGAACCTGTCCCATCGCCGCTTTGTGCTCAAAATCTGGACGGGGACGGGTCGGTTTCACAGGATTCATCTGCTCCGCCTACGGGACGATGTTAGAACCTGTTTGGTCTAGGAATTTAAAACTAGAGGGCACTTTATCAGAATAATCTTCTTGGATCCCTTGAACTGTTTTTAAACAATCTTTATAGTGTTCGCCTTTTTCTACCGCATCATCAATATTTTCACATTCACCGTATGAAAATGCCGAATAAAAAGTAAAGCATTTATTATTTTTAATTGTTATATAGTAATCCCTAATGTAAGTAGTTCCCGCGGCTCCTTCGTATGTGCTATAAAAACAATATAAGTTATTATTTATATTCTTTCTTTGTATTTCTTGCTCTGGGTTTAAGGGGCCCACTTCAATCCCGGCTTTTGCAACCGCATCAACCATTTCGCCTTGGTCAGGACACTTTTCCAGAAATTTTTTGTAATCACAATCTGTGATTACAATAGTAGGTTTCCATGAGTCCCAGTTATAAAGAATAGGGTATTTAAATTCAAAATTATATTCCTTTGTCCTGCAAATTTGCCAATCTTTTTCGGATAGTATTCCTTCACACACGTAATCAACCTTAATAAAATCGGGTTTGTTCTTAATTTTTTTCTCTGGCATTTTTATCTCAGTAAACTTATTCAAGCTAATAATCTCCTTCTGGCAATCTTTCCAGTATGTAAAAATAATACCGCCTGCAACGGCGGCAACCAAAACTACAATCAACAGATATTTAATATTAGCTTTACCTTGAGTAATGAATGGCATTTTGTTTTTATTAGTTATTTATATTGCTTCACTATATCAAAAAACCGCCTAAATGGCGACTTTTTGCTTTCTGAAAATTAATATAGAGTTCGAGACCCATCCCCCAGTCACTGACGGGGATGGGAATTTAGAACCTATCCCATCGCCGTTTTGTGCTCAAAGTCTGGACGGGGACGGGTCGGTTTCACAGGATTCATCTGCTCCCCTTACGAGTCCAGAACCATCTTTTAAAGGGGAAACTGGAGACTCCTCCTGACGCGGATGGGTCGCTTTGAGGCAAGTAAAATAGGGCCTAATTTCCATCATCTATAGTTGCGATGTTGGAAAATAGTGAAGTTTAAAATGATGATAAAATTGAATATATTTGGTATAATTAATTAATAAATTCGAATTAATCTATTAAAAAAATCATATTTTATGGAAACAGATAAAAGAACTTTTTATGTTTGGATCATAGTTTTACTCGCAAACGTCTGTGTGGTTTTCGCTTCGGTAGGCTTATTTTCTAGCTCCGGATCTCTGTTTGAGTCGGAGAGTGACTTGGTAGTACTATTAGTCGTTTTTCTCTCTTTATCAGTGGTTCCCGTTTTGATTTCTCAGTCAAATAATAAATGGAAAAATCGTCTTGGTTATGGCTTGCCAGTTTTATTATTGCTGCCAGCCATATTTTTTATATGGGACGCCTACACTTGCACCGGTAAGTTCTGCGGAATCGAATCATTTTTTTCTTTTATTCTTTTTGGTTTTTCCGCAATTATTTCTGCGTTCTTTTATACTATAGGTAATAACACTAAAAGATGGCGCGTAGGAATTTACTTGTTTTTTATATTTATTGAATTGATTTTACTAATGGTGTCTGTCGGATATTTTATCAAAAAATTTTTTGACTTGAAGTACTGATATACAAAATTATTTGTATATGTTGTATCCAATGATTTCAAAATCATTTGGATTATTTTTTGTTGCCCAAAATAAATAGTCGGGGGTTATTATTTTTGGCGAATTGGGGTCGTTAATAATATTTTGATCGGATAGTTGCCCGAAAATAAGATCTGCGCACATCGCTCTTTTATGCCCTTGTTTTGGAAATCCAAAAATATAATCAGCGTCTTCCGCGATGTTTTTCAGATTATTTTCAATAATATCTAATTTTAAAGAATAATTTTTAGGTCTAATGATAACAAAATTATCCATATTGGTGTTCAACCAGTCGCTTTCCTCTAAGGTCACAATTCGTATTTCATCCTCGGAATTTTTTTGAGTACCAATTGCTTCCACCAAATAACCATTGCCCAAGTAAAATGCTGTATGCGTAAAGTATGGATTAATAAATTTATCAAAAGACCAAGTGTGCGATGTTATGTATCTGCGAATTAAAATATCACCAGGCAACAATTTGCATTCGATTACTTTTTTACATTGAGGAACGATGGGAACTAAAGAATTAGAAACCTGATCTAATGATAGTCGAAAAATACTATCGTAAAATTGATGACCAAAATAAACGCCGATTATAGAAAAAATTGAAAGAACTACAACCGTAATTATTAATATTATGGTTAATTTTTGGGACATTTTATATATTATAAATGAATTTATTTAATCCCCAAAATTAAAAGCGCGCATAAGCGCGCAGATTTAATTATATCTATTTTTTTAAAAACAGATGCAATCGCCTGTCTCAATATTATAAGCAGGAGGAGTATCACAAATTATTGAACTGCCCTTTTCTGATACGATAAAATAAGCTTCTTTTTCGCATTTTCCCTTAAGATCAAGGGTAGCGTAAGCGCAAAAGAATTGACCTTCTTTGCATGTTTCTCCGAAAATCCAGTTATTTGTCAACCAGACATAATGTCTGTTTGGTCCTTCGGGGTCTTTTAGAGAAGAATTTATTGCAGTTATTAAATTAGTTCTACTGGTAAAGACGGGAATGCTGTCTGAGGCATCGCTGGTAAAATAAAATTTTTCGTAAAACATAAGAAATGATTGTGACGAATACGCCTGCATCATATCTGCTTTTCTTATTTTATCTGCCCGTCCCTTTTCGGCGTCTTTTACACCAATTTGCTTAGCAAGAATCATAGTTACCACTAATAGGGTTAATAATAAAAATGATATTACTAGCACTACAACGTTTTTAAATAATTTTTTAAGTGGATCAAATATCCAAATAATAGTAGATTTGAATATAGATATTTGCCCTTCAAATTTTTTGAAAATTAAACTGAATAAAATCCCAATTAGCGCAAAAATTATTATAAAAATCCATGGGTAGCCAAAGGATAGCAAGACGAAACCGACAATTCCTAATTTGTCGACTAGCACTATTGGAATAGCTAATATCGAAGGTATTAGACCATCATCACCCCTCAAACCCATCTTCCAATTCCATTCGATATCTAAAATTATAAGTAATAATACGTAGACCATTCCAATTATTCCCCCTTTAATTGCCCACCTTAGCCAATATGGAATATTTTTCATATTATTAACTAATTTTTATTTTATTATATCGAAGAGCCGCTTAAATAAGAGCGATTTCTCTAATTTTATAATTTTTGCATCTCCTCATGGCAAATATCAGTTAACTCCTTATTGTTTTCTATGTTTTCGCAACTATCTAGTCTCTGATATAAAACCCAAGATACACAATCTTTTCTGGTCCCTGATATGGTTGCACCTTTGTCATCAATAAAACCACAAATATTCAAATCTTTCTTAAATTGAGCCATTTCTCTATAGCACATATTCCTACTATCGTTTGGTATATAATAAATCCAACCAGAGCCTGCCCAAAATTCGCCAACTCCAGGGCCAGATAATAAATCGCAAATTTTTTCATCTCCCATTAATTTGGCATATTCATCAATACAATATGATCCAAGTTTTTTACATTCAGATATATCATCTGTTAATAGAACTACATTTTTAATACATTCTCCCTTTTCAAATTGACGCTCCATCATAATAGGCATTAAATTGCAAATAGCTTTATTCTTGGTCATGCATGCAAGCTTCGTTAAGGGAATTGTGGATAAACCGGGCACCATAGATAAAAAAGTTAATAAAATTATCAATGATATAATAATTTTTGAAATAATCTTATGAGTATTTATATTACTTTTTTGAGTTTCTTGTTCCATATAATTTATCCTATCAAAAAACCGCCCATACAAGAAGGCGGTTCTTCACATGTCTATTGAAACTCCAGTCTGGACGGGGACGGGTCGGTTTCACAGGATTCATCTGCTCCCCTTGTGGGAAGCAGTCAGAACCTGGTTTTGGGAAAACTACCCCGTTCCGGATATCAATATTAAGCTTATTTGATTGTGGGACGATACTGTGACCTGTTTTATAACCTAACTAGCTTCTTCTTATAATCTACCACTAACAATTTGCTTCCTTTGTTGATTACCTTGTGTCCTTCTTTTTCAAGTATCCTTTTCTGGTGTCCAACCCCGCCAGGATATTTTTCATTTAACCCTCCCTCTGCTTTAAGAGTTCTCCAATAAGGAATTTTAGCAAGGGCAGATTTATCTTTTTTAGCTTTTGCTTCTTCTGCTGCATTAGCGATAGTCATAATAAATATGCCGGTTGTTAGAGAGCAACATCCTTTAACTTTATGATTTTGGGAGATTTTTTGGCATATTTCCCAAATAGTAATCAGCTTCCCTTTGGGAACTTTAGCCATAATCAGTAAGACTTCTGAGGCGTTAACCAAAATTATAGAGTCACCTTTATTGGCACCCATCTTGTGCACCGCATTATAGCAAGGAAGACGATTTTCCAGTTTTAATATTTTTGGAAGAGTTTTTTTATCTTCCATTTTCTGAATCCAGGTTTTTTTCATGTTTATTTAATAATATTTTTTATCGTGTACGCAAAAAACTCCTTTTTTAAAAATCCAGCTTTTACTTTCTTTTTCCAAAAACTTTTTTAATCCCTTGTCTCTAATATACTCTAAATTTTCTATCTCACTCATCCCGTATTTATCCCGATACCTCTTATCTAAACGCTTAAGTCGTTCGCAAGGAAATTTATCACAATTAAAACAGTATTCTCCATGCCTATCTTTGCATAGTTTAATTCCACATTTTATGGGTCTCTGATTGACCTTTCTACCGCTAAAACAACCTAAACACTTATTGCGTTTTCGTAAATAATGGAGGCAGACGCCGCAATTCATTCCACACGATGCTACTAATTCTCTTTTCATATTATCGAATTCTACCAAAAAACCACCTTAACAAGAAGGCGGTTCTTTACACATCTGTTGATGCTCTATTCCTGACGCGGGCGGGTCGGTTTAAGACAAATAGAATAGGGCTTAATTCCATCACCTACGTTTTCTAGTCAATAGCTTGGACGCACTCGATGGGTGTTTTAAAATTTAATCCGAGGTGCAATCTTTGATTGTTGTAGTAAGGAAGGTAATCATTAATTGCCTTTTGAAATGACTTTGGATTTTGACTAGCCTTGTTTAAACATTCTTCCTGCAGAGTACGGTTAAATCTTTCAATGTGTCCGTTGTCGTTGCTCTTCCTGACGCGGATGTGCCGGTGTGCAATGCCCAGTTTGCCGACGTGTTCCGTGAACCATACCGAGAACTCAGAGCCGTGGTCAGATTGCATCATTTTAAAATTAAATCCTGCAGCAGCCATGGCTTCTTTAACAAACCTTAAGCTCTGATAGGTATTGATTCTCAAGCTCACCTTAGCATAGGCCCACCTGGAAGCGACATCTAAAAGGGTGTAGACATAAAACCTTTTGTTCCCAATAACAAAGTGAATAGTGTCTATCTGAACCAGATCTCCGGCTAAAACGGCCTCCGGACGGGATTCAGAGAAGTGCCAGCGCTTCCACGGGCTTCTGCGCCTGATTAGACCCTCTCGTTTTAATGTCCTTTTGACGCTGCTTAAACTAACTTTAATCCCTTGATTCAACAGTTCCTGGTGGATAATTTCTGCGCACCGATTCCGTTTCCTTCTCTGTTTAACAATCGCATCAACCATCTCCTTTTTTAATTGTTTAGGATGAGACTCCGGCCGAGACGATAGAGTGGGGATGGGGATCAGTCCCCAATGATGATCTTTTCTGACCCACTTGCTCACGGTGCCGGATGCTAATCCGAGATAGCGGGCAACTTTTCTCGTGCTCCAGCCTTGGTACACAAGGTTTACCGCCTCCATTCTAACCTTGGGCAGATAAGGATTTTTAGAGTATGACATATACATACAATTATACCCTGGGGTGCTTCCAAGCTATTGAACCATTACGCACCTATTGACAAAAATATAAAATATTGTATAATTTATACATACCTAAAAGGTATAGTTCTTTACAAAAAAATAATGAATGGTTGGTGGTTAAGTAATGGAAAAGGAAATCCAAACAAAAAAATTCCATATCCGGTCGTTACTGGCCGTGATAACTGGACTATCTCAGGGTGGTAGGTATTTCCCCGAAGTGATGGAGCTATTCGATTTTTTGAACACTAAAGTCAGGAAGGCAAACCTATCTGAGAAAATGAACGCGAAAAAGAACATTCTACTTCTACAATTTCCTCAATTGAGACATGTAGAAAAAGATCTGACACAGGAAGAGGTCAGGATCTTAAAGAGTGGGTCCGATGTGGCCAAGATAAATGAGATTTTAGTTCGCTGGATTAACCAGCAAATTGCCAAACATGGAGAATTCTTCTATGTGAGGAATAAAGCATAGGGACAAAACAATAATTTTGTCCTTATTTTTTTACCAAAAAAGCTCTAATAGCGTCTCTATGGGGAAGCTCGTAAAAATCGCCCATAACTTATTTTAAGCAGCAAAATTATTAATATTTATTTAAAAAATCATTAATCTCTTTTATCTTTTCTGGACTCTTTGATGCTTCCAAAATAACGTTTGATAATCTTGGAAATTGACGGCTAAGCGGTATTTCAAAAATTACAATATCATTTATTCCGCACCTTTTCTTGTCTTCTAGGGTTTTAGGCCCATACAGGGTAGCACTACCCCTGATTTCCAGGTTGGCAACAATCGGAGTGTCTTTGAATATATCAAATGCCTCTCTGTGTATTCTGCCAACATGATCGGGACTGCTAACACATATTAATTTGTAATAGCCTCCCTCTTTTTCAAGAAACCTCTTAGCAACCTGAAGCTCTTCTTTTGTAACAGTATTTCTTTCAAGATCCTCAACAAGCTTAAAAACTTTGCTGGTTTTTTTGCGAATCTCTTCTATCGAAACTCCATTGAAAGCCTTTAATATTGTAAAATCCTTTAATTCATTGAATCTCTCATCTAAAAGCTCTTTCATTAATCTTCCAGTGCTCTTTCCGTCTTTATAAATTAGTGAGCCCAAGAGTAAAAGTAAATCCGCTTCTTCTTCAAATAGAGCAGCGATTGCCGTTGGTATTCTTCCCGGCCTGTCTGGAGCCTCGCCCCAAACCACCTCTTCCCAATTAGGTTGATTGGCGCCGTAACTGTGCAGTAAAATAGCTGTTTTTGGCTTCATGTTTTTTTATTAATTATTATTTGCATTATTTTACTATACTAAAAAATCGCCCTTTGGGCGACTTTTTGCTTTCTGAAAATTAATACCGAGTTCGAGACCCATCCCCAGTCATGACGGGGGTGAGAATTTAGAACCTGTCCCGCCTCCGTTTTACGCTCCAGTCCTGACGGGGACGGGTCGGTTTCACAGGATTCATCTGCTCCCCAGTTCAAAGCTTATTATAACTTTAGAAAAAAGGGATTATATAGCGGGGATGAAGGAGAAGTTGGCGGAGATTAGGGGTTTTTATAAAAATCTAAGGCTTGAACAATGTTAGAACCTGTTTGGGTTATAATTATAAAAAAAATTTACGGTTGAAAGTTAATCATAAAAAGAACAATTAAATAGGCAATTATACTTAATAAAAGGGGAACAAGTAGTAAAACAGATAAAAATAAAATACCAAAGGTTTTCTCTTTAAAAGACAAGTTTGTAGAAACCAAGGGGTTTAAGTTATTTTTACTGCGTATTAAATTAATTATTATTGCAATTACATAAGGGGCAAGGGGTGTTATTAACCCAATCCAAAAAAGAATTCTATGTCCAAAAGTATCTAGTATTTCTCTGCCGGAAACAATAAACAGAAACGATAATAAGAAAGAAATTATACTTGATATTATCAAAACAATTTGAGATTTTTCAATTCTGTTTTTAATATTCTTTTTATTCGGCTTAAGAAGATTATTTAAATTACTGTCATCTTCAATGTTTTTATTGATTAATTCACCTATTACCGAAAAAATAATCTTAAATTTATCGTAGCGGATAAAATTTAAAATTTTTTTAAATCCGTCTTCCGTGCTAAGCCCAGAACCTATAGTTAAAATAGCACCAACTTTTCTATTTAAAATAATGTAATTACCAATGCATACTATTAAAAAATTAAGTGGTATTGTTAACCACATCCCAACCCACAAAAGCTGAAAAATAAATACTAAAGATTGAAGAAGAGCTATAATGTAAAGATAAACTCCCCATTTCGCCATTTTCCAATAGCCAATAATACCTAGGATATTTAATATAAGCGGAACGTAAGTGATATTATAAAATAAAGCAATAATTGTCTTCAATAAAGAACCATCTGGCGATATATAAAACCTTAAGTCACCCTCAATTTTAAATAATATGTAAAAGACATTGAAAAGACCAATAAGGCACGCAAATATAATCAACGGCGGTCTTTTTGAAGTAATCTTAGAATTATTATCTGTATTAATCATATTATTTTACTATACCAAAAAAACCGCCTCAACAAGAAGGCGGTTCTTCACACATCTTTTGACGATCCATTCTGGACGGGGACGGGTCGGTTTCACAGGATTCATCTGCTCCGGAGGTAGGACTCGAACCTACAACCATCTCCTTAACAGGGAGCCGCTCTACCAATTGAGCTACTCCGGAATATGATTGATTCTTACAAATTTTTAAGGAAAAGTAAAGAATATTTTCGATTTTATCTTTTCTAAAATCAATATCCTTTTAATTTTTTTAAGGATTCATGCGCCCTAATTCTTTCAATGGCCTTAGCCTCTATCTGTCTGATTCTTTCCCTGGTTACTCCGAACTCCTTACCTACTTCTTCGAGGGTATGGGTCACACCATCTTCCAGCCCGAACCTCAGGCCTAAGATTTTCTGCTCCCGGTCGGTCAAGTCAACCAAAATTTCTTTCAGCCTTTCTTTTAAAAGATTCCTGGCCGCTTCGAGGGAAGGCGGAGCTGTCTTTTCGTCTTCTATAAACTCGGCTAAAACCGAATCATTATCGTCTTCTCCCACCGGAGTTTCCAAGGAAACTGTTTCTTGGGATATTTTCATGATGTGGTAAACCTTGTCCAGCTCTATTCCCATTTCAGCGGCAATCTCTTCCGGCAAGGGCTCTCTGCCAAGGTCCTGCAAAAGCCTGCGCC
>Ga0315275_10004380_pt1 | contig 13183 bp, 9 predicted proteins | sample YL17G03_0_MG_FD_205557 | JGI IMG/M metagenome (GOLD analysis project Ga0315275, IMG submission 205557) | Sediment microbial communities from Yellowstone Lake, YNP, Wyoming, USA - YL17G03_0 | ecosystem: Environmental > Aquatic > Freshwater > Lake > Sediment | place: USA: Wyoming | collected... | reverse complement strand
TCTCCAATTTTTGGCAGAATCGTTGAAGGTTCTTTAAAAGTTATTCCGAATTTTTTATTAAACCGCCGGGCAATTTCTCTGGCCAATTCAACATGCTGTTGCTGGTCTTTGCCGACAGGAACCGCTTCTGTTTGATAAAGCAGAATATCGGCTGCCATCAAAAGAGGGTAATTTAAAAGTCCGGCGTTAACATATTCCGGATGTTTTTTTGATTTTTCTTTGAACTGCGTCATTCGTTGAAGCTCGCCCAGAGGAATTATCGTTCCTAAAATCCAGGCAAGTTCTGAATGCTCTTTTATTTGAGACTGGACAAAAAAGATACATTTTTCCGGGTCAAGGCCGGCCGCTAAATAAGCAGTGGCCAGTTCCATAATGTTTCTTTGCAATTCTCCGGGACGATAAGGGGTGGTAATGGCATGAAGATCAACAACACAAAACACGCACTCGTTTTTTTCCTGGAGTTCCATCCATTGTTTTATTGCTCCCAAATAATTTCCAATATGTAATTCTCCTGTTGGCCGGATGCCTGAAAAAATGCGCATAACCACTTGCCTCGTTTTATTTATACTTCTATCACCACCGGTAATATTACCCCGTACAAATCCCTTCGGGATTATACGGGGCAAGTCGGTCTTCTTTACACTTCAATGACCACGGGAAGAATCATTGGACGCCGCTGTGTTTTGGTGTAAAAGAAGCCGCCGATTTTGTTCCTAATTTCGTCTTTTACATAACTCCAATTGACAGCTCCTCCCGTGCCTGTCGCTTTGTCCACGATTTCAACAACTTTTTTTCTCGTTTCTTTGAGCAGCTGTTTTGACTCTCTTAAATAAACAAATCCTCTTGATATTATATCAGGAGAACCCATAACTTTTCCAGTCTGGCGGTCAACCACTATCACGATGACAAACATTCCATCTCTGGCTAAGATGTGCCTGTCTCTTAAAACCACTTCGCCTACGTCTCCAATCCCCAAGCCATCAACAAAAACATAGCCAGTTTCCACTTTTTTGTTAAGCACCGACGCATTGCCGTTGTGAAACTCAATAATTGAACCGTTGTCTAAAACGAAGATTTTTTCTTTGGAAACGCCGGCTTCTAAGGCTAATTTAGTCGCCTCTTTGAGGAAGTAATGATTGGCATAAACCGGCAAGAAAAAATCAGGGTGAATTTGCTTGATAATTTCCTTGATGTCGGCGGCGTTGCTGTGACCTGAAGTGTGGACGTCCATAACGTCGCTGTGGATGACGTTGTCGCATTTCCGATAGAGATTATCTTTTAGCCGCTGAATGGTTCGTTCGTTGCCCGGAATAACAGAAGAGGAAAAAATAATTGTGTCATTCTTCCGAATTTTGATGAATTTGTGCTCGTCGCTGATAATGCGCGAAAGGACGGCGTTGCCCTCGCCTTGCGCGCCGGTGCAAATGATAACCAGTTTGTTTTCCGGATATTTATGAACGTTATTGATAGGGATAAGCGCTTCTTTGCCAATTTTGATATAGCCGAGCTCTTTGGCGATATCAATATTTGATTTCATGCTGTAGCCGTCAAGCGCCACTTTTTTTCCGATGCGTCTGGCGTAAGCAATAATATGAGCGATCCGCTTTATCTGAGAGGAAAAAGTGCCGATAATGACTTTACCGGCGGTTTCAGAAATCAGTTTTTCCAAGTTGGCATACATTTCTTTTTCAGAAACATGGGTGGGCTGGGTATCGGTTGACCCCAAACTTTCCAGCATCAGGATTTTAGGGCCGGGCAGTTTTGACAGATGGTTGTAAGTTATGGGTTTTTGGTCAACCGGATTTTTATCCATCATCCAGTCGCCCGGATGCACAATAGTGCCCTGCGGAGTATTGATAATGACGCCGACCGCATCCATGATTGAGTGTTCAACATTGAAAAAACCGATGCGAAATTTGCCAAGGTTAATCCGTTCATCAACAGATTTCACATGGATAGTTTTTAGATTTTTAGCGGAGTTTAACTCGTAATCTTCCATTCTTTTTTTGACCAGGGCCAGCGTTAAATCACGCCCGATTATTTCAGGATAACCTAATTTAGGCAGCAGTATCGGAGCGGCGCCGATGTGGTCCATGTGTCCATGGCTGAAAATGACGCCGCGGATATTTTTTTCTTTGCCTTTAAGATAGCTGATATTGGGAATGATATAATCAATGCCCGGCATATCTTCTTCGGGAAATTGGATGCCCATATCCAAAATTACGATATCGGAACCTAATTCAAATACCGTCATATTGCGGCCGACTTCTTCTTGCCCGCCGAGGGGAATAATTCTGAGATTTTCTATTTTTTTCATAATTAGGAGTGCGGACGGTGGGATTTGAACCCACAAGTCTTGCGACATACGGTTCTGAACCGTACGCGTATTCCAGTTCCGCCACGTCCGCTAGCGTGCCTGCCCCGTAGAGTTGTAAAGCGAAACTCCTTCGGGATCTGCCAATTTCACCACCTCGGCAGATTAGCCTTTCAAAAAGTCCAAATTTTTCGGCATTTTTTTAAGAGATTTTTTAAAAAGCAGTTTTGGCGCTTTTTTGTAATTTTTATTTTTTATCCAGCCTGATTTTGTATAGTAATAACAGGCGCCCTGTTTCTTTTCAAACAGATGGTAATTGTTTTTGCAGTTTTTGCTTATCCAGTTGGCCTCTGTTAATTCTTGGTTGATAGGGTTAATTGTGATATGTCCATAATAAGGCGGGATAACGACGAAATCATTTTTCTCAGCCTTTATGGCAAAAACATCTTCAATCTTGTTTCTTTTCCATTTCTGGATTAAATAAATTGCCTTCCCTTTCAAAACTTGGTAAACCTCCCCGTATTTATTTGAATGTTCGTGGCCCTTTGTCTTGGTAAATTCATTCCCCAACATGAGCGATGGAATAACGGTGATGTCATATCTTAAATCGCCTTTTTTCTTAATTCCCCGATACATATAATAAAGAGGAAAATTTTCAGCAGATTTTAACCATTCCCGGTCGTAGATGACTTTTTTCATGTCGTACAAAAATCGAATATCAGGTTTTTTGTTCATTTTGATTATTGAGAAGCCGAGCGCCATGCCCTTTTTGTTTTTGTGTACCAATTTTCAATATTGGCAAATCTTTTTGCCGGCTCGGCTATAATTCCGCTATTCATTCCTTTCAGTTCTTTAGAAATGAAATAGACAGAGTCCGGGTTATATAAAAAGACGGCCGGCGCATCTTCAATCAAAATATCTTGAAACTGTTCTAATTTTTCTTTTCTTTCTGTTTCACTATTAGTTTGGCGAATTTCTTCCAAGAGCTTGTCGGCTTTTTTATTTTGATAAACGGCTAAGTTCAAGCCGGGGTCTTTTTTTTGCAAAGAATGCCAGAAGGGAAAAGGATCGGGAACAGCTCCCAGCACCTCGCCGAACAACAAACTGTCATAACTTCTCGTTTTAATAACATCTTCTTTTTCAGATGCCTCAAAAGTTTTAATTTCAATTTCTACGCCCAGATTTTTCCACCGCTCTTTTAAAAAATCAGCGACTTTAATCAAAAGAGGTTGATTGACTGTAGTTAAAGAGAATTTAAGAGAGAGAGTTTCTTGCGGCGGGGGAAAGCATATTTCGTTTAATTTAGCCCGTGTTGCTTTAGAGACTAAACCTGTGCCTTGTGTTAATCCAAAAGGCTGTAAAATATCTTTGGCATATTTTTCCTGGAATTTAATGACGGCATTTTTTGTCTGGCTGCCCAATTCGCCGGTAACTTTGCCTTCAGGGTAAACTTCAGGATATTTGGCAAGGCATTGCTGCAAGGCCTCTACATCTTTTCCCTTGGAACCTTCTTTCAAATCAATTTTAAATTGAAAAGCTAATTCTTTTTTAACGGTTTTCTCGCGGGGTCCGTTTTCTTTTTCAGTAAAACCTGATTTGTCTAAAAGACTTTTGGCAAGTTCTAAGTCAAAGTTATAAATTTTTAATGGCGGAGAAAATCCATAGACTTCCGGCAAGACAGGAGAGTCAACCGCTTTTCCGTAGCCCAAAAGAACTTTTTCTATCAAATCTGTTTTATCGGTGCCGTAATTCAGCGCCTGTCTGACATTCGGGTCGCTTAAGATTTCGAATTTATCGGGATTAAAAAAAACAGCAAAATATCTGGGTAAAAAAAGATGAAAATCCTGGAAGCCAAGCGTTTTAAGGTATTGATAATTATCCGGGTTAAGAGGTAAAATTCCTTGAATTTCTTTTCTTTCGCCGGCTTCAATTAGTTCTTTCTCTGTGTTGAAAAAGCGAAAAGAAATTTGCGTCAGATAAGGAGTTTTTCCAAAATATCTTTGGTTTCTCACTAAATCCAAAGAGATTATTCTGCCAACCTTATCTTGTTTAAATTCTTTTAGTTTATAAGGACCGGAACCCACGGGTTTTAAATTATAAATCGCCAAAGGAAAATTTTGAGAGTCAACGTCTTTCCAGACGTGTTCGGGAATTATTTTCTGGGTTAAATTTTCTAAAAAAGAATCGTAAGGATTTTTTAAAGAAAACCTGATGCCCCGCTCAGAAATTTTTTCAATTTCTACTCCTATCCAGTTGGCGATCTGAGGACTTTTATAATCTGAGTTTTGGATTGTTTTAATGGTGAAAATTACGTCGTTGGCTGTTAAGGGTTTGCCGTCTGACCAAAAAAGATTGTCCTTTAAATATACTTCGTAGACCTTGCCGTCGTCTTTAACTTCGTAATTTTCAGCTAAATCAGGAACGATTTTAAGATTCTCGCCGTATTTTAAGAGCCCGGAAAAAATAAGTTCTACCAAATCCTGGTCAACGTCAGAAATCATAGAATAGACCGGGGTGATAAATCTTGGCTGGCCGATCGCTCCTTCAGTAAAAACGCCGCCGGGGGATGGTTGAATTTCCGTATTTTTAAAGTATAAACTTAACAAAAGACTGAAAAAGCTTGCTGTAAACAGTAATAAAAAAACAAAAAAAGTAATTTTCTCTTTCTTTGTCAAAATCTTAAAAAAATGCCTGAATTGAAATCGCGAAGGATATTTTTTTACTTTCCAAATGCTTAGAAAATTCTTTAAGCCGGAAAATTTTTTTCCAAAGCCGTTAAAATAAAAATCTGACATGTGATTTATAAGATAAGGTTTAAAAGAGCTAAAATTATAAAGAGCGCTCCGGAAACAATTGTTGCCCAAAAAATCTTCTGCTGAATGCCTCTTCTGGTGCTATAAAAACCGCCGGATTGGCCAAAGGCAGAGCCCAAACCCTGTCCTCTTTGTTGCAAGAGTATGAAAACAATAAGAAGACCGGCAGTAATGATTTGCAAAATAGGCAAGAGATTATTCATTAGACGGAAGAGGAAGCAGGTTTCTTTCTCTCAGGACTTGAACCTGGCCACCATTTAGAAAAAATAAAATTTATTGCCAAAACTATAAGAGTGGTGAAAAAAAGAGGCCCTATGCCTTGAATAATTAATTCAGGAGAAAAAATATCAACCAGCCAGACTAAAAACATAGCAATCACCAAACTAAAAAGATTAAAAGTGACAATCCTTAAAGGGAAAGTAATTTTTTTAAGAATGGGTTTAACTGCAAAATTCAAAATACCCAAAAGAATACCGGCAAAGGTCAAAGTTGTGAGAAAAAGACTTATATCGGCAGTTTTGGTCGGCAAAACAAACAAGGAGCCGGTAAAGTGGACATTAGGAACGAATCTTTGGGATAGCCAAAGTCCCAAGATTGCAGAGATAATTTGGATGAGTAAATTCCACACTATTTCTATGTTAGCAGAAAATATTAGCCAAGTCAAGAATAACTCAAAATTTCTCTCTTAATTTTCGGTGATAAGACAGGGCAAAACGGTGGGCTTCATCGCGCAACTGCAAAATCAGATTAAAAATCTCTCGCGGCAGCTTTTTTAACAAAACCGGCTTTTTCTTTCCTTCTATATATAATTTATTTTCCTTTTTAGCTAAAGCCATAACTTTTACCCCTTGTTTAATCTGGCAGATTAAACAGTGCCGGGCGGCGTTCAATTGGGCTTTTCCTCCATCGATTAATATCAAATCCGGCCAGCCCCATTCTTGATGCTGAAATCTTCGCGATAATATTTCTTTTATCATTGCCACGTCATTGGGCTTGCCGGAAATTTGTATCTTAAACTTGCGGTAAAAATTTTTATCAGGCCGGCCGTTAATAAATGTAACCATTGAACCTGTGGCATTTTGACCTTGAATGTTTGAAACATCATAAGCTTCTATCCTGGAGACCTTTTTTTTGATGTTTAAAATTTTCTTGATTTCTTTCTCTGTTTTTTCCCAGTCGCTTTTTTCAGGTTCAATTGTTTCAAGGAGTCTGGCATGAGAGAGCACTCTTTCCAAGGCCTGAATTTGGTCTCGGACCGTAGCTGCTTTTTCAAAATTTCGTATTTTTGAAGCCTTTTTCATTTCCGTTTTCAATCCTTTTAAAACCTGACTTTTCCCGCCTTCCAAAATTTTCTTTAAATTTCTGGCATTTTTCTGCGATTCTTTTTTGATTGCTTGCTCCAGCTTCGGCATTTCATTGGCCAACCTTGAACCCAGCAAACAAGATCCGGGGCATCTGCCTAACTGATACCAAAGACAGGATTTGCCGGAATAGGGTTTGCAGGTCCGGTAGGGGAAAACGCGTCTCAGTATATTTAAGGTTTGTTTTAATGCTCTGCCTTCCACAAAAGGCCCGATATAGTCAATTTTAAATTTTAATTGAAAAACGGGCTGGTGAGTGATAAAAACTCTCGGAAAATCTTCCTTGGTGATCCCGACATAAAAATAATTCTTATCATCCCGCCAAACGATATTATATTTCGGTTTATATTTTTTAATTAATTTAGCTTCCAAAATTAAAGCCTCAATTGTCGAGCCCTGCGAAGCGGGGCGAGACGTGAGAGGATCCGCAGGATCAGCGAACTCCGAATCTGTTTTGATATAACCTATTTTTTCAGCTTGATTGATAAAAAGATTGCTTCTGAAAGCCGTTTGATTAAAATGATTTTTTACTCTTTCTCTGATGTTCGCCGCCTTGCCGATATACAAAATCTGCCTACCTTTTTTGAAGACATAGACACCACAACTTTTCGGCAATCGTGAGAAATTATCTTTGTTGATAAATTTAAATTTCATCGCACTTTAAATTTTATTCCTAAATCCCAATTTTTTCAACCGCGGAGGTCCGACCTTAGCTCTCTTACCGAGGAATGTCCTCGGGAGAGGATAGAGACCCGCTCTCTAACTTGAATCTTTTGAAAATTTGGAGTATAATGGATTACTTATATGTATATGTATGGCTGAAAATTATATCAAAATCAGGGGAGCGCGGGTACACAACCTCAAAAACATTGATGTTGATATTCCAAAAAATAAACTGGTTGTCATTACCGGAATTTCAGGTTCCGGGAAATCGTCTTTGGCTTTTGACACTCTTTATGCCGAAGGCCAGAGAAGATATGTTGAGAGCTTATCTGCTTATGCCCGGCAATTTTTAGGAGTGATGGACAAACCAGATGTTGATAAAATTGAAGGAATTTCTCCTGCCATTTCCATTGACCAGAGAAAAGCATCGCACAATCCGCGTTCCACTGTCGGTACCATCACGGAGATATATGATTATCTCCGTCTTTTATTTGCCAGAATTGGAAAACCGCATTGCCCAAAATGCGGAAAAGTTGTGAGTCGCCAAACAATTGACCAAATTACAGAGCAGATACTGAAATTACCTCAAAAAACTGAAATAACCGTTTTGAGCCCGATCATTAGAGGAAAAAAAGGCGAACACCACGGTATTTTGGAGGAAATTCAGAGGAGTGGTTTTGTTAGAGTCAGGATTGATGGAATAATTTATCGCGTTGAAGAGGCGCTGGAAAAGGTTTTGGACCGCAATAAAAAACATAATATTGAAGTAGTGGTAGACAGATTGATTATTGACAAGGATTTGGATAAATCGCGACTGGTTGATTCATTGGAAACTGCTCTGAAACTTGGCAAAGGAATAGTAATAATTGAAAATTTAAAAACTAAATCCGAAGATTTAATATTTTCCGAGCATTTTGCTTGCGAAGAATGCGGCATTTCTCTGCCGGAACTGGAACCTAGGCTTTTTTCTTTTAACTCTCCTTTTGGCGCCTGTTCCTCGTGTCAAGGATTGGGAGAAAAACTGGAAGTTGACCCAAAATTGGTAATCCCAAATCCTAATTTATCAATTGCCGAAGGAGCAATTTTCCCTTGGGTGCGGGCTTCCTACAAAATCGGACGGCAGGGATTTTTCTGGTGGAAAATGAAAGAGTTGGCAGACGAGAAAAATATTGATTTGGACATCCCCGTTAAGAAATTGCCGAAAGAGAAAATTGATATGATTTTGTATGGAGTTGATTCTTTCGAAGGAGTCGTTTCTTGGCTGGAGAGGAGATATCATGAAACTGATTCTGATTGGGCAAGGGAAGAAATTGAGCAGTATATGGTAGAAAAAATATGCGAAGAATGCCATGGGAAAAGATTAAAGCCGGAAGTTTTAGCAGTCAAGGTAGCCGGGAAACCAATTGATGAAATGGTAGAGATGCAAATTGACAAAGTAAAAGAATTTTTTGAAAAAATTTCCCTCAAAGAAAATGAGAGAAAAATAGCTCAGTTAATAATAAAAGAAATAATAAATCGGTTACAATTTTTAATTGATGTCGGTTTAGATTATTTAACTTTGGACAGAAAAGCGGCTACTCTGGCTGGCGGGGAAGAGCAGAGAATAAGATTGGCGACGCAAATTGGCTCAAAACTGACCGGCGTTTTATATATTTTAGACGAGCCGTCAGTCGGTCTTCATTCCCGGGACCAGGGAAGATTAATTGAGACCTTGAAAAAATTAAGAGATTTGGGAAATTCTGTTTTGGTGGTGGAACACGATCCTCAAACCATAAAAGCCTCTGACTGGATAATTGACGTGGGGCCGGGTGCCGGGAAACATGGCGGCAAAATTATTTTTCAGGGAACGCCAAAAGAATTACTGAAAAGCCATACTTTAACGGGTGAATATCTGTCCGGCAGGAAAAAAGTAGAAGTTAAAAACTCGAAACCAAAAATCTCCGCCGAAGCCCGAGGGGCTCAGGCTCGCAAGCAAAACTTTTTAATCATTAAGAAAGCGGCAGAGCACAATTTAAAAAACATTGACGTCAAAATTCCTCTGGGGAAATTCGTTTGCATTACCGGCGTTTCAGGTTCGGGAAAATCGTCTTTGATGAACGATATTTTGGCGCGGGCGTTGTTGAAAAGATTTTACAAAGCAAAAGAAGAACCGGGCAAATGCGAATCAATTCTGGGAATGGAAAACTTGGATAAAGTGGTTTTGGTTGACCAGTCGCCCATCGGCCGAACTCCCAGGTCAAACCCGGCCACTTATACCGGAAACTTCGCTTTTATCAGAGACCTTTTTTCAAAAACCAAAGAGGCAAGAATTCGAGGTTTTACAGCCGGCCGTTTTTCTTTCAACGTCAAAGGAGGAAGATGTGAGGCTTGTGAAGGACAGGGAGTTAAAAAAATTGAAATGTATTTTCTGCCGGATATTTATATTGAATGCGAAGAATGCAAAGGAAGAAGATTCAACAAGGAAACCTTATTGATTGAATATCGGGGAAAAAACATTGCCCATGTTTTGGAAATGACCGTTGAAGAAGCTTTAGGATTCTTTAAAAATATTCCGGGTATTTTCCAAAAATTAAAAACCTTAAACGATGTTGGTTTAGGTTACGTTGAATTAGGCCAATCAGCTCCCTCTTTGTCTGGCGGAGAAGCCCAGCGGGTGAAATTAGCCACCGAGCTTTCCAAAAAAGCCACCGGAAAAAGTTTGTATATTTTAGACGAGCCAACCACCGGGTTGCATCCTCACGATATTAAAAAATCACTTTTTGTTCTAAAAGAATTGGTCAACAAAGGCAATACTGTTTTGGTGATTGAACATAATTTGGACGTGATAAAAAACGCTGACTGGATTTTAGACTTGGGCCCCGAAGGAGGAGAGACGGGCGGATATATTGTTGCCGAAGGTTTAATTTCTGATATAGTGAAAGAGAGAAAGAGTTGGACAGGAAAGTACCTTAAAAATAATAAATATTAAATAGCAAATAGAAAATAATAGACAAAAACCTTAACAAGGAGGTGAAGTTATGCTGCCAAGACGAAAAAGAAGGCAGGCAAGCAGAGTTTTCAGCAAAGAGGAGGTGGATTATGGAAAAGAGACAGATCTCACAGAGACAGAATCTGGAATATTGTCTGGAAAAAACAGAGGAGATTTTAAAGATGGTCAGGAAGACGAAGAGACCGGAAGAAATCCAGAAGATTCTTCCATCGTGGAGCCTGTTAAACCGGCTCCATAGCGCAGTCAGTTCGCTGCTGGAATATCATCGTTGAAAAACACCACCATAAGTAATTTTATAAAACAAAAAAGGCGTCAGGTGATATATTAAAAATATCCTTGACGCCTATTTTTATAAACTAAAGTTAAATTAACCTCCTTTCCTAGGGGCGAGCAAAAGAGATAAGAAGAGCAAGGCTAATGAAGAGAAGAAGAGTAATGAAAATAGCGACAATCAAAACAGCAATCCATTTTTTCATTTTTTGTCACCTCCCAGTCTTTTTTTTGGCCATTCTTTTCTCCATTCTTTTCTCCAATCTTTTCTCCAATCTTTTCTCCAATCTTTTCTCCAATCTTTTCTCCGATCTTTCCAATTCTTACTCACTCACTTCCTTTAAATATGGAAATCTGCACGACCATTTCATTAGCACTACGTCTTTTCTTATTGGCTTTTGTTTCTTGTCCATATCTGCCTCCTTTTGCAAAATTTTTGTAAAATGCCAGTTTGATACTAACATATTACCTGGCCCTTGACAAGAGTAGGTCATTTGAATAAAATACAAAAGTAGAAAAATCAGCACTCAAAGGTCCCAATTGCTAATATTAACTAATAACTAATTTAAAGGCATGATAATTAAACCACTTTCAGACCATATTTTAATTGAACCGATCAAAGAAGAGGAAAAAACAAAAACCGGAATTTTATTGCCTGAAACCGCTGACAAGGAAAAGCCGGAACAAGGTCGAGTGATTGCCGTAGGTCCGGGCAGGAAGAACAAAAAAGGCGAATATACTTCCTTGGACGTCAAACCCGGTCAAAAAGTTTTATTTACAAAATACGGCCCGAACGAAATAAAGGTCGATGATAAAGAATATTTAATCGCCAGAGAGGAGGATATTTTGGCGATTATAGAATAAATATGGCAAAACAAATTTTATTCAACGAACAAGCCAGAAGAAAATTAAAAGCCGGCATGGACAAATTAACTGATGCTGTAAAAGTGACCTTGGGTCCCAAAGCCAGGCATGTGGTTTTGGACAAAGGCTTTGGCGCGCCTGAAATTTCCGACGATGGCGTAAGTATTGCCAAAGAAATTGAACTGCCGGACAAAATAGAAAATATGGGAGTTGAAATTATGAAAGAAGTGGCTGAAAAAACCAGTGAAGGAGCAGGTGACGGTACCACCACAGCCATGATTCTGACTAATGCCATTGCTTCAGAAGGATTAAAAAACGTGGCGGCCGGCGCTCATCCGTTAGCTCTAAAAAGAGGCATTCAAAAAGGAGTAAAAGCAATTGTTGAATATCTTTCAGCTCAAGCAAATAAAATCTCAAAAGAAGAGTATATCAAAGTAGCCACCATCGCTGCCACCGACCCGGAAATCGGGAAAATAATTGCCGAAGCTTTTTCTGAAGTTGGCGAAAAGGGCGTCATTACCGTTGAAGAATCCAAAAAATCAATCGTGGAACAGCCGGAAATTGTTAAAGGTTTGCAGTTTGACCGAGGTTATGTTTCAGCTTATATGGTGAATGATGCCGAAAGAATGGAGGCAGTGTATGAGAATCCCCGCATTTTGATAACAGACAAAAAAATCTCGTCTATACAGGAAATTTTGCCAGTTATGGAAAAGATGGCTCAGAGCGGTATGAAGGATTTGGTGATTATCGCCGAGGAAGTAGAAGGGGAAGCTTTGACGACTTTAGTGATTAATAAATTAAGAGGCACGTTTAATACTCTGGCAATTAAAGCGCCTGGTTTCGGCGACAGAAGAAAAGAAATGCTTGAAGATATCGCGATAGTAACTGGCACTCAGGTAATTTCTGAAGAGATTGGTCTAAAATTAGAAAATGTAATTCCCGGACAAATGGGAACGGCTAGAAAAGTTATTTCAACAAAAGATAATACTATTATTGCCGGAGGATACGCCGATAAGAGTTGGGAAGGCGACCCGGGACACAAAGAATGGGAGAAAAAGCTTGGAGAGAGAATCGAACAAATAGAAGCAGAAATAGAGAAATCTGATTCTGAATTTGACAAAGAAAAATTACAGGAAAGACTGGCAAAACTTTCAGGCGGAGTGGCCGTGATTAAAGTGGGGGCGGCAACTGAAGTTGAACAGAAAGCCAGGCAGAAAAAGACACAAAACGCTTTGAATGCCACCAGAGCCGCCATTGAAGAAGGAATTTTACCGGGCGGCGGAGTAGCGCTTTTAAGAAGCGCGGCCGCTTTGGAAAATTTAAAATTAGAAGGCGATGAAAAAACCGGGCTGGAGATATTAAAAAGAGCTTTAACCGGGCCTATCAAACAAATTGCTGAAAACGCGGGTTTGGACGGCGCGATTGTGGCTGAAGAAGTCAGGAAACATGAAGGAAACTTCGGTTTTAACGCGGAGAAAGTTATTTATGAAGATTTAGTTCAGGCAGGCATAGTTGATCCTAAAAAAGTGGTGAGATTAGCTTTGGAAAACGCTGCTTCGGCAGCGGCTATGCTTTTGACCACGGAAGTGGTAGTTGGCGAATTGCCCGAAGAGAAAAAAGAAGGAAGAATACCGCCAATGTCGGAAGGCTACTAAAATCAGTTAACAGTTAACAATCGCAAAATCCGCCGAGGGGCGGATTTTTGCTTTACTAAAAACTGGCAATTGTGTACAATTAAAGCAGAGATAAATTTTACAAAGGTCGTTTTTCAATAAATTTTAATCAAAAATTTATATGAGCATTTTAATTATTTTAGCGATAGCGGCCGTCGCCATTTTACTTTGGATAGTGGCGGTTTACAACGGATTAATCACCCTGCGCAATCGGGCAAAAGAAGCTTTTTCAGATA
>Ga0315275_10004379_pt1 | contig 13184 bp, 14 predicted proteins | sample YL17G03_0_MG_FD_205557 | JGI IMG/M metagenome (GOLD analysis project Ga0315275, IMG submission 205557) | Sediment microbial communities from Yellowstone Lake, YNP, Wyoming, USA - YL17G03_0 | ecosystem: Environmental > Aquatic > Freshwater > Lake > Sediment | place: USA: Wyoming | collected... | reverse complement strand
CCATCAGCGATGAGCAGATGGCGTGTATCCGATTGGTCCCCGACGCTTTTCACGGCAATTGGAACTATACCATTCGACCAACATGATTTTGGCGAATTCATCATGTTATTTTGTTACGAAGCCTTAAGTAATGTTGGCAGGGCTTTGTCCCCCAGAGTCCGAGCTAATAAGCCGGAGGCTGTGCGCGCCATCTCAAGGTTATCGCCAAATACGAGTTCTTCAACGAGGTTAATCTCTTTTGTAGTGACATTGCTGACTCGTTCCAGTAGTGCGCCGCACTCATCGGGGTATTTATCTGGGGGGAATCTCTCAAGCACTTCTGCGAATGGCGGCGAGTAAGCAGTGTATCCTATTGAGTCTGGTCTGAAGGTTAACCTGTAGTAGATGCGATTCTCTGATAATCGATCATATTGGGGCAGGCTACGAAGTTGTGAATAGACTTCGACAAGAAACTCAAACGCTTCCGCCGTTGGTATATTACGAACCGCCAATAAAGGCACGCCCAGTTCCATATCGGGGGTCTTGTACAGTTTCACCCAAAACTCCTTCAGGGCAGGCAAATCATCCGGTCCGGAGTTCCCGGGAATAGCACCTCGCGCACATTCTCTGACTTCAGAATCCTGCACAGTGTCCAGCGCAATTTCTATGAGTTCCGCGATGGAAAGACGCTCCAAAGCATACATCGAAGGCCAACTTACATCCGAGCAAATCGTGCTCTGAGCCCTCGCACGGAGAGACCTGTCCACTCCTTGACCAAAGGGAGAGTGAGATATCTGTTTCACTACGCTAAGAAGAAAGGCTTTATCAACAACCTGGGCGTGGCGTGCGCACGCTCCGGCCATGATAGGATCGACGGGAAGAAAAAACTCAATGATCTTCTTGCTGAGACTCTTGTCAGCAGCGAGTTCAAGGAAAAACAGAAGCGGCTGGTCCCAGGCGAAATACTCGGCCATTTCTGGCAAGTGATTGATGAGTTGTGCCTGGTCAAGACTTCTCAGATATAGTGCTGCAAAGAAGTCTCTGATATTGTCGTGCAAGAAGGTTGGATAGCCGCGCCGCCACCGGGATTCATCCAACAGCCCTGAGCACTCCAGCACCCCATAGACCTCTGAAATTCCAAGCGTATTCACCTCTTCCGACCGACTGGTGAGTTCCCTGAACTCCCTTGAATCCTGAAAAGCCGCGAAATGTTGATTTTCTTTCAAGGTCAAAACGTCAATGGACCATTTGGCCACTCCTGGTAAGACAACATACATCATGTCTTCCTTGAGGCCGAGGTATTCTTCCGGGCGTAGGCCTTCCGCATGCTTTCGGTCAATGCACCTTGAAATGAAATCCTCGATGAGTCTTGCTCGTTCGGCAGGTATCTTTGCATTCGGGGCTGTGCCCAGATGCTCGCATATCAGATTAAGGTAGAATGGATTCCTCGCCATGGTGAGAATCCTTGGGTAAACCCTTATCTGCGATTGAAATATGCGTTCCCCCTGGCCCTCTATTTTATGCTCGAGGTAGCTGATGATCTGTTGGTCATCCAATTGCTGCAACTCAAACCGGGTAAGCTGTGGGCCGATACTCGAGAAAAGGCGGTCAGCCAGATTTGAACGGCAAGATGCCACGACGCGGCATGGTTTTCCCAGCAGCTCCTTTATCGCGCCGACCACAAGATCCTGCAACCGAGGCCGCAACTCGTTGATTCCATCGACTAACAGAATTACTTCATCGCGTTGTGAGCCTTCTTCCCTGAACCACTCCACTACCTCTTCACAGAGTTTTGTAAGCAGCCCGTCGCGTGTCACATGGGCACGCTCCTGCTGCGTACCTCGCTTTCGCATTATTCTGCGCAAAACCTCACACTCTTCGAGGTCAGCGTGGGCACACCTCCGGCGAATCATGTCAACGGCTACCTCGCCGACCAACTCCGCCATATCTACCCCACGATGCCTTTGAAGCTGCTCATCCAAAAACACCTCGGTGTCTTTGAGGCAAATGTAGAAGGACAGGCCTTGTTTGTCGGAAGGTCTTTCTGTACAAATCCACCAGGTAGCCAACTGTCGTAACGAGGTGCTTTTGCCAGAACCTGCTGGGCCTGTGAAGAGAACATTCGTATGTCGCTGGACGATTTCGGCGACCTCTGAGGGAGGACCCTGAAACCTGAGTGCAGGTAATCTTCTTCGCAATATCTTCGCTTTCTGCTGTGGGTCTGATGACTGCAATTCCGATTCCGTGACTTCCAGGCTGGCAATGTTCAACCACCGTGCGGACGGCATAAAGTTGTAGTCAATGGCATTGCGAGCGTACAAATCCTGCCAGGTCTCAACAGACAATGACTTTCTGATCTCCTGTGACAGGGCAAGTGTTTCAGCGGGTTCAAAGTCGCCGGCAGGATGCGGATCAAGACGCAACAAGGTCTTCTTTTCGGCCAACTCATCCAGGTCCAAAGAAGCGAAGGGCTTTTTGCGTATATCCCAGAAGAAGACCCTTGCCACACAGTCCTCGGCCACTTCAACCCTCGTAGTTGGAGGCTTAGTTCTTTTGCCTCTCACTTGCAGCAATGATTCCAAGCCTTCTCGAAGTTCAGGTCGTATACTGCGATATTCGGTCTTTTTCGTGATGACATCAAACACCCTCTTCACCCAATAACCATATACCCTGTCGGTTCCGTTGATAGCGATAGCACCTGCATCTTCACCTCCCTGTGGTCCTGCTGCTTGACGTCTTGTCGCCCTGTCTCCTGCTTCGCGCATGGCATGGCTGAGCAAGAGGAACATGCCTTGCGCATACTCGCGGACGCTTCGCTTCACGTCTTTGTCACCGTGGATGTCGACCTTTGAGACATGCCATCGCCCAGAAGCCTTATGCGCACTGGTTAGTACATAGACGACTCTCTGCACAGACCCTGCGTCTGGGTCAATAACAAAAGCGACTCGCTTTGACTCTGACTTAGCCACAATTCGTGTACCGGCAAAACGGCTGTCAAACAAATTCCGAAAAACCTGCAAAATTATCTATTCTTCTATTCTACAATGTGTTACCCAAATGTGTGAACAAATATCTTGTTCATGTCTTCCAACTTTCCAAGCTCTTGTAATAACGTCTCTCGCCTTGCGAATGTGTGAGTTGAATGTGTGAATCTGCTGCACAGAAATTGCCACACAGGAAGGTTCTGCGCTCGTTTCATGCCCTTAAAATAAGGGTGTAGTTTGTTCAAAAACGTAAATGAATGATGAAATTTTTGAAAGGAGAAACGCAATGAAGCAACTATCAAAACTGATCAAGGATTTTCTGGACGACATGGGCCTCAGGCACGAACGGAGCGACGATCAAAAAGACTTCAAAATTGGCTTCACAGGGGACAACGGGCACTTCTCGGCGATGATAACTGTCGACAACGTAGGCCGTAGAATAGTAGTCGACACCATGTGTCCTATCAATGTCCCCAAAACGAGGTTGTTGGCAGTTACCGAACTGACAGCCCGCATTAACTTTGGCTTGGCGCTCGGCAACCTTGACATCGACTTAGGCGACGGTCTGATTCTCTTTCGGACAGGCATCAAGGTCGGCCGCATCAACCTCGATCACGAGACGCTTTTCGCTCTGATCTGCGGCAACCTTTGGATGATGGACCGCTATGCTCCAGCTATCGCGTCTGTTGCCTACGGAGACATTACACCACAAAAAGCGATGGCCATGCTGGAAGATGAACCGGGGCAAGCCAAAGAGGCTCAGGAGGCTTTGAGTAAGCAGCGACGATCTCGAAAACAGCAAAGTGCCGACGGCCGTACCGCCCCGAAGAAGAGCCGGCCGACGTCGCCACAATCTCACTGAATATCGCGCGTACCTTGAGGGTCAGATATGAGACTAAATATGAAATATAGAAGTCTAAAACTTAACCGCCCTCGCGTGTCCGGTTTGGCATCGTGCGTGTTGCGAGGCGCCGGCGCCGGCATTGAGCAAGACAAAATCTCCGAGGGCTTCCTTGAACACGAACACCACATTCGGATGGCACATCGAGTGCCTCGAAACCAAAACGACCTTTTTTGAAAGGAGAAAAAATGAAGAAAAGGAAAACACAAGAGCAAGACTGGACAAAGCGCCTCCAAAAGCATAGGGAAGACTGTGATCTCACAAGGGAGGCCTTGCTGGAATTGGACCGAGAATTCGAAGATGATGGAGACCTGCGGCCGCTGTTGCACCGTTTGAGAGACCAGATTCGCGAGATCTGTGGAGATGCCATCTGGCTTCACGAAACGATGTGCGCGGCACCGATAAGGACGGCGTTTTCTTTGGAGCGTATGAATATAACCGAAGAGCAATACTGGTTCTTGCGGGCAGCGGGTCTTGAATTCATCACGGCAAAGGGTCTCGGCATTGCCCCCCTCAGTGACTTCGAGGTTTACAAGAACTGCGTCTATGAGGACGACAAAACCGTCTGCTTTTTAGACCCAGACGAGACACCAGAGGTCAAATCAGTCAACAAGAAAACGGGCCGTACATCCATCCGTATTCGACTCGCTCGCTCGCCGGAAGAATGCCATCTCAAGCACTTCAGGCCTGAGCAGAAACAGTTCTTCGCAAAATATCGCCCTGATGTTTTGGCGAGGGCCCAACAAACGGAGCGTTCTTCGGTGACAGATGCTTCCATACAACAGGAAGCGAAGCAGACTGTGACGGGCAGAACCGACCGGACCAAAACAGGGTGTGAAGCAAGTCCGCCGAAGCGAAGAACTGTGTAAAACCGTATGGCAACTTGATTGTGGAATTGACAATGAGAACAAAGGGCATTAACGAAAAGAACGGCCGGCGCTCCTGCCAGAGTCGAGCCGGCCCTTACCGACAGCATGATATCGCAGCCGGTCTTTGAGCATTTTGGGGGACCTGCTGCGGGAAGTCAATCTGAATTGCAGCGTCGAAATCGGCGACGATGAGCCCATCAATAACCGCACCTGCTGTCGGAGAACCCGGCGGCAACATTGGCGTGTAGGGCGCAGGCAGTCAGACATTGGTTGAATAATAATGAGTAGTCAGAGAGAGCCCAGACACAGAATTCAAGAACTCCAGCAGTCGCTGGCTGCCCTGAATCTGCGCCTGCGAATCTGTCTTAACGAATATGAGAATATCGAGCGAAGATGCGCCCTTACTATCGATGATGCCGAGGTGAGAAGCACTGTGGTCGAACCTTCCGGTCTCGAGGAAGTCGCCATAGCCAACGGTCCGCACCTTGATTCCAGCACCACGATGCCGGAGGAACCACTATATTCGCTGTCCATCAACGGCAGACGACGCAAAGCGACTGAATCCGAGATCCGCTCGATAGACCCCAAAGATTTTGCCGTACATCTTGATGTTACAACAGGGGTATTGGCACTTCGCCTGCGTGGGGAAGAATCAAGGATCGAAACAATTGAAAAAGCCGGTCTCAGCGGGGTCGAGGACATCCTCGGGGTACTGCTCGAAAACCCACACCTAAACTTCGGTAATGTAAACATCCGCTTATTTGCCCCACATCGCGCTGGCATGACGCCAGACGCCTTCAGAAAAGCGATGTCGAAAATACGCAATGCGATACAAGGGGGAGATGAAGACGGCCCTTTTCTCCTCCGCATCAACCGATCTCATTTTTCCATAAGCGACTCAGGTTTTGCGTGGCGTATGTCTATGGAAGCTGGCGATTTATGTTTCATCAGATTCTTATTGCAGTCGGAGAGATTCCGGCGAAAGAGACGCCGGTAGACCGCGGGCACGGCAGTTTTACGAAGAGGGTGCGAGAACAGTGTGCATAAACGATGTCCATAACCAAAGGCAAAGGAGATCGCAATGATTACCGAAGAAGTCAAGATCAAAACTACCATGACCCAAACCGCTGAAGGTGAATTCCTTATCATCGAGGTACCAGCAACCTCTATTCCTCCCTCCCTTAGATCTGGAAAAGAGATCGCTGATTCAATCAAAAGATTCTTGGAAGAAACAGAACGAGCTCACCTGGAAAAGAGACTCAACCGTTTTCTAAAAAGAGCACACGAAGCTGAAACCAACGGCAACTACTTCAGAGCAGGCAGAGCCTTTGTTTTAGCACTGTTTTGTGAGGGTCGGCAGCGAAATGAGGTTACAGATGTTTGCGAGTATGTGCGTCACGCTATGCCGGTGTATTGAGGTATGAATAAGCATCGCTGCCGGAGTAGTGCAGTGTACGGTAATTGGCTGAACACGTACCGCCGCTTGCTCATGGCTGTGAGTAAATGGGTGGTAGATAATTTGACCGGATACGGCGGGAATATGGATGGAAGCATTCAGATCTGTCTTACGTGAACAGGCGTATCGTGCGAAGAAAAGGCTTAGGCAAGCAAGGCAGGAAATATTGAGCATCAAACCGCTAATTTTTGAATCGAGGATCCCCGCGATGATCAACAAGATTTTTCAAGCAATCGAAGCCTCGCTCAGAGCTGCGACGTACCTGCTCATTTTAATAATGGGTTTGTCAATCGCAGGTCTCGGGGCTTTCACAATTCTCTTCCTCGCTATTCGCATTGGGCAGTTTCTGTACACGCTAATCTTCAAAGATAAATGGCTATGACGCGATTCTTCGACAAATTCTGGCAATCGATTCTGAATCGTTCTCCGCGAAATGCAGCGGCGCCGGACGTGCAGCCAATACCACCTGTCAGCATTCCCAGCCCATATGTCTCAGAAAGCGGCTGTCCCATCGAGACAAACGTTCGTACTGAGTCGATAGGAGGTCTATTCTTCAAACTTGGCTCTACACAGTCTGCATCACGGCGACCCGATGGGCATCTGATGACGACTGAAGATGAGCTCGCTCAGATTCTCGGCTGTGGCCACAAGGTTACTCAACTCGAGGCAGTTGACCGGCCAGGCGAACACATAAGAGGAATTGCAGGAGCGTGCGAGTGCTGCAAAGCTGAGAACCAGAGGCTGCTATCAAAGGGTAAGCTCAGCATCCTTGATGCTGAAAGGTTATCGTTAGTCTGTTCTGACTGCGGCAAGATTACCACTTCGGGCCTGCTGTGCTGCCCAAGACATTACGTGGCTGTGGTTAAGCCCGATGGGACCACGACCTATCTCGACCAGGAACAATCCGAGCAGTTGGAAAGGCAAATCGCCACAACGATGGTCCTTGGGCCACTCTTCGCACTATTTGGTGAAAACAGCCAGCAACCACTGCAATCCAAGAAGGAGCCGAAGAACAATGAATAGAGGGAAGTCTACCCAAATTCTTATAGCACTATTGTTTGTCTCCACATCTTCGTGCTGCCCCGCGGCCGCAAGCTGGCCGTCGCTGTCAGCAGAACCCTATGATCGTGCAGTGGCAACAGTCGCTCCGAGCGATCACTGTATTAAGGAACTCAGCATGCACAATAACAAAGACCCATCAAGGGGCGATTTTCTGTTCAGGGACAGGCAGCGACGATTTGGGTCGCTTGAGCCTGACCGCGAATGGCTTGACCTTGAAAGTGAAGTCCGCCAGCGGCATCTACAGCATGATCCGAATGTCCGGTGGTTGGCGGAAATAGCGGCCCCCGGCAATACCAGAAACAGCCTGTGGGCCCGGGAGAAAATCCGCATCATTTTGGAGGCGGAACGCATCCAGGATATGAGGACTGGGGACGTCTTCCGGCCACTCGCGCCAAGAGAGTTGCTCGTACAAGGCGACTTACATCTCTGCAATCAAGTCGACGGCGTCCCGTGGATGATCCCAGCAAACGCTTTGACTCGTGGTATGCTGCTCACCGGACCGCAGGGAGGCGGGAAAACGCGTCTGTTGATTTGGATATGCAATCAGCTCCGCTATCGCAATATCCCCTATTTCATCCTTGACCCAAAACAGGAACTCAAAGACTGGGCTGATTACCTCGGTGCGAGCTACGTTACCGTCAACGACATAAGCATCGACCTATCGCCGCCGCCTGGTCTAACGTACGAGCAATGGCTAAGGTCCTTGATGCCCCAGTTGGGTGATATCCTCGCGGTGATCTATGGGATTGAGATCCTGCAGGAAGCAGCAACCATCTCTATTGACCAGCGTGAGAAATATGTCAAAGAGGCCGGCCAGAATACTGAATTGTGCCTGAATGATCTCTATCTGGCTGTTCCCTTCGTAACCGATGTTTCACGGGGACGCAGGGTAGGTTACAGGGACGCCGTGAGCACCGGCTTGAGCAGAATTCTGACCGGCAGCGGCAACCTATTCCGATGCAGGAAGGGCATAGACCTCGCCAGGATCTTCTTCAACCGCAACACCATACTTGGCTGCCGTTCAATCACTGATGAGTTCGCAGCAAAATTCCTCTCGCTGTATTTGCTTTACTGGCTGTATGAAGCAGAGAGATTTTCTTCACCCACGGACACTCTGAAAAAGGTGCTGGTTTTGGATGACGCCACCCAGTACCTGCAAAAACGCCCTGGATTTGATGCCGCTTCCAGCACGTCGAGCTTTACTCATATCTTCGCTCGCTTAAGATCCAGTGGCGCTGGTGTCATTGCCACCACCCAGATTCCGCATCTCGCTGACCCTGGCATCCTTGCTTTGTCCCACACGGTTCTCTGCGTGGGAGGGCTTCATTACGGCGAAGACACGAAGTTACTGGCCCAAATGCTGAGCCTTAGTGAAGAGCAGCGCAGAGCAATCCCCCATCTTCGAAAGCGTGAAGTTATCGGGATATGTGCTGGCTCGGCATGGCCCAGAGTTGTCCATGGAAGCACCGTTGAGGTACTTAATTCGGGAAAGGATGCACATGTATAGAATTGGAGACAACGACAATCCATTCCGCTTTGAAGAATGGAAGAACCTGTCCGAACCTCAAAGAGCGAAGCCATACCCCGGTCCGATCGGCGGCGCTACAGAAAAGTGCACAGCTCCACCTGACGCTGCAACCGCCAAAGGGCCTGACCAGGCTAAAATCCAGGCGCCGCTTCCGGTTAAGGAGATGGTTCTGGCCTTGGATATTGTGACCTTCTTGGCATCAACCTACAGAGAAAGACTAAAACGTATAGACTCGTCTGTTAGCGAACTCCAGGAAACACGCCGAGATTTGGTAAACAAAAGGCTCATCAAGGAAGTCTGGCTGGGCAAGGTCTTGCTGCTGGCACCAACAGCAGAATTGTATGCGATTCTTGGGATGAAATCACCTTACAGACGCAACGTCTGCGACTTTCATTCCTTCCTCATTCTCGTTGCGGCCAAACTTATAGAACCCAGTCCAGTGGTCAAGTACGTTAAGCCCGAGGTTTCTCTGGGGGATTCCAGCTCGACCGTGGACCTCATCGCTTACCTAAAAGATGGCAACCGCTGGGCGTACGAGATTATCCACAAGAGCGTCACCAATGTCTCTGCAAACGCTGCGAAGCTCCAGGGTAAGGGCTTCTCACAGATGGTGTTTCTGTGCACGGATTTCAACATCAAACAACGCGTCTGGGCACTTATTCGTAATGCCGGCTTCGCTCCCGAGTTCCTCTCGACAGTCCGCTGCACAATCTTCAGTTCACTGTTCCGCCAAAGAAAACAATTGAAGTTGAGGGATACACCATGATTCAGATTAGCTGGAAGAAAGTCCTCTTGGCCGCCGCGATAATATTTCTGCTGTCGCGAATCCGCAAGATTATCGCATTCCTTTCTGCGCTAAATGTCAGCGACATCCTGACGCTCCAGCCCCTGCGAGACAGCCCACCCCAAGCCAGGCTTTTCGTCACCTTGATGGTTCTGGCCCTTGCCTACGTGACCGTTTATTTCCTTCTGCTAAGGAGAAAGTGAGGTGAACAATGTTCGGAAGAAATAACAAGCCGAAAGACAGCAATAACGCGCCTGACGAGCATATCGAGAATACCCCGGCGGAAATAGATAACTGCCCTGAGGAGTCTCCCATTGAGGATTTTGACTTCGGGTTCGGGCTCGCCTTAGACGGCGTTCAGGCCCTTTACGAATTGATAGAAAGCACCAAAAAGGAGCTCTCCTGCCAGCATCAAAAGATCGCTGGAGACAATCAAGAGCTGACGAAGCGGTTACAAGACTACCTGAAGATAGTGGCTGAGTGCCAGAAAGAAACGGCGAAGCTCGCAAACAACACCCTTGAGCGTTACGCACTCCACCCGGCTATCGAGGCGCTCGACCTTATGACCTTCCAGATTGTCGAATTGCGGCGAGAGGCGAATTCGCTCGCGGGCGCCGGTGCCCACTGCCCTCTGGTCGAGTCTCTATTCGACTCAATCACCAATATCGCCAAGTTGGCCCAGACCAAACGCGAGCACCTGGACATGCAGGCAATATGCCCCCAGCATCTCGATGAACTCGACCCAGAAAAACACGATATCAGGCAAGTCGTCGAGACCGATGACGCCGGCAAACACCGCAAGATTGAAAAGACCATAACACCAGGCCTGATCTACCACGGCAAGGTGCTGCGGCAGGCAAGGGTGTCAGTGTATCGTCACATCAAAAAACAATAGAAAGATCGAAAAGGAGAAGCAAATGAAACCCGTAATCAACAACGCCGAAATTTACCTCGGTATAGACCTGGGTACGACAACTGCGCAGACTGGAATACTCGACAAAACGGGTATACCAACAGTGCTCCCCAACCTGGATGGTGATCTGACCACAATCACCCTCGTTTCTCTGGCGAGTAACCCGCCGGTTGTGGGAAAAACCGCCAAACCAGATAAGTTCCTCAATCCCGCAATGGTGGCGGCATTATTCAAGAGGTATATGCACCTGGAGCCGCCTCCTGTGCTCCTCACCTCCGCCGATGGAACAGAATATACTCCCCTCCAGCTTTCGGCAGAGGTGTTGCACTTCATGAAAAGAAGTGCAGAGAAGCTCTTGGGTATCACTATCAAAAAAGCGGTAATAGGTGCACCGGCTTACTTCCAGGAACCAGCTCGCCGTGCGACCAAACAGGCAGGCCTCATAGCAGGTTTTGAGGAAGTGCATGTCGTCCCTGAGCCAACTTTAGCAGCCACCTTTTACGGCTTGGCAAAAGGCGAAAATATGAGAGTCGCAGTCTTTGACTTTGGCGGTGGTACGTTCGACATCAGCATACTTGAGGTAAAAAAGGATGGTCAGATTGACCCCATTGCCGTCGACGGCGACCCCGAGTGCGGCGGCAGCAACGTCGATGAGAGCATCTTTCAGGATGCCAGAAAGCTCGTCGAGGAAAAAGGTGGTCAACTCAGCCCCGAAAAAGACCTCGCTGAATGGTTGGAAGTCCTCGACAGGTGCAAAGAGGCCAAGGAGGCACTCACGCACAAGGATACTGCCATCATTCCACTGCGAATTGGCAATGAACGAGTCTCTATGGAGCTCACTTATCAACGGCTTAAGGAACTCCGCAGCCCAATAATAGACAACCTGAGACAGTGCTGCAAACGGGCCCTGGAAAAGGGGAAACTCGCCCCCTCTCAAATAGACAAGGTTGTGCTGGTCGGCGGAAGCACCCGCTTGCGATTTATTCCCGAGCTCGTCACAGAGATATTCGGACAAGAGCCGGCCGGTGATACCGACCCGGACCTGGCTGTCGCCAAAGGAGCTGCGATAATAGCTGCGGCATACTTCGGTCAGCCCGACCGCGAAGTAATCATCGAGGGCAGAAGGTACCTTGCCTCGGCCGTCAGGCCCCAAGTAACCATAGCATCAAGGGACCTCTGCGTAGCTGCCATCACAAGAGAACAGGACGGCGATAAGAGCGAGTACAACGTCCCGATTATCCCAGCCGGTTGCAAGCTGCCGTACCAGGCCACCGAATGCTTCACTCCGATAGACGCGAAGACCACCAGGGTCCGCGTAAAGCTCTACGACGGCCACGCCGGCGAGCCTTCGAAGGACTGTGCGCCTCTGCAAGAAGCCGAAGTTGAGGTTCAGCCGACCGATCAAGCCAGTAACACCGACCGAGTCGAGTTCAAGATCAGTATGGACATTGAGGGCCTGGTGGATATTAAAGTCCGCGACCGGCTGCTAAACAAGCCTGTGCCGATCACATTCAAGTTCCAGACAGGCCTTTCGGACAGCGAGATTGAGGAAGCACGTAAACAACTACTTCGCCGGCATGAGAAAGCGGACCGAGAGCAATAACGAGATAGGAAAGGGCAGAAAGATGAGTGGTATTACAGAGTTCATAAAGCGTATCAATAGAGCCTGTGACAGCCTCATAAAAAGACCGGCCGTTAATAAGGAGCAGCTCTGGCGCGTCCCGACACCGCAGCAAAAATGCCCGCCCGCCTCCGGCGGTGATGCCGGGCCAAGAACTGCTGTACAGGTTATTGACGTCTCTGGCAGCATGGGCACTTCCGACTACACGCCAACACGGCTCGATGGTGCAATCCGGGCTGCTATTGATTATGTCAAAGCCCGCCGTGAACAATCTGCCAATGATAGAATAGCCATAGTCGCCTTCCACACCGTGGCTGAAGTGGTTCTTCCCCTGACCCCTGCGACTGACACCGAGGCGATCATCAAGGCCATCCGTAGCCTTCGAGCAAGCGGCGGTACCGATATAGCCGAGGGACTTAAGGCTACTGTAGAGATTCTCGGGTGTGAGCCACAATCCAACCGCCAGAGGCATGTCATTCTTCTAAGCGACGGTCAGGGCGGCAAGCCCCTACGAATGGCCAGAAAACTCAAAGACGAATATGGAGCCACTATCGATGTTGTAGGAATAGGCGGGTCCCCCGGTGCTGTGAATGAAGCGCTGCTCCGAAAGGTGGCCACCACTGACTCTGATGGCTTTTGTCATTACCGCTTCATCAGGGATTCAAAAACACTGTCTGAACACTACCGGCAGTTGGCTACAGGGCTCATTTGGCGAGGGAAAAAGAGTGACTAAGGCAGAAGCTTACAAAACACTGGGTATCCCGATGGCTGCAGGCCCGAAAACCGCAGAGACTTCCTATCTCGAGAAGCGGAAAAAGCTCCAGATTCAGTTTCTGCCCGGCATCCCCTTCGCAACCCGCCAAGAGGCCCAGACAGAACTAATCAGAATCGATGCGGCCTGGCGGACCATACAGGCCAGCCACAAGGCCACACCAAAGCCCGCGAAGAAGCGAGCTGCAACGGGAAATCCAACAAAACCTTTCCCAGCAAGGCCTGTCCCATACCAGAAGCCGCAAACGCTTGCCGATGCCTGGGAAGAGTTGATTTCGATGATGCCGTTCTCGAGGCATGTCACCGTGGCGATCCT